>Ga0209470_1000204_pt1 | contig 46730 bp, 35 predicted proteins | sample GraSoiAngelo_125_FD_185882 | JGI IMG/M metagenome (GOLD analysis project Ga0209470, IMG submission 185882) | Grasslands soil microbial communities from the Angelo Coastal Reserve, California, USA - 14_0927_05_40cm (SPAdes) (version 2) | ecosystem: Environmental > Terrestrial > Soil > Grasslands ... | reverse complement strand
GCCTTTCAAGGACGGCATTGGCGCTGGCAGGATGTGCTGCGGGAATTTTTTGGATTGCCCGATTGCAGCATCATCGGCCGGGCGTACCTGAGGAAGGCGGGCGATTTGGCTATGCTTCCGCTGTTCTGGGAGATCGGCTGTACGGGAGTCGAAGTTTCTGTGGATACGGAAACCGGCAAGATTCATTTGGATCGATTAGTAACGGTCGGCGATGTGGGTCTGGCAATCCACCCGGCGATGGCTGAGGGACAGGATCTGGGTGCGGCTACCATGGGACTGGGACTGGGTCTTAGCGAAGAACTCGTCTACGAAGGTCAGCAGCTCGTGAACGGAAATCTTCTCGACTATCGCGTCCCCCGCTTTTCCGATCTTCCGCTGCAGGTCGATCTTCTCTTAGCCCAAAATCAGGACGGCACAGGACCCTATGGGGCCAAAGGAGGCGGCGAAGGGTCATTGAATCCGGTGCCTGCCTGCCTGGCCAACGCCCTATATAGCGCGACCGGGGCACGGGTCAGACGATTGCCGCTGACACCGGAGCGCGTGTGGCGGGCATTGAGGGGGCGCACACCTGAACTCCCGAATTCATTCGGGAGTTCAGGTGTGCGCCCCCAGGAGAAGAACAGTGGCCGTTGATCTTCTTTTGAAAGGAGGCATGGTCGTCACCGAGGGAGGTGGCGTTCTGCGCGCTGATGTTGCGGTTTCCGGAGAGAAGATCGTGGGTATCACCGCGCCCGGCGAAACGAACCAGGCAAAACGTGTCGTGGACATTGGGGGGCTTCACCTCTTACCCGGTCTGATCGACATGCACTCACACCACCGGGAACCAGGTTTCACCCACAAGGAAGATCTGATCACGGCAACAAAGTGTTGCGCTGCCGGCGGGGTGACGGTCAGTGTGGGCATGCCCAACGTCAGCCCTTCTCCAACGACAGCCGAGATCCTTAAGGATATCTTCGCACTCTACAAACAAAAGGCGATTGTCGATTACAACATGAATCCGGCAGCCACGGTTCTGGAAGAGATTCCGCGGCTGGCGACGATGGGGATTCTCGCCTTCAAGATCTTCATGGTTGTTGATACGGGCCGTTCCTACCCCCACATGCCCGGAATCGGCGTGCATGACCATGGCAAGCTCCTCTCCATCTTCCAGGCGGTTCAGAAAACCGGTTTGCCGCTCATGGTGCATCCTCACGATCAAGCGCTGATGACTCAAATCGAACACACCTACTGGGCTGAAGGGCGCCGCGATTACCGGGCTTACGCCCAGGCGTATGCGGCACATGACGGCATTATTTGGGACGTGGCGGTGGGCGTGCTTCTGCGTCTCCAGCAGGCAACCGGGATGAGACTGCACCTGTTGCACCTTCAGACGAAGAGATGCGTGGACATGCTGCGTGCTGCAAAGGCAGAGGGCCGGCCCGTGTCGGCGGAAGTCAATCCATGGGCGCTGTGGCTCGGTAATGACTGGAATACCATCGAGCGCCTCGGATCCTACGCGCTTTCCTACTACGTCGCGCCCCACCACTACGAAGCCGTCTGGAAAGGTTTGCTCGAGGGAACGGCCGACATCATCGCCACCGATCATGCGCCTCACTTGAAAGAAGAGAAAGAGCCGGGCTGGACCGATGGATGGAAAGCCCACACCGGAACGCCTTCCGAGCAGCATTACCTCTCGCTGTTGCTGACGGACGTTTCTGCGGGCCGGATCTCGCTCGAGCGTGCGGTGGAGATCGTTTCGACCAAGCCGGCGAAGTTGTTTGGTCTGTACCCGCGCAAGGGCGCCATTCGCGTGGGAGCGGATGCAGACCTGGTTGCCGTCGACCTCAACAAAGAGCATGTCATCACGGATGAGGAGGTCCTCAGCAAATGTGGCTGGACCCCTTACGCCGGCCGGAAAGTGCGAGGGCTGCCGGTACACACGCTGGTGCGAGGGCAATTCGTTTTCGAGAATGGAAAAGTGGTGGGCGAGCCGGGCTCCGGCCGGCTGGCGAGCCCGGTGTGATGAAATTTGGAGAAGGACTTAAATTATGGCTACAGAATATGGTTTGCTCTTGCCGCATTTTGGCCCGGAAACCGATCGAGACAGGATCATCGGTGGAGCCCGGCGCGCGGAGCAGATGGGCTTTGATTCCGTCTGGGTCAGAGACCATTTGGTTTTCCATCCCCATGGAATGGAAGGCACGGACAATACTTTCATTGACCCGTTCATCGTCCTGGCGGCGCTCGGAGCCGCGACTACCAAAATCAAATTAGGCTTTGGCTCGCTGATTCCACACCGGCATCCGATTTTGCTCGCCCTGATGCTCAACTCTCTGGGTTATATGGCTGGGGACCGATTGCTGCTGAGCCTGGGACTGGGAACCTTTCAGCAGGAGTTTGATGCCATCGGCATGGGTGAGTGGCCCCGCGACGAAGTCGTTCGCGAACAAGTAGGGATTCTGCGGAAAATCTGCAACGGGGATCACGCTTCCTCGGAGGGTAAGTTTTATCGCTTTCACGACGTGGGCCTCAAGCCCAAATACCCGTCGAAGCTTGAAATCTGGTACGCCGGCGCCACACCCGCCGCCGTACGCCGCGCGGTGGAATACTGTGATGGCTGGCTGCCCGGCCGGATTACTGTGGCCACCTATCGCAAGCGCGTGGAAAAACTTCGCAGCTCGGCGGCCGCTCAGGGCCGGCCTCGCCTGCATGAAGGCTGCATTCCGATTACGAGCATTGACAAGGACCGCAAGACAGCCATTGAAAAGGTCAACCTCGACGGATTGCTCTCGAACGCCAACAAGCAGAAATTCTGGGTAAAGCCCGCTTCGGGTTCGTTTCGAACGGCGGAAGATCTGGAGGGTTCATTCATCGCCGGAAGTCCTGAGGACATCGTGAATGAGGTACGGAAGTTTATCGAAATCGGCATCGATCATATCGTTTTCGATTTGCGCTTCCGGTTTGACGAGTGGGACCGTTCCATCGACCTTCTCGGCACGGAGGTCGTGCCGCGCTTGCGCAAAATCCAGGCGCGCTAGGGCGGTCCAATGATGCCTCTGCGGCGCTTCGAAATCCACCAGCCCTCCACTGTGGCGGAGGCCGCCGAGATGCGGGCGCATTTTGGCGAGCAGGCATCTCTCTATGCCGGTGGGACGGAACTGCTGCTGGCGATGAAGCACGATGTGCTGCGTTACAAGCACCTGATCGACGTGAAGGTCATTCCAGGACTCGACGCGATCGAGCTGCGCGATGGGATGATCCGGATCGGTGCGGCCGCCACACACCGCAGCGTTGAACGGTCCGCTCTGCTGAGAAGCCGGCTACCGGTATTCACCAGCATGGAGAGCCTCGTAGCCAATGTTCGTGTCCGGAACACCGGCACCCTGGGCGGCAATCTCTGCTTCGCCGAGCCACACTCGGACCCGGCTACTCTTCTTCTCGTGCTGGACGCAAGCGTGGCTGTCGAAGGCCCGCTAGGACGCCGGGAGATTCCGATTCACGACTTCTTCATCGGGCCTTACGAAACGCGCCTCGCGCCGGATGAAGTCATGACCGGCATCCAGATTCCGGTGGCAGCCGGCCAGTGGCGGTCGGCTTATGTGAAGTTCCAGGTTCACGAGAGACCGATGCTGGGCCTGGCGCTGGCGCTGGAGACGACGGACAACGGAGAAACATTTAGCCGGGCACGAGTGGCCGTGGGCTGTGTGAGCCCTTGTCCGCGGCGGTCAGCGGACGCGGAAAACTTGTTGACGCGCGCTCGCTCCGAAGTTGAGCGCAATCTGCCCCTGGCCGCTGAAGCACTCGCTGAGGCGGCCGACGTGATCGACGACCAGCAAGGCTCGGCGGAATACAAACGGCATCTGATCCAGGTATTCTTGCGGCGAGCGTTTGCGCGGGCGTTGGGGGGGAATTAAGAATGAGCTGTAGCGGCGCTCCGCGAAGCGCAAGCGCGATAGCGCGCACCCTCAAGAATATGAGCGAAGGTTTTTCGCAGAATCAAGGAAACACCGGCGGTCATGGAAGGTGTGAACGAATTGGAGAAATGTTGAATGTGGAGTATCCCCTCCTCGCAGAGGAGGGGTGGCTGCGGCATCAACTAAAAGCTGCGAAGCCACCGAAAGCGCCGCAGACGGGCGCGAAGCGCGAACGCGATAGCGCGAAGCCGTAATAGTGGTCAGCTCGGCGAAATCTTCAGGCCTGAACAGTTTCGCCAAACTGACCATTAATTGAGGCTTCGCCCTTCTCTTGAGGCTGCGCGCTATCGCGCTTGCGCTTCGCGCCCGGCGCGCAGTCAGCGACTGTCGCCACCCCTCCTCTGCGAGGAGGGGAATAATTTCCATATGTCCGAAATCGAATTCGCCAAACACATCAACGCGGAAGAACTGGCCGCACTGGCACTGCGGTTGGCGAACACATTCAGTCCGGCCGGACATGAGCAGCCGCTCGCTGAAGTTGTGCTTGGCTGGTTTGAGCAAAACGGGATTCCGGTTCGTTTGCAGCCCATCTTGCCGGACCGAGCGAACGTGGTTGCGGCGCTACAGGGCACCGGCGGCGGAGCGAGCCTCCTCTTCAATTCGCACTTGGACACGGAAGTGTCGGGGCCGGAGTACGACTGGGGTATGGCGCAACCTGACATCAATAGAACAGGAGCTCACCGCGAAGGCAACAACCTTCTGGGCCATACGGTACTGAATGATCGTGGATTGATGGCCACGACCATGATCACGCTCAAGGCCCTGCGCGATTCGGGAATCCGGCTTCGAGGCGATGTGATTTTCACGGCGGTTGCCGGAGAAACCGGCAGCGCCCCCGTAGACGAATACCAGGGGGCGAACTACGACGGAAAGGGGTTCGGCAGCCGCTTCCTGGTTTCTCACGGAGTGCGCGCCGATTATGCCCTGATTGCGGAGACGACGGATTTCGGTCTGTCCTGGATTGCCTGTGGCGCGTGTTACTTCAAAGTGGTTGTTCCCGGCCGCAACATATACACTCCCCGTTCGTTTCGCCCCGACGATATTCGCCAGCATCCGAATGCGATCGTCAAGACGGTTCGTGTCATTGAAAAAGTCGAATCCTGGGCGCGTCAGTACGAGGCGTCGCAGGCGTTCGAGTCGGTGTGCGGACGCGTCGTCCCAAAAATCAACATCGGCGCGATTCGCGGCGGCATTCCCTACCGGCCCAATCGCAGCTCCCCGCACTGCGCCATCTATGTGGATGTGCGCATCGTGCCGGGAGAGGATCCGCTTCGCCTCGAGCGCGAACTGCAGTCCGTGGTCGATTCGGCGCAAGTGGGCGCGCGGGTTGAGATGTTCCTGGCCCGCGACGGTGTCGAGGGAAAGAAGGTTGAACGCCTGGCGGAAGCAGTGCGGCGTTGCTGCAAGCAGGTCACGGGCCAGGATCCGCCGGCCAAGGCACCCGACGAGGTCGTCAGCATGTGGCGCGACAACAACGTTTTCAATGCTGCGGGCATACCGTCCTTGACCTTTGGCTGCGCACGGAAGAAAGATGAAGCCGGACGGCTTTATCTCGACATCGAAGATTTGGTGGTGACCGCGACCGTTTACGCGCAGGTGGCGCAGAGTATTTGTGTGTAAGATGTGAATTTGGATGACGCGGACATTTCCCTCCTCGCAGAGGAGGGGTGGCGCGACAGCTTAGTAGAAGCTGTCGCGCCGGGCGCGAAGCGCGAGCCCGCGCGAAGCGCAAGCGCGATAGCGCGCAGCCTCAAGAGAAGGGCGAAGCCTCAATTAATGGTCAGTTCGGCGGAAAACGTTCGCCGGTCTGACCACCCCGTCCGCTCCCTTAAAGGAGGCTTCGCGATATTTTATTGAGGTCGCGTCCACCCCTCCTCTGCGAGGAGGGGAATATACGTCACCGTAACGGAGTTCCCGCGTTCTCGGAGGGGGTTTTATGGCTAAAGTGGCGGATGTCAACATAGCAGTCGCAGCTCGTCCCCACGAAGAACTTTCCGAACAAGTTTCGCCGCGCATGATGGTGGGCTCGGTCTTGGGACCTCTGGCTGGATTGGCGCTGTGGTTCGCCCCGATTCAGCTCGAGCCTGTGGCCCACCAGACTCTCGCGATCGTTGCTTTCATGATCGTTTACTGGATTACGGAGCCCATCGACCACGGCATAACGGCCATGATCGGGTGCTTCCTGTTCTGGGCCCTTCACATTGCGGAGTTTGAGACCGCCTTCGCCGGTTTCGCCAACAGCTCGCCGTGGTTTCTATTCGGCGCCATGCTGATGGGGGAAGCTGCTTCGCAGTCGGGTTTGGCCAGGCGAATCGGTTTCCTGATCATGCGTTATCTCGGCACTTCATACTCCCGCCTGCTACTCAGCGTTGTCGTCATTGTTTTCGTCCTCAATTTCCTCGTGCCTTCAGGGCTGGCGCAGCTTGCGATTGTTGCTCCCATGGTCATCGGCGTCATCGCGGGATTCGGCGTGGGACCGCAAAGCAATATTGCCCGGGGCTTATTCGTTATCCTGGCTTATACCTGCGGGCTGTTCAACAAGATGATCCTGGCGGGAGGCGCCAGCATTCTCACGCGCGGCATTGTGGAGAAGCTCACTGGCGAGCCGATCTTCTGGAGTAAATACTTCATCGCCTATCTTCCAGCGGACCTCATCACGATCTTCGCATGCTGGCTGACGATTCTCTGGCTTTACCCTCCGGAAAAGAAAGAACTGCCGGGCGGCCGCCAGTATCTTGAAGACCAGGTCCGGAGTATGGGTCCGTGGACCGTACCCGAGAAGAAGACATTGGCGTGGCTGCTGCTGGCCGTGGGTCTTTGGGCAACCGATCTCTGGCACAAGACCGATCCGGCAGTGATCGCGCTCGGGGTTGGTCTGATGGTGGCGCTTCCCAAAATCGGCCTGCTCAAGACCAGAGACATCCAGAGGGTCAATTTCCTGCTGATCATTTTTATGGCGGGCGCGCTAAGTATGGGCGAGGTGCTGGCCAAGACCAAGGCGCTGGACGCTCTCACCGACGTGATGATGTCGTGGATGACGCCTTACCTTGGCGGTTCCTTCCATTCCGCCAGTGTGCTGTACTGGACAGCCTTCGCATACCATTTCGTATTAGCAAGTGAACTTTCCATGCTGAGTACTTCCCTGCCCATACTTGTGAACTTCGCCGTCCAGCATGGCTTCAACCCCGTCGCTTTGGCGATGGTCTGGAACTTCGCCTCTGGCGGAAAAATGTTTGTCTACCAGTCGGCGGTGTTGATTCTGGGCTACTCCTATGGATACTTCCAAGGAAAGGATCTGATTCGTGTCGGCCTGGTGTTGACGATCGTCGAAGGCCTGATTCTGCTTTTTTTGGTACCGTTCTACTGGCCTCTCATTGGCCTGCAGTGGCTGAAATAGGGTTTACGTGATAACAGCCGCGGGCGTCCCCAAGACAATCGCAGATCGCAGGCGCGTGAACGAATTGGAATCGAGCATTATTCCCCTCCTTGCATCATCGCAAGGAGAGGTGGCCGAGTAATCAATAAAATGCCGCAAAGCATCCGCTGATCGCGAGGCCGGGGTGGTTTTCCGATCGAGAACACAAAGGAAAACCACCCCGGCTGCCTCAGCTTCAGTTGAGGCTGCGCGCTATCGCGCTTGCGCTTCGCGGGCTTCGCAACATTTTCTTGAGACGCAGCCACCCCTCCTTGCTGTTATGCAAGGAGGGGAATAACGCACCAGCGTAATTCGTTCTCATCTTCATAGACCGCCGCTACAGCAGCGCACCCGAACCCGGGAGGGCACCCGCTCAAACTATCTCCACTCTGTGCGTAGGCAAATTACGCGGCCTATGCTAGGTTAGTGGCACTAGCGAAAAGTAGACACCGTCGTGTAACAGGTCTTATGTCACCCGAAAGGTAGTGACAGGCCGGCACAAGACCGCGCACAGGTCTTGGATTTCAACTGTCCAAGGAGGAAACAACATGCGTGTAAGCACGGGTACATTCGGTAGGCGGGGATTAACAAGTTTGGCCGTGATGGCGCTGCTTGCGGGCTTTGCCGGGGCCGCTTTCGGGCAAACCGCAACGGGAACCATTACCGGCACCGTCAGCGATCCGAAAGGTGGGGCGATGCCGGGCACCAACGTATTGGTCCGAAACGCAGACACCGGTATCGATCAGCGGCCCGTTGTGACGAACGAAACCGGAGTCTACACCGTGCCACTGCTGCCGCCGGGCAACTACGACATAACGGCCAGCCAGCCGGGATTTGCTACCGTGCAGCGCAAGGGCGTAAGCCTGCAGGTCGGCCAGGCCCTAAGAATCGACTTCGAAATGCCGGTGGCCGCGCAAGAGTCGCTGGTCACAGTAACCACCGAAGTGCCATTGCTCGACACCGAGAGAACCCAGCCAGCGCAGAACATCAACGAGAACATGGTTGGAAATCTCCCGGTGAGTTCGCGGCGCTGGGAACAGTTCACGCTGCTGACGCCGGGCGTCAATCCAGACGGCACCTCGGGTGGCATCAGCTTCCACGGCATCAACAATCTCTACAGCAGCAACTCCGTGGACGGCGCGAATAATAATTATCACTATGACGGTGGGTCGCGTGGCGGCAGCGCCAATGACGGTTACGTGTACAGCAGTGATTCGATCCGCGAGTTTCAGGTCTCCTCTGGCGGTTTTGGCGCCGAGGTCGGACAGTCCGCGGGCGGTGCCGTCAACGCGGTGACCAAGTCGGGGACGACCGCGTGGCACGCCGACGCGTTTTATTACGGCCGGCAGCCCCGATTCAACGCCTTGGATCCGACAAGTCAAGCGAGCGTCGATTCGAGGAATGTCGCGTTAGCGGCCGCGGGCAAACCGCGGGAAACGGCAACTCAGTCGGTTAAACAACAGCACCAGTATGGCGCAAGCGTTGGCGGGCCGCTCGTCAAAGACAAACTCTTTTTCTTCGCGACCTATGACGGGTATCGCAAAATCAATCCCGTCAGCGTGACGTCGAATCAACTGAGCCCGGGGATCGGTGACGCATCTTTCGCCTGTCCGCTGCAAATCACTGCCAGAGAATGCTCCGATACAAAGAATTACCTTCTTTCGCATTTCCTCGGTACGTATGATCAAAACCTGCGGCAGGATATCGAGCTGATCAAGCTGGATTATCAACTGAATCAGTCGAACCACATTGACGTCGTGTCGAATATCCGCGATTGGAAGAAGCCCGTGGACACGTCACTGCAGGGAGCGCTCAATGCAGGTTCCGCAGCGCCTGTGACGACCTATCTACAAGACCGGTTTGTCATCGCGCACTGGAACACGGTCATCGGCAGCAACAAGGTCAATGAGGTACGCTTCCAGTACGGAATCGACAACTCGTTTAACGGAATCAACAGATCCATTGGGATGCCGGGCGTTCAGCTCTCTAACCTGTTAGGTTACGGCTTTGCCCAGGGTGGCTCGAGCTGGACCAAAGAGCGGCGTAAGCAAATCTCTGATAATTTCTCCTGGACCAGGGGAACGCACTCATTCAAGTTCGGTGGAGACATCAATATCATTCAAGATGATGCGAGAAGTGCCGTCAATTCCGGCGGACCCTATCAATACACCGGCCCCGTCTATACTGGGGCCGCTCAAACCGCCTTTCTGAGCGCAACGGGTTGTCCCGACAGCACGGCGAATATTATCTTCTGCAATTGGCTGCTGGATTTGTATGGGAGGACTTTTCCCGGCGACACAAAACCTGGACAACACTGGAACAGCTTCAATCAGTTTGTTGACCTGATCGAGCCGGGTTTCCCGAGCACCTTCCGGTATATCTTCCCCAACAACGACTACGCTTTCTTTCTGAACGACACGTGGAAGCTGCGGTCCGATTTGACCCTGAACTGGGGCGTGCGGTATGACCTTCAGCTTATCGCCGATCTGCCGAACGCGGTTGGGCACGTCTGCGCGGAAAAGCCCGGTGTGTGTGTTCCACCGGCAGGAACGGCGTCGGCCAATTTGCCGATTTACCAGAGGTACACGACAAGGTATCCAAACGAATACGACGCGTTTCAGCCAAGGCTCGGGGCGGCCTGGAACGTCAGCAGGAACACCGTCATCCGTGCCGGCGGCGGGATCTTCTTCGCCAAGACCGATGGCCATAACATCAAGAATGTCGTTTCGGGCGCCGGTGAAACCACGACCAACTGCTCCAACAGCACTGCCGCTCTCCCGAGTGCCAGCATCACGTGTGTGGTTCCGGATCTGAAGTTCCCGCAGTTGATCGCAAACCAACAAAATGGCGGACTGTTCACCCTGCCGCTTCCGGGCACGGTTGCACCCACGGTCCTGAATACCTTGGTCACCATTCCGGATCCGAAATTCGGAATTCGTTCCGTCGATCCGAACCTCCGCCGGCCCCGTGTTTACTCATTTGACCTCGCCGTCGAGCGGCAACTGCCGTGGAATATGAATATGTCGGTTGCCTACAATCACACTCACGGCATTAAGCTGCCTCGGGGCCGGGACTTTAACATCGGACCCAATCCTCTTGATCCTAACTTCTGCGCCACGCCTGCGAGCGGAGGCGCTCAGACGTGCGGGTTGAGGATCACAAAGAGCTACGATATTGTCGACCTGAAGGGCGTGACACAGCAAAGCATCACGCTGCCGTTTTACTCTTCGCGCTCAGCTCTCGCGGGGGCCCCAGCATTCACCGCGCGCCTGGATCCCCGCACAGGCGTTATGAACGGGAACAGCAGCGATGTCAACTCGATGTATAACGGCCTCGTCCTCACGATACGAAAACCGATGAGGAATGGAGTCGAAGTGCTCGCCAACTACACATTCAGCAAGGCGACGGACAACGGACAACAGAGCGGCGGGAATCCCATGACTGAAGGACAAGTAGGCATCCCGGCGATCGATCCCTTCAACAACAAACTGGAAAAGGGCTACTCGGGAACCGACATTCGGAACCGCTTCTCGGCCAGCGTCATTGTCGCACCAGGGTGGGGAAATAATGCCGCTGGGGCGATGCGTTTATTGCTTGGCGGCTGGAGCTTGTCCTCGACCATCATCGCGCAGAGTGGCCAAGCCTACACGGGGATGGTCCAGGGTACCACTGCCCCCAACGCGGTCTACAACGGATATGCGCCTGGTTCATCCACGCTGACGATGTTCACTTACATTCCGTTGGACGGAAGCATGGGAGGAGCCGGAATCACCAGCCCCGGGGCTAATCTTGCTGGAAGAATCGCCTGGCTCGCGCCCGGTTCCTTTAAACTGCCCAGCCTTTACGATGTGGATCTGCGATTGTCCAAGCAGTTCGCAATCACGGAGCGCTACAACATCGAGCTGCGCGCGGAAGCGTTCAATGTATTTAACAGCACACTCGTCCAACAGGTAAGCCAAAACGCGTACAGGTACGTATCGCCTGGGTCATCCGGCTGCCCTGCCACGCACGCGAATACTTGCATGGCTCCGGTAACCAGTTTCCGACAGTACCAAACGACTAGCGGCAACCTGTTCGGCGCGCGCCAATTGCAGGCCGGAATCCGGTTCAGGTTCTAGGAGGCGTCCAACATAATTTTTGCCATTGATTCGGGGCCAGGAGCATTCCCCTCCTTGCGAAGGAGGGCGCGAAGCGCGAGCCCGACAGGGCGAAGCCTCAAGAGTGGACGGGCCACTAACAAAAATGGATACGTTCCGAAAACGGCGCGGACGGGGTGGTCGCTCACAAGCGACGTTTCGGAATGCGTCTCACGAAACGCGTCGCGTGAGCGACCACCCCGTCTGCGGCTCTTTCGGTGCCTTCGCGACTTCTGATTGATGCCGCAGACACCCCTCCTTTTCAAGGAGGGGAATGCGCCCAAACTGGAATAGTCTGCGGCAACGAAAGGCAAAGGGTATGAAGATAATATCAACGAGCGAAATGCGGTCGAACGCCCGAAGAGCAACGCTGATTCTCTGCGTAGCCGTAGGGTTGGCCGTGCATGTGGGCGCACAGGCACCATCCGAACTCATCATTCGCAATGGCCTCGTTGTGACGGCAGACGCACGCTTGGAAACGGATGTCCGCATCCGTAACGGAACCATTGCTGAAATCGGCCGGAATCTGGCTCCGGCGGCGGGTGCTCGGGAAATCGATGCGCGGGGCATGCTTGTCCTTCCCGGCGGCGTCGATCCTCACAGTCATCTGGTTGGGGAAACACCGGCGGACCTGCCGCCGGGAGGTATTGTGGAGGACTACACGAGCGGCTCTGCGGCGGCACTTGCCGGTGGCATCACCACGATCACGAACTTTGTCTCCAAGCAACCCAATGAAAGTGTGACTGCCTTTCTGGACCACAACATTGCCTTGGTCGAGAAGTTCGGTATCGCCGATTTTATGATCCACGTGAACGTCGGTGATGATCCCAGCTGGCTGACTCCCCAAGTTCTTGCCACAATGGTCAATCGGGGCTTTACCAGCACCAAGACCTTCATGAGAGAAACGTATTTCGACACGCACGCCGTCGGCTTCGTCAAGTTGTTCCACACCTCGGGCGCGGCCGGCATTCTGAGCATGATTCATTGCGAGGACGCTTCGATCATTGCCGATATCAGTGAACTGATGGTGGCCGAAGGGCGCGGCGGGCTGCACAATTTACCCGCAAGCCGGCCGGTCGTGGCGGAAGTATTGGCGGTGGAGCGGGCAGTCGCCATCGCCGAAGCGACTGGTGCGCCCATCTACATTGTTCACTTGTCGTCGGAACGGGCGCTTCGCGTCGCCGAAGACGGCCAGGCTCGCGGCTTGCCGGTCTATGTCGAGACCCGTCCTATGTATCTTCATCTGACACAGGAGCGTTTTCTCCAACCTGATGCCGGGCTCTATGCCGGTTCGCCACCGCTCCGCGAGAAGCGCGACCAGGACGCGCTTTGGGCTGGAATTGCAAAGGGGACCATCCACACGGTCGGAACCGATCACGGTGCCCGTTCGCGTGAAGAGAAATTGGATCCGACGCTCAATGTCATCACGAGACGGGAGGGAGTCAGCAACGTTCAAGTCTACCGTCCGATGTTGTACTCGGAGGGCGTCCGTACCGGCCGCATCACCGTCGAGCAGTTCGTCGCAGTCACGGCGACAAACCCGGCAAAAATATTTGGAATGTACCCTCGCAAGGGTACCATCCAGGTGGGTTCTGATGGGGATGTTGTCATCTGGGATCCGAATTTGAAGCGCACGATTCGCGACGAGGATCAGTTGTCGAACGCAAAGTGGTCCATTTACGCCGGCTCGGACGTAACCGGCTGGCCTCGCACAACGATCCGCCGTGGCGAGATTGTCTATCAGGATGGAAAGGTTATCGGGCGGCCAGGGACCGGAAAAGTGATACCACAGGCACCGTGGAAGCGACCCACTCTGCGCTAGCGGTGCTCCAGCTACGCTGTTCATATCCGCTGTTGACAACGCCGCAAGCCGCACATACATTGACACCGCACTTTTGAGGGTGTCCTGTGACTTTCTGGTTAGCGCTGAAGCGTCTTGCGCGCGGATTTATTTTCATTGCATTGGCTTCGAGTGTCCTCTTGCTGTCGGATTGGAATCAGCGCAAGACGGATGCAGGACGAATGCCTCGCGTGGCGGTCCTTCAGCATGCGTCCATGGAGCTGCTGGATGAAACGGTCCAAGGCATGCTCGATGCTCTGACGGATGCCGGCTACCACGATGGTCAGAACATCGTCCTCACGCGCTTCAATGCCGAGAATGATCTCCCTACGGACAACGCCATCGCCAAAGAAATCACCGACGGCAAATTCGATTTGGTCCTCACAGCGAGTACGCTGTCGACGCAAGCGGTCGCCAATGCGAATAAAGCGGGAAAGGCCATACACGTTTTCGGGGCTGTGGCCGATCCGTTCAGTGCAGGCATCGGAGTCCGCCGGGAAGCCCCGATGGATCATCCACCCCATCTCGTGGGCATCGGCACGTTTATGCCGGTGGCGGCCAACTTCGAACTGGCGCGTCGAATGTTTCCCGGACTGAAAACCGTCGGCGTCGCGTGGAATCCCGCCGAATCCAATTCGCGCGCATTCACCGTGAAGGCGCGAGAGGTTTGCGAAATGCTCGGCATCGAGTTGCTCGAAGCGACGGTCGAGAACTCGTCGGGCGTTGGAGAAGCGGCCAATTCGCTGGTCTCGCGCGGCGCTCAAGCGCTTTGGATTGGCGGCGATGTCACCGTTCTGGTGGCGGCCGACGCAGTGGTAGCGGCGGCGAAAAAAGCGCGCATTCCTGTTTTCACACTCACACCGCCTACCGCCAAACGCGGAGCACTGTTCGATCTCGGCGCCGATTTCACGACGATCGGCAGGCAAACGGGCGAGCTCGCCGTCAAGATTTTACGTGGCGCAAGTCCGGCCGGTTTTGCGATTGAAGATCGCGTGCCGGAGCGATTGGTTGTGAACAGGCTCGCTCTCGCCGGCCTGAAAGATCCCTGGCGCGTTCCCGACGACGTGATTGCGCGCGCGGATACTTTGATCGACGAGGCGGGAACACGCGAAAAAGTCACTCCCAAATCTCCTTCGACGAACATCGCGCCTGCGAAGCAATGGCAGCTCAGTGCCGTTACATACAATGAGTCCCCTGCCACCGAAGAAGCGCAAAAGGGATTCATCGAAGGCTTGCATGAAGCAGGCCTGATGGAAGGCCGGGATTACGTAATCAAGTGGCGCAGCGCGCAAGGCGATATGGCGACGCTCAACGGAATTATGGACGCCGTCAGGACGGAACGCGCGGATCTGGTGATACCGTTCTCGACCCCCACGTTGCAAACCGCAGTAAAGAAGATTCAGAGCATACCGATTGTTTTTGCTCTCGTCGGCGATGCAATCATCGCGGGCGCGGGCCGAACCAATGAAGACCATCTGCCTAATGTCACAGGCGCCCTCATAATCAGCCCATTTGAAGAGATGACCGCACTGCTCCGAGAAGTGCGTCCCAATGCACGGCGGTGCGGCACAGTTTTCACGCCGGCCGAAGTCAATTCTGCGTATTACTTCGATGTTTTCAAGGAAAGCGGGCGCAAATCCGGTGTTGAAATTGTCGGCGTTGCAGCGACGGGTAGCAGCGACGTTTCGGACGCGGCACTGGCTTTGATGTCCCGGAACATCGATGTCGTCTGCCAAATTTCAGATAACCTGACCGCCGCCACCTTCACGCCCATTGTGCAAGCTGCCCAGCGCGCCCGGTTACCGATTTTTTCGTTCAGCAGCATTCAGGCCAAAGAAGGTGCGAGCATCGTGTTGGCTCGTGACTTTCGGGATGGCGGGCGGGAATCGGCGCTAATGGCCGCCCGTGTCATCCGCGGCGAAAAACCATCATCCATTCCTTTCAAGCTGACCACCCGCATCCGGTTGATTATCAATCGGAAGGAGGCACGCATGAATGGACTGGTTATTCCACCGTCGGTTCTGAAGCGCGCCGATGAGTTGATCGACTAGTCCTATGGACATCACGAGAGAGCGCTGTGCCGATGGTTTGAATGTGATCGTTAAGGGCCGGCTCGATGGCTATTGGGCGGACCACCTGGCCAAAGAATTGGCTGAAGTCTTGCGCGAAGGTGTGCACGAAGTGCGGCTCGACTTGTCCGGCGTCAACTACCTGAGCTCGGCGGGCATCGGCACCCTGGTTGAGGCCTACAAGGAATTTAAAACAATCCAGGGTTCTTTCAGCGTCGTTCATCCGTCGCCCCAGGTGCGGACTTTACTGACGATGACGAAGCTGGACACGCTGTTGATCGCCGGTGCGAGCCCCACCGCACCGGCCCCAACCGCGCCGCTTGTGCGTCAACTCGAACGCTCCGGCGTGGTGTATGAGATCTTTGACCTCGCACCTGGTGAGTCTTTGAGGTGCGTGAGCGTCGGGAATCCTTCGTTGCTGGAAGGCTGCCATTTTCGAGCCGAGCATTGTCAGGCTGTCCGGTTTCCTGCTTCGAGTTTTGCGGTGGGGTTAGGCGCCTTCGGTAACGATTTCTCGGATTGCCGCGGGCGCTTCGGCGAATTCCTTGCGGTCGCCGGCGCTGCGGCTTATTTGCCGACGGATGGAACGGGCGTGCCCGATTACATGCTCGCTGCGGCGACCTTCGTTCCGGAATTGCAGGTCCTCTATTGCGTAAAAGCGGAGGGCCGTTTTGGCCATTTGGCCCGTTTCGAAGCGAACAAAGAGATCGGTCCGGTGAAGCTTAGTGCGCTGATTGATGCAGGTTTTGAGATCGCCCAAAGTGAAATCATCGTTGTCGTCATCGTTGCTGAAACGGCAGGATTGCTTGGGGTGTCGCTAAGGCGTTCGCCTGCGGTTGAAGGTGACGGGAAGAGTGGCGTCTCTCCGTTTGCATTTCCCGGCGTACGTGAGTGGCTCTCGTACTCGGCCGAACGTACCCATGAACGGAGTCTCGCTCTGGTTGCCGGCATTGCGGCGAGGAATCCTTCGTCCCCCACGGCTGAAGAACTTTTTTCAATGCTGAGGCCGCTGGGCTCGGGCCCCTGGCCGCAGGGACACTTTCATGCAGCCGCCTTCTCTTATCGGCCTTTGAAGAAGGGCCCGCTCGATTTGAAGACGACTGTGGCGACGCTGTTCGAAAGCCAGCATCTGGAGAGCGTCACGCATTTGATCAATGACACGCGAGAAATTAGTGGCGCCGGAGAGAGCGAATTTGCGCGCGGCGCGTGCTGGGTTGGACCGATAGCTGGGACATGACTCTACTAATTGGATCATTCACCATCGGATTGATTCTTTCCCTTCTGGCGATGGGAGTTTTCATCAGCTTTCGTGTGTTTCATGTCGCCGATATCACTGCGGAAGGCTCGATCACGTTGGGCGCCGCGGTTGCTGCAACTGCGTTGGTGGCGGGTGTTAATCCCCTGCTGGCCACAGCGTTCGGCTTTCTCGGGGGCATGGTGGCTGGTGCTACAACCGGCATTCTGCACACGAAATTTAAGATCCACAGTCTGCTCTCCGGGATTCTCGTGATGACGGCACTCTATTCCATCAATCTCCATGTGATGGGCAAGAGCAATGTGCCTTTGGTTTCGCAGACGACACTCAGCAGCTACGCCGAAGCGTTGGGCCAGAGCCTCGGCCGCGGTGCTGTCAGCTTCAATGTATTCGGCTGGGATGTGAGTCTGCACGACGCTTCGATTCTGATTTTCATGCTGCTCGTCAGTGTGTTCATCGGCCTGGCGCTGTATCTCTTCTTTCGCACGAATCTTGGAACGGCGATGCGTGCGACCGGCGATAACGACCAGATGATTCGCGCCATGGGAGTCAATGTCAGCAACATGATCATTCTCGGTCTTGCGATATCGAACGGCTTGATCGCACTCTCGGGCGCGCTGCTTGCGCAGTATCAAGGTTTCGCGGACGTGCAGATGGGCATCGGCATGGTCGTATGGGGCCTGGCCAGCGTCATTATCGGCAACTCACTCGTTGGTACCGAGAGTTTGGGACTTGCGGTTGCCGGCACCGTAATGGGGTCTGTACTCTTCCGCTTGCTCGTGGCCATTGCGTTGCGCTGGGGTTTGAATCCCAACGATCTAAAACTCATCACAGCGATCTTTGTGTTGTTGTCGCTTGTGCTGCCTGGATTCCTGGAGCGGATGAAGAAGACCACAAGCGTCGTTAATCCGCTGGCAAAGCCGCGGGAAAGAAAGGCGCGGCCTGCACGTGCTTGAGATTCGCAGTATTTCCAAGACGTTCAACCCGGGCACTCTGAACGAAGTGCGCTCGCTGAAAGGCGTAGACGTTGCCATCGAGGAAGGTTCGTGGGTCGTCGTTATCGGCACCAATGGTTCGGGCAAATCGACATTATTGAACGCGATCGCCGGCACCTTTTTTGTCGACACGGGCAGCATACATTTGGCCGGCTATGAAGTCACGAACTGGCCCGAACACGAACGCGCAAGGCTGATTGGACGCGTCTTTCAAAATCCTTTTAGCGGCACCGCTCCCAACATGTCCATTGCCGAAAATCTGGCGATGGCCGCCCGGCGCGGTCACCGGCGCGGTTTAGGTTGGACATTGCGGGCCAGCTTGTTGAAAGAATTCTCAAACCATGTGGCGCGTCTGAATCTGGGGCTGGAAGACCGGCTCGACAATCTCATCGGCAGTTTGTCCGGAGGACAGCGGCAGGCGCTGACGCTGTTGATGGCAACATGGCTGAAACCGAAATTGCTGCTACTCGATGAGCACACGGCGGCTCTGGACCCCAAAAGCGCGGATCAAGTGATCCGGCTCACCGAAGAGATCATCTATCGCGATAGGCTGACGACGCTTATGGTCACACACTCGATGCAGCAAGCAGCCCATCTGGGCGACCGCCTCATCATGATGTACCGCGGGCGCGTCATTCATGACTTCCGCGGCACCGAGAAACGCCGCCTTCGCGCCGAAGACCTCCTCGCCCGCTTCGAAGAAGTCCGCCGCGCCGAACAGCTCGATGAGACCGTCGCTGAGATGCTGCGGCGGAGTTACGTGTGATTTGAACTGCCGGAGATTCCCCTCCTCGCAGAGGAGGGGTGGCGCGACAGCTTAAGAGAAGCTGGCGCGCCGGGCGCGAAGCGCGAGCCCGAGCGAAGCGCAAGCGCGATAGCGCGCAGCCTCAAGAGAAGCACGAAGCCTCAAGAGAAGTTCGGCAAAATCGAGAGAATGCCGGTTTGACCACCCCGTCTGCGCCGCTTTGGTGGCTTCGCGGCATTTTCTTTGTGGCGCAGCCACCCCTCCTCTGCGAGGAGGGGAATGCGCTTGGCGAGAAACACGCTTCGGCTTTGCGTGGTCCTGGCAATAGTTGTTGAAGAACTTTTCGCCGCACGCGTAACATGATGACAATTCATTTCCCTTGTATCTGAAAAGGAGGAAGGGTGCGCATGACGCAAACTGATCGTCGCCGGAGCAATCCAAGCAGGTGGCTTATGGTGTGCTTGGGAGGCGTCGTTATCCTTAGCAGCGTGTTACTCGCAAACGGCGGTCTGCGATTCGACCTGAGCAGCGAAGGCACCGATACAGGACGGAAACCCACCGGGTATCCTCAATTGGTTTCCGTAGAACCGCTGCCGGAAGTGGCGATGGGAGGTGAATTGTGTGCTCCCGCGCCCAGTCCGGTTCGTTTGGCCGCCGCGCTGCGGCAGGAGCGGCTCACCGCCCAGTCGCCATCCGCTGCCGTTGCGGATAGGCGCGGTTCCGGCGCCCTGAACCGGCCACCGGTAAGAGTAATTCGCGATCCCTATCCCACGTACAGCGCCGTGGCGGTTGATCCGAAGAACAACGAAATCGTCCTCCAGGATGAGAACCTGTTTCAACTCATGGTCTACGACCGCCTGACCAACACTCCGGCCACCGCGCGTCTGTCGGAACCCAAACGCATCATCAGCGGGCATGATACGAAGGTGGAGTTCAACTGCGCTATCTACATCGACCCTAAGACCGGAGATCTCTATTCCGTCAATAACGACACGCTCGATACGATGACGGTTTTCTCACGCAACCAAAGAAACAATGCTCATCCAGCGCGGGAACTGAGCACGCCACACCGGACCTATGGAATTGCAGTCGACGAAGCCCGCGAGGAAATGTTTCTGACCGTCCAGGACCCTCCAATGGTGGTTGTGTACAACAAGTACGCCAAGGGTCAAGATAAACCCCTCCGAGTGCTCCGCGGTAACGGAACCGGATTGGAAGACCCTCATGGAATCGGCCTGGACACCAAGAATGGCTGGATGTTCGTAGCCAACTACGGAAACGTCGCTGCTCACCCCGACGGGGGCGGAAACAGCTTGCCCGGCAGGGGCTATGGAGAAATGCTGCCCGGTTCCGGCAGATACGAGCCTCCCTCCATTACCGTTTATCCGATCCAGGCGAGCGGCGACACCAGGCCGCTGCGCGTCATTGAAGGAGCGGACACGCAATTGAACTGGCCCGCGCACATTTCCCTGGATGAAGAGCATGGCGAGGTATACGTCGCCAACGATGGAACAGATGCCATTCTGGTGTTCCGCGTGACGGATTCCGGCAATGTTGCTCCCGCCCGTGTGCTGAAAGGCCCCAAGACTCAGATCCAGAATCCTACCGGCGTGTACGTGGACACGGTCAACAACGAACTCGTAGTAGCCAACATGGGCAATCATCGGGCGACGGTCTATCCGCGTACAGCCCAGGGGGACACGCCTCCGATTCGCACGATCCGAACTGCCGCCGACGGCACGCCCGCCCTCCAGATCGGGAATCCGGGCGCCGTCGCCTACGACTCCAAACGGGACGAACTCCTGGTGCCGAACTGAGTCGCCCATCCGCAGATTGCGGCCTTCGCCAGGCTGGCGAAGGGAGGCGATGCTCCACGGCGGCGGATCTTCGGACAAGCAACCAAGCTCAGCCGCACCATGCACGATATCCGCTACAACGAAGCGCGCGATGAGTTTTACGTCAATAATCCCTTTGCGCAGGCGGTCCTCACTTTCCGCGGCGGCGCGGATGGACAGGAGGCTCCGATCCGCGTGATCCAGGGACCAAAAACGAAGCTGATCAGCGCAGACACGGTGGAAATCGACACGACCAATAACGAGATCGTTGTGCCGCAGGGCGACGAAGTCCTGGTTTTCCCGATGATGGCCAATGGCGACGTGGCTCCCATCCGAATTGTGCGCGGCGGCGCTAAAATGGGCTGGAAGTCCGGAGGCGGCGTTGCCGTGGATCCGGTTCACAATCTTCTGGTGACCGATGGGACCGTCGAAGTCGAGGGCGAGGGATGGCGTACAAGTTACCGGGGAGGCCGGGACTCCATCTTGGTCTTCGACCGTACGGCGAACGGAGAAGTCAAGCCCCTGCGAGTCATCCGTGGCCCGAAGACAGGTATTCAGGGTATCCGCCAGATGCAAGTCCTGCCGAAGGGCGGCTGGATCGTGATCACTCAAATCACCGACGGCGGTATCGCCGAACCGGAAGGTACGTTCGTCGGCGTCTGGAGCATCAACGACAACGGTGATGTCCCGCCACGCTGGAAGATTGACGGGAAAGGGAATAACGTCATGAAGAAACCGCGCGGTGTCGCCCTCGATGCGAAACATAAGGAAGTGATCGTCTCAGACATGCGCCTGAATGCGGTTTTGACATTCTATTTTCCGGAAATTTTCTAAAGAAATGCCCCATTCCCCTCCTCGCAGAGGAGGGGGGGCTGCGCCATCGAAAGAATGCCGCGAAAGCCACCGAGCGGCGCAGCCGGGGTGGTCAGACCGGCGCAACGTTTCGCCGAACTGACCATTAATTGAGGCTTCGCCCTATCGGGCTCGCGCTTCGCGCCCGGCGCGCCAGTTTCTACTAAGCTGTCGCGCCACCCCTCCTCGCAGAGGAGGGGAATGCGCTCCACTCATACAGGAGCGGTGCCCGAGCGCAAGCGAGGATGCGGTGGTTCCCTTTTGGAACCACCGCGTCTTCGCCCGCTACGCTCGCGAATCCTCCCTCCTACTTGGGCTACTTGGGAGGGGAGCGAACTGGGTTATACTTTCGCCTCGAAGGAGACGAGATATCGTGAGCAGACGCCGTAGTTTCGAGGTTCCCGGGCTCCAGCACGAAAACCCGATTCCGATGGGATGCGTTATTGGTCCATTCATGATGAGCAGCGGAATATTCGGGATGGATCCCGAAACGCGGAAAATACCATCGGATATCGAGAGCCAATGCAAGCTCATGCTCGCTAATGTTCGCCGTGTCATGGAGGCTGCCGGCGGTTCCGTCGACGACATCATCAAAATGGTTGTTTGGACCAAAGACAAGACTTTCAAGGAAGCGCTCAATAGAGAGTGGCTCGTCATGTTTCCCGATCCGCACTCAAGGCCCGCGCGTCACACGATGCTCTATGAAGGCTTTTCTGGAAACACGCTCATCCAATGCGAGATCATCGCGGTCGTGGGCGAGGAACGTCGGACGCAACGCTAGACCTGAATTCGCGCGTTGATTCAAGAGGCACATTCCCATAAACAGCATGATGCATACGCTGCATGGCGTCTGCCTGCGTTCCGCCGCTATTTTGCTGGTCACATGATCCTGATCCTCGGCTGGCAGATGCAGAAGGTGGCAGTCGGCTGGGAAATCTATGAACGCACGCACTCCGCCATATATTTGGGCTATGCCGGCCTGATCCAATTTCTTCCTCAAGTCCTGTTCATGTTGTTTGCCGGGCATGTTGTCGATACTTACAACCGGAAACGTGTATACATGATGGCACTGGCCTGTAACGCGGCTGCGGCCGCCGGGTTGGCTTTGAATTCAGCGCGTAGTGGTTCGATTTACGTGCTCTATGCCTGCCTGTTTGCGTACGGCACGGCTCGGGCTTTCATCATGCCGTCACGCGCGGCGTTTCTACCGGGCATAGTTCCTCTAGAGATTTTCAGTACGGCCTTCTCCTGGCAAACCAGCGGCTTTGAAGTTTCCTCAATGACGGGTCCTGCAATCGGCGGGCTTCTCATCGGTTTTTTTCAAAGCCCAACCCTCGTCTACATCGTTAATGCTACCGGCCAATTCTTATTCATCACGCTGCTCGCGGGCATTGCGTATAAGAGCCCTACGAGCGCGAAGCAGCCGATGACCTTGAGTTCCTTCTCCGCGGGATTCCGGTATGTATGGAAAGTCAAGGTTGTTTTATCGGCCATCGCCCTGGATATGTTCGGTGTACTTCTTGGAGGAGCCACTGCAATGATGCCGATTTACGCTAAAGACATCTTGCATGTCGGTCCGCGCGGCTTAGGCTGGCTGATGGCTGCACCGTCCATCGGTGCGTTCAGCATGGCCATGATTCAGGCTCATCACGGTCCCTTGAGGAAAGCCGGACGGACGCTGCTTCTCGCGGTCGCGGGTTTTGGAACGGTCACCGTGATTTTCGGCTTATCGAGAAGCTTTTGGCTCTCGATGACGATGCTCCTCCTGCTGGGATCGTGCGATAACATCAGCGTCGTCATTCGCTCGACTCTGGTTCAAGTGCTCACACCCGACGACATGCGCGGGCGTGTTTCCGCCTTGAACTCGCTGTTCATTGGAACATCGAATGAGCTTGGCGCTTTTGAATCCGGCCTGGTTGCGAACTTCTTTGGGCCAATCTTCTCTGTTGTTTCCGGCGGCATCGGAACAATCATTGTGGTCCTGGTCATGGCGTGGCTTTCCCCGGGGCTCCGCCGCTATGGGGCTTTGGGAAATTCGGGGTGAGACGGGTCTCACCCCGAATTTCCTACTTCCCTATTCTGTACAAATTCGAAACCGAAGCGGCCTTTGATACACAGATGGCCGTGCGTGATGCTGACGTCGAGAGGCGAGGTGACCTTCACGATGCGATTGTCCTGGATGTGAAGCGTTAGAGTACAACCGACCCCGCAATACGGACAAATCGTGTCCGTTTTCGTTTGTCGGGCCTCGTCCCAACTGCCGGTCTGGCGCATTTCGTATTCGCTCTTGAACATGAGCGCGCCTGTTGGGCACACACCAATACAGTTTCCACAATAGACACACGCGGAATCGGGCAAAGGTACGTCGTCTTCAGTGGAAATTCGAGCGTCGAAACCGCGGCCCGCAACCGCGATAGCAAACGTATTTTGTGCATCGGCCCCACAAGCTTCTACGCACTTGTAACAGAGGATGCACTTCGAGTAATCGCGCACATACAGATCATTGTCGACCTTCACGGGCTGGTGTACGGTTTCCGCGTCGCTGCCATAACGCTCGGGCCGAGCTTCGTATTGCTTGATGTAGGACTGCGCCTGGGGCGCTGTGGAAAGGTCAACCGATGAACCGAGAAATTCCAGAACCATCTTTCGAGCAAGCCTCACGCGATCTGAATTGGTTTTAATCTGCATGCCTGCCTCGACCTTTCGCGAGCATGCGGGCGCGAGAGTGCGCGCTCCGGCAAGCTCGACGACGCAGACGCGGCACACATTGACAGGCGTGAGATTTTCCAGATAGCAGAGTGTCGGGGTGTCGATCCCAAGCGAACAGCAGGCATCGAGAATTGTCATCGTTTCCGGTACTCGAACCGGCTGCCCGTCGATCTGAATGTCGACTTGCTTTACTTCAGGATGTTCCGGAGGCGCCGGCGGCTGACTTGGCCTCGGAGGGGGTGTAAACCAGATCGGATCGGACGCGCTCATAATGTCTTTTTAGCAGGCTCCTGTAGGGACGGTCTATGACCCCCCACAATGTCGAAACTGAGCCATCGCGGGCCGGTCCGCGAAGCGCAAGCGCGGCAGCGCGCAGCCTCAAGAAATGACCGCCCCTCCAACGCATTCGTCGTTTCGAACGGTTTTTCAGCAGCCCGCTAGATCTTCTCCTCAAACATCGGCAGCTTCAAATTCGCCGCGGCAGACTCGATTGCACTCGAGGCGGTCTGGCCTAGACCGCAAATCGAAGCGTCCCTCATCGCCTGCCCGATCTCTTTCAGCAACACCAACTCATCGGCTTTTGTGCCGATCGTTCGACCGGATCTCAAGCGCCCAAGCAACTCTTGCTGGCGGACGGTGCCGACACGGCACGGAACGCACTGGCCGCACGATTCATCTCGAAAAAACGCGGCGACGCGTGTGAGGATATCGGCCATATCAACGGTTTCATCAAAAATCATGACTACACCCGATCCCACAGTCGCACCGATGGCGCGAGTTGCTTCGAAGGTGAGCGGGACATCCAGTTTGTCGGGGCCGACGAACATGCCCGCAGCGCCGCCGAGCAAGATCGCCTGAATCTGTTTTCCGCCGGGGACGCCCCCCGCCGTTTCAATGAGCTTCCGCAGTGTGCAGCCGAACGGAACTTCATACAGGCCCGGCCGCATGATGTGTCCCGATAAACAAAACAGTTTCGGCCCGGTCGATCCGGTTGTACCGAGCCCGGCAAAAGCTTCGGCGCCATCCAGGATGATGGGCGGTACGTTGACGAGCGTCTCGACATTATTGATAACTGTCGGCTTGCCGAATAGACCGGCCTGAACAGGAAATGGCGGCTTGTTCCGAGGCTCGCCGCGCTTACCTTCGATGGAATTGAAGAGAGCCGTCTCTTCACCACAGATGTAAGCGCCGGCGCCACGGCGCACCTCGATGTCGAAGGAAAAGCCGGAACCGAGAATATCTTTACCCAAGAACCCGGCCGCGCGGGCAGCTCGAATGGCGGCATCGACGCGCCGCGTAGCCAGCGGATATTCACCGCGGATATAGAAGTAGCCGCGTTCGCTAGCCGTCGCATAAGCAGCAATAGTCATCCCTTCGATGACGGCGAATGGATCGCCCTCCATCAGAACGCGATCTTTGAACGTGCCGGGCTCGGATTCGTCCGCATTGCAGACCACGTAGTGCGGCCGGGAGGCGGCTTTAGCGACCGCGTCCCATTTGCGTCCGGTTGGAAAGGCGGCACCTCCGCGACCGACGAGATTCGAAGCGGTCACTTCGCGAATGATTCGCTGTGGGCCTTGCTGCATTGCACGTTCCAGCGCTTTGTAACCGCCGTCTGCTCGATACGCATCGATGCTTTCCGGATCGACGCGCCCAATCCGCCTCAACAGCCGCAGCCCCGGCCGGCCAAACTGAGGAATGGCGGGCGGGCGAGGGTCTCCGGATTCGTCGAAATTGTAACCTTCACCTTCTACTGAGGATGCGCGCTTGCGCGCTTGCGCTTCGCGGCGGCCTCTCCCAAAGGCAGAGGCGGAAGGCACCTCGCCGGCTTCAATCACGAGAGCCGCCGGCGCCCGTTCGCATTGGCCAAGGCAGGGACTGCGCCGCCATGTCATGCCGTTCGCTGGCGCCGGATCATTTTCACGCCCGAGATCGGTCTCCAATTCCGCGCACCATTCTTCGGCGCCTTGGATCCGGCAGGCAATGTCATCGCAGACATGGACGACCTTCGCGGGTTGCGGCGTCAGTGAAAACAAGTGATAGAAAGTCGCAATGCCGAACAATTCGGCGGGAGGAAGTGTCAAACGCTCGCAAATGTAATTGAGCGCCCCGGGTGGAAGCCAGCCGAAGCGCGATTGCACGGCATGAAGCGCGGGAAGAACGAGGTCGTGCCTAGATCTTGCGGCGTGCCCGCTAAGCGGAACGGGAGCGCCCAAAACCGAGTCGACCGCAGCGCGCTCAGCCGCTCCCGCCTCGGGTCCATGAACGCGAATATCCATTACCGCTGTTACACCTTCTCTACTCGAACCGCCGCCGCTTTGAATTCCGCGGTGCCCGACTTCGGATCGGTTGCTTCGATCGTGAGAAGATTGGTCGCGACGTCGTCCGGAAAATGCAGTGTCATGAATGTGAGCCCAGGCCGCAGGGACCGATCGCGGCGCACCGGCACGGTAACACTGCCTCGGCGCGAATGAACTCGCACTAATTCCCCGTCGGTCACTCCAAGGCGTTCGGCGTCTTCGGGCGACAGATCCAGCGTTTCCCCGCGGCGCAGCGGAGATGAATAAGAGGACGTCTGCACACCGGTATTGTATTCGTCGAGGCGGCGGCCGGTTGTAAGGCGCAACGGAAATTCCGGGGATAACTTATCCACGGGCGGGTCGTGTTCTACCGGAATAAACGATACTCGCGGTCCACGTACCGGCCGCTCCCATAACCGGCTGTGAAGGTAAAGTTCGCCAGGATGGTTCTCGTCATAGCACGGCCACTGCAGTCCTTTTAAGGTTTCCAATCGCGCATAGCTCATGCCGGCGTGGGCAGGGCTGAGAACACGCACTTCATTCCAGATATTCTCAGCGATCGGCTGACCCCAGTCGTGTCCCATGCGCCGCGCGACATCATACAGGATCGCGATGTCGTCCCGAGCGCCCGCGGGCGCATCCAGCGCCTTGCGCACGCGCTGCACGCGGCGCTCGCTGTTGGTGACCGTGCCGTCGGTTTCGCACCAGGCGGCGCTGGCCGGTAAAACGACATCGGCGAGCTCGGCGGTCTTGGTCAAGAACATGTCTTGGGCGAGAAGAAAGTCGAGACTTTCCAGAAGATGTCTGGCGTGATTCTGATCGGCTTCCGATTGCAACGGATTTTCTCCGATGACGTACAGAGCGCGAAGCTCGCCTCTTTCGATGGCTTCGAACATTTGCGAGAGGTGCCATCCTTTGTGCGGAGGTACTTTAACGCCCCAGTGTTTTTCGAACTTCTCGCGCAAAGCGGCGTTCTCGACGTGCTGAAAACCCGTGAGACGATCCGGCAGAGCGCCCATGTCGCCGCCCCCCTGCACATTGTTTTGGCCGCGAAGCGGATTGAGCCCGCTGCCGTATTTGCCGACGTGACCCGTCAACAACGCGAGATTGATCAGCGCCAGGACGTTATCGACTGCGTTGTGATGCTCGGTGATGCCGAGCGTCCAGCAGATCATCGCGCGATGTGCTCGCGCGTAGGTATGCGCCATGTCGCGGATGACGTGAGCGGGAACACCAGTCTCGCGCTCCACGTGCTCGAGTGTGTAGGGCTCGACACTGCGCCGGTATTCGTCAAAGCCGGTTGTCGCGTTTTCAATGAACTCTCTGTGCTCGAGGCCCGCCGCAATGATCTCGTGCGCAATACCGTTCGCCAGCGCGATATCGGTCCCAACATCGAGACCGGCCCACATATCCGCCCATTGAACCGAACTCGTACGGCGCGGGTCGATCGCATACAGGCGCGCGCCGTTCCTCACTCCTCTTAAGAGATGATGGAAGAAAATGGGATGCGTTTCCCGGGCGTTCGATCCCCAGAGGAGAATGACATCCGTTTCTTCGATCTCTTGATAGGAGTTCGTACCCCCGCCTGCTCCGAAAACCATCGCCAGACCGGCGACGCTCGGAGCATGTCAAGTACGGTTACAGCTGTCGATGTTGTTGCTTCCCATCACGACGCGAGTGAATTTCTGCGCGACGAAATTCATTTCGTTCGTAGCTTTCGAGCAACTGAACATTCCGAATGACCAGCCACCACCCTGATTCAGCGTAGTTTTCAGAGCATACACCGTCCGGTCCAGGGCTTCTTCCCATGTAGCCGGACGTAGGGAACCGCTGCCGTGCGTCTCGCGTACAAGTGGTTCAGTCAACCGAACATACGGCTTGGTCTTCGACATTCAAACCTCCGCGCGGAGAGTATAACAAGAAAATGGAGATGGGCGTTCGTGAGCGAGGGCGACTTTGTCCTCGCAGACACTCCTCCTAACTTAGTACAGTACTTCATAGTTATGGTCGCGTAATATTCCCCTCCTCACAGAAAAGGGTGGCTGCCATATCTGAGTAGAAGCTGGCGCGCCGGGCGCGAAGCGCGAGCCCGATAGGGCGAAGCCTCAACTAGTGGTCAGCCCGGCGCAACGTTTCGCCGAACTGACCCCCGTCCGCTCCCTTAAAAGAGGCTTCGCGACATTTTGTTGAGGTCGCGTCCACCCCTCCTCTGCGAGGAGGGGAATATGCCGCTGGACCTGATCTATAATTTGGTGCACTTTTCACCTGAAGAGAGGATGACATGCGACATTTTACTGGCAGCCGCGAGGTGACTATGAGAATTCATCGTTTCGGTCTGCTATTGGTGCTGCTTGCCTTGCCCCTGGCCGCCCATTCGAGCCAGCGCGCGGGAACTTCCGATACCACACAGAGGGCCGTATCGGCGGCCAATTCTTTTCTGGCGATGCTGAACGATGTTCAGCGAGCCAAGGTGAACCTTCCGTTGAACAAGACGACACGGTCCAACTGGTCCAATCTTCCGACAGGCGCTCGGTTTCAAAGCGGCGCTACGGAACGCAATGGGTTGAAATTCGGCATCTTGACCGCTGCCGAGCAGGAAGCGGCGCTGGCGTTGGTGCGATCCACCTTGAGCCCCGCGGGTTACGACAAGGTGATCAACATCGTCAATGGCGATGAAATGCTGGAGCGCGCAACCGCTCCTCAACGTCCCGCTTCAACCGCCACGCGGTTTGGAAGAGCTGAATATTACATTGCCATTTTGAGTAAACCTTCCGTGAGCGATCCATGGATGATCCAGTTCGGCGGGCATCATCTTGCGATTAACGTTACAGTGGCGGGTCCGGCCAACGTGCTCACCCCAAGCCACACCGGTTCCCAACCCACGATATACACGTTTAACGGACAGACGATACGGCCGCTTGGTAATGAGAACGACAAAGCTTTTGCGCTGATGAATGCGCTAAGCCCGGCGCAGCAGAAACAAGCGACGCTCGGTTATGAAGTGGCCGACGTGGTCTCCGGTCCTGGTCACGACGGCGAAGTCATCCAACCTGAAGGCGTCCGCGCGTCCGGATTCACGGTCTCTCAACGAAACATGCTGCTCGACCTGATTCGCGAATGGGTCGGCATCATTAACGCCGACAGCGCTAAAGCGAAGATGGCGGAAATACAGGATCATTTGGCCGACACGTATTTCGCCTGGAGCGGCGCAACGACGAATGGGACCCGGGCCTACTTCCGCATCCAAGGCCCTGCCGTGATGATTGAATATGCGCCCATCGGCACCGGCACGGACCACATACATACGTTCTACCGTGACCCGACAAATGATTACGGCGCAAAGGTGATCCAGCAGTGAGGCGGAGAATCGGTCGCTCGGTTGGCGCGCCTTATTCTCCCCCTCGTGAGGGAGAGACCGCGAGCGAAGCGAGCGGAGGGGGTCGATTTCGGACTCTGTGGCCAGGGCCAATTTTCTCTATGATCATTCTATTCGTGCTGCCCATCGCTGCCCGCGCCCATCGCCTTGATGAATACCTGCAGGCGGCTCGATTGGCACTGGCTCCCGATCAGGTCCTTTTAAAAATCGATCTCACGCCGGGCGTCGATGTAGCGCCCGCGATCTTCGCATTGATCAACACGGATCGCGATGGCCTGATTTCTGAGGCGGAAGGCAAGGCGTATGCGAACCGGCTTATCAAAGAAGTTGTCCTGGAAGTGGACGGCCAGCCTCGGAAATTAGAAGTCATTCGCAATCAGTTTCCCTCGTTTCATGAGATGCAAGAGGGCCTCGGCACGATCCGAATCGAAGCGCGGGCAGCGTGGCGGGCCACTCCCGGACATCATTTGCTCTTCTTTCGAAACAACCACCAGACGGATTTCGGCGCCTACCTCGTTAATGCGCTTCTGCCTGGCAGTCCCGAAATCGCAATCACGGACCAACATCGGGATTCCCTTCAGCGCGAAATAAAATTGGACATCGATGTTCAGTCACCTCCCGCCGCCACAGGCAGTGCGCGGGGCAGGTGGGGCAAGTGGGGCAAGTGGGGCAGGTAGCAGGATGAAATTTTCACGCCGGAAATTTCTTCAAGCCGGTATCGGGACCGCAGCAACGCTCCGGTCTACTACTCGAGGCACCCGGGATGACTTACCGTTCCTTTCAATTTCCGAACTCAGCGGGCTGATACGCACCCGAAAGATTTCGCCGGTTGAAGTCACAAGCGTCATGCTGAAGCGCATCGAAAAGTTCAACCCTATTTTGAATGCGTACGTCACTGTGACCGCCGACCTGGCAATGAAGTCCGCTCAGGAGGCCGAGAGAGAAATTCAACGCGGTAAGTGGCGTGGCCCGCTCCACGGAGTCCCTATCGCGCTTAAGGATTTGTTCGATACGGCCGGGATCCAGACAACCGCCGGAAGCGCTTTATTCAAAGATCGCGTACCCGACAGAGATTCCGAAGTGGTGACCCGGCTGAAAGCTGCAGGAATCGTGCTTTTGGGCAAACTCAATATGCACGAGTTCGCTTACGGCGGCAGCTCTACGGTGAGCCTCTTCGGCGCTGTGCACAACCCCTGGGAATCCGGCCGTGCGGCCGGCGGTTCGTCGGGCGGCTCTGCTGCCGCAGTGGCGGCAGGTCTGTGCTTTGGCGCTCTGGGTTCCGACACGGGCGGGTCGATCCGGCAACCGGCCGCTTACTGCGGAATTGTGGGGCTGAAACCCACGTATGGTTTAGTGAGCACCCGCGGTGTGATTCCTCTCGCCTGGTCTCTGGATCATGCCGGACCGATGACTCGAACCGTTAGCGATGCTGCGATCATGCTCCAGGCCTTGGCCGGTTACGATCAAGAAGAAATCACAAGCCATCAATTCGTGATTCCCAATTACACCACGGCTCTTCGAGAAAAAATGCCGCAAGTTCGGTTGGGGATATCACGCGAATTCTTTTTCGAGTCACTGGATTCAGAGATTGAAACGGCAGTCAATGAAGCTATCGGCGTTCTTCGAAAACTGGCGGCGAGCACGAAAGAGATAGCTCTTCCGGTGAACAGCATCACCGATCGAACCGTGATTGCCGCCGAGGCGTATGCTTATCATGCGGACTTCGTTGCGAAAAAACCGGACCAATACCAGCCGCCCACGCTGGCTCAAATCCGCGGCGGAGCTGACATTCGCACGGTCGACTACATTATGGCGCATCGCGAGCTGGCCGGTCTTCGCAGAGGGATCCGCCAGACGTTTGAGACCGTAGATGCGATCGTTACACCCACAACACCCATAGCACCGCCTACCATCGCTGCCTTCGACTCGGCTTACCGTGATCCTGCGATGCCGAACAGTACTTCCGACATCCGCCGCCTTACGTTGCGGAATACCTCGCCCTTCAATAAGTATGGTTTGCCTACCATCTCAGTCCCCTGCGGCTTCACGCGCAATGGATTGCCCATCGGCTTGCAAATCAGCGGACCGCATGCCGGCGAAGCCGCTTTACTGCAACTCGCCCACGCTTACGAAAGAGCGACGGAGTGGCATAAAAGGCGCCCTGGCAACGTCTGAACATCAATCATTAGCAGGCGCTGAAAAACCCCCTTTTCGAAACGACGAATGCGTTGTAGGAGCGGTGTATGACCGCCCTTATCTCGTTGATTCGAGGTAGAGCGGGCGCTCATAGAGCGCCCCTACAGCACTCTGCGTTAGAACAGATGTCCGTATTCGCTATTGGACTGAACGCTAGCTTTAGCTGCTTATCCCCACCACAACACTCCCATTTTTCCAGCCAACAAAAAGCTACATTTGTCCGTAATAAAAAGGTCGTATCCGCCGATGCTCTGCAAACCATCGGTCGATATGATGCCGGGCGAACTTGCCTCCGAGGGCGAGAACGAATGACAAATCGGCCGAACAACGCCTCCCAAAGCGGGAGGTACGGGTGCGTTTGCCAACAAAATGCCGCGAAGCCTCAACAGCGGTTTTCCTGATGAAGGAGCTATGATATGCCAAGCACGGGAGACATCCGCGTTCTTCTAATCGACTGCCAGCGGTTGCTTTTGGCGGGACTGTCGGCTCTGATGGCAGACGAGCCGGGACTGGTCGTCATCGGCCTGGCGACTAATCGGATCGAGGCGCTGGACGCCGCACGGCTGATGCCCGACGTCATTTTGCTCGAGCCGATCCTCGGGACCGAGAGCGGCCTCGACTTCCTTCCCGATTTGCTCCGAATCGCAACTGAAGCGCGCATCCTCGTCCTTACGACTTCACTCGATTTTGATCTTCACCTGCGGGCGGTACGTCTCGGTGCCGTCGGTGTGGTTCCGAAAACGGAACCGGCGATCACGTTATTTAAAGCCATTCGCAAAGTGCATACCGGCGAGGTATGGCTCAACCGCTCGATTATGGCGGCCGTGATATCCGACCTCTTTCGTGAGAGTGGATTAGAAAAAAAACCCCGCCCGGAAGCCGCCAAGATCGCGAGTCTGACGGATCGGGAACTGGAAGTGATTGGCCTGATCGGAGAAGGGCGAAAAAACAAGCAGATCGGTGAGCGTTTGTTTATTTCTGAAGCCACTGTCCGTCACCATCTCACCTCAATCTTCGACAAACTCGGCGTCGCTGACCGCCTGGAGTTGATGATCTACGCCTACCAGCACGGCCTCGCCACACTCCCGAATCAGAATGCGATGGATAGAAGATCCATAGAACTGGGAGAAACCTCCCATGACACTTAGTTAAAACCGTCTTCATCACCCCATTGCCAATTCCACAAAGAGCCTACTCTTCGCGGCCGTAAAAAGTCACATCTTTACCTCCCAAAAACGTCGGACCCGCCGATGCGTCGCAAAGCGGCGCCGGGTACCATGTCACCTGTTTGATGGTCTCTATTTGAAGGTGGCTAACGTTGAGGGCGGGACGCAGCGCCCCGGTTGCCGCTTAAAACTGTTAACACGGCGTTCACAAGACGCCATTAGTATTTGCCGTTGATCTCGCGATGCCTGAACAGCGCCGGTTTAGTCCTCGAGTGCGCGTTCCTTACACGGCCCGTCTGTGGAGCACTGATGCTGCGGGCCGTAAATGGAAGGAAGATGCTGTCCTCGACAACATCAGCACAGGCGGCCTATACCTGCGGCTGAACCGGCGGGTTCGGGAGGGCGCCCATGTTCATGTTGTCGTGTGTCTCTCAACCGCTGCCGGTGAAGTCCCCCCCCGCTTACGCTTGGCCGCGCACGGCCTTGTGCTACGGAGCGAACCGCAGCCGGATAACACCTGGGGTGTCGCCGTGGAATTCAGCCGCCGGCGTGTTTTGTGAACTCCAAATTAGGCCGAGGTCTGATGCATATGTAATGGGTTCTCCTCGTCTCATGCAGCGCCAGCTTTCGAGCAACTTTTTTTGCCGCGCGCCGAAATGGGAGGGATCTCCCATCGCTCGGTAGACGGAAACTCCATTACTGCGGAGGGTTCACCACCACAGGAAAGCTAGTTTCCACGTCGCAAAATGTGACATCTCTCCCTGTCAAAAAGATCGCAGAGTCCGATGCGGCAGGGTCGATGCCACCGTTATGATGCCCCCCGTTCTTTATGGAAGCGCGTTGAAGCGGGCTGGTCAGCCGAGGCCTGTCGTGCGACCGAAGAATTCAGGAGCGCAAATGGACATACATGATTCGCGAACCAGGCGTCTTGTTACGGTTCTCCTGTTCGCTTGGTTCGTTCCTAACGGGATCGCTCAGTCATCAAACGATGACAAAGCGGCTGCAAAACTTCGGGATGCCAAGACTGATCTCTCGCCGGCGAATCCGAACAGTTTGGGTCTTTTGCTGGATGGCGCGCCGTCGATCGGTGACGCAAACGCGCGTGTCGCGGTCGTGGAGTTCGGTGACTACCGGTGTCCCTACTGCGGCAGGCACGCGAATCAGGTCTTGCCGGAAATTGTCGCGAACTACGTGAACACGGGCAAGATCCGCTATTTCTTTAAGGATACTCCTGTTGAAGCCATCCATCCTGGAGCTTTCAAGGCGGCTGAATCAGCTCTTTGTGCGGGCGAACAAGAGTCGTACTGGGAAATGCACGATCTTCTGTTCAAGAACCAGCAGGCTCTAGGCATAACCGAATTGGCTGCACACGCCCGGGCCTTGAACTTGGATGTGCCCAAATTTCAGCAGTGCTTGGACAGCGATAGGTATGCTGCCCAAATCCGCAAGAGCCTCGAGGAAGCGGTAAAGGCCGGCGCCCGCGGCACACCCACGTTCATTGTGGCAGTCTGGGATCCTGAGAAACGCGGCAAGACAGCCGTGACGACATTCAGCGGATTCAAGCCGTACAGTGTCTTTCGGCAAGTTTTGGATCAACTGCTGTCGCCACAGGAAGCAAAAGCCAATCAGCAATGAAGCCATAGGCAAGAAAGGGGAAACTACACAGATTTTTCTAGTCCTGAAAATTAGCGTGAAACCCAAGTGAAAGCCGGCCCCTGCTGCAAACAGGGGCCGGCAGCACGGAGCGCGGTAGCCCCGGGCACAGTCAGAGCAACTGTCCTTCCCCTCTACCACCACTCCCGCTTCAAAGCAATGGTCGATTTTTTCAGTTCTCACTGCGGGAGGGGCTGAGTCAACAGTTTGAGGCCCGCATCACGATGACTGCGTTGGTCGAGTATGTGGATCGGCGCACAACCACTCGTGCGCACCGAGGTGGGCACGGGAAAGCTTGGAAACTGTTTACCGCCGGGAAGCTTTAACAACGAGACCTGGTGTGACAAGGAGAAAAGTATGAATTTCAGAAAGAAAAAGATAACGAAAGGAATGGCGCTCACGGCGGCACTCGCGCTGTTCGTGGGCGTTGGGACGCTGCTGGCCGATTTACCTGGCTTCTTTGCCAATGTGTTCGAACTCGGGCCCGGTCTTGGCAGTGATGAAAGCGGGCGCACGAACATCCTCGGTGACGGAAATGCGAGCAATGGGCCCGACTGGGCAGACCTCTTCAACGGCAGTGGGAGATTTACACCACCTGCCCTGGGCGGCACGGGGGTCTTCGTCAAAGACGATGTCTCGGCTGGCGGCGCTCTCGACCGAAATGTCTACAGCGGAGGGCCGGGCGACAAGAACTCAGACATCATCGCCGATTGGACCTGGACGTCTTCCAGCGTGCCGGCGAAGGATGACATCAGCAATACCTATGCCTACACAGTTACCGTTGGCGGCCATAAGCTCATTTTTGTGGGCGCGGAAAGAGAGGACCCCAGCGGGGACAGCCACATTGATATCGAGTTCTTCCAGAATCAGGTCAAAGTGACGGGCGCCGATAGCCAGGGAAACTGCCTGCTAAAACAATGCGGTTTCAGCGGCACGAATAAAGATGGCGACCTACTGGTAAACATGGATTATACCAACGGCGGAGCTCTCGGTACTCTTTCAGTCCGAAAACGGAACCACTTGGCAAGGAACGATTACGATCTCGTTGATACTCTAACCGGTCAGGGTTGCCATGGCTCGACAACCTGCGGCTTTACTAACGGCGGCCCCGTCAACGGCGGGCCTTGGGACAACTTCGACAACCATGGGGCGGTTATCACCACGCTGCAGACGAATGCCTTCACCGAGTTCGGCATCGACATCACCGCGTTGGGATTCGGCACCCCGTGCTTGGCTACGATCCAAGTCAAGACGCGCTCCTCGCAGTCGTTCACAGCGACGTTGAAGGACTTCTCCCTGCACGGCTTTGAGGCATGCACGGCAACAGCCGTAACCCAGATCCATTCAGGCGAAAGCGTCGGTGCTTCTCACACGGCTCCGAACATCGACGGGCAAACACTTCCCAGCCCACAGATGTTCCACGATAGAGCTATCGTTACGGGACAACCAGGCGGTCCGACGCCCGATGGCAAGGCGACGTTCAAGTTCTATCCCTTAACGGACAACTGCACACTCCTGACGGGGGAAAATTCCATCGACGTTGACGTAACGCTGACTGAGATAACGGCCCCATCGGGATCGAACCCCGGAGTATCTGCGGCAGAGTCCCCAACCCGCACCTCGTCGGCCGGTTCTGTGTCCTACAAGGCGATCTATACACCTGGCCCTGGCAGCTCCTACACCACCACGGCAGAGGCTGACTGCGAGAAGTTAATCATATCCATCCGACCTTCTGCGACGAACACGGATATCAGAGTCGGCAGCATAAGCGGAACTAGCGTCCTCAATACGGCTGTCGATATTAGCGGTGGCACCATAAGCGTCGTCGATGTGGCTTTCGTTACAGGAACTGCGCCCGTCGAGCCCACAGGCGCGGTAAGATTCTACAGTTACCCACTGGCAAACTGCACAGGTACTCCGGTTACGACTGACATTGCCATCACACCAGATTCCGATCTGACCGACGGAAAGGCAAGCGTGACCACGGGGCAGATACCTCTCAGTTCACCAGGAACCTTCCTCTGCCTCAAGGCGCAGTATCTCGGTGATACCAACTACTCGGCTTCCGACCTCTCGACACCAGAGCCGTTGTGCGCATTTCCGTTTGTCCATTGAGTCTCGGTAGCTAAAAGCAGCTGAGGAATCCGGCCAGGGCCGCAATCGTCCTGGCCGGATTTTCGTTTGAATGTCCTATCGCACCGTAAACGTGGTAGTGGCGCTTGTGGATGCACCCTTGCTTGAGGCAGCCGCTCGTACCTGGTACGTCCCGGCTGAGCCTTTCTGTTTGCTGGGCCGCAGCTTATAAACGGCTTCGCCGTTGGCGTTTGTGGTTGCAGTAGTTTGTGTGCCTGTTACTCCGTTCGGCTTTGTGACAATGAAGGTCACGCTGGCGTTGGCGAGCGGAGTGCCGACAGTGACCGTGTCGGTGATCACAACCGTATCACCGGGCGAATAACTCGATTTATCGGTTGAAACCGTACTGGCCAATGACAAGACGCTGTATGTTGCTGTGGCCGTAGCGGCGTTGGTTGTGCGGGCCGCCGTCGCACCAACGGTGTAGGAGGTAGAGGCCGCCGTGGCCGGAGAGCTCACGCTAAGCGTGGTGGATGTGCTGCTGCCTGGGCTTAGAGTCACCGTGGAGGCCGGAAACGCTGCCGCCCATCCCGCCGGCACGACCGCCTGCAAATTGAAGCTTGACGCGCTACAAATTGCGCTGTCGTTGTCTAAGATCGAAACACTATAGCTCAGGGCGGCACCTGCCTGGGCCGACTGGCTCGATGGCGAGATCACCACTCTCCCGGAGGGGGAAACCACAAGATTAAAGGAGGCGGAGGGGGCGGTTCTTATTGGGACCTTCAGTCGTGGCACTTTCGGGGGATACCGAGGCACCGCTTTGTTGTAGAACACTTTGGCTACGACATAGGGGCTTTCTCCGGAGAAGTGCGTAACCTAATGTGACTGAATTGGACCCAGGGGAGGCGTGGAGTGGAGGTCGGTGTTTTTATCGCGAAACTTGGAGGGAATGAGGGGTCGTCGTGTCGACCGGGCTAGAAGCGGCAAATAAGACTGCAGATGAAGATATCTTCTCGTTGTCGGCGTTAACGGGGGGCGTTCAGCGCGTTCTAGAGGCTGAAACTCCAGATGGCCGGCGGGTCGCAGAGCTTTTGCGCACCCAGGCGATTATGCTCAATGAGACGCACGACGCCATCATCGTACGCGATCGCGAGGATCACATTCTGTTCTGGAATAGGGGAGCAGAACGTCTCTATGGTTGGTCTGCGAATGAAGCCATCGGCAAAAATATATATGAGCTCCTGTCCCTAACAGCTATTTACGAAAGCGCAGGTAGGTTCGCTGAGAACGGCGAGTGTACGGTTGAGATGCGCCAAGTCACTAAAGACTCCAGGCAAGTGATCGTCGAGAGCCGATCGAGAGTCCTGCGTGACGAAACTGGTCATCCGGCGTCGGTCCTGATCGTCAACACCGACGTTACAGAAAAAAAACTGCTCGAGTCTCAATTCCTCCGTGCGCAACGTATGGAGACCATCGGCAGATTGGCAAGCGGCATCGCGCACGATTTGAACAAAGTGTTGTCGCCGATGCTGCTGGCAACTCGCATCCTTCGGGAGAAAAAGATGGCACGCGAGGATCGCCAATGGCTGGATACGCTTAAGATCAACGCGGAGCATGCGGGAGGCCTCATCACCCAACTGATGTCTCTGGCCAAGGGAATTGAGGGAGAACGCGCTCCCATTCAGCTGCGATATTTGATTCAGGAAACTGTGGGAGTCCTAAAGCGCGTTTTTCCAGAATCCATCAGCATTAAAACCCGGATCGCCACAGATCTCTGGGCTATCGTGGGCAACGCAACACACGTTTATCAAGTCTTAGTAAACCTTTGTGTCAACGCTCGTGATGCTATGCCTAACGGTGGCGCACTTACGATCGAAGCTCACAATACCGTGTGTGGTGGCGCTCCATCTTCGGGCCACGGTGAGAAAGGCAGCAGGTATGTTCTGATCAAGGTTTCGGACACTGGGACCGGAATACCTGCCGAGATCATCGACAAAGTCTTCGAACCGTTCTTTTCAACGAAACACGCAAAGAATGGAACGGGTCTTGGACTATCTACGGTGCTGAGGATCGTCACAAGTCACAGAGGAGTCATAACCGTTTCCAGTGAGCCGGGAAAGGGAACGGAATTCAAGATGTTCTTTCCGGTTGAAGATCCCACCAGTGCCAGTAACGTTGAGGCCACCTCCGAGGAATTGCCTGCGGCACAGCCCCACGGGATATCCGGTGAGGACGCGTATCGTGAAACCATTGTGAACACGAAAAATGAGTCACGAGGCCAGCGTCCTGGCCGTCGTACGAATACAGCCGCGCTGAGAGCGAAGGCGGGGAACAGAAAACAGTACAACTTAAGTCCGTGGAAGAAGGAGAATCCCAGCCAGCAATGATGCATCAGTCGGAGACTGTTATTCGCATCCTGTTAGTCGATGATCACCAGATCTTTTTGACCGGGTTGCAGCTGCTGATCGAAAAACAACCGGATATGACCGTGGTCGGAACGGCGGGTAATCGAACCGAAGCTCTCGCCATGATGCAGGAGCAGCCCGATATTGTTCTCCTCGACCTGGATCTTGGGAATGAGAGTGGAATCGACTTTCTGCCTCAATTGATCACGCCCGAACAGCCACCACGCGTGATCATCGTGACGGGCGTGCCTGATCCCGAACTTCATCTTCGTGCCGTGCGCCTGGGAGCCATGGGCATTGTGCTCAAGCTGGATTCCGCTGGTGTCCTTGTCAAAGCTATTCGCAAGGTTCATGCCGGAGAGATGTGGCTCAATCGTCCGATGGTCTCGACGATGATGACGGAACTGATCCACGCGCGAGCGAAGAAAATGGATTCCGAAGCCCTCAAGATCGCTGAACTCACCGTGCGCGAGCGTGAAGTCGTTACCCTGCTTGCGGAGGGTATGAGGAACAAACAGATCGGTGAACGGTTGTTTATCTCTGAAAAAACGGTCCGTCACTACCTCACCTCCGTCTTTGACAAGCTCGGGGTTGCGGATCGCCTGGCTCTGATGATCTATGCCTTCCAACATGGGCTCGCCAAAATACCAACCGGCGATCCTAAGTCGAAAAGACAAAAGCCGCATTGCGAACGAGTTGAGGCGGAGCTTAAAGCTTCCATGTGAGAACAAGCTCGATAGCGGCTCCAAACATCACGGCAGTCGTAAGCCAGCCAACGATATTGATTCCGAGGCCATTGACGCGTTTGATCCGGCGAGAATCGGAACAGCCAGCATCCCGGACCCCTATCAAACCCGCGGCAAACAGAACCTCGGCGAATCTTCCGCAACAGGACGAAGAGCCTCGGCCGCCTGTTGAGCGGACTCTATGTGTGTTTGACCTGCTTTGAAAAATGTCGCACCGGCGGCCATAATGATGAAGTACATCACCACATTCGAAAACAACATTCCGAGGTTCACGTCCCACGCAGCATCTCTCAGTTCGTGCTGAGTCGCGCCCTTCCGTTGCCCGAGACGATCGCGGCCATTTGCAATTTGCTCCTCGACTTCTTGAGAGGATTGCCAGAAAAACAAATAAGGCGAAATCGTGGTGCCGAGAATCGCAACCAGGACCGAGAGGAATTTCGAATCCCATCGGAATTCGGGGACGAACGTTCCATACAGAACCTGCCTGATGTCGGGGTGCGCAAAGAACGCAGCGCCTATATGGGCCAGTAGCGAGAACGCGAGCCATTTAAAGATGGATGCGATGACCCGGTAACTGCCCCACAGTTGCACAGCAAGAATCACGACAGTTATCGGAATAATGAGAATACCGATCGGTATAGGTGCGAGGAGATTCACAGCTGCCGCAATCGCACCGATATCCGCTCCGGCATTGATCGTATTCGCAACCAGAAGAGCCAAGACGGCCGGATAGACGACCTTCTTCGAGAAGTTCTTTCGCAGAACCCCGCCGCGTCCTTCGCCCGACACCATACCGATCTTGGCGCAGATGAATTGGACAACAGCCATTGGCGGGAACGTGAAGAGTGCTGTCCACAGCGTCGCAAGCCCGAATGAGGCTCCGGCAATGACACACCTGTGCATTGCCGATTGATGTCGCGGACGGTGCGTCCAAATGAGCTGAATGTGGACTCATTGCCTCGCGATTGTTCCTGGCGAAGCTCGTCTTCTACTTTCATGGTGTCCTCCATCGCGGAATAAAGTCGTGGCTTGGATAAAATTTTCCGCCACAGCCGCCGATGCTGTCCGCATCCGCTTCACAGCTGACAGAGTCTTGTGAAATCAGGTCCCCCAAAGGAGCTAACCGCAAGCAGCAAACCAAAAAGAGCGCAGCATCGATAATCTGCCAGGTCGCCAACGTCCGTCTAACCGCTTAAGAGCCTGTGTACTCAGGAGGACGGAATCAAAATCCACGAGGCTTCGTGCCGGCGCAGAACGCAGAACCGATTACTGTAGCGGCGGTCTATGACCGCCGGCAATCCAAGAAAGCACGGCTTGGGATGCAGTCCGGGAGTACGCCGCCCGCGCCCGCCGGTCGAGGACAGCCAGCGCCGCGTGCCGCCAGCTTTTGGGGTGGCCGCATTTGTGACGATGTTTCTAGGATTCCTCATCGGCCGGAATATAAATAAGGCCGCATAAGATCAGATCCCGGCCGGTTCCGAACCGAACACGACGTTAAATAATGTGGCGGCCGCCGTCGACGTGGATGATCTCGCCGGTGATGTAATCATTCTCAATGAGGAACATCACGGCATTCACAATATCCTGCGTGCTGCCTGCGCGTTTGAGGAGCGTACGATCAATGGCGGCCCGCTTTTGTTCTTCCGTGTAGTAGTCGGGAAACAACACAGGTCCGGGCGCGATGGCATTGACCTGGATGTCGGGCGCGAATGCTTTTGCGAGTCCCCGATTTACAGCAATCAAGGCTGCTTTTGAAACGCTGTAGGGCAGGTACGCCGGCCAAATCAGTTCGCCGGCGACATCCGCAATGTTGATGATTTTGCCCGCGCCGCGGGCTCGCATGAGGCACGCCGCGCGCTGGGCGAGAAAAAACGGCGCCTTGGCATTGATATCCATCTGCAAGTCCCAATGAGCCGGCGTCGCATCGTCTGCCGTTGCCGGCGAAAATACGGACGCGCTGTTGATGAGAATATCCAGGCCGCCGAACGTCGCTTCAATCCCGCGAAACATGTTTTCGACGGCGGCGCCATCTCTGAGGTCGGCGTGAAATGCAGCGCCATCACGGCCCGCGACCTGTTTCGCTTCTGCCTCACCGGATCGGTAATGGACCGCGATCCGCGCTCCTCTGCGGGCGAACTCGAGCGCGATCTCTCTTCCAATCCGTCTTGCCGAGCCTGTGATTAATGCTACCTTGCCATTGAGGTTCACTGATACAGATCCTGCTCCCTCAGGGGAGGCGCGGGAGCTTCACCCATCCGGCCGGAACGAACGCGGGCGCCAAACATTGGGCCGCGTGCCGGTTTTAGCTCCGCGAAGCGCATCATGCCGACAGAATGATTCATGTCGTCGTATATGGCTTCCATCCCACCGCGCATGAAATAAGTCTCGTGCCAAAATCCGGTTCCCCCGGAGTCTTTCAGGAAGTTCTGCCACCAGATGCGATGCGGTTCCGAGCGCGTCCACCGCTCAAGGGATTCGAAATCGCGCCAATACTGGCGCATGCCGAAATGCGGCGGAAACAAAGTGAAGAGAAGATTCTCGTGAAGCAGCAACCCCTCCGGCTTTGCATCGACCGATTGCTGAATTCGAGGACCAAAGCCTATCATCGTCTTCAGGCCGCGAAGCATGTTCATCCGCATGCCAAGATAGATGACGACTAGATCCGGATATTTTGACAGATCGACAGTCTGGCGATTCACACCGCTCATCAGACCTCCTGAACGATTCTAGCGCGACGATTCAAGAGCGACACACGTGCGCCGATGATTTGACACACCGCAGCTTTGCTCATAAGATCAAAATCGACTATGGCAAAATCCAAAAAGTCTTCACTTGGCCGGCGCCGTTTCTTGAAGGGCGCGGCAGCCGGTGCGGCAGCCTTCGTCGCAAACCCACAGGGCGGACAGGCGCAGCACGGGCAAGAGCACGACCACGATCACGACCATCAAGCGGTTCCTTCGGATCTGACGCTTCGCGTAAAGGCGCTGGAATCTCTTCTCGTCGAAAAAGGACTGGTCGATCGAGCTGCACTGGATTCGATCGTCGACACGTACGAGCACAAAGTCGGCCCGCATATCGGTGCGCGCATTGTCGCGCGCGCGTGGGTGGATGCGGAATATAAGCGCCGTCTCCTGACCGATGCGGACCGAGCGATTACCGAGCTTGGCCTTGGAGGCCAGGAGGGCCAAAGTATGCGCGTTGTCGAGAATACGCCGAAGGTGCACAACGTCGTCGTCTGCACGTTGTGCTCTTGTTACCCCTGGTCCCTGCTCGGTCTGCCGCCTGTCTGGTATAAATCCACTGCATACCGCGCGCGTGCCGTTATCGATCCGCGCGCTGTTCTACGCGAGTTTGGCCTGGAAGTCGCCGACGATGTGCAGGTCCGAGTTTGGGACAGTACGGCGGAACTGCGCTACCTGGTTTTACCGGAACGGCCCCCTGGCACCGAACGCTTGAGCGAGAGCGAGCTCGCCGCTCTGGTTACGCGGGATTCCATGATTGGAACGCGCAAAGTAAATTCGCTGGGTTCACCCGGCGAGCCGCGGAGGAAATCATGAACGGCGTACACGACGTCGGCGGCATGCAAGACATGGGACCGATTCATATCGAGGCAAACGAACCCGTTTTTCATGCGCGTTGGGAGGGGCGCGTGTACGCTCTCAATCGTGCTCTCGGCGCATGGCGGAAGTGGAATCTGGACAATTCGCGCTGGACCCAGGAAACGCTGCCTCCGGCCGAATACTTCACGATGAGCTACTACGAACGATGGTATCACCGCATGCTCAAGCAGCTCATTGAAAGCAAACTGCTCACACGCGCGGAGATCGAAACGGGAAAACCTGCCAAAGGCTCGGCCAAACTGACGCCCCCACTGCGAGCCGAGGAAGTCATCGCGACCTTCACGAAGGCGCGATTCCAGGGTCGGAGTCGTGCCGGGACTCCACCCCGGTTCACAGCCGGCCAGCGTGTCCGCGCGCGCAACATTCATCCTCCCGGCCACACGCGCCTGCCCCGCTATGCGCGAGGACACGTCGGCACCATAGAGAGTGATCAGGGCGTGTTTGCCCTGCCCGATACCAACGCAACGTTTCAAGGAGAAAATCCACAGCACGTCTATTCGGTTCGCTTTGAGGCTCGCGAATTGTGGGGCGAACAGGCCAGACCGCAGGACGTGGTCTACATCGACATGTGGGACTCATATCTGGATCCCGCGTGAACTGTAGGGGCGGACCTCCCGCAATGTCGGAACCGAGACACCGCGGGAGGTCCGCCCCTACAGTTTTGTGCAATACCAGTCAGGACTCGTCAGGATATTCGTAAACACCCTTACCGACTTTTTTACCGAGCCGTCCTGCTTTGACGTATTCGACAAGCAGGGGACAAGGCCGATACTTCTCGCCAAGGGTTTGATGAAGGAAATTCAGAATACTCAGGCGCGTATCGAGGCCGACCAGATCGATCATTTCGAACGGTCCCATCGGGTGGTTCAAACCGAGCTTCAAGGCCTTGTCAATGTCTCGCGCGCTTGAGATTCCTTCCTGCAGCATATAGAACGCCTCGTTGCCGATGAGCGCATTAATCCGCGAGGTCACAAAGCCGGGCGATTCCTTCACCTCGACGGTGTCTTTGCCCATTTTTCTAGACACCGTCTCGGCGATGGCGAACGTGTCGTCGTCGGTTTCCAGGCCGCGAATGATTTCGACCAGTTTCATTTTATGAACCGGATTGAAGAAGTGCATCCCGATGAACTGGTGCGGCCGGCGGGTCGCGGCGGCCATTTCCGTGATACTGAGCGACGAAGTATTGGATGCGAGAACGGCCTGATTCGCGCATGCCTGATCGAGTCGGCTGAAGACGTCGAGTTTCAATTCCATTTTCTCGGGCACGGCCTCGATGACCAGCTCTGCGCTCTCTGCGGCGCGTTCCAGGTTATTGTCGAGAGTCAGGCGGCCGAGGGCTGCATCCATATCGGAATCGGTCAACTTGCCGATGCTGACTGCTTTGTGCAGGTCCTGACGAATTCGAGACTGCGCTTTTTGTAAAAGCTCATCCGACACGTCGTTCAACACGGTTTGGAAACCACCCAGGGCAGCGACATGAGCGATTCCGCGGCCCATAATGCCCGCGCCAATTACCGCAACGATCGAGACGTCTTTTTTAATCCCCATGCCGCGTAGGATAGACTAAGGACTCTTATGAAAGCAGTCGTTTTTGAAAAACACGGCGGTCCCGCGGTCCTCGAGTACCAGGACGTACCCGAACCAAAGGCGGGGCCCGGGGAAGTTCTCATTGACGTTAAAGCCACGTCTATCAATCACATCGATATCTTCCTCCGTCGGGGGATGCCGGGAATTAAAGTCCTCCTGCCGAAAATTGTCGGCAGTGATGCCGCTGGAGTTATTCGAGAGGTCGGAACCGACGTGTCGGGGCTACAGGTTGGGCAACGCGTGACGATTAATCCCGGCATCAGTTGTGGCCGGTGCGAGTTTTGCGCTGCCGGATTCGGAGGTCAATGTACGTCCTATGCCATGGTCGGTGAAAATAGAGACGGCGCTTACGCCGAACTGGTTGCCGTCCCCGCCCATATCGTTTTGCCGATTCCCGATTCCGTCTCCTTCGAGGAAGCCGCGGCCGCCCCGCTCGTTTTCTTGACCGCCTGGAGCATGATGGTGACGAAGGGAAACATCCATCCTGGTGAAGATGTCTTGATCCTCGGCGCCGGTGCGGGCGTCGGAACGGCCGCAATTCAAATCGCGAAGATGACCGGCTGCCGCGTATTTGCTACGGCAAGCACCGATGAAAAGCTCGCGCGCGCGCGCCAGCTTGGCGCTGATTTCCTGATTAATTATAAGACCGAAGAGTTCGACAAGAAGATTCGGGAACTCACCGGCAAGCGCGGCGTCGATATTGTAGTGGATTATATCGGCGCCGATACCTGGGTCCGCAGTCTCCGGTCCGCGCGCCGCGGCGGCCGCGTGCTCACCTGCGGCGCAACAACAGGCTTCGCTCCGCAGACCGATCTGCGGCAGATTTTCTTTCGTCAAGTTCAGGTGATCGGATCAACAATGGGCAGCCATCGTGATTTTCTCGATGTGATGAAGTGCGTGCTTCGCGGGCAACTGAGGCCGGTGATCGATCGAGTCCTGCCGCTCCGGGAAGCAAGACGAGGGCACGAACTGATCGAAGCCCGCGCGGTCTTCGGCAAAATCGTATTTAAACCCTGACCCGCTCGGGATGCGAGTACACATTCATGGAGTGTCCGCGGAGGAACCCAATTGCGGTCATCCCAAAATCATCAGCAAGCTCCACGGCCAAACTGGATGGAGCTGAAATCGAAGCGACGATCGGTACTCCCGCGATCAGCGCCTTCTGAGCGATCTCGAATCCCAAACGTCCGCTGACCATCATTACCATCTCCGCATTAAGAAACCCGCCCATGAGTGCCGCACCCAGAACCTTATCCACGGCATTGTGGCGGCCAATGTCTTCGCGCAGGGCCAGCAGACTGCCTTGCGCATCGAAAAGAGCGACGGCATGGATTCCGCCACTACGTTCGAAGTTGGCCTGAGCGTTGCGCAAGCGCGAAGGCAGCGCGTAAAGGACAGCATGCGTGACCGATATAGCGCTCTGGACCGGCTGGCAGATCCGGCGGATGGCATCCAGTGTTGCTTTACCGCATAAGCCGCAACTGGAGTTCGACCACAGGCGCCGCGACGATTCGATTCTGCGTCCGGGCTCGGTGAGCACCACATTCACGACGTTCTTTAATTCCGGTTGGTCTTCGTCAGGACAATACGCAATCGTGCCGATTTCATCGCAAGACCGAACGATCCCTTCCGTAAAGAGCAGTCCGATAGCGAGATCGAAGTCGTTGCCCGGAGTTCTCATCGTCACGGATAGGCTTTCACCATTCACTCGAATTTCCAGCGGTTCTTCCACCACGACCTCATCTTCGATATGCTTCTGCTGTTCTTCATCAATTTTTAGGACTCGAAGGCGTTTCAAATCACG
>Ga0209470_1000203_pt1 | contig 46776 bp, 37 predicted proteins | sample GraSoiAngelo_125_FD_185882 | JGI IMG/M metagenome (GOLD analysis project Ga0209470, IMG submission 185882) | Grasslands soil microbial communities from the Angelo Coastal Reserve, California, USA - 14_0927_05_40cm (SPAdes) (version 2) | ecosystem: Environmental > Terrestrial > Soil > Grasslands ... | reverse complement strand
CGCTCCATGGCGACCCTGGTGTAAACCATCCCGGCAACCTCCCGGAATGCGGTCTACACCCAGCCGCCTCTCAAAAGCGGACATTTCACATGCTAATCAAGCGGACATATCATGTGCTAACGACACCCACTTAAAGTAATCCTTGACATGTGTTACCAATGTGGTATAATGTTTTTGTTAGATCGGCAACATTCTTCTTCCTGCCCGCCGCAGTGTTGACGGAGGATGGCGCCTTTCCTCCCATGCCCGTCCTCAATGTGGTCCTTCCAATTCCCTCACCATCTTTACGCTCAGCATTTCCCTGCTTCCCGTTCCTTTACCCCTTTCCTTGCCACACTTTCGAGATCACCACAGTTGTTGATCGGAGACCCCGGACCGGTCGAGAGCGCCAAACGCTTCGGCGCTATTTCACCTATCCCCTTTCCGTTCAACTTCTTGCGCACTCTTTTGCACGCCGAAAAAAGCAACTCTCTTCTTTTCAATCGTTTCCGCACTCTTTGCCAAAAAACACCGGGGGTGGGGGGTACCCGTTTCTGCTATCATCCCGCCTCGCATCCTCGGAGGCGCATTGGCCGTTTTGCGGCCATCACTCACATGAGCTTTACCCAAAGGCTCGACGAAATTCGCACCGGCTTCGACCGTCCCTTCTGGGTCGCCAACATCACGGAAATCTTCGAGCGCCTCTCCTACTACGGTGCATTCGCCTCACTCGCCAACTATCTCCACGAAAAGCTGAATTTCCCCACCGAGCAGACCGGCACGCTCGCCGGAATCTTTGGCGGCATGGTCTGGTTTCTCGCGATTTTCGGCGGAGCGATCGCCGACCGCCTCGGATTCCGCCGCGCGCTTTCGCTGGCCTACTTGATTCTTGCGACTGCCTATTTTCTGCTCGGTTCCATCGGCGCGCCGTGGCTCGCTCCGGTCAGAGCCGCCGTTCCGCCGGTGGTTTTCGTTGGCTTCATTCTAATTTTGCCTGCGCTCGGCATTTCCATGGTGAAACCCTGCGTGGTGGGAACAACCGCGCGCGCCTCCAAAGAAAACGTCCGCTCCATCGGCTACTCCATCTACTACACCATGGTGAACATCGGCGGCGCTTCCGGCCCGTACATCGCTTCGTGGGCGCACCGCCATCTCGGCGTCGAGAATGTTTTCCGCGTCGCCGCGCTCAGCGTCTTCCTGATGTTTTTCGCCGTCTTGATTTTCTTCCGCGAACCCAAGCGCACCGGCGACGCTCCGCCACCCAGCGTTTCCGAAACGTTGAAGAATTTTCTCACCGTTCTCGGCAATCCAAAATTCATGCTCTTTCTGCTGATCTTCACCGGCTACTGGATTGTCTTCTGGCAGCAGTACATCTCGCTTCCCGGCTACATTCATGGCTACATCAGCGCTGGCGCCGACGTCGAGCTTATCCTCATCACCGACGGCCTCTCCGTCATCTGCCTCACCGTGCTCATCAACTACTTGATTCGCAAGCTCCCCGCTTTCCAGTGCGTTATCCTCGGGACGCTTATCACTTCGCTTTCCTGGCTGGTTCTCGCCTTTCAGCCCACCGTCCTCGGCGTGGTCCTCTCCATTTTCGTTCTCGCCCTCGGCGAAATGATCCAGGCCCCGCGCTATTACGAATACATCTCCCGCCTCGCGCCTTCCGGGCAGCAAGGCACTTACATGGGCTTTGCGTTTTTGCCCATCGGCATCGGCTCGCTGATCGGCGGATGGTTCGGCGGCCGCGTTATGCACCGATTCGGCGAAGTCGCGCACCAGCCCCAGCGCGTCTGGTGGGTCATTTCCGGTGTAGGTGTTCTGACCGCTCTGCTGCTGTGGATTTACGACCGCATCGTCAAACCAACCGGCCAGGAAGCAACTGGGTGAAGGGAATGAAACCCGAAAATCGGAGGATTTTTTTGCTTAACTAAAAACTGAAAACTGACAACTGAAAGCTTTTTAGTTCACCATGCGGCGAAGAGAATTGAGCGCCTGGCGCGCCACCGAATACCGCGGCTCGATTTCCAGCGCCTCCTGGAAGCAGCGTATCGCATGGCTGTACATTTCTTTTCCGAGATACGCGCGGCCCAGGTTGTAATGCGGAAAGTGGCGTGGTTCGTAGCGGCGCGCTTCCGTGGCGCGTTCCAGCCAGGGAATGGCTTCCTCGAAACGGCCCAGCTCGATCAGGTACGCGCCGATGTCGTTGTAAGGATTGCCGAATTCCGGATCGATTTCGATCGCCAGCCTGCACTCGGCAATGGCTTCTTCGATGCGCCCCTGGAAATGATACGTCCAACCCAGGAAAGTATGGGCCTCAGCCGTGGGATGAAGCTCCAATGACGATTGGTACAGCTCAACGGCGCGGTCGTAGTCGCCTTCCATCTGGGCCTGATAGGCGTCTTGCAGGACTTCCCATGCACGGGTGAGGGTTTCCATGCTCATGGGACATAGTTAGCACACGGTTTTGTCCGGGTCAAAAGTACGAAAGTTCAGAGGGTGCACGAGGGGAACCTGTACTTCGTGACGGGGTCCAGCGGCGAAGGTACTGAGAAGGAGTGGAATTCCCGGCCTTAATTGGAGAAAATAACTGGGTTCGAGCGTGGCTTCATCATTCGGTGGTCGCGAGCAATTAGAAGAGGGGGCATCGTGAAGCGGAATTATCTGATTCTAGGGATCGCATCTCTGGCTGTGGCGGGAGCGCTTCTGGCACAGGATCCGCCGGCAAAAACAACTCCGAAAAAATCCGCGAGTCACGGCGCCGCTGGCTCCGCAGTGCGCGGCAAGGAAGTGTTCGAAAAGAAATGCGCCATGTGCCATTTCGCGGACAGCGACGCGAAAAAAATCGGCCCCGGCCTCAAAGGAATCTCCAAGCGCGGAACATTCACAGTGAACGGCAACAAAGTCACGACGGAATCTCTTACGACGTGGATCGAAAATGGCGACTCGCAAATGCCGGGCATGAAAGACAATCTGGAGCCCGCGCAAATCAAAGACGTCGTCGCCTACGTGAAAACGCTCTGAGATTTGCTGAGCGTCGTGCGCCGTCCGACGTTTCGCTCCTGGTTCCGACGGCGAGTTTTTTGAAAGAATTTTTGCGCCGCGATTTAATTTTGCTTCACGCAACACTAAAAAGAGAAAAACCCCCGAAGACTTGATCGCTCAAGCCGCCGGGGGGCCAAACTCAAATTAGAAACTGCGCCTAGTTGAGGACGGCGTCTTTAAACGCCTTCGACGGACGCAGGCGAACCACGGTCTTCGCCTTGATCTTGATTGCCTCGCCGGTCTGGGGGTTGCGGCCCATGCGCGCCTTGCGGTGCGCCTTTACAACGCGGCCGATCCCCGGGATCACGAATTTGCCCGCCCCGCCCTTGGCTTCTTTCACGGCGAGCTTGAACAGCTCTTCAAAGAATTGAGCGGCGGTTTTCTTCGGTGTGCCGACTTTCTCGGCGATGTGTCCCACAACCTTGGTCTTGCTCAGTGGCTTGGCTGCCATCTAGTATGCTTATCCTCCTGATTTTTTCTTTCCACTCCGATTCGAATCGAAGCAGGCCGCGAGCCAACTCCCCCATTTACCAGCGAAAAAACTCGGGCCGGAATGGACTATAGCCAAGGAAAAGACAGAACGCAAGGCAAAATCGCAAAAAAGCCCGTAAAAATGCGGATTTTTTGAAAAAGGTGTGGAAATCACCGCTAAAACAGCGGGTTACGAGCGATTCGAACGCCGTCGGAACAGGTCGAGGGGGTTGAATTGGAGGGCAATTCCCCCATTTTAGACGGGTATCCGTCATTTCGGGCGGACGGCCAGCACGGCGGACGCCCCAAGGACGATGGTCGGATTAGAGAGTGGCGAGATCGGAATAGAAATGGGCGACGGCCTTGATACCGCCGAAATAGTTTTCAAGGGCAAGGTGCTCGTCGGGAGCGTGCGCGTTTTCGTCCGGCAGGCCGAAGCCAAGCAAAACGCAGGGCACTTTGAAAGTGTCGTACATTTGTGTCACGAAAGGAATGGAGCCGCCCTCGCGAATGAAAACGGCTTTCTTGCCGAAGCCTTTTTCCAAGGCAGACTGGGCCTTCTTGAAAATGGGATTGTTGTAGGGAGCGACCCAGGGTTTTCCAGTGCTCAAAACTTCAAACTTGCAATGAACAGTTTTCGGTAAGAGCTTTCGAATGTGTTTCTCCACGAGTTTGGCGATTTTTTGGGGATCCTGGTTGGGAACCAAGCGCGTGGAGAATTTTGCAAAGGCTTTTGAGGGAATTACGGTCTTGGCGCCTTCCCCTTGGTAGCCACCCCAGATGCCGTTCAATTCGAATGTCGGACGCGCCCAAAGCCGCTCGATGGTAGTAAAACCTTATTCGCCGAAATAGACCGGAGCGCCAACGGCTTTATCAAAATCTTTTTTCTTCCAGGGCAAGCCGTTCAGAGACTTGCGCTCGGCACTCGAGAGCTTCGCAACGGAATCGTAGAAACCGGGGACAGCGACGCGGAAATTCTTGTCGTGAAGTTTCGCAAAGAGTTCCGTGAGGATCGTGAGGGTATTGGGGACGGCGCCGCCATATACACCGGAATGCAGATCTCGCTCCGGTCCGGTCAATTCGATCTGATAGTAGTTCAAGCCGCGCAAACCGTAGGTGATGGAGGGAACGCCCTTGCCGAGCATGGAAGTATCAGAGACAACGAGGGCGTCAGCCTTGAGCTTGGCTTTGTTCTTCTGGACAAAATCCCACAGACTGACGCTGCCGACTTCTTCTTCGCCTTCAATGAGAACCTTTATATTGATGGGAAACTTGCCGTTCACTCTTTGCAGGGACTCTAGGGCTTTCAGGTGGATGTGGACCTGGCCTTTGTCGTCAGCAGTACCACGGCCAAAAAGATTGCCGTCGCGAACAGCAGGCTCGAAGGCAGGCGAGGTCCAAAGATCGAGCGGCTCGGCGGGCTGGACGTCATAGTGCCCGTAAAAGAGAATGGTGGGCTTGCCGGGAGCTTCCAACGATTCCGCATAGACGAGCGGGTGGAGGGCAGTGGGAACGATCTCGACGTGCTCGAACCCGGCGGCACGGAGATTGCCGGCAACCCAGTTGGCCCCGCGCTCGATGTCGGGCTTGTGCTCGCTCTTGGCGCTGACGCTGGGGATGCGCAGTAACTCGTAAAGTTCGGCGAGATGCTGATCACGGCGAGCATCAATATATTCGGCAAGGTTCATAAGAAGCCCTTAGAGGACAGGCCATCCTTTTTCCAATGTAAGTTACGCAAGACTTGTAGCGAAATGTTTGCGGCAGCGGAATGTTTGCGGAACTGCGAAAGACTTGCCGTGGCCGCGCGTCTATTCTAGGGCTGCAACAGGTTCGCGCACAAGCAAGCCGATTCCTGGCGTCATTTGGTTCCAGTCCTACCGCCAAGAGGACCAAGCTATGACAGCTTCCGGCACGGGACTTTGGGACCGGAATAATTTCCGAATTCACCGTCACGCGCCACGCGATCAGAGGCGATGATAGTGAGTTGCTAAGCGCATCTCCCGGCGCTAAAATCGGCCGCAGCAATTGTTTACAAGAAACAATAGCGGGAACACAGGCGAAAATGGCGGCCCCAGCATTTGGAAGCGAGAGATTTGTAGCCCGGTATAGCTTTGCACCAAGGAGCCTGCCCGATGCGGAGAGATCGCTCATCAGTGCAGAGTCCCGGTGGAGTATGGTGTTTGCGGCCCCGCTGTTTCTACGCTCGCTGCTTCGCCTTGTTTTCCTTTGCCCCCACCGGCATAAGGGACCTCCATTAACACTGCGCGAGACAATTCCGTCTAGACGATCCGGATGCCCATCTGCCTATGGCCGAGAATCCTACGTCACTTGCTTGGACTGCGGCAAAAGATTCGCTTACGACCCCAAGACCAGGCGACTGGTAGATTTCTGGGGCGTGCGTGACGCAGAAGCGCTGGCAGGAGTTCGCCGGAGAGTTGATGGATTCTTTTTGCCTCTTCGAAAGCTCGCTCCAAGGATGGACACGCTGAATATGACGGTTTCGATGAGCGGGCTTGCCAGGTACATGCTCCGCATCGTAACTTTGAGGAGCCCGCAAGCTCGTTTCGGAAAAAGTGGCGCGCCAGTCTCTTCCGCCTCTCACATTGTTTCTCCTAAGAGCGCTTTTCTCAGACTGCAAGCAACACCAGCCGAGCAATCCCCGGTTCGTTCCTCGGTGCCTGTTGCAGTCAGTTCCTCGAGCAGAAGAGGTGCGTCACGGTTGGGCTCCATTCCAACGCTCCATTGGAATGGTCGTTTGGATGTCTGGTGGTCCAAGAATTCCTCGCGAGTGTTGCATTGGAAGGCCTCTGTTACGGCAGGATTAGCTGGAAGTATCCTGATCGTTCTATCCCAGCAAATGAGCGTGTCGGGTCCCAGCATGGATTTACCCCGCGCTCTTTGCGGTTTTCTGGGATCTCTGTTGTGCGCGGTGGCTCTGGGCTTTGGAGTATTGCTGCTCGTCACCCGGACTCATGGCCCACGTTGTAGGATTGATCCAAAGCGGAAAGAGAAATTTCTCCTGCCTTAAATTGCCCGTGCTGCGCGGCCCAAACTTGCGCGGCTGGTAATGGCTCACCTGACCGTAGGTCTATGGACTACAGGCGTCGTAGGACGCAGCCCTTGTACTAAAACTGTCCTGCAAACCAGTAGTCAGCGTCTCTGTCTTTTTTCTATCCTTCATGGGAAGTTCGGGACCCAACAAAAAGCTGTTTCAGCCTCAGCGGGCCCACCCCCAGTCCAAGCCAAGCTGACCTAGACGCAAAAAGCAATGAGAGCGAAAGGTATTCGTGTGCGCGCTCGGGTGCGTACTTTTTTTTTAATGAACCTAAGAGGAGTCTCGATGAGTGGCGGCGAGATAAATTCGCGAAACTGGACAGAACTATTCGTCCGAAAAGTCAGCGGCATTCTGCGAGATGGCTTGCTGCTATCCGCAGTGGCGCTGGGGACTGCCGCATTCTTGAGCGGTTGCTCCGGTTTGGTTAGTAGCGCCAACAGCACTGGCAATCCGCCGCCAACGACGCTAGACGTTACGAACGTTCAAGCGGCATCGGTCACAACTTCCAGCTCTCAGGTCGTTTGGACAACGAACGTCCCCGCGAATTCTTCGGTCGATTACGGAACCACGACAGCTTACGGAAATAGCACGCCAGTGGATCCGACGATGGTCACGAGCCATCAAGTGACAATTTCCGGCCTAGCCGCGGGCACGACCTACTACTTCCAGGTTAATTCGACGGACTCTAAGGGCAACCACGGACACGGCGGCAACAAGTTCAATACACCGGGTTTCAGCCTTTCCGGCACGATCACTCCAACGACGGGCGGCAATGGAGCGACGGTGGCGCTGAGCGGACCTGCGAGCGCGTCTGCGACGGGCGATAGCTCCGGCAATTACACGTTTGCCGGACTGGCAAATGGGACGTACACCATTACCCCGAGTCACGCAAGTTTTACGTTTACTCCAGCCAGCCAGAGCATGGTCATCAATGGGGCCAACGTTACCGCAGCGACCTTCACGGCGAATGCGGCCGCGGTTGGACCGACGATCACGACGCAACCAGCCAATCAGACGGTGACGGCGGGACAGACGGCTACGTTCGCAGTAGTGGCCGGTGGAACCGCACCGTTGAGCTACCAGTGGCAGAAGAATGGGGCGAGCATCGCGGGAGCGACTTCGGCAAGCTACACAACGCCGGCAACCGCGACTTCAGATAGCGGCTCCGCGTTTGCGGTGGTAGTCACAAATACTGCGGGGACAGTGACGAGCAGCACGGCGACGCTGACCGTAAGTGCGGCAGCGGTGGCGCCGACAATCACCACGCAGCCGGTGAATCAGACAGTGACGGCGGGACAGACGGCGACATTCGCAGTGGTGGCGAGCGGAACCGCGACATTGAACTATCAGTGGCAGAAGAACAGCGTGAACATCGGGGGAGCCACTGGGGCAAGCTACACGACACCAGCGACCACAACTTCCGATAGCGGATCGACGTTCCGAGTAGTGGTGACGAATACGGCGGGAACAGTTACGAGCGCGGCGGCGACGCTAACTGTGAGTGCAGCAGCAGTGGCGCCGACAATCACGACACAGCCGGTGAATCAGACCGTGACGGCGGGACAGACGGCTACGTTCGCAGTAGTGGCGGGCGGAACAGCGCCGCTGAGCTACCAGTGGAAGAAGAATGGGGCGAGCATCGCAGGGGCCACGGCGGCGAGTTACACGACGCTTGCGACGACGACGGCGGATAGCGGGTCGACGTTTGCTGTAGCAGTGACGAATACGGCGGGAACAGTTACGAGCGCGGCGGCGACGCTAACTGTGAGTGCAGCAGCAGTGGCGCCTACGATTACGACGCAGCCAGCAAATCAGACCGTGACGGCGGGACAGACGGCTACGTTCGCAGTAGTGGCGGGCGGAACAGCGCCGCTGAGCTATCAGTGGCAGAAAAATGGGGCGAACATCACAGGAGCCACGGCGGCGAGTTACACGACGCCTGCGACGACGACAGCGGATAGCGGGTCGACGTTCGCAGTGGTGGTAAGCAATTCGGCGGGAACGGTGACCAGCGCGGCAGCGACGTTGACGGTGAACCCGGCTCCGGCCCCAGCAATCCAAGTGAGTCCGATTAACTTTGGAAATGACGTGGTTGGCACTAACCTGTCCCAGGCACTGATCATCAAGAACACCGGCGCGGCTACGTTGACCATTACTCAAATCACTGAAACTGGTTCAGCCTTCTTCAGCGTCAGTGGATTTACTTTGCCCCTAAATGTAAACGCGGGGCAGCAGACTACAATTACGGTGGCTTTCCTGCCGACTTCTGTTGGCCCTGCTTCCGGTAACATCTCTATTACGAGCAATGCACTGACTTCGCCGACATCTGTCGCTCTGTCAGGCACGGGAATCGCCGCTACTCTTACGCTCGGCATCAATCCGACCAGCCTGAGTTTCGGCAATGTCGCGACGGGGACTTCCTCGGCTACACAAAATGTAACCATCACGAATACCGGCAATTCGAGTGTGACGATTTCCCAGATAAACTTTGGCGTATCAGGTTTCACAATGACAGGCGGAAGCGCGCCTGTAACTCTTTCTCCATCGCAAAACCTCGTCCTGACCGTCCAGTTCAGTCCAACGATAGCCGGGCCCGCAAACGGAAGTATTTCGATTGTGAGTAATGCCACCGGGTCACCCGCCGCGGTTCCTGTATCAGGAACGGGAGTTGCGCCCATACAGCATTCGGCGACGCTAACCTGGAGTGCCAGCACTTCGACGGTGTCCGGATACAATATTTATCGCAGCACGGTCAGCGGGAGTGGGTACACGAAGATCAACTCTTCATTGGTTAGCGCTCTCACTTACACCGATTCGACCGTACAGGGCGGCACGACTTATTTCTATGTGACTACTTCGGTGGACTCCGGCGGTAGCGAGAGCTCCTTCTCCAACGAAGTGACTGCCAATATCCCGTAAGTGTGTCTATTGCACACTAGTGCGTACGAGCGATCGGGATAAGCGGTAGCGACTTATTTTTGATTCCAAAAATCCCAGTAGACTCAGGTTGTTGCAGATGAGTCAGTGTCCAGAGCTTCTTAGAGATACCGGCCAGGATAGCGTTACTGGAATTACCTGAGACTTGGCACAGTAAAAACCTGCAAAAGCAGGGTTTTCCACGGTCCTCACTATTTTCCGAAGTTCATTCCTCCCATAGAAAGTGTTGTAAGTCACTCCAGCCCTGAGGATCGTGTTGCGCCACCCTCCTCTAGCCAGGGACGCAATTCGTCCAAGAAAAAGCCAAGGGGGGAAGTCCGTGAAAGTATCATGCGTGTGTCTGCTGCCTGTCGTGGTCGCACTATTGGGGGGATGCTCTGCCGGAATGAAAGCAGATCCACCGAGTCCATCTTCTGAAGTCACTTTGGCCCCGAGTGGCGCTCAAGCCATCGACTTTGGGCAGAAGGTAAGTCTTAGCGCATCGAGTGCGAACGGCACGTCGATTCAGGGAGTCACTTGGAAGTTAGGAGGTGCCGGTTCCCTCTCCGGGCAGACGCCAACTTCCGCTACTTACAATGCGCCCAGCTCTGGCAATACGGGAACGGCGACAGTGACGGCTACTTCTGTAACGGATTCCGCAAAGTCCGCGTCGGTAACCATCAACGTCACGCCCGCTCCATCCGTGACCACGACGTCGCTTCCGGCAGGGACACAGGGCACGGCGTACAGCCAGACAGTGGCGACTTCCGGAGGCGCCGGGATGGTGACGCTGGCGGTCAGCAGCGGAGGCTTGCCGGCGGGGTTGAGTATGGACTCGTCAGGGCACATCACGGGCACGCCGGCGGGGCCGAGTGGAACAACTAGTTTCACAGTAAAGGCCACGGACTCGAGCAGCGCGGGCGCGCAATCTGCGGTGCAGAATCTGAGCATTACGGTCAACAGTTCCACGCCAGCCATGACTTGTGGATCCGGGCATGAATCCCTGCTGAATGGGCAGTACGCATTCACCATGCAAGGTTTCGATCCAAACGGGGCGGTGGCACTGGGCGGCATGTTCGATGCCGACGGCGCGGGGCACATTGCGCACGCAGTCGGCGTAGAAGACATCAACAACAGCACAGGGGTTCAAACAAACGTTTCCATAGACGGCGCCAGCAGCTCGTATTCCGTGGGTGGTGACAACCGCGGGTGCGTGGCTATTGCGACTTCCGCTGGAACGGCGATCTACCGGTTTGCGCTTGGAGTGATCAGGTCGGGCGTAGCGAGTAAGGGCCGCTTCATCGAGTTTGATAACACGGGAACGCTGGGGTCGGGAGTCTTCGAGAAGCAGGATCCCAGTGCGTTCTCGGCGTCCGGGATTAGCGGCAACTACGCATTTGGCGCCGATGCGACGAGCGCGCTTGTCAACAGCAGTCGCAACCGATTCGCCATGGTAGGTGCGTTTGCGGCGAACGGAAGCGGAGGCATTACCAGCGGCGAGCTGGACGCCAATAATAGCGGCAACGTCAATAAGACTGGCGGTTTGAATTATCCGACGAGCGGCTTGGCTTTTACTGGGAGTTATGCGGTGTCATCGAACGGCCGAGGCACGATGAATCTCATGGTCGGAACACAAACCGTCAACATGAGCTTGTACATGGTTTCCGCTAGCGAAGTATTGTTTGTCAGCGTCGACCCAGAGTCGAGCAACGCTCCGTTTACGGGATCGGCACTGCAGCAATCGGGGGCGCCATTTTCGATTTCGTCGATGAGCGGGCCGAGCGTTCTTTACGTGAGTGGGCTGTGCGCAAGCTGCGGGCCGAATGCGACGCCAGCTTCGGACCTGATCGCGGGCATATTCACGGTCTCGAATTCCGGGAGTTATTCTTTTACTGGAGAAGAAAGCAAAGCAGGAGGCATTTCATCGTTCAATGATGCGGCGACTGTTAGCGTAGCTCCTAACGGCAGGGTGAGTGCAGCGGGGGGAGCGCGGCCTCCTCTGCTTTATCTAGTGAGCTCGGGCAAAGCGTTTGTGATGCTGGTGGATGGAGGAGTGTACGCAGGCTTCGCGGAGCTGCAAACCGGAGGACCGTTCACGAATCATTCCGCGAACGGGACGTACGCCTTCGGCTCGATCACGGTGACGCACCAGAACATAACTCACGAGTCCGGCGTGGCCACGTACGACGGTATAGGGACGGTTTCAGGAACGAGTGACACAGCGTTGGCAGGCTCGACCTCGTCGAATCCAAGCATAAAACCTGATCAGGCTTTCAACTATACGTACCTGGTTTCCCCAAACGGGAGGTTGGCGTTGACGAACGGCCCGGTGATCTACCTCATTTCACCGACCAAACAAGTGGTCTTGAATTCGGACCCATCGGATCTGTATCCGAGGCTTGAACCCGTGGAGCAGTAGCGAAAGCGATTGTGGGAAGGCAACCGACGCACGCACGGACTTCGGTCAGTTTTCAAGCGCAACACGAGTTGCGACTGCGGAACACCTGTACGGAGGGACAGATTGACGGTATAGCGGGGGCAGCCGAAGATGGTGGCCATGAGCGAAGTCACTGCAGCCTCACCCCGGCGAAGCTCGAGAGTCTTTCACAAAATGCGCGTACAAGCGCAGGGCCGCGCCCACAACGGCAAGAAGTTCCGCGAGACATGCGAAACCGTGGTCGTCAACGGCTTTGGTGGCCTCTTGCTGCTGAAGCATGAAGTGAACAACGGCGAAATGCTGGTAATTACGAACCCTGAGACGCAAGAAGAACTGGAATGCCGCATTGTCTACCTGGGTGATCTGGGCGCCAGGGGGCAGCGCGTGGGGATCGAGTTTCTTACGCCGGCGCCGCGCTTCTGGGGAGTAGACTTCAGCATCGAGCCCACCTCCACTAACGTTCACTAGAAATACTCAACGAGCCGCGTCGGCGCGAGCACCCTCCGATGAAAGCTTCGCAACCACGACGGATCTTCGCCGTGAAAGCCAGCCCCCCACTCGCCACAAAAGCAGGATAGCGACAAGCGCACCGTAGAAGAGTGGCATGCGCACATCAGATTTGACCTTCCAGTAGTAGTGGATTACGCCCGCAACCGCCGCGAAATAAATGGCGCGATGCAGCATTTGCCAGCGCTTCCCGCCGAGGCGGCGAATCCAGCCCGCCGTCGAAGTCATTGCCAGCGGAACCAAAAGCAGGAAACCGAGAAAGCCGACAGTGATGAATGGTCTCTTGGCAACGTCTTTCCATATGGCCGCAAGATCGAAAGATTGATCGGGGCCAAGATAGGTTAGGAAGTGGAGACACACGTAGAAAAAAGCAAAGAGGCCAAACATGCGGCGGAAGCGGATGAGATCAGGGAGGTTCAGAAGCTTGCGGAAGGGCGTTATGCATAAAGTGATGATAAGAAAACGTAATGTCCACCGGCCGGTGGTGAGCTGAATGAACTCGACGGGATTTGCACCGAGGCCATTATGAAGTGCGCGCCAAATCAGCGCATCAAGAGGAACCAGGCAAAGCAAGAAAACGGCGACCTTGGTCCATTTGCTGGTGAGAAGAGCACGCATTCGGGAATTCCCGGCTAGTAGTTCTTCTTCAGGTCCATGCCGTTATACATGCTGGCGACCTGATCGTCATAGCCGTTGAACATAAGGGTGGGGCGCTTGAAGATTTCGCCGAGACGACGTTCCTTAGCCTGACTCCAGCGCGGGTGATTCACGTTGGGATTTACGTTCGAATAAAAGCCGTACCAATTGGGCACGGACAAATTCCAGGTGGTCGGCGGCATCTTCTGCTGGAACTTGATCTTGACGAGCGACTTGATGCTCTTGAACCCATATTTCCAGGGGATGACCATCCGCACCGGCGCACCATCTTGATTTGGCAATGACTCTCCGTACATGCCGACGCAAAGGAGCGTGAGAGGATTCATCGCCTCGTCCAAACGAAGACCTTCGACATAGGGGAATTCGATGCCGGCCCAGCGTCCCAGAGGCATCTGGCCCGGATCATAGTAGCTTTGGAACGCCACGAATTGCGCTTTCGGTGTGGGTTCCACGAGCTTGATAAGACTGTTGAACGAAAAACCAATCCAGGGAACAACGATGGACCACGCTTCCACGCAGCGGTGGCGGTAGATGCGCTCCTCAAGGGGGGCAACCTTGAGAATTTCGTCCATGGTGAACTTGCGGGGCTTCGCGACTTCGCCTTCGACGGAAACGACCCAGTTGGAAGTGTTGAAGTTCTTTGCATTCTTGGCGGGATCGCTCTTGTCGGTACCGAATTCGTAAAAATTGTTGTAGTGCGTAACGTCCTCGTAGGAGTTCTGTTTTTCGGAAGTGCTGAAGTCGCTCTTGGCAAGGTTCGTGAATTTCGTCGCGGCAAATGCGACCTGCGGCGGTAAGGCCAAATCAAACAGGCTCTTTCCGGCGACTGCAGTTGCGCCCACGATGCCCATGACGCGCAGGAATCTACGGCGGTCCAAGTAGACGGACTTCGGCGTGACGTCGGCGTAAGTCAAGTCTGGGGCCTTGCGGATCAACATCGCTTTCCTCCGGGTCTACTCGGGCATTTCGGCTTGGCTAGTATCTTATATCTATTTCGATGCTGGAACTTTGCCGGGGGCTTTCCCTTGTTTCTTGTTGAACGGGCTCGTTCTGGCCCCTTGCGAATGAGAGTTCTTTGCGGCGCAAAAGTTACAGCAGAGTTACCGACGCTGACATGGGGATTTCCTTGGGGATTTGCTTCTCAGGCTAGCCGTGGAGCTTTTTGAGCACTTTTTGAGCGGCTTCGACACCGTAGTATTGAGCTTCTTCGAAAATGGAGATGCCGCTTAGGTCGGAGTTGGCGAAGAGGATGCGGTCGTTCGGGTGCCTCAAACGGCGGCGCTCCTCGGAGAAAATCGAGCCAACGGCGGGGCGGATCATGGCGTGGCCCATGCGCATGACGTCAATGCGCGAGAGGCACTGGCGAATGTCGGAGTGGACGCGTTCGAGATCGTGAAGAATGGCCTCCTTCCAGTAGGCCCAATCCTTTTCGAGGAGAAGCTGGCGGTTCTGCGCAGGAGCGCCCTCGGCGAGGGCCCAGTAAAAGGTCCAGACGGTGCGGTCTACGTGTGTGCGCAGGCTCTGGTGCATCGCGTCGACGTAGCCGAGTGTGGACGAATCTAGGAAGACGGTGTCCCAGGAGGGTTCGGCGCCGCGCGAGTCCGGATAGCGATCGAGCGTGAGGTTGGCGGTGAGCCAAGGGGAATAGACGAAATCATGAAGCCGGGGAAAATTGTCGAGGAGATAGGGGGCGAGGAACGTGGGCGCGGCGAAGATGACGAATTCGGACTGAAATTCGATATCGCCCACAAAGACGCTCGCGCCTCGGCGAGTCTGCGTGATGCGGTGGACCATCTGACCGGTGCGAATGTTTGCGCCGAGACGCTCGAGGAGGCGGCGAGTAATCCAGCCATTGCCTTCGGGCCAGGTGAGCGGGCCTTTTTCCTCGGGCTCGCGGGAAGAAAAATAATGGATGCCAGCCCAGGCGGAAGTGTCGCTCGCGAGCGCGCCGTAATCGTCGCGGCAAGCGTAGTTCATGTACCAATGAAGAAGGCGGGAGTCGAAGCCTTGCTGACGAAGCCAGTCTGAAAAGGAAATGCGATCGAGATGCTTAGATTTTGAAGAGAGGCCGAGTTCGAGTGGAACAGTGAAGGCTCCACTTTTGCGAAAGTCCGCGAAGACATTCTCGAGGCGTTGAAACTGCTCGCGGTCTTTCGAAGTGAGACCAACAGCGGGCTCGATGCCTTCCTGCCAACGGCCGTAGAGGAAGAGGCGCTCCTGCGGAGAAAAAGCGAGATAACGCTCTTCCCATTGGCCATTTTTCAATACGCCGAGATCTTCGAAGAGTTCGCGAACGCACACGGCTTTCGGCCCTGGGACCGGCACGTAATGCGCAGCCCAGGGATACGCGGTGAATTCGTTCTCGCCCCAGCGGGCGTTGCCGCCGGCTTGTTGATTCATTTCGAGAAGGACAAAGTCGGTGAAGCCGCGCTTGCGAAGGCGCCAAGCGGCGCTGAGACCGGCGATTCCCCCGCCGACGATGACGACGGGGACTTTTTCGATGCGCTTTGCACCGGGGAATGCGGTGCGATCGCGCAAGAGATGGCCCATCTGAAAGGAATCGTTGACAAAAGAGCCTGCGATCTTTTTTTCACTTTTTAGGGAAAGGCCGACGAGCGCCGCACTGCCAAGACCGAGAAACTTGCGGCGGCCCAGCTTCAATGACTGATGTCCTTCCAGTCGTTCTCGTAGGTGCGAACGAGGATCTGGCTGTTGAGCTGGTTAGCGGGCATGGAGAGCGGCGCCATGTCCGGCGGAAACTGAAAGAGTGCTGGGAGGTCGTCTACGCTGACGAAACGCAATCCCGTGGGAAGCGATTTGGGCGGCAGGTATTCGTGAGTGCCGGCCAGGACGAAGCCCCATTCGCCGAAGGAGGGAACGTAAACGTGATAAGGAAAAGTTTGCAGGCCGGATTGTTTCAATGTTTGCGCAATGCACCAGAAGGAATCGCGGGCAAACATGGGCGATGTGCTTTGCACCACCATAAAGCCCTGCGCGCTAAGGTGGCGCGCGACGGCGCGGTAGAACGCCGTGGTGTAAAGCTTGCCGAGCGAATAATTCGTGGGATCGGGGAAATCGATGACGATGAAATCGAAATTGTCCGCGTTCGAAGCGACCCACGGAAACGCATCGGCGTTGATGACGTGTACGCGCGGAGAGAGCAGCGAGCTGGCATTGAGCCTGGTCAGCATGGGGTTCGAGGAGAAAATCCTGGTCATTTCGGGGTCGAGGTCGACGAGCGTGATGCTTTCGACCAGCGGATACTTCAGGATTTCGCGGACGGCAAGGCCATCGCCTCCGCCGAGAATCAGCACTCGGCGCGGAGCGGGAATGGCCGCCAGGCCCGGATGGACAAGCGCTTCATGGTAACGGTATTCGTCGCGGGAGCTGAACTGCAGGTGGCTGTTGAGAAAAAGACGCAGGTCGTCCTTGAAGCGCGTGAGGACAAGATGCTGATAACGAGTGTCACGGGCAAAAATAATTTCGTCGGCGTAGATATTGTCCTCGGCGGTGGCGGTGATGCGCTTCGCCTCTGCGAACCCCGTACCTAGTCCAAACAAGACTAGAAGACAGGCAACGCGCAAGCCGCGAGTGGCGGAAAGTTGGTTCGCGAAAAGGAACGTGCTCCAGAGCGCAACGGCGGCATTAATCAAACCGAACAACATCGCAGAGCGCACAAGACCGAGACGTGGCACCAGCAGAATGGGAAAGAGGAGCGAAGCTCCAAGGGCACCGAGATAATCGAAGGTAAGAACGTGCGCAATCACGTCGCGAAACTGGTAGCGGTCCTTGACAATGCGCATCAGCAACGGGATTTCCAGCCCGACCAGAACGCCCATCACAACGACCAGCGTGTACAGAATCAATTCGAATCCCTGGGTAAAGGCAAACGCGAGCATCAGCAGCGCGGAGGAAAATCCGCCGACAATTCCAAGGAGTAGCTCGATCCACACAAAGCGATAGGCGAGGCCGCGATTGACATAGCGGGAAAGTGCGCTGCCGATGCCCATCGCGAACAGATACGTGCCGATGATCGTGGAGAATTGAAAAACGCTATCGCCAACGAGATAGCTGGCGAGCGTGCCGGCGACAAGCTCATAAATGAGGCCGCAAGCCGCGACGAGCAGCACGGAAATGAACACGAGGAGGCCCATAGGCTAGTGGATCGCGGCAGCAATGATGATGCAGAGGCCGAGAGACATGGCACCGACAAGAATGGCGAGCGCCATGTTGTGCTCCTGCACGATTTCCTTCCAGAGATGGTACGGCGTGAGCTTGTCCATCACCATGAAGGCGATCACAAAGATAAAAATTCCGACAAACGCGAACACCAGGGCAGCGACGATGTTGCCGAGCGGAACAAGGTTCATCTTATTTGCCTCCTGTGTAGTGGTGATAGCCGCTGTAAACCGAGCGGTACGAACCGGGATTATCGCGGACGGATTTCGGAACGTTCTTGAGCTGATTGATGGTGTCGAGGCTCCAGCCGCGGTATTGACCGAAGGCCGCGGTGCCGAGAACCAGGAATCCATAAAGAAGATAGAATTTTCGGAACATTATTCGTCCTCTCCCGAACTGCTGGACAATTGCATGGGCGGATGATCGCTTTCGGACCAGCGGGACCGCTCAAAGGTATGAGCGCGAAAGGAAATGATGAGTACGGGCGCGAGTAACGCGAGAAAAGCGATGCCGTAGATTCCGAAGACGGGCACGTCATGGGTCACATCGACGGTGTACGGAATAACGGGAAGGGAAGGATCCGCCTCCGGCTCAATGCGAAGATAGTAGTGGCCGGGTGGGACACTTGGAATCACGACTTCGTCGTTCTGCTTGCCTTCAGTCCACGAGCCATCACTGTCGTAGCCGTAGAAGTAGCTCACTTCGCGGCCAAAGTCCCAGGCTTGCCCGGTGTCCTGATTGATGAGCGCGTAGTTCAAATAAATCCAGTGATTACTGACAGGGGCGTAGGTTTTCACTTGCACCGTCGAAGTGCGTCCAGTGAGTTCGAAAACATCCGTAACGAAAGAAGCCTCGGCTTTTGAGTCAGCGCGGCTGTACCGATAGGTTTGCCAAAACACCGGCTCTTTTTTTGCTCGCATATCGAAACCGGCTATGAGCGCGAGAAGTAGCACGGCAAAGGCGGCGAAGGCAACCCACATTCCGGCGAGGTTAGTCGTGACGGGCGAAGGCTGATTTTCGTAAACGCCCATCGCTTCGGGCGGAGCGCCGTGGAGTTTAAAGGCCTCCCAGATTTCGCGACCGTACATGTACTCGCCAATGGACCAGGTAACTTCCTTGTCTAGCTTCTCGCTGGAGAGGACGCGCGGGGGATGCACATAGTCCGTGACGGCAGCCTTTTCGCCGACACGAACCTGCCATGGAAATTCACCGAGAACAAAATCAGTGCTGGCATCGCACGTCTGGAAATGCTTGTAGATTTCGCCAAGGTAGTTGGCAGAGGTTCCCTCGCTCATCGGAAGCATTTTGCAGATGCTGATGTCGTTCCAATGGCCGTTGTATTCACTGAGGTAGCGAATGCCTTTGTAAGGATTGAAAAGGACATATTCGTGCCAGCAATAAGTGATTCCGTCGACCTGCGTGCTGCGCCGTTGGAACCCGATGACTTCGTAGTCGGTACCGCGGAGCTTGCCGCGCGTGCCAAGAGGAATGAGGGGCCTGACATCGCTTGTTTTGATTTCGAATTGCTGGAGGATGGCCAGATTGGGATCTTTGGCGTCGAGGATGCAATGACAGCTCGCGCATACGACGGTTTCGGCCTGGCCGAACGAACGCAAAACAATGGCTGCGCCGCACTTCGGACAATTCAGCGCCTTCGCTTGTGCCTTGGGAGGCCCGGAAAGTGGCGGAGTGCTCGCGCTCATTACCAGCCCTCGAAACTGCGAAGATTCTTCAGTTTGAGATCCTCGAACTGCACGAATTCACCGAGGTACAGAGCCGGTTCGGGATCGCTGTAATCAAGAGTGGCGAATTTCGTGGACTCAGTGCGCAAGTCGACGAAGGTGACGTCCGTCTTGTCCCAATACTGAAATGGCAATTCGCCCTCGACGCCGCGGTAATGCGCAGGAGTGATGACGGTCACAGTATAGGGTTGGTTGTTCCAAGTGAATTGCTGGCCGACATGAACCTGGGTTGGGGCGGGAAGATTCTGCGCCGTCGAAGATAAAGAGAGCGCGTATTCACTCTGAGCGTCAGACAGCCAGGCGCTTGCGCCGTCGTTCATCATGACGTGCCACTCATTCCAGCCGCCCTGATCGTACTCGTAAAGGATGCGGCCGACCACCACGAACGCCTTGTTGCCGTACTTGCCTTCGGTATTGATCTGAATGGGTGAGCTGTCCGGCGGAAGGTCAGCGACCTGGCCGACTTTTTTCAGGTCCACATTAGTGCGGACAAGGATGCTCTTACAAAAACCGCAAACGGTCTGGACACTGCTGGACCAGCGAAAAACAATCTTGGCGCCGCAGTTCGGACAGTTGGCAACAGGCTGGGTCATCGGGAGCGACTCGTTAGGCTTGCGCCATGAGGTCCTTCCTCAGTCACTGACGGCCTGCTTCCATTGGGATTCGTAGGGCCTCTGTAGCCGCCGGACTGAGACGGAATCTGCCTCAAAGAGTTGCCGCAGAATCGTCTCGAAATCCCATTCAGCGCGCGGAAGGCAACAGAAGAGATTGAGGCAGAGCGAGCCGTGCTCCGGAAAGGTGTGACACGCGAGATGCGACTCCGCGAGAAGGCAAAGCCCAGTGATGCCCCCGGTGCCGGGAAACTGATGCCAATGCGTTTGGCCGACGGGCCGGAGCTTCATCTCGCGAATAATGCCGCTGAATAAATTCTGCAAGACAGCAACGTCACGCAGCGGCTGGGAAGAGCATCCGAAAGCTTCGACCACCCACTCGATTCCGCTCATGGCAGACGAGACGCCACGCTACGTCTGAGGCTTTCCGCATTCCGGACAGAATTTAGCGCTACGCGGAATGGGCTTGCCACATTCGCCGCAGAATTTCGTTTCGGCAGCAGGGGCTCCAGCCGGCCCAGGGGCTGTCCCACCGGAAGGCGCCGAAGTCGATTTCTTGACAGCGTCCATCATGGCCTGGCCCATGGCCACGCCGGCACCGAGACCCGCGCCCATTCCTACCGCGCCTCCGCCCTCATTTCCGGCGGCGATGGGGATGGACTGCGCCACTTGATATTGGGTAAATTTGCCCATGTCGCCGAGCACGTTCATACTGATGCGCTGATCGAGCACTTTCTGCAGCTCATCCGGCAACGAAAGGTTCTCGACCACAAAGCTATTCAGCGTGAGCCCATAGTCCGTGAACGACGGTTTGAGGGTTTCGCTGATCTTCTCGGCGAGTGCGCCCTGGTTCGCGGCCATATCCAAGAACGGCACCTGGCTGGCGGCGAAAGCATCCGTCATTTTAGCAACGATGGTGTTCCGTAACTGGCCTTCGAGATCGGGAACGCGGTAAGTATCGCGCGTGCCGCTGATCTTGCTGTAGAACGATTTGGCATCGCTCAAGTGATACGAATAAATGCCGAAGCCGCGAAGACGAATTGCGCCGAATTCCTTGTCGCGAATGGAAATGGGATTCTGCGTTCCCCAATGCTGATCGGTCTGAATGCGCGTTGAGAAAAAATAGACATCTGATTTAAACGGCGATTTGAATGCTTTGTCCCAGTTCTTCAAGTAAGTCAGGATGGGCAGCGTCTGCGTATTCAGCGTGTAAAGTCCGGGGCCAAAGGTGTCCGCAACTTTCCCTTCATTCACAAAAACCGCGGCCTGCGAATCGCGAACGGTCAGCTTGCCGCCATTCTGGATCTCGCGATCCTGCATGGGATAGCGGTAGGCCAGGATGCCTTCCTCTGGCTCAACCCATTCGATGACATCAATAAACTGCTTGGTGATGAAGTCGCGAAGGCTCATCGGAGGCCCCTCTTCCGGCGCGCTCGTGAACAGGAATAGCGGCCAGTGAAAGCGATGCTACGGTGCAGTTTGCAGTGTGTCAATGGTGCTCATAAAAATACAATTGAGCGAATATAGCCAGGCGCAATCTGAAATAAAGCAATCTGCGCTAGCCCCAGGGAATTGAAGCAGTTACACCTCTCACGAGATTGCAACGGTATTACAAAATCTTTCGTGATTTTGCCGAGGCTTGAATCTTTGGACATGGACCAACTTTATCGCTGCTCTGACTCGCCACGATGAAAGCTTTCGGGCGGACCGAGGTAACTGGGTTTTACACCGCCCAGATTCACGACAAGCTTTTGCAGCACAACGCCGGGATCCACCATCCAGAACTTCAGCGTGTGATAGCCCGATCTTGCCAATAAGTGTGTGGACCGCACTTTGCGGACGCTGTCCTTCACCGAGGTTCCCCAGTCGTCCACCGAGTTCTGCGCGAGGGCATCAATGACCTGAGGCGCTTCGTCGTCGAATGAAACGGCATATCGCAGGCCGCGACCGGGCACGAAATTCAACGTGGGGGAGAGGATGGCCTCCACCTCCACAGTGCGCGGGTCGAAGAGATACAATTTGTATTCGAGGCGCGGAGAATCTCGCGGGGGCGTGACGCTTTCCGCCGTCACGGGAAACACGGACATGGACGACAGCGTCCGTCCGAGGTCGTCAATCTTTTCCCATCGCGCGTAGGGCCCGTCGACTTTCTTAGTGTAGTGCACCGCTTCCATCGAAACGTACCCATCGCTCTCCACAAATCCATCCAGCGATTCTCGTGTCAGGTCTTGCGGACGAAAAGCCTTCACGTTCACGACAAACTCTTGTGTGCTGCTCCTCCTGATTTTCAAGGAGCCGTTTGTTAAACCCAAAGGGGCCCTTTTCCAGTCCACGCTAACCCACACGCGCCGTTCCTTCTCAATGGTTCCTTGCGACTCGCTCAGCACGATCCAAGGGGCGCTCGAGGAGGCGGAAAACACGAACGGCGCTCTACCTCGATTGAAAACGTCGATGTAGTGGCGTTGTTGGTTAAAGGCGTCAAACGGAGGGAGAGTTGGTTCGGCCGGAGACCCGGGCCAAGCATTCGCTGAGCCTTCAACTGCCACGCCGAGCTGCGCCGGGGCAGGAATCTCAATCTCGGTGACCTTGGGCATAGCGTTCACCGGCGGTTGGTTCCAAAATGTGTAGCCGATGTGGGTTTGATCCATCATATGGTCCCACTTGCCGTGAGCCAGCACGTGGTTGTAATGGGCTGAGAGATCCGCGTCGGCCTGAAACAAGGCGCGCGCCGCAGCGGCTGATTCGTTCGCGCTGGCACGACCTTGGCTGGCGTAGAGCTGGTTTCTGGCTGCAGTGATGTACAGCTCCGTCACGATTGCGGACGCTTTCGTGGGATAGAGCACAAGTTCGAAGAAAGCGTCGCGTTGGTTCTCCGGCAACTTGCTGTAAATCTTTTCCGCTTTCGCCACCGCGGCCTGGAAATCAGCGAACACCGTGTCCGCTTCCCGATAATCGATGAGGCTGAACGTGCCGGGCTCAAGCAACTCGGGTTTGCCTCGGCCGTTGTATTTCGTGTACTTCGAAAGTACGGCCGCAATGTCCGGCGCGAACTGTGTCCCAAATTGCCGTGCCACCCAGAGTCTTGTGAATTCACCGATTCTTTCTTTGGGCCAGTTGTCCGGCTTCCACGCCATGTTCAGAAAAAAATCGATGGGCAATTCCATGGGTTTCAAGTCACCTACGTTGACAATCCAAATGCGATCGGCGCCGTAGTGATACGCGAGATTCATCTGCTCCCAAACCTTGGCAATCGGAATAGTGTTCAGCCACTTGTAGGAACGCGGATCTCCGACGTAATCGAAGTGATAGTAGATTCCAGCGCCGCCGCTACGTTTTCGTTCCTCCGGTGTCGGCAACCTGCGGATATTTCCCCAGTTATCGTCGCACCAGAGCAGAGTCACGTCGTCGGGAACACGCATACCCTTCTCGTAGTATTCCTGCACTTCCTTATAGAGGGCCCAGTCCTGGGGCACTTTGGATAAGTCGGGGTTTACGCGGTCCGCGATTATCTTGCGCTGATCCGCCACGATCTTTTCCAGCAAGGCGATATTAGCGCTCTCGGACATGGGGAGGTCTCCGTCTCCGCGCATGCCGAGCGTGATGATGCTCTCGTACTCCTTGTTGCGCTCGATCCCTTGATCCCAGAACTCCCTCAGGACTTCGGCATTTTTCGAATAATCCCACGGACCCTTTCCATGCCGCTTCCACTCCTGTTGTGCGCGCAGCATCGGTTCGTGATGAGATGTGCCCATTACAATGCCGTATTCGTCTGCGAGCGGGGCATTCAGGGGGTCATCCTCGTTGAAGGCGTTGTTCCACATCGCGGGCCAGAGGTAGTTGGCCTTCAATCGCAGCAGCAGTTCAAAAACCTTGGTATAGAACTCATGATTGTAGTTGCCGTATTTTTCTTTCACCCATCCGGTGAGGGATGGCGCTTCATCGTTCAGGAAAATTCCGCGGTACTTAACTGCAGGCGGTCCCTGCACATAGGTGCCAGGCTTTACAAAGAGTTCATCGTGATGCTGGAAGGGAACGTCAGCCCACCAGTACCACGGCGAAACCCCAATCTGGTCGGAAAGATCATAGATGCCGTAGATTGTTCCTCGTTTATCGCTTCCCGCGATAATCAACCCGCTGGCCACGCCTGGCAATGGCTTCGACACGACGCGAATGAGAAACGATTCCCATTTGCCGGCAATGGGCGTCACATCGATTTTGCGATCGCGGATCAGTTCATCGATGATTTTGCTTTTTCCAACAGTACCAACGACGATCACGTTTGATCCCAGGTTGTTTTCATCGTGCGCGATCGCTGGGGTGTGGTTCGTAACGCGTTCGATGTCCGCTTGCAAATCGTTGACCGCGCGAACCACGCCTGGAAAATCCAATGAGTCCACATAGAGAGTTGCGGCGGCGCTTCGCGTGACGATGCTGAAATCACCAGGGTGATAAGCTGAGTCTACATAGCGATCCTCACCGATGGTGATAGCGTGAAGAAGAGAAGAGCCCAGCAAACATAGAACGATTACCAGCGATGTCTTACCAGGATTGAATATCAGCGACGGCTGGCCACGACCAGTGTCCGGCGAAAAAGACACGCGAGAGAAACCGAGGGTCATATATCTGTTATCAGAATACCGCCGCAGGACACCGCCGGGGTGGCCGCGATGTCCTTGGTGGTGAGACTCGTGGACGTTAGCGCTTGTCTGGTCGCTTTTGTTCGACAGGATTCACCCCGTCATCCTACGGTCAGAAGATCACCTTCCCGGAAAACCAGAGAGTGCGCTGGCCGGTGAGGTTGCCGGCTTCGCTGGAAAACTGCGGTCCGCTCGCCGTGGAAGTAATGACTCCGAAATTCGAGCTGTTGGAGGTCGAAAATGTTGTGTTGGGGTTGCCGAAATTTGGCGTATTGGTCACGGCAAAGGCGTCCACGCGGAATTGAAACTTCACCCGCTCTGTAATCGGGAAGTTCCGCAAAAGTCCGGTATCTAGGTCAAAGAAGCCAGGCCCGCGAAGGATGTTGCGTCCAGCAGTGCCATAGCGGGGTGTCCCCGTTACCTGAGCAAACGAGATCACCGAAAAATACTGGCAAGTTGGGTCGTTGAGGGCGCAGTTCACGAATTTACCCGTCGTTGGATCCTGGCGCTGGACGTTTCCTGTGATAACGATTGGGCCGATCAAATCCGGCGTAAGAGTCGCTCCTCCCGCGTGAGTATTGTCCGTACCCCCGGTGACCGTCAGAGGAACACCGCTGTAACGGCTCATAATCCAGTTCAATTGCCAACCGCCCGCCAAAATGTTTGCGATGCCATGTTGCGCCCAGCGCCTGCTGCGGCCGAAAGGCAGCTCGTAAACACCGAAAGCCTGGAAATTGTGGGGACGGTCAAAACCAGCAAGGGCTTTGTTGTCTCCCCAGTTGGCGGGAAAGGGATGGAAGACCGCTCCCTCGTTTTCACCGTAGTCGATGGCCTTAGAGAACGTGTAAGCAAAACCGATCACCGATCCGCCGCTGAACCGTCGCGTTAGTTTGGATTGCAGGGAATCGTAGTAGGTGATCTTGAAGGGCGCCACGGCATTGATATCGCCCCAGCAGTTCGCACTCGGGCACGCGGCCGGATTGGCATTGAGCAGGCGCCTTTGGTTCGCGGTAGCCGCCGCTCCCGGTGAGCCGGCGTTGATGTTGAGCCCCAAGGGGATGCGAATACCACGCGTTCCGACGTAGCCAGCCTCGGCCACCCATCCAAGGAACTCATTTTGCACGATCAGGTTGTAAGACTCCGCATAGCCGCGGTGAAAGGGATTGGCCACAGTAGTCGTCCCCACAAAGTTGGGGAGGCGGATCACGCCGTTGCCTAGCCCAGTGAAAGGTACAAGAGTAATCCCCGTTACAAGGCCCGGGTAAGGAGCGAGATTTGCGTTGGTGCCTGTAAGGCTTGCGGATGGCGCGAAAGTACTGCCGAAGAGCTGGCTTGCCTGGTAATCCATATTGGTGATGTTGGGGTAGGTGTCCCGCAGAGCCCGGAAGTTGTTCGGGTCTACGCTAATTCCGTATCCCGCGCGGATCACCGTCTTGCTCCTGAGCCGGTAAGCGATTCCAAAGCGCGGAGCAAAGATTCCGTGGCCGACGTCGACGCCATCGTCCTCAGGAACTGATCCAAGCCCTCCGATAAAAACGTTGCCGGTGGCAGGGTCGAAAAATTTCGCGCCGGTATGATCGCTGCTTGCGAACGGATAGTATTCCCATCGCACGCCATAGGTGAAAGTCAGCTTTTGAGTCACTTGCCAGCGGTCCCGCGCATACCAGGCCCAGGTGGTGAAGCGCAGCGCGTTGGGGATGATGTTCTGGACGACCTTGCCGTCGCGCTGCGGGAGACCAAGCAAGAATTGGGCAAAACTGTTGTAGGCGTTGCCTGTCCCCCCTGCGTACGGGGCGCCACCCAGGGAGGTGACACTTCCGTCGAACCCAAAGGTGCCTCGCGGTGTGCCGAAAGTTCCTCCCTGAGGTTGGAAGTGGTTGATCCCACTGTGGTAGTATTCAAGACCGAAGCGCAGATCGTGCCGTCCTTTTATCCAGCCGAGGTTGGTGTTAGCTACATATTGATTGTCCCGGAAGGTGAACGGATTGCCGGTATTCGCATTTCCGAGATTCGCCCAACCTGTGATCTGAAAGGCAGGAATGCCACCGTAGATGGGGTCGGACCCATTCGTACCCGGAATGTGCAAGGTGTCTAGGCCGAAGTTCGTTCCAATATCTACGTTTTGAGCATTGAGGCGTAGCCGCGTGTATCCGGCGTTCAAATCCCACAGCATGTTCGGGGAAATCTGGTGGCTGCCGCCCAGCGCCACGCTTTGGACCCGGCTCGATGCGTTGCCGTTCTGTCCACCGCCAGTGGCGTCGCCCCCTGCCGATCCCAAAGCGGGCGGGTCGAAAATGAGGGAGGGGGAAATGCTGTACCGGGCGAACACCATGGACTTAGTGTCGGGCACATAATTAACCTTCGCGTCGATTCTGCTTAGATTGTACTGAGGCGCTCCAACGGGAATGAAGTTGTTCGTAATATTGGTTGGGTTGTTGGGATCGCCCACATTGAGTGCTGGAATCAGGGAAGCCATTTTCATTGCTGCGGGATCGATGCGGTTCGTGGGAATGATGTTTCCCGGAAAAGCTGTGCGTCCAGTACCGTCCGCGTTTCCGGTGTTGGGATCATAGACGCATCCCACAGCTGGCGTGGAATTGCAATTTGAAAACGGAACTGTACCTCCGCCTGATGTAGGAACGAGTGTGCCGACGGCTGGTAAGAGAGTGGAGAAGTCGCCGTTCCGGATGGAATTGGGCGCGACGTTCTTTGCCGCTCCACCCGCCGTCCGGATTTTCGTGCCCTCATAAGCCCCAAAGAAAAACAGTTTGTCCTTCTTGATGGGACCGCCAAAGGTTCCGCCATATTGGTTGAAAATATTCTTGGGTTTTACGGGCTGCACAACGGCCGGTCTGAAGTAGTTGCGCGTGCGAAGCTTATTGTCGGTATGGTACTCGAAGGCCGTACCGTGAAATTGATTGGTGCCTGATTTGACGATTACGTTCGCCGCGAGGCCGCCGGCCATGCCCTGCTCGGCGTCAAAGTTGTTGGTTACTACGTTCACGGATTCGATGGCGTCCGCGGAGGGGATGTAGGCAACATTCGCGGGGAGCCAAGTATACGTGTCCACGGCACCGTCGATCCGTGTGTTGTTGTTGTTGATGGACAGCCCGTTGACGTTGGTGGTCATGGCCCGCTGGGGATTCCCTGCGGCCGAGTTGTTTTCTCCCAGCAAGCCCGCCCCGGGAACGATGCGGTAGGCGGACTGGAAGTTTCGCCCATTAGAGGCCAGCAGGGGAAGGTCCGAGATTTCTTTTGAGTCGAGGTCCGTATGCACGTCAGCGCGGTCGGTCTGAAGTAACGGCGCCGCGCCCGTCACAGTAACCGCCTCGACCTGTTGTCTCACTTGAAGCTGCACGTCAATGCGCCGCGTGGTATTCGCGTCGATACGAACGTTCTCCGCCAAGAAAGAGCCAAAGCTCGTCGCCGAAACAGTAACCTTGTAAACGCCCGGCAGCAATTCGGCGAAGCGATAGACGCCGACTGAATCCGTAGTCGTCTGACGCGATACGCCCGTCGCCGTGTTGAGCGCTTCTACTTGCGCTCCAGGCACGACTGCTCCCGATGGGTCGGTAACGTTTCCGGTCAAAACTCCGTAAAGCACCTGCGCTTTCGCGGCGCTGGAGAGAATACACAATCCCAGCAGCAGCATTGCGATAGAAAATTTCAAGAGCCCACATTTCTTGAAGAGAACATCCGCACTGCACGCCACAATTCGTCTGGACATAACCCCTCCACTCAAGTGAGATAACTGGTCCAAGCGACGAGGCACCCCACCTCTTTGCCTGGAAGCACTTCTAACCTGCCAGGGACCGAATCCGTCGAAACCCCTTTTCTTCGAACTCTTGGGGGCCTGCTAACGGGCCAAAATGCTTTTGCAACACCAAAGCGACGGTTCCGCGCAAGCGCGCCAGAATCCCTTCAGCGGGTCGCACGTGAGGAGGATGGCCCCCAGGAAGGCCCATGGCCACTTCCGATTCGATAGCTGGCCCAAATCGCCGCCATTGACGGGTGAGCTCACCGACGACGACGACTTCCTCGGGAGCTAATCCTGCAACGAGCATACGCATCCCTCTTCCGAGTGCGTGCACCATGCGGTCCAGGGCCTTGACTGCCAGAAGATCTCCGGACTCGGCCAAAACGAGCAGATCTTGGAAGGTCAGTCCATCGGAGGACTTGATCGATTCGTGGTAGTAGCGCAGGGCGGCCCGGTTGGATGCGTAGACTTCCCAACATCCCCGGCCGCCACACGTGCAGGACGGTCCGTTGGGATCGAGTGACACGTGGCCAAACTCTCCCGCCATACCATTCATTCCTCGTATCAATTGTCCGTTCGCGAACACCCCGGTACCGATCCCCTCGGAAACAGTGACGACGACGAAGTCGCGCACCTTTTCTCCGTGTCCAAACCAAACCTCAGCGAGTACACACGCATTTGCCGCGTTTTCCACCTCCACGCGCACGCCCGTGGCGTCCTCGATCGTTCCCTTAATGTCGAATTCCGGCCATCCAAGGTTCGGGGCGAAAACGATTCGCCGGGACAGGTCATTGAAACGCCCGGGGATGCTGATCCCGATTCCCTCGAAAACGCGGTCCGAGTAAACTTGCATCAAGTGGCGAATCTTTGCTGCGAGGGCGCCTGCCGTAACCCCAGGATCTCGAGTTGTGGGCATTGTTTCCTGGGAGAGGAAATTCCCATTCACGTCAGCCACGCCTACCGTTGTTTGGGCGGGCCGCAGGTCTGCTACCAGAATCGCGCGTCGATCATTCAACCGAAGGAAAGTAGGCCGTCTGCCGCGGGGCAACCGACCGATGGGCCCATGGACTACCCATTTTTCACGAATCAGCTGTTCGGTGATGAGCGAAACGGTACTTCTTTGAAGCCCTGAAACGCGGGCAAGATCGGCACGGGAAATCGGCTGGCGGCGCCTTATCAGGTTGAGAACGACACCGCGATTAATGTCGCGAGCCGTTTGGCTCGAGGCGACTTGCGTGTTAGTGAAGTCAATGCGTTTCATTTAGTCCTAGTCCCGCACTATATTGTCGATAAATTGGCTATAAACTGCATTCTTCCTCCTCAAAGAGCTGCAAATGCAAAGATGCATATGCAAGCGACCGTATTAAATTCGCGACACGAACTATATGCGTGCCTTTCTTACTAGTGTCAAGCGAAATTTTTGATGCTTGGCAGGTTTACTGGAGATTCTGCTGACGTGCCACTGTATGTCCCATCTTTTCAGTGGCTGCGGCGGGATCGCCCGTGGGCGGTGGGGCGTGATCTACGGCAGCGGGGGACCCCAGTAACTCAGTAAGGATCGGTTTCAACGCATCTGCCCACACTTGATATGTCTTCACGGTTGGATGAAGTTTGTCTCTTGCATTTATCATCCCATCGAGCAGCCTTCCATCACCGTCGGCCAGTTTGCCGTTGATATTCAGATATCGAATCTTTTGGCCATCAGCGAGCTCCGACAGATTGCGGTTGATCCTGTTGATGAGCGGCATGAACGCCATGTTGTCGTTCCTCGGGAAGATCCCCATCACTATGATTGTTGCCGCGGGCGCCTTCTCTTGAATCACATGCAAAATCGCCTGAAGACCTCGAGTAATGTCGTCTGCTTTCGCGTCGACTCCACCTGGGGTCGTTAGATCGCCAACGTTGTTTGTGCCCGCGAGCAGAACGACCACTTTTGGGTTGACTCCGTCCAACTCGCCGCTTTCTAAGCGCCAGCGGATGTTCTGCGTTCGGTCACCACCCCATCCGAAGTCAGCGGCGTTCCAGCCGAAGAAATTCTGCTTCCAATTAGCGAGGAGGTCCGGGTAGTCAACGGCACCCCACCTTCTTGTGATCGAGTCCCCTTCGAAGTAAACGTCGATCCCGGCTTGCTTGGCCTTTGCGAGCAGCTGGGAATGAGCAACCAGAGAGTTTGCGTCCGTCCGAAAAACCGGCTGATCGGCAGGAAGTTCCCACCGTGCCGGATGATAGTTGAAGAACTTGTCCGCCCAGGGGATGAAGAATTTCCAGTTCGGAGCATCGGTGTGGCCGGCGTCGTGCTGCCGCCATGCGAGTTGGCCATCGAGAAGCCCAGTATTCACTGGTGGCATCTTTGCGCTGTGATAGTCATCATTCACACCCAGGTCTTTCGCACCCAATAGCTGGAAGACAGCACCTGCGGCCACGGTCGCCAGGAAGCTGCCGTGTTGGTCCAGCCACTTTGCGTCTCCCATTTCGGGGACTCCATAACTGATGAACGTCAGTCGCGGTGCGCACAGCGCAATCAGTTCGTTCGAGTCTACGGGCAAGTTGCTGGCATTCTTACTCCCGAACGAAGCCTGGGCTGCGCCGTACTTCAAAAAACTACCTGCCATCCAGTGATATTCGCCGGACCCCGTAAGATTCTCGACCTGTTCTCCAAAATTGCGTCTGTGTGGTTTGACGCCACCTTCCCCGGAGGAGCCCACCAGGACGGCTGCAAAGCGAGTATCGAACGCCATGGTAACGAGCGCAGCCTTGCCATAACGAGAAACACCTTCGATGCCAACACACTTCGCATCAACGCTCTTGTCCGTCTCCAGATAATCAAGACCGCGAGAGGCGCCCCAGCCCCACGCCCGCAACGCACCCCAATCCTCCTGAGCCGTTGTCCGCTTGTATGGTACTGGTGTCGAGGAGCGCGTAACCCCACCCGCCGGCAATGAGTTGTTCCGTCGAGGGCGGATCACTCCCCATCATCTTCTTAAATTCCGGGTGGCTTGCGATGAACTGGCGGATGGCCGCGCTGCTGAACATGATCATTACCGGCACGGGACCTTTCGCATTCCGGGGCGTGACCAGCGTCATCTCGATATCTACGTTAATCAACGGGTACGCCGTGTTGTCCACATGTCCGACCAACTGCTTCTCAACGACGGAGAAAACACCGGTCTTCGAATCGGTTGTACTCTTCACGGCCCAGGTCACTTTAGGCACATTGGGCGGTATGCGGCCGACGACCTCTCGCTCGAAGTCTTCGACAATTTCCGGACGTCGCTGATTCCACCACTGTTCCGCTGACGTGACCTTTTGCCCGCCCTTCAACGTGAGCGCATCGGGCAGATCACCATATGGGTTAGCCTCCGCTTCATCGTAGTTGGCGTGATTGGAGTCCTTTTCGTTCCCGCTCGGCCCAGCACGGAGCGCTTTGATCCCCAGCTGATCCATCATGTTTTGATGGTCCTGTTCGGCCGTCCAATTCGTCGGCGGCGATTGCTGTCCCGTGGCCATCTGACAAATGAGGACGGGCATAGCGGCGAACGCGGCAACCCTCAACAGTGCTTGCTTCGAGTGCGTGGCAAAAATCATGTTTGACTCTCGAACGGAGATATTATCAGACACGCAATCGGTTGGTGTCCTTTTAGTCTCAATCGCAAATGACGCGATCTGAGCGAAGGTTTCGAGGGACGGTCAGAGTAGAATCGTTTCTCGCAGAGCACGCCACATCTGCTATGCTACCGCGTCATGCGACGCCGTGAGTTCCTCACCCTGTCGGCGGCCAGCATCGGCGGAGTGCTCGTCTATTCGCTTGATCGTGAAGTCTTTCGGTTTTCCGCACAAACTAACCAATCTGTTCACATTCCTCTTCGGTTTTTCACTCAATCGGAAGCTCTTATTGTTGCCGCCGCCGCCTCACGAATTTTTCCGAGCGACGAAACGGGCCCTGGCGCGCGGGAAGCGGGCGTCCCTATCTATATCGACCGACAATTAGCTGGACCCTGGGGACGAGACCGCTACCGCTACACACAAGGACCGTTTGAAGAGAATGCCCCGGCGGAGTTCGGCTATCAGGGCAAAGCGACGCCACAGCAGATCTATCGCGAGGGACTGAAAGGCTTGAAAGGCTTCAACCGCTTGAAGGCCGAGGAACAAGACGACACGCTGAAGCAGATCGAAGCGACTTTGTTTTTCTCGCTCCTCCGGCAGAACACCATCGAAGGTATGTTCTGCGATCCGATGCATGGTGGGAATATCGACATGGTGGGCTGGCAACTAATTGGTTTTCCAGGCCCACGAATGAGCAACTATGACGACGTCGATAAGCACTTTGGTGAAGCGTTTCGCCCGAAACCCGCCGGCTTGCGCCAGGTGACGCGCCGCAAAGTCCGTCCCGGCGAGGATCTGGAATGAAGACATTGCCATCCGTGGATGTGGTGATTATCGGGGGCGGATGGACAGGCCTGCTGATGGCCAAGGAACTTGGCTCGCGTACTGCGCTCAACGTGGTCGTGCTGGAACGCGGAGGGCCAAGAAGGACCGACGACTACAACGACGACATGGATGAACTGGACTACACCATTCGCTTCCGCATGATGCAGGATGTTTCCCAGGAAACAGTGACGCTCCGGCACGATTCGAGCCAGCGCGCCCTTCCCCTTCGTCAGCACGGTTCTTTCCTTCCCGGCTCTGGTGTCGGCGGTGCGGGGGAGCACTGGAGCGCGGTGTGCCCCCGATTTCTGCCGGATTGCTTCGAAGTGCTCTCCCGTACCACTGAAAAATACGGCTCCAAACGCTTGCCCGAAGACCACGCGATTCAAGACTGGGGCATCACTTACGACGAGTTGGAACCACACTATACACGCGCCGACTTGCTCCTCGGCATCTCGGGCAAAGCCGGAAACATTCGCGGGCAACAAATCGAAGGAGGCAATGTCTTTGAAGGTTGGCGCAGCGCGGAATACCCCACGCCACCGACCAAGATCCCCTACTTTTCCTCAATATTCGCCGAAGCTGCGAAGACTCTCGGCTATCATCCTTATCCGGTTCCAGCGGCGACTACCAGCCGCGCCTACACAAATCCGGATGGCATTTCGCGCCCGGGCTGCACTTATTGCGGCTACTGCGAAACCTTCGGCTGCATGATCGGCGCAAAGTCTCAGCCTACCAACACTCTCCTCCCCGTCATCGAGAAGCACAAAAACGTTTCGATTCGCACTGGTGCCTGGGTTCGCCGCATCGTGCACGACGCAGCGGAGAACAAAGGAAGCGCCCGTGGTGTCATCTACATCGATGCAAATGGTCAAGAAGTCTTTCAGCCTGCGGAGTTGATCTTTCTTGCTTCCTGGACTCTTAACAATACTCGTCTGCTTCTTCTTTCCGGCATTGGTAAAGCCTACAATCCCGGCACGCGGAAAGGATCGTTAGGACGCAACCTCACGCATCAAGTTGCTTTCTCCGCTGTAACTGCCTTCTTTGAAAAACCGCTTAACCGCTTCATGGGCTCCGGCGCATCGGGGATCATGCTCAGTGACCTGGACGGTGACTTATTTGACCACAGCAAACTTCCCTTCCTGCGTGGGGGCACTCTGGGCGCTAGGAGTGCGCGCTCACTTCCCATTAGCGAGTGTGGTGTCGTTCCAAAATCGGTGAAATCGACCTGGGGCTCGGAATGGAAAAAAGCGGCGCTCCACTATTATGACCGCACCGGTCGAATCGGCTTCTCAGGCGAGCATCTTGCCTACCAGGACAACTACATGGACCTGGATCCGGTCTACAAAGACCATTTTGGTGACCCCTTGCTCCGCCTCACGCTCGACTGGCGAGAGAATGAACGAAAAATGGCCGATTATATGACCACGAAAGCCATGGAACTCGCTCGTGAGATGGGAGCGAAAGAAGTTACCCCATTTTCTGGCCTGCGAAGTTACGATGCAACGCGCTACCAATCCTCCCACGTTCAGGGCGGCGCCATCATGGGAAGTTCTCCAGAAAGTTCGGTCGTGAATCCTTACCTGCAGCACTGGCAGCTCTCGAATCTTTTCGTGCTCGGCGCATCCTCGTTCCCTCAGAACGCCTCTGCAAATCCCACACCTACAATCCTAGCGCTGACCTATCGCACTGCTGATGCCATCGTTGATCGGTATCTGAAAAATCCCGCGGCCTTGGCGTGAAGGGCAGATTCGGCGTGAGAAAATCGCACTTCCCGCTGTCCCCACTCCCTGGTGCTCAACTCTGTTGCCATAGATCTTGGCACTTTCGAGCTAAGCGCGCGAAATTGGGTACACCAAGAGCCAAATTGGACAATAGTTCTAATCCTCCTAAATCGATGCTTGAGAAAATGTAAAGGACGCCCTTCACGAAACAATTTGAACCGAAGTCCGATTGTTGTAGCCTCTTCATGAAATGAAACCTCTTTCTGTTGTTTTGCTAATGCTACTCGCGGTGCCGTGTTTTGCAGCGGAATTGACGGGGAATTGGGCGGTTCGCGACCCCTTGCCCGACGGCACCTTTCGCACTACCTACCTGGATCTCCATCAGGAAGGCTCCCGCATAACCGGATCGATTCGGGTCACTCAGTTTTATTACAAGATTGTCGAGAGCACCTGTGGACCTGATGGATTCACGCTCACCGGGAGCATGATGGACGGAACCAATGAGCGCCGCGTGAAATATGAAGGCAAGCTTGTGGGTGACGAGTTGCACGTGGCCACGCGAAGGCGGCCCGATAGCGAGCTCATCCAGATGATCGCTCACCTTGCTCCACCTAGCGAGGGCGCCTATCCCGCGCGCCTCCCGCCGCCGGTAATTCATAAGGTTCCGTACAACGGCCTTGCCAAAACGCCTCCTATGGGCTGGAACAGTTGGAATAAGTTCGCAGGCCGTGTGGATGACGCCGCTGTGCGCTCGATGGCCGATGCCATGGCCACCAACGGGATGAAGGATGCGGGCTATCAGTACATCAACATTGACGACACGTGGGAAGCGAGCCGCGACCCGCAAGGAAATATCACTACTAACAAAAAATTTCCGGATATGAAAGCTCTCGCCGACTACGTGCACAGCAAGGGTTTAAAGATCGGCATCTATTCTTCTCCCGGCCCCAATACCTGTGCCGGATACGAAGGCAGTTACGGCCACGAAGAACAGGACGCACGGACCTATGCGGCGTGGGGCATCGACTATCTGAAGTACGACTGGTGTGGCGCTCGCAATATTTATACCGATCAGGAAATGCAAGCCGTTTACCAGGAGATGGGTGAGGCGCTTCTGAAATCGGGGCGTCCAATTCTCTACAGCCTTTGTCAGTATGGCCGCGATGATGTGTGGAAGTGGGGACCCGAGGTAGGCGGCAATGCCTGGCGTACCACGGGAGACATTCGCGACACCTGGGACTCGATGACCAAGATCGGTTTTTCACAAGCCGAACTGGCTGTGTGGGCTGCGCCGGGACATTGGAACGATCCGGACATGCTCGAAATCGGCAACGGCGGCATGACCGACGACGAATACCGAACGCACATGAGCCTGTGGTCCATTCTCGCTGCGCCTCTGCTCGCCGGAAACGATTTGCGAAACATGACCCCCACGATCCTGGAGATCCTCATCAACCGGGAAGTCATCGCCGTCGACCAGGACAAGGATGGCAAACAGGGCCGGCGCATTGCGAAATCCGGAGATCAAGAAGTCTGGGTGAGGCCACTGTCTGGAGGCGCGCAGGCAATTGGATTGTTTAACCGCGGCGACGCGCCGGCAAAGATCACGGCCAAGTGGTCGGACCTGGGCTTGAAGGCGCACGCGCACGCGAGAGATCTCTGGGCTCACAGCGATCTGAAGCTGGACGGGGAGGAATACTCGGTGACTGTGCCCGCGCACGGCGTGGTGATGCTTCGTATCGCGAAGTGAGCGCATGCAAGGGTTTGCGCTCAGGCAGCAATTGAAGTTGGCAAGGTCGTTCACTTTTCGCCGAAGTACACGGACGCCCTGCGTCGGCTAACACCTGAGTCCTGGACTCCCTATCAAACCCACTGAGTGGCCGTCGGCTGCCATGCACACAGGAGAGACCATTACGACCGAAAGAGATTTGCTTTCCCGGAAGAAGTTTTGTGAGGTGCTGGGCGGGACACTCTTGTCGACACTCGCAAAGCCGAAACTTCTTTTCCCTGGCGCTAGTGATGCGCGCCGTCCTGCGATCGACGTAGCCGCAATTGATCGGGCGCGCATTCTGCGCGCCGCGAGACGATACCTGCGGGAGGCACCCCTTACGATTACGTCTTTCCCCGCCGCGCGCCGCGCCGGAGGTAAGCACGACTATTTCTCTGAAGGCGACTATTGGTGGCCGGACCCGGCAAATCCTACCGGTCCGTTCATCCAGCGCGACGGCTTGACCAATCCGGACAACTTTACCGATCACCGCCGCGCGCTCATTCGGTTGAGTGTCCAGATGCCCGCACTTTCCGCGGCGTGGCTGATCACAAAAGAGGAAAGCCATGCGGCACACGCTGCAGCGCATCTACGTGCCTGGTTTGTTGACGAAACAACGCGTATGAATCCGAATCTCGAATTTGCACAGGCGATTCACGGGCGGACTGCCGGCCGGGGCATTGGAATCATTGATACTGTGCATCTCGTTGAGGTGGCGCGCGCCGCTGCGGCGCTGGAAGGTTCGAAATCGTTTACGAGTGAAGTAGGGGATAAGGTGAAGCGCTGGTTTTCCGAGTATCTCACCTGGATGACGACTTCCCCGCACGGTATCGAAGAACGAGAAGCAAAGAATAATCATGGAACCTGCTGGGTTCTGCAGGTGACTGAGTTCGCGCGTTATACCGAAAACGCTGAGCTTGTGCGGTTCTGCCGAAAGCGGTTTACTTCTGTGCTCGTACCGAATCAAATCGCGCCAAACGGCAGCTTTCCCCTCGAGCTGGCGCGCACGAAGCCCTACGCGTATTCGTTGTTCAATCTCGACGCACTTGCCACCGCGTGCCACATTCTTTCCATCGGACAAGACTCTCTCTGGGAATTTGAATTGCCAGATGGCCGCGGCATGCGAAAGGCATTGGAATACATGTTTCCGTACATTGCAGACAAGACGAGCTGGCCCCTGCCGGCTGATGTGCAATATTTCGATCACTGGCCGGTGCGTCAGCCCAGCCTGCTCTTTGCGGGTCTTGGTCTTTCTCGGATGGACTATCTAGAGCTATGGCAACGGCTCAATCCTGATCCAACCGTGGCCGAAGTCATCCGAAACTTTCCGATTCGGCAGCCTCTGCTCTGGCTGTTCGACAAAGCACGCTCGATTTCTTTAGCCCCCCATCATCCACAGACCTGCTCCACACCAATCGCGTCGGCTCAGCGTACTTGGCAAGCTGTCTCAGGAGGGGCAATGGGCACACCTTGGGTCAGACTGTCATTCGGGTAGAAGTGATCGACCGTACGCGGCGTTATCAGCTTATGTTCCACAAACACCGCTGGAGGGACTGGCCGCCGGTTCAGAATATCCAGGCTGACGCGAATAAGGTCCTCGCCATAGCGTTCTGGAAAGAAAGCAACCGACCCCAGAAGACGAGTGTTTGGCTGGCGCAACTCAGCTCTTCCTTCGGGGGAAGCATTGTGCCCCATGATTGCGCAGCACTCGCTGCGGCCCGCCTCTTGGAAAGCGCGCAGTGCCCCGAGCGCGCTCGGATCATTAATGGCTCCCACCAACTGGCGGCGCGCCCGCGTCGAACGCAAGTGTTTGCGCACGGCTTCAAAGCTCGGCCCCAATTCGCCGTCGCCGTCAAGGTGCGTGATCCGGCATTCCTTCGCCGCGGGCAGAAAAGAGCCGAGTCCAACCAGAATCCCTGTGAGCCGCATGCGCGGCAAATTTCCGGCGCGTGGCAACTCAAGCAAGATGATCTCGTCCAGTTCCGAGTACCAGTTTTCCTTTACCCATCTGCCGAGGTAACGCCCGGCAATCAGACCAGCCTCGTAGTTGTTCGCGCCGTAGTAGGTGGCGCCCGGATGCGGAATATCAATTGCAATTAACGGAATGCCAGCTTCGCGGTACTTCGCTGCGACAATTGGGGCGACATCCTGGTCGGTTTGAAACTCGATGACCAAGTCCACTTTTTCGCGGACCAAGAGGTCTGCATTGTGCTGCGCGATCTTCGCGCTGTAGCGGTTATCGAGGGAAATCAGTTCAATCCCCTCCGCAACCGCGGCTCGCTGCAGGCTGACGGAAACCTCCCTGGAAAATTGATAGTCGGCTCCTTGTGCGGCATACCCGAGGCGATACAGTTTTTGCTTCCAAGGCCGAAGGCACGACTGATAGAGGTTCTCCCCCACCTTTTCCACCATGCCGCATTTCTCGAGCGTATAGAGCAGCCGAAACACCATCGTCTTCGGCAGGCCACTCCGAGAGGCAATTTCTCTGAGACGTAGGGCTTCTCCTGGAGACCGGAATGCTGTAAACAGCCGGGAGGAGTGGACAACAGACTTGACCAGGTAAGCGTCCCTAGAGCGGACATCGCAGTCCATAGGCATGGAAAGATAGACCGGTCAGAGCGTTTTGCCAAGCGAAATCTAGCCAAATCTATCTGCGACCCTGGCTCAAAGCCAAGTCCCAGTGCCTGGCCTAAGCTCTTGCGCTCATACTACTTTTGAGAGAGGGGAGGGCAGAATCGACATTGCGCAATGCGAAATGCTCATTCCTCTAAAGAAATATCGTGACTCAGATCGCAACAGAAATGTACGCTCCCTCTCGGAAAATCGTATGCGCTCGCAGGAGACAGATAGAGTATTCCAATCGCTGGAAGAGTTCCGCATCGAAATTCCTTCCTGGGGTTTCGCAAATACCGGCACTCGCTTTGGAAAGTTTACTCAGGCGGCCGCTGCCACGACTCCCGAAGAAAAGTTCAGCGATGCGGGCCAGGTTCACTTGCTCACCGGCGTTTGCCCAACTGTGGCGCTGCACGTTCTGTGGGATCTTCCCGAAGGAATCCAGAGTACAGACACAGTGAATAAACTGGCCGCGCGCTACGGTATCCGTCCCGGCTCGATCAACCCTAACCTGTTTCAAGATCAAGTTTACAAGTACGGATCATTTGGCAATCCCGATCTATCCATCCGTGAGCAGGCGTTGCGGCATGTCAAAGAGAGCATCGAGATTGCCCAGCATCTGAATAGCCGCGATATCTCCTTGTGGTTTGCGGACGGGTCAAATTATCCGGGTACGGCGAATATCCGCCAAAGAAAGCGGTGGTTCGAGGAGTACCTACGAGCCTCTCATGCCGCCCTGGCTCCTTATCAGCGGATGCTAGTGGAATACAAGCCGTTCGAGCCGGCTTTTTATCACACCGATCTCGCCGATTGGGGCATGTCCCTATTGATGGCGCGCACAGCAGGTCCTAGAGCCAAGGTTCTAGTCGACACGGGGCACCATTATTTATCGCAAAATATCGAGCAAATTGTGGCTTGGCTCTTGTCGGAGAACATGTTGGGCGGATTTCACTTCAATGATCGCCGGTATGCCGACGATGATCTGACCATGGGATCCATCGATCCTTATCAGGTTTTCCGGATCTTCAATGAGATTCTCTTTTTCGAGCGGGAGACGGGAAAACGGGCTGACATCGCATATATGATTGACCAAAGCCACAACCTTAAAAACAAGATTGAGGCCATGATTCAGACGGTAGTCATGGCACAGCAACTCTATTCAAAAGCAGCACTCGTTGACCACAAGAAGCTCGCCGAGGCCCAAAACGACGCCGACCTCCTGGGAGCCGAATCCATATTGCAGGACGCCTTTGCGACGGACGTAAGACCCGCGATTCAAGAATGGCGCGCTTCCAAAGGGATGCCAACGGACCCCTTGAACGCATTTCGCGAGAGTGGGTACTTACTGCGCATTACCAAGGAGCGGGCAGCACGAAGCGCACAGAGCGTCTCTTCTTATGCCTAGTAGCAGGCCAACCAAGACCTATCTTGCATTCGATTTTGGCGCTGAAAGCGGTCGCGCTGTTTTGGCGCATTTGCATGCAGGCACAATCAGGACTGAGGAAGTCCATCGATTTCCAAATGCGCCGGTATCTTACGGTGGTTCTTTGCACTGGGATGTTGCGCGGTTGTGGTGGGCAGTAGGAAAGGCGCTCGCGAAACTCGACAAAACAAAACTGGAGGGGATCGGCGTGGACGCCTGGGGTGTTGATTATGCGCTTTTGGGAGATCGAGGCGAACTGCTCCAGAATCCCTACCATTACCGCGATACGCGCACGAATGGACAAGAACGTTTTCAGTGAACGTGACGGGAAATTATCTTCTGGCCCGCGAAAGCGGGTATTCAAAGACCAAAATCTGCCAGCGATAGGCAGGGACGTCATGAAGCGCGTGTGTTTTGTGCTGCTGGTGAAGCCGGATCGTCTCGAGGAGTACAAACAACGCCATCGTGTTGTTTGGCCCGAGTTGCAGGCTGCACTGCGCGAAGCCGGTTGGAACAACTACTCACTGTTTCTCCGGCCCGACGGGCTGCTCGTCGGTTATTTGGAAACCACGGATTTCGAACGTGCGCGTGCGGAGATGGCCAAACGAGAAGTAAATGAACGCTGGCAGCGCGAAATGGCTGGGTTTTTCGTGCAGCCTGAGGGCGTTTTGCCGGATCGTATGATGGTTCCGTTGGAAGAAGTATTTCATTTGTAGTTCGCACTTGATGACGAAATGACTCCAAATCCTGCCCTGGGAGTGTTTCTGCACTGGCTCGGTGGTCTCGCGTCCGGCAGCTTCTATGTGCCTTATCGCGGCGTGAAACACTGGGCGTGGGAAACATTTTGGCTCGCAGGCGGCATATTCAGTTGGATCATTGCGCCCTGGCTCCTGGGTCTGCTCATCACCAAAGATTTGGGAGCAGTTCTCTCCGAGAGTCCCAAGATCACGCTCTTCTGGACTTTCTTCTTTGGCCTGCTCTGGGGAATTGGCGGCTTGACGTTCGGATTGACGATGCGTTATCTGGGGCTCTCGCTCGGCATGGCGGTTGTTCTAGGCCTCTGTGCTGCATTTGGAACACTGATGCCGCCGATTTTTCGTGGTGAGTTCATGACGCAGGTCCTGGGGACAAACTCGGGGCGAGTGATTCTTTTGGGAATTGTTGTCTGCCTGGTTGGTATTGCCCTTGCCGGATTGGCAGGCGTTTACAAAGAACGGACCATGTCGCCCGAACAGCAGAAGGCCGCAATCAACGAATTTAACCTGAAAAAGGGAGTTGCTGTGGCCACGCTGTCCGGAGTCATGAGCGCCTGCTTTGCCTACGGGTTGGCGGCGGGAGATCCCATCAAATCACTAACGTTGAGGCATGGCACACCGGTTCTCTGGCAGGGATTGCCAGTGCTGGTTGTGATTTTGATTGGCGGCTTCACCACAAATTTCATCTGGTGTGTGATCCTCAATATCCGGAACAAGACCGGATACCAGTATTTCCGTTCACACTCGCAGCCACTTGACCCAATCGAGGAACAAGAAACGATCATCGAAACGGCCATCGATGCTTATGGTCGAGAAGTGGTCGAGCACCCGGCTTCCTCAATGAAAGTAGTAGATCTCGAACAAAGGTCCGTGATTCCCGTGGCCGAACCTCCCACAAAAAAGCAACATCTGGTCCGAGTCCCCATGTTGGCGAACTATTTGTTCTGCGCCTTGGCCGGCACGACCTGGTATTTCCAGTTTTTTTTCTACACAATGGGCGAAACACAGATGGGCAGATACAAGTTTTCCAGTTGGACGCTCCACATGGCTAGCATCATCATCTTTAGCAGCCTATGGGGGATCAGCTTGAAAGAGTGGAAAGGAGCGGGAGTCCGCGCAGGTTGGTGCCTTTTCTTCGCTCTTGCCCTGCTGATCGGGTCGACTGCCATCGTTGGTTATGGCAACTACCTTGCGCTGCTGCATTAGCGGATTCCTATCGGCCCTTCCGATTCGTCACTGCAAGTTCTTCAATTGATCGTTTTGTGGGGCGAAACGAGCTACTTTATGGGCGGAGCGCGCGTCGCATGCAGCCAAAGATGATCCTTCACTAAGTCCAATTGCTTCAGGATGCGGCAGTCAACTGGGACTTCGGGAGGAATTTTGCACTGAGGAACGCGTTTGGCTCGTCTCGAATCGCTTGGCGCCCGCTCCGGCAGGGGACTAGGGTCATGTGCTAGGTATGTCTTTATTTGCATTGATTTCGGCCTTCCGACGGAACGGCAAGTTAGTGTGTCCGTCAAAAGGAGATCAAAAATGCCCCGTACGCCTCTCTTCGGAACGATTTGTGTGGCCGGATACGCTGCATTGCTTGGCCTCTGGTCCCCGAACGCCAGAGCGCAGCAGGTAAACGTCTCTCAAGTGTCCGGACGAGTCACTGATGGCACGGGAGCGGCTGTGGCTGGAGCGGAGGTCAGGATGATCGAGACCCAGCGCAACATCGCGCACACTGCTGCCACTGATCAACAGGGAGAGTACGTTCTACCGGGACTGCCAGTTGGGCCCTATCAGCTTGAAGTCAAGAAAGAGGGGTTCAAGAGTTACAGCCAAACGGGAATTGTGTTGCAGGTGAACGACCACGTAACGCTCACCGCGGTTCTTGCTGTGGGCTCGTTAACCGAGACGGTGGAGGTGAAGTCGGCTGCCGCTTTGATTCAGACCGAGAACGCTTCGGTCTCGAGCGTGGTGGACTCGCAGCGCATCTCCGAGCTTCCCTTGAACGGCCGCTATGTCACACAGCTCGTTCTGATTTCGGGCGCGTCGATGATGGCGCCGGGGGGCGACGAAACCGGCAGCAAAAACTTCTATAGCTCGGTCACCATTTCCGTGGCCGGCGGGCAAGCCAACGGAACAAATTACCTGCTCGATGGGGGCGATAATAACGATACTTTCTCGAACGTCAATCTGCCATTTCCGTTTCCTGACGCGCTGCAGGAGTTCAGCGTGGAAACTAGCTCTCTACCAGCCCGAAACGGGCTACACCCAGGCGGTGTCGTGAACCTTGTCACAAAGTCCGGAACGAACAGTTTTCACGGCGCCGTATTCGAGTTCTACCGCGGTGGTGTCTTTAACGCAGCGCCGCATTCTTTCCTCACTGCAAGTGGCGGCTCCACTCCCGATAACCTGCTCCGCAATCAATTTGGTGGCGTAGTCGGCGGGAAAATCATTAGGGACAAGCTATTCTTCTTCGCGGGCTATCAGGGCACAAGGCAGCATTCCGCATCGGCGGCGAACACGCACACAGCGACCGCAGCTGCGCTAGCTGGCGACTTCACTGCCTTAGCGTCTCCCGGTTGCACTGGATTAACGGCAGGCAAGACTTTGAAGTCACCGTTCGTGGGGAACCAAGTGAATCCTTCTTTGTTTGATCCCGCCTCAGTTAAGCTGTTTAGTGGCGGATACGTCCCGATTTCTAGCGACCCTTGCGGCTTATTGAATTATGTCTTGCCTGCGATCGATAACGAAAACCAGGAAATCGGCCGCATGGACTACGTGTTCAGCAGCAAGCATAATCTCTACGGGCGTTATTTCATTGATGATTTCCAGGCTCCACCACCATTTGACATCCACAACCTCATATTGACCGCGACTCCCGGAAACTGGGAACGCGCTCAGAGCCTTACCATCGGCGACAGCTATTCCGTCAATTCCAGTCTGGTCAACTCCTTTCACGTGACCGGCTCGCGCCGCCGCGATAACCGCGGCGTGAACCCGAGTGACATCAATCCAACAACGCTCGGCAGCAACATGTATGTCGCCATCCCAAACTTTCTGCTCACTGCGATCAGCGGTTATTTCGGCCTCGGGTGCGGCACGTGTGCTCCCGGCCACTTTAATGTGAACACCTGGACGGAAGCCGACGATGTGGACTGGATCCGCGGGCGTCATCACTTCGCTTTCGGTGCGCTTGTGATCCGGACGCAGAACAACACACTTACAGGTTTTGATGAAAATGGCACGTTTACATGGAACGGATCGTTCACCGCGGGTCCTACAGGTGGCGACGGACTCGCGGATTTTCTACTCGGGAAGTATAGCGGCTTTACCCAAAGTCGCGCCCAGCAGGTGGCCTATCGCTCGACAATCCCGAGCTTTTACGGACAGGATACGATCCGGCTCAGTAGGAAGCTGACGCTGACAGCCGGTCTGCGCTGGGAGCCGACACTGTGGCCGTCGGACTTGTTTCACCGCGGAAGCATTTTCGATATGAATGCGTACCTGCAGAACCAGCACAGCACGGTGTACCCCAATGCGCCTGCCGGTATGCTGTTCTTCGGCGATCCGGGCGTGCCCGCAGGATTCACGAACAACCATCTGATGAACTTCGCTCCGCGCATCGGGATCGCCTGGGATCCCTCAGGCAACGGCAAGCAAAGCATTCGTGCCGGCTATGGAATCTTCTACGACTCTGCCATGGTGTGGTACTCGCAAAGACTAACGTCCAACCCGCCGGTCGTCAATCAGATTGACAATGCCAGCGGGTGCGGCACGTTTTCGAATCCGTGGCTCAACTATTCAAACTCCACTGGTTGCGGGTCTGCAAATGCAAATCAGAATCCATTCCCCGCCACCGGGGCCATCTTTCCGGGTGGCTCATTCTGGGTTTCGTTGCCTCCGGACATGAGGCCCATGTACATGCAGCAATGGAACCTGAGCTGGGAGCGCCAGTTCTTCGGCAACTGGGCGTTTTCGCTTTCTTATTTGGGCAACCGCAGCGTTCACATTCCTTTGTCCTATGACTTCAACGCCCCACAGGTTACAGCGGCCGCCTGCGCAGCGGCGCCAGGCGGCACATGCACGAAGGATGCAGGAAATGAGGCAGCTCGACGCTTTCTGACACTTACAGCAGGTGGGGTGAGCGCACCTCAGAACCCTGGCGGCGTCGGAATCCTGGACATGGCTTGGCCGAACGGCTTTTCGAATTATCATGGACTGCTTGCCAGTCTGAATCATCGATTTAGTAAAGGATTCTCACTCAATACGAACTACACCTATTCAAAGTGCATGAGCATTGGGGACTTTAACGGAGACCTCCGTGGCACGTACTTCCAAATCCAGAACAATCCGCGCGCCGACTACGCCGTCTGCAATTTCGATATCACACACATTTTCAACGCCACGATGGTTGCGGGCAGTCCCTTCCATGGAAACGGAGCGATGCGCTGGCTCTTGGGCGGATGGCAATTCGCACCGGGGATTCGCGCCCAGAGCGGATGGCCGATTGACATACGCTCGGGCACGGACACTTCTTTCACCAATGAAGGCAACGACCGGGTAAACATCGTTGCAGGGCAGCCGCTCTACCTAAACCAGTGGCTGCCCTGCAACACGACCGGGACGACGCAGTGTTATTTCGTCTTCAACAAAGCCGCCTTCACACCTCCAAATGGGGCCTTCGGCAACATTGGACGCAACTTTCTGCGTTCGCCGGGAACGTTCAATATGGACGTGGCGGTCAGCCGGATTTTTCCAATCCGCGAACAGAAACAGGTTGAGTTTCGATTTGAGGCCTTCAACGCCATCAATCATTTCAATCCGAGCATTGGAGTCCCCGGCACAACTGCAGGCTGGAATTCCTCCAACTTTGGCCGGCAGAGCGGCGCGAGCACGCCTGGGTTCGTTCCCAGCGCATTCGACCCGAGGATTCTGCAACTCGGATTCAAGATGCATTGGTAGAGCAGCCAATTGAAAACACTTCGCAGTTTATTGTTCCTACTACCAATTGTTGCAGGTTTCTTCGTGTATGCGGCCAGGCCAACCGGGCCTGCAACCGAATTGGAGATATTGCGTCAAAACTTCTCGAATCCTCCTGACGACAGCCGGATCTTGATGCGCTGGTGGTGGTTCGGGCCTGCGATGACGAAGCCGGAACTTGCGCGCGAACTTAGCAAGATGAAGGAAGGCGGAATCGGAGGAGTTGAAGTTCAGCCCGTCTACCCGCTTGAACTCGACGATCCCGCGCGCGGCTTCCACAACTTCCCCTATCTGTCCGATGAATTTATCGATGATCTGCACTTTGCGGCGGACGAAACGCGCAGACTCGGTCTGCGCATAGACGTGACACTTGGGAGCGGCTGGCCTTTTGGGGGGCCGCACATCCCTATAACACAGGCGGCTGGTGCACTGCGAATTGTAACGACGGCTGTTCCCCTGGGAGCATATTCACTAGCCGTCCCCAGCATTGGCGCTGGCGAGCAGTTGATCGCGGCGTTCCTGGCACCCGGCGAGCCGAAAAACTTTTTGGCATCTGAAGCCCGGCAGATCCTCGAGATTCAGAATAGCCGGCTTCACCTTCCAGAGAACCTTACTGGCCCGCATGTCGTCCTGTTCTTCATCTCGAGCCGGACAGGGATGATGGTCAAGCGGCCAGCCATTGGTGCCGAAGGGTTCGTCCTCGATCACTTTGACCGCGGGGCAATTGAGAATCATCTTCACACCGTCGGAAACCGGTTGATGGAAGCCTTTGGAGACGATCCTCCCTATTCCGTCTTCAGTGACAGCCTGGAAGTGTATGGTTCGGACTGGACCAGCGACCTGCTGCGAGAATTCTACCAGCGCCGTGGCTATGATTTAACACCGTACTTGCCAGCCCTGGTTCAAGACATCGGTCCCAAGACTTCGGACATCCGCCATGATTGGGGTAAGACGCTTACCGAACTGATTGATGAGCGCTATCTCGCTCCAATTCGAGAGTGGGCGGCCCAGCACAAGACACATTTTCGTTCTCAGACATACGGGATCCCCGCTGTTACGCTGTCCAGTAATGCTTTGGTGGATCTGCCGGAAGGCGAAGGCACA
>Ga0209470_1000202_pt1 | contig 46787 bp, 36 predicted proteins | sample GraSoiAngelo_125_FD_185882 | JGI IMG/M metagenome (GOLD analysis project Ga0209470, IMG submission 185882) | Grasslands soil microbial communities from the Angelo Coastal Reserve, California, USA - 14_0927_05_40cm (SPAdes) (version 2) | ecosystem: Environmental > Terrestrial > Soil > Grasslands ... | reverse complement strand
AGGCAAGGCCTCTACGATAAGAACCAGCAGGACCACGCGCTGTTTTTCACCGACACCATCAGAGTGGCCAAGAGCCTGACGGTCACGGCCGGCCTGCGTTGGGAAGGTCAGATCAATCCGCATCCTCCATATAACAAGCAATGGCCGATCAACAGCCAGATCCCCAACGATTTCAGGATGTGGCAGCCTCGGTTCGGAATCGCGTACGATCTCGGAGGTAAAGGAAGGACCGTCCTCCGGCTTTCCGGCGGTCTGTTTGACGCGCGCACACCGGGTTACCTCATGCAACGCGTCTTTACCGACGATGGCGTCAGCACGGTTGTGCTGGACAGTTCCGTCGATTCGAGGGTCCTGAATTATCTGACGATTCCCAGTCCCATCGCGACGCTACCAGCCGAGTTGAGAGTAGCGGGTAACAACGCCGTTTACGCTTTCGATCCGAGGTTCAGGAATCCGCGGTCCGGACAAGTCTCCTTATCGGTTGAACAGCGCCTGGACAAGGACACTACTGTAACCGTCGGGTTCGTGCGAAACGCGACCTGGGCGCTTCAGCGGCGGTTGGACATCAACCTGTTCCAACCGGCTGTGCTACCGAACGGTTTTGTCGCTTACCCGACTTCCGACTTTCAGGGCAACCTGGTTCAAGCCTCCGGCTACGATCCCATTACGGGGCAGGGAATCTATCTCGATTCGGCCGGCAAGCCTCTCAGGATTTCAGTCGTCCGCCCCGATCCCACCGCCGGCCAAATTAATGTCAACAAGTCGATCGGCTACTCCAGCTATAACGGCGGATACGTCTCCGTGCAGCGCCGCATGAGTCACCGCGTCCAATTCGGCCTCAATTACACCTATTCGGTGAACCACGACGATGATTCGAACGAGCGCGACTTCAACCGGCAGTACGAAATCAACGTGTATAACCTTAAAGCGGATGCGGCATACGCCAAGAACGACCTCCGGCACCGGTTCAATACGAACGTTCTGTTCGATATCGGTCATGGATTCACGTTAAGCGGATTGCTGATGTCGCGAACCGGCATGCCCGGACGTTATGTCATCGGCACGGATTTGAGTGATGACGGGAACAAGGACGAGGACCGTCCTGTCATTAACGGCCATTTGGTGCCGCGCGCTTCCACGCGTCTGCCGGGTTTCTTCGATTGGGACATGCGGCTGCTGAAAGAGTTCAGGACGAGCGAGCGTACACGCCTCATGTTTTCGATCGAGGGCTACAACCTGACACGCGCATCCAACAAAACTTTCAATAGCGATGGCGACAGCATTTTCGGCAAGCCGACGACAACGGTGAATCCGCTCACCGGATTGTTCTACACCAACGGTACCGCCGGAATTCCGACGTTTGCTCCGGGAACAGACAGGTTTGGCGGTCCGCGCCAGGCTCAACTTGGCTTGAGGTTCATTTTTTAATGACCGCCCGCAAGGCGCACAAGCAACGAGAGCTGTCCCCGATGATGAATCGAGTGCAAGCAACATAAAGTCCTACAGCAATAAGCCCACAGTTTGTGTGGATCCGAAAAACTGCATCTGCGGCTAGGCTTCCGCGAACTTTGCAAAAGTGTCAAGCATCCCGGTCCACCGGTAATGACTCAGTTTGAAATTCGGAAGTTTTGGTTTGGGAAGAATATTCCCCTCCTCTGCGAGGAGGGGAATGTTTTCTCGCACGCATTGGCAAATTGAAACTGAGTCACTACCGGTCCACCCGCCTTCCGAGTCTAAGGCCGCCCAAATCTCGTTGGCTTTTGCGCCAGGATTTCTGTTCAGGTCGCGACTTGATTTAACGAACCAAGAGGGGAGTTTCACGTTGAAAGCGCGTGAGACGATTCACGACGACTTCCTCGTTCCTTGAAGTAGGGACTGAAGCTCCTCTGACGCATCGTCGACTGCGCGCTCGGCCTGCTCAAGGGCCTTCGCAGCCTCGTCAGCCTCGGCGGCCGCGGCTCTGAGGCGCTCGTCCGCCTCCCGCATCAGCCTCTCGGCTTCTCTTTTAACGGCCGCGGCTCTCTTGCGGGCTGCGTCGGTTTCCCTGGCGATTGCGCGGGCTTGCTTTAATGCCTGTTCCGCGCCACGCAATGACGCTTTCGCCTGGGCAATTCGTGTTTCGCCCGCTGCGTTCTTCTGCTGTTTCGGTGTCGGAACATCGGAAATCAAGGCTGCGAGAGCGTCAAATCCCGGAGGATCGACGTCATCGGTGAGGCGTCCCGGAAACGGGCCGGGCAGAGAAGCATAAGCGGAGATTGCCTCGAGAGTTGTATCGATGCGCCGTGACATTTCCGGCGTTGGGTTGTGACCGGCCTTCCGCAGCGCGGCCGCGGCCAGACGCGACAGCTGATTGAGCGACTCACGTCTGGCGTCGCGCGACTCGCGTAGATCCACGGCCTTCCCGGAAAGCTGCGAAGCTTGCGCTTTTCGGAATTGGTCACCGGTTGAGAGCAGCCGATCGAACGCTTCGCGATGCCGCCAGTACAGTTGGTTCACGACCCACGCCGAAACGGGCGGTTTCCGCAGAGACTTCACCCGCTCCGCATCCTCTGCCCGCCCGTCTTTCTTCAGGCGCTCGGCTAACAAGTTCCGCGCCCCCGTGAAGTCGGCCAGCGGCAACACAAATAGCGCGTCAATCTCGTTCTCGAGGTTGTTTTTCATTTTCGGCGTCATCCCTTGTCGAATGGATACATCACGATATCATGTTGCTGTGAAGCGAACCTTGATTCAGTTTGATGAAGATACCTATGAAGAGTTGCGCCGGTGCGCATTCGAACAAGGCCGTTTCATATCATCGCTGACACGTGAACTCGTTGCGAAGGGCCTGAAGGCCGGAAAGACCAGGAAAAGGATCACACGCGTAGACCAGTTCTCCTTCATCGGGGCAGCTCGATCGAAGCAGGGAGACCTATCGCCCGTTTCGGAGAGACACGATGAAGCCCTCGCCAAAACTCATCGCAAATGACGTTTCTGGACACTTCGGCCATTTATGCGCTGGCTTACAGCGGCGATCCTAATCATGACACCGCTCGCTCGTCAATGGCCTGTTCTACGGCATCGAAGGCATGTGTGTCGGCGGAACACGCAGGCTGGAAATCGCACCGCATCTCGCGTATGGAGATCGCGGAGTTCCAGGCGTGATCCCTTCCGGCGCGGTACTGACCGCCGAAGTCACGATCCTCGACGCACGCCCTCGCAAATGATGCTCACCATCACCAGGCGAAGCATGCTCCTGATCTATCGGCGGAGATATTTTTCGCCATCCTGCTCACGGAGGAAAAGTTCAAGAGTTTTACACCCACCGTGCCCGCCTTGTCGGCATGGGCTTCCGCTCCGAACCACACGCGTGTAGCATCGTAGTGTCGGGAAAAGGTCAGTCATGGCAGACTTCAACATCAAAGCCCTGGAAACAAGTTTGGATTTCGACCACCTTCCTTACTGGGATGTCGTAATCATCGGTGCGGGTCCTGCTGGGCTGGCTGCCGGCCTCACGACGGTTCATCGCGCACTGACAACTCTAGTTATCGAAGCGAAGGACAAGCCCGGCGGTCAACCTCAGTTTCTTTACGCGGATAAGCGCATCGTTGATATTCCGGGTTTCCCGGACGGCATCACCGGAGAAGAGCTTTCGGAGCGCACGTATCGTCAAGCGAAGGATGCCCTTGTCCAGTTTCGATTCAACGAAGAGCTTGTCGCGATCGAAGAAACCGATCAAATCGAATCGGAAGATCGTCTCAAAAGAGTGCTGACCAACAAAAGCAGTTATCTTTGCCGTAAGGTCATTATCGCTTGTGGGCTGCTGCACTATCCCCGAAAATTGTCCATTTTCGATGAGCTCAATTCAAAAAACGTTCATTACAAAATCCCGAAGATCGGAGACTACGAGGGGAAGAACGTGGCTGTCGTCGGAGGAGGCGATTCCGCGCTCGATGCGGCATACATGGTCTTGGGACGAAACGGACGCGTGGCTCTCATCGTTCGGGAGGAAGTACCGGTGGGTAAGCCTGACACGCTCGCGCGCATACGTGAGGCGGGAGCGTCCATACATGTCTCATCGGAGATCCAGAGAGCGGAATTCGCTGGAGATGAGATCCAGCTTACTATAACGGGCGGACTTCAGATCGACTGCTCGCTCGCCATAGTCCAGATTGGTTTTCTTTCGGCCAAGGATACTTTCGAGCGTCTTGGGCTGCGGTTGAACGAAGACAGCAGCATAGCGATCGATCCGTACTTCGAAACAAGCAGGCAAGGTGTTTTCGCTGTGGGGGACGTCCATGGGGACATCAAGCTCATTGCGGTTGCATGGGCCGAAGGAATTCAGGCCGCGATCCACGCGTTCAAGGAAATTACGAGTCCATATTGGTTAAACGAGAAGAGACTCCGCGACAGCAAGATTGCGTTGATCGGAGATAAGATCGCGCACGCAGCACGAACTCGAAAGAAGCATGCATGAAGCGACCTGAGAGCTTGATCACGCCTCCCCGAAGCCGCACATCTGTCAAAAGTTCATCGACCTGTAACAAATTTGAAATATCCGTTTGATTTGATCTTGGCTTTCGTCATGCAAGAACGCGAACACACCAGCAAACAATACGAGCAACAGCTTCGTTTACTAAAAGACAAGCTCCTGCTGATCGGCTACAAAGCGGAGACATCAATTGCTGACGCCACGCGGGCTCTTGTGGAGCGCCGGCCATCGCTTGCCCAGCGTGTCGTTGACGAAGATGACGAAGTCGATAGACTCGAACTCGAGATCGACGACATCTGCTTCGAGATCCTGGCGCGCGAGCAGCCTGTTGCGTCCGATCTTCGTTTCATCACAACCGCGATGAAGATTGTTGCCGATATCGAGCGTATCGGAGACAACGGCGTCAACATGGCGCGCCGTGCGCTTGAAATCATGCATGAGCCCGAACTGAAACCGATTATCGACATTCCTGTTGCGGCGGCGGCTGCACAACGCATTCTGAAGGAGAGCCTCGACGCTTTCGTCAATAGCGATGCGGCATTGGCAAAGCGTGTCATCCAAGATGATCGATACATCGATGACGTCTGCGAGCAAATGCTTCGCGAGCTGCTGACCTATATGTTCGAAGACCCGTCGACAGTCTCTCGCGCGCTGAGATTGATGTTCGTGGCCCGCAACCTGGAGCGCATCGGAGATCATGCGGCGAATATCGCCGAAATGGTGATTTTCCTGGTCGAGGGCCAAGATGTGCGCCATCGCCAGGGTGCCAAGGCGCAGGCCGCGGGTTAACCCATCGCACCATGCCGCCGGTTTAACGCGCTGCGGCTGAGCCAGCAGGAACCGGGAAGGCCACGACTTGCGTTTCTTCCGCAAGAGGCTCCGGAGATTTAGGTTCGACGATGCGTTCCAGTTTGGCGGAAGATTCAATGATCTTCTTAAGCAGGAACTCTCGCCTTTCCTGTAGTTGCTCCAGCACGGGGACGATCGCGATTGTTTTCCCGTTCTTCTTCGCCCACCTTTCCAGCTCCATGCGAAGGATCTGCAGATCACGACACTCGCCCATCAATTGTTGGAAAGCATCCATCTGGCGTGCCTTCGGCTTTGCCGAGGGGCCGAGCACTGGTTCCAAAGCCTCGACGACGTAGCGAAGCTTTTTCAGAGCAATGCGCATGACGTGCAAGGTCTCCTCGTTGCGGAGTTGCAGGCGATCGAATCGCCGCTTTGCCTTCGAGAACTCATTCTGCCGCACGGACAATACCCGATTCACCAAACGGTGAATCCTTTGACTATCAAGGGACTCGTGCAAACGGCCGATTTCCGTGCCCAACTGTTTCACTTCCTCCGCCAAACGGCGCTTTCTGCCGCGTTTCAGCGCATTCTGAATCCTGTGGATCTCCTCGCCTTCGCGCCGCTTGAGACGACGCACGAAGTCGCCGATCACTGCGCCCCGCCGCAATTGCGAAACAGTGTCCAACTGGACTTGCACGTCTCGCAGCGGGCCCATGCTTTTGAGGACCTTCTTGAAACGCCGTTGCACCTTGGCAATGTTTCCGCGATTCGACAACACACGCGCCAGTTCCAGAGTTGCAATTATCCGCCGCGTGTTCACGCGAAGATCATGGACCGACTTCTCGGATGCATCCGTCCGGGCCTTTTTCCAGGTTCCGGAAAATCGCTTCCACGATCTATTGAATGAAGACACCAATTCGTCCGTGCGTTTCATGGAGCCGAGAATAGTAACAGGCGGTTAGGACCACAGACTACAAGAATCGTAAGTTTTGCACAAACGCAGACGGGACAATCGATTTGGCGGGGGCTCAGACAATCTTGCAAGGAATCATGGCGTCCTCATCGAACGAATAAACCGCACAGAGCCGGTGATAACCGTCCGCAATGACTACTTTGGCATGCCTCTCATCTCTCACGAGGAGAAGAGGAGAGAGCTTGCGGCCGTCTCGGATCTTTTTCAGGCCCTTTTCTATATGGGAATTGCTGACTCCGAGCAAAGACAGTGCCGATGCTCGAAAGATGTCTTTGGCCTTGAAGCTGGTTACCTTGGTGCCTTTCAGTTGTTCGACAAGCCGCGCGGTGGTTTTCTTGTCATAGAGCAGCTTCAAGTATGACTCAGCCGCGGGATAGTCATGCTCTTCCGGTTCGGCGAGCCACTTGACTTGGACTTGCTTGCTCACGGATTACCTTCGTGTCTGTGGATCGATCACCGTCGCCATCAATGGGGCTAATATCCCACATAACTGTAGCGCGCGGTAGTCGAAGCATACAAAAATGTAGCTTTCGCTTTTGGTTATTTGAGGGTCGGAGAAGGCATAACGGGATGGGGAGCGAAACACCAATCGGTTGTGGCGCTGTCGTCGCGCGCCTGGAAAGACCCTCGCTTTAAGTCCTTTACCGCCCCGCCAAAAGACACCTACGAAGCGTTCCTGTCGGTTCCGCTGATCAGTAGCGAGCAGGTCATCGGCGTTATTAATGTTCATCACAAAGACCCGCGCAATCATTCACCAGAAGAGGTGGCGCTGGTGAACTACGTTGCCGAACAGATGAGCGGCGCCATTTCGAGAACGCGCCTTTCCGAAAAGTCGCGTGCCGCTGCGAAAAAAGGTCGAATTGCTCGCCGCCGTCGGCCACACGATCATGACCGAGGGCTATCTCGATCGAATTCTGCAACATCGCCACAGCATTAGCGAGGAGCAAGCATACCTCGACCTTCGCAGGGAAAGCCGGCGCTTACGCCGCCCAATGCGCGACCTGGCCGAAGCGATTGTTCTCGCCGAAGAACTACACCGGAAAGGAGAAAAGGATTAGGGCTCGGTGATCGCGGAGATGTCAGAAAATCCTGCAAGGGCTGATAGTTGCATGCGCGAGATACTCGCGGAATCGAACTCGAATCGAGCATCGGTGAGATCTTGAGCTGAGAAAACCGCCTTGGCCACACCGCTATCCTGATGATCTGCAATCCGAGCGACGATGTGATAGAGCTCGTGGGCAATCACACGGGCCAGAGCGCGTCCAAAAACCAGCGAATTGATTGAACGCCCAAGTGCTTGAATCAATCGCGTGCAGTCCACACGAAAGAATGGAAGGACGCGGCCGTTGGACATTGAGGTGTCCGCTACGCTGGCGGCAATCCCGGTTTGCGCAGGCTTTTCAGGGGAACAGGATCCCTCAAACGTGCCGACCGCGATGAGTTCGAAATCCTCGCCGTTCCTCCGGACGATAGAATCTTTCCACACGACTTGGAGTCCGGCCGGTACAAGCAGCCGCTGCAGCTCTGCCCGCATCACTAAGGTGGATTCGGTATTGAGTCCGGGTGCCGGACCTGCGTACAAGGCTAGCGTTCGAGTTTGGGCCTGAGCACAAACGGAGGCAAACAGAACGAGCGACGCTGCTCTTAGTGTCAGCAACATGGTGGCACTGGACAACATTATATAGTGGAGACAAAAAGGCCCAGAAGGACGTAAAAGTCTGTTCAGCCCTTAAATCGAAACAGGGACAAAACTCCGCCACAAACATAATTACCCCTTGATTGCGGCCGGCATACCGGGAGGAATGCCGGCCGCTCGGATGGGCTAATGAATAATGGTTGGTTTGATGATGGTAGGACTCGTGTCAATTGGGTTATGGAATAGAAGACTCTTGCTTCTCAAAATTTGAAGCATGTCTCACGATTTTGGAGGAACAACTTGCGCCACATAAATTTTCAAGATCAGATCGCTGGGCTTGCTTGGAGTCGCGCCGGAATTGTAGCGTTGCGCGGTCTTGAGATAGGGAAACTGATACGGATATGCGCGGATTCCGCCAAAGAGGTAGCCTACGAACGTTCTTGTTTCCCGAAACGCATCGAAAGCTAGAATGTCCGTGCCGGGGCGCTTGAGTTTGAGTTCCGGCCTTGGGATGAAAACCGCGCCAGTACCGATGTACGCAGGAAGCGAAAGTGGATGTACAATCTCAGACGTCTCTCCATCGCTCTTCTGAATTGTCGAAATCTGGTCGCTCCACTGTAATCCATCAAGATAGGTCGATTCAGTTTTGCTTCCTACCCTGGGGTTTTCGTTATAGACGTGCTCCAACGGATTCCATGCAAACCTGCTGATCCCTCCAAAAAATGTCGTGTACATCGTCCTCGAGGCTTCGCTGTACATCAACAACACGGCGGAAGCATATGCATTCATTTTCTGCTCAAACGTGGAATCCACGAATGGAAGCGTTCCTGGGCTTACATAAATCGGTTTGCTGTAGTTGAGTTGTGTATCTGGCGTGAACACTCCGCCATAAGCCGCGAATCCAAGCCCAGCAGGAGAGACGAATTGAACTACATTCAAGTCGCGCCGATGAAACTCTACTTCGTTACGGAATTTCTCGATGAGCGCAACGTCCAAACTTCCATCGGTTTTTGTCTTGATACTGAGCTTGCGGATCTCGTTCAAATATATCTGCGAAGCTTCGAAGCCATTCTGTTCACCTCTGCCTTCGAACGCGGCATAGCTGCCTTGGAACTCGTGTCCCATCACCAGATAGAAGTAGCCGTCCGGCAGCTTCGTCAGTCCACCACCAGCTGATTGAACAAGGCGGGATCTTGCAAACGAGACCGCTTCCACGGAAATGCGACCCTGCATCACACCCTGAACAAAGTGCGGCAAGCTCACTCGCGAGATGACGTCGAACGTCGACCATTTGCCATTCTCGTCCTGGCCGTAACCTCCGCAGATGTACAGTTGTTTGCCGTCCTGGAAATAGAGCAGACCTGTCGCCGTCCACTGCGCCCGGACTGCTGCGAGTTTTGGCGGCAACTGACCAACAGCCATGTGATATGTACGCGCCGGTTTGACCGTCGTATCGATAACCCAGACCTCACGGTTCGCATCGGCCTGCAGGAATTCCGCAGAGCCGCCTCCCACCGCGTGATAGCCGCTGGTTCGCCCGCCAATAAAGATCCATCGGCCCTCCCATTGCGCGAATGCAAATGATTGAAGCCGCGGAGCACCGGGAAATTCACTGGTGACGTCTTCGGATGCGTCGACGGTGAAGGGGACCGCCTCTGTTGATCGTGCTGACGTCATGCGGCAAAGGAAAACCGCGGTTATCAGTATCAGGACTTTCTTCACGGAATCGATAGCTGTCTCTCTACAGTCAGGGCACTGATTAATTTCTCGACCGAACGTTCCTGCAGATCTTGACAGGCGCGCGCGACGAAACCTGTCATGTTTGCAACCGCAAAGCTGATTCCGCTGAGATTCCGTGCTACCGGCACGCCGGGCAATGGACGAGGAAAGCCTGAAGCGCAGAAGATTGGCGCGCCACCGACACGCGATACGCGATATTCATCTCGCGAAAGATTCCAATCGACGTCAACGCTGATCACATCATCCAACATTCCCGGCAGCACTGGCGTGTGTTCGGAGTATCGTGCAGCGACCAGCAGAACACCCGCTGTAGTTGCACGGGAGACGAGGGTTTCTAATACGGGACGATGATCGAAATTTGGACTCCCCAGACTTAGATTCACGATGTCCATCTCGTGCTCGACGGTCCAGTCGATCGCACGAATGAGCCTGTTGGAGGTCGTGCGCAGTGTGTTTCCAAACAGTTTCAGGATGTAATAATCCGCATACGGCGCTCTTTCCTGAATCGCGGCGGTCACCGCAGTCCCGTGTCCAAGAACGTCCTCGTACGAAGGATTCGTTTCTTCTGGATCGAAGATCACGGGATGAATTGGAGCGAAGATGTGCGGGTGACTGGCATTGATCCCGGTGTCGATGACTGCAATCTTGAGGCCATAACCGATCATGCCGGCACCGCGCATTCCGCCAACTCGCATACCTTTATGAAGGAACTCGCGCCACGTTTGATCTCTCATTGCTGCGCGCTTTTGACCGGCTCCGGTAGTGTGATCAGATTCGTGGTTGTGTCCTTGTTCAAGTAAATCAGCTTTCGCGATTCGAGAGTCTCGGCGTCCCACACTTCAAGCGTCGAGCCCGCCCCATACAGGTAAAGCTTCTTACCGTCACCTCCTACCGCAAATCGAAATGTCGGACGAGTGTCGAAGTCCTTTTTCTTGATCACCTTGTGACTCTCGATGTCCCAAACCCACCACTCGGTCGCGCGGTTTGCGCCCGCTCCGATTTTCGGCATAACCGAGTAGCCACGCTTGCGATCAGGAGAGAGTTGGAATCCGTTCATGGGTAGCAGCGGCCCAATGGGAAAGTAGTCGACTTTCCGGGTCGTCAAATCGATTTTCGCAAGTCCGAGCGTCCCCTTATGGACGATGGAATCCACGGACGTGAAGACGGACGTGACCGTATCCGGCGCATCGAATGGATCATCGCTAGCTGCCAACCGATATGGAGACGCGCCTGGGTAGGGCGGCTGGGCAAGCTCGATTCTGTCGATCTGCTTGAAACTATCGAGATCGAAAACGAGGATGTCTTCTTGAAAAACATACAGTCGTTTCCCGTCAGCCGACACCTTACATGTGGCATTGAATCCAAATCCCTGATTCATTTCTTTCGGGAAGGGCCAAGCCTTTACAATCTTCCGTTCCTGCAAGTCGATTGCGACAAATTGAGGTGGATCGATCCGGTACTGATCGATGTCCTTCACGGCATTTCGCATCGTCGTATAGAGGTAGCGGCCGTTCGGATCGACAGCAATGCCGGAAAACCGCGCGCCGTTGTTTCCGGCGTTGACGATATCGGGAGCGTTCGCCTGAATGCGCAGCCGGGTGCGCGGATCGGCAAGGTTGAAGCTGCTGATGATTTTTCTCGATTCAAGATCAATCGTCTGCAGCAGCATCTGTGTGGTGAAAATGTGGAGCTTCTTCTTGTCTGCGGACAGCGCCGTCGTACGGGGAATACCACCGAGCGGAATTTCACCTACGACTTCCTCTTTAACTTCATCGATCACGAGCAACTTTTTGTCGAGCGTCCCGACGTACATCAGCCGCTCCGAAGACGTCTGGCCGCGTGCCATGCTGTAGATGAGACAGTACACGACGAGCAAAAGCTTCCTCATAAACCAGTCTCCAGTCGTTTACGGAAAAACGAGATCGACTTTGCGCCAGTCGTTCGCAGCTGACGCGCATTTATCGGTCCAGTCCGGTGCGTTGTTCAAATGGTCAGGCACCTGTGCGGGCCAGCCACAACCCAGATAACAATCGAACAAATCGCGTTCGACAGGTTGACAGAGACCTGCCGTGCCACCCGAGATATCCACTTCCCATCCAGGCGTGAAGTTCAGCGTGCAACCCATGGGATAGTAGATTTTTCCTTCACCACCTCTACGTTGAAGAGCTTGAACGTCTCCCGCCACTGCGGTCACAGCCGCTTCGACCTTCCGGGCTTTGCGGTTGATCGGCTTCATTGAATGCATAGAGTGGACCTCCCCTTCTTAATTGTCGGTAAAGCGATCGAGAAACGACGGATTCCGCAAACTGATCTCTCCGTAGATGCGAAGACAAAGATCGTTCCAGCCACGGATCCAATCACAGTAGTGGAGCGTTGCCGCTGATGTGTTGCCGTAATGCACGAACGCTTCGTGATAACACCCGCCGGCGCAGACGGGGCGTGCCCAACAAGTGTGGCAGTCGTAACGCGCGCCAATGTGATGCGTATTAAGGAATTGGTCACGCGCTTGATGATTGACGCCGCCTTTCTGGACATGTCCCATTTGACCGACGTCGGAATCGACGAAACGATGACAAAGATTGATGTCGCCGGCGGTGCCGACACCTAATAAGCCCAGACCGGCTCCGCAGGGATATGCCTTGCTGATCCCCGAATGCAGTTCCTTCAACGTGTCATTTACATTCGTAAAGCCGTGATGACGGCCGGCGACGGCCCAATCACGGTACTCCCAAGCCAGGTCTTCGAATCCGTCCAGGATGTTTCCCATCCTGACCTCACCGATCGAGTAGAGCCGGTTAGGATTGGCCGTTGCCGGCGAAAAACCCACAGCCGCAAATCCAACGTCGCGCGTGAGGTGTTCGTATATGCGGCGCACATGATGTACGCCTGAACTCAGGGTGACACGCGCGCCAATGGAATTTGTCTTGTGCCGCTGGAGGAGCATCTTGATTCTCGGAAGAATGACGTCGTAGCTGCCGCGGCCGTCTGAGAAGACGCGCATATTGTCATTGAGCTGGCGATCTCCATCGATGCTGACGGTTATGCCGACCTTGTGCTCTGCAAGAAAGTCGACCACGTGCTCCGTAAGCAGCGTGGCATTTGTCGTCAGGCTGAATTCGACTTGCTTGCCGGCTTCCGAACACTTTCGCTTGGCGTACTCTACCGACGAGCGAAGCATCGGAAAGTTCAGCAGCGTTTCGCCGCCAAAGAACGTTACGTGGATCGCAGGGCGATCGCCCGATTCTTTGATCAACATGTTAATCGACGCTTCAGCAATAGACGCCGGCATATACTTCGGTTTGCCTTCAGTCTTGCTGATCTTGTCCGGGCTGTACTCGTAGCAGTAGGTGCATGCGAGGTTGCACTGATTGGTGATATTCAGGACGATCCGTTGCAGCGGAAATCGCTTTACGGGAACCTCTGGCTTTGCCGGAGTGAAATCGCCACAAATTATGACTTCGGAGTGTTCCAATTCGGTGAGGGCCGCATCGATCTCGCCGGGCTGGTAACCGCGATGGAGCAAGAATTCGACGAGCTCCTCACTGGTCGGGCCTGCTTGTCCGATTTGATCGATGATGTCCCCGCCAATCTTGTTGAGAGCGAAGATCGCCCCGCTAGGCACAAGGTAAACGAACCTAGCATCCAACGCTCCAAATGAGTGGAACTCCCGAAGCCGATACTGCGCAGTAGGAGTAAGAACTTCGGTGGCGCTCATCTTGAAACCTCGGGTTGGTCGTAGCGCACGTATACGGGAATTGTGACGACCAGGTAAGAACGAGCCTGCATTGTCTCTCCACCGGGCGCTTCATAAGCGGCCTCTATCCAGACGTCGCCCCAATTGTTTGTCGGGAAGTTGTTCGCCTGTTTCTTACGTTCCGGGTTTGGACCTTCCACGTTCGGCGTGAACATGCCCGCATCGTTGATAGATCCGACGAACTTCACATCATCGTCGTCCGGCGTCGATACAAATTCAGACACTGACCAATGCGCAGCTACCGGACCCAAAGGAACGTCATCAGCAGTCTCAGGCTTCCCGTCTGGGCCAGCCGCATAAGCGATGGCTTCAAATTGCGCGTACTGCTTCGGCGCAATAGTTCCACCCAACCGGGCCATGCTTGCGTCTGGGAGGGTCTTGATATATGCAATCTTGTCATACACGGCGATGGCACGCTCTATGGTCGAGCGCCCCAGCGCGATGTCGCGAATTCCCGCTGGCAGGCCGGGATTGACCTGAACTGCGATCGTGGCGAGCGAAGATGACCGGCGGGTGACTCGTGTGACCGTAATTCCTGCGCCTAAGTCGAAGTCGGCGGCCTTCAAGTCTGCAGGGAAGCTGGCGCCATAAATTCTTATTTCAGCGGAAGACGGTGATTGCAGAGAGAAGACATCTACGCCGGCCAGTATCGGTGCTGATTCGATGCGATTCAGGTGTGTATCGATGCCGAACTCATCATAGCCGCCCCAAAACCAGCGTCCGTCCATTGTGTTGCCGTCACGAGAAATGAATAGAGCCTCTCTCCACTCGGCGGGGTTGCCGGAGGGATCTGCTGCCGGCGTGGCGGGAGGGGACGCCGTGCTTCGACCGCGCCAACTGTAGCCTGTGTACACGATTCCTCTTCCGGTCCTGGATAGCGTCGTTCCCGTGGAGGCATATTCGATGTCGATCTTTGTGATGAAATCCTCAGCCGTTGGTCCCGGTTCGATCGTCATGGTGCCGAATAAGCGTCCCTTGCCTTGCTGATAGCCCGTGATCATCCACTTCCCCGCGAGCTTCGGAGTTCGCATCACAGCTTTCCATGACGCCCATTCCGGAGTCATGAGCGGTTGAGCAGTCGACAAATAATCAATTGCCGCATCGGCGGGATCCTTGCCGTCGGCGCGCAGATTGCTATTGGGCACCGGCGGCGGTGAGGAAACTGCGGGAAATCCGCCCGTCGGTGCGGCCAACACGACAGGAACTTCCGCCTGAGATCCACTCGTGCGGCGCGGCCGAAGTTGGTTTTCAGCACCCGGGAAAAGCCCGAGATGCATGTTGATCAGCTTTTCATAGTCGTCTCTGGTTCGCCGTTGTCCGAGAACGCGGCCAATGGTGTGGCAATAATTGCAGGTGTGTTGCAGGGCATCGTCCGGAATCTTGTCACTCTGGTCGCGAAAGAGACGATGCTCCGCTTCCCAGAAAACGGGCTTTGCTTCCTCAGGAGCGAGACCATTGTTGTTGCAGAGAAATCGGAGAATATCGCGCGCTTCTTCGGGCTTGATCACAAGACCGTTAAGGCGAACCATTCGCTTAATGGCCTGTTCCCAAACCTCCGGCGTCGTCCGGATGTAGGAGAGCCGGCGCATCATCCCCTCGGCGTCTCGCGGGTGACAACCACCGCACTTATCGATCGTGAGCTGGTGGTTGACCGGAATTCCGACAGTCGCTTGGGAAACCTGCGCCTCACTGAGGCCGGCTGCCACCACAACAAGGAAACTTGCGAGAAGCCAATTCTTCATCTTTCGTCCTCCCTCAGAAGACTAAGCGCACGTCATTGAAGCTGACCGCGCATCGGCACGTGTTGTTCCACACACAGGATCCCCGCGGTTGGACTAAAATGCCATTAGCAAAAGCGTTAGCATCGTGCCTGAGGAGAGATGAGCGCTGCACCAGATGACAGATTTGTCGTGTGAACTGGAAAAAGAAACGAAAATGTAGCTTTCGCTCGAGCGCTCATCCCTTGGGATCCTCAGAAAGTCAGCCGCGATGTGATTTGAATCTGACGCGGGCCCGCTCCGTCCGCCGTTTGAACATTCGAGATTGTTCCAAATGGGGCGGTACCAAAGGTCATGTTTGGCGGCGCGTAATTCACGTGATTCAGAATATTTGCCGCCTGAGCCCCGATCTGAAACCGCACGGCCTCCTTGAGCCGCACGGACTTTGTTAGTGATATCGAGAGTGTCTGCGTACCGGGTCCGACAGCGTTTCCCACTGGAGCGGTCGGATATCTCCCGATGTTAGTCTTCGGGACAGCAAACGCTGCCGGATTCAGCCAGTGCTGCGCCGTCTGGTTCTGCGCGTACAACGAAACCCCTGGGATGAGGTCTGCCCTTCCGTTCCCGATCAGGAGCGGAAAACCTGTGCCGGATGGATCTGCGCCGGAAACCGTCACCGTCATGAATGGGCCGGATTGAAATAACAGAACGCCGCCCAATTCCCAGCCGCCGATGATCTGACTGAGCGCCGAACTTGTTTTGCCAAAAGGAAGCTGATAAAGGAATGTGGACAAGAAGCGATGCCGCCGGGAGTACGCAACATTGCCGTAGTCGATATGTGTGTCTCGAAGATCGGTGACGATCCCGCCGGCTTCGGTTGCGAACGCCGTTGGGTTATAGCCCTGAGCGTTCGTTAAATTTCTAAGGAATGTGTAACTACTCTGGAACTGGATTCCATGTGACAGCCTTTTCGTGACGGCGGCGGTCAATCCATGATAGTTGCTGCGGCCGCCGTTTGTCTCGATCTGAACCAGTCCGAAGTCCGGATAGAGCAGGAGCGGGCTGCCCGCGGTAAAGCCGGTTGTGTTCGGCGCAAGCTGATCTGCATTGCCTTGCCGTCCGAGTTCGCTTCCGTGACTGCCGTTATACGAGAGGCGCAAGGCTGTACCGAACCCGAGGTCACGTTCGATGGTGAGATTCCATTCATCGACCTTTGGATCTTTATAGTGAATGTCACCGGCCTGCTGGAAGAACTGGGTTCCCAACTGCGCAAGTTGCGCCGGAAACGGATACGGAAACTGAAGCGTCGGTTTCCCGTTGACGATTGTCTGGTTGTAGAACGCCTGATTCGCGCTATGAATCGCGTACGCCGCTCCCAACAACGCGCCCAATGGACCTTGAATAAATCTTCCGAAACCACCGCGGATTACAGTCCTTCCATCGCCTGTTGGCCTCCATGCAAACCCGAAGCGCGGCGCAAAGTCGTCCTTTTCTGAGAAACGCAGGCTTTCAGGAATTCCTGCCTGCTTTGCCGTGAGAATCGGCGTGTTGCCGATTGATGTGGCGAAATCGGGATTCAAAATCGAAAACGCCTTGTCGTTGGAAATGACAGCAGCCCCATTAACGCGTTTTCCATTGACGATGGAACTGTAATCCAGGAGAAAGTTCGTGCCGTTTAGGAGACGATCCCAGAACATCGGGTGGTATTCCCAACGCAGACCATAGTTCAGCGTGAGGCGCGGTGTCACCTTCCAGTCGTCCTGAACATAAAAGGCAAATGAGTGCGCGACGCCATCACTATCCGGCTGAAGCACTGTGTTCAACTGTGTCTTGTCTGGAATACCCAGCAAGAACGCGGCAAATGGATTCCCGATAAGCGAACTCGTAACGGAGTTGTTGAACGTGTAGACACCCAGGCGCTGTGCCGCGTACACGTTGTTGCGGAAACCGGTCATGTAGCGGAAATCGCCTCCGGCTTTCACAGCATGTCCGCTACTGCTCCAGGTCAGGTTATCCAAGACTTGGAACGTGCCGTCACGCCCAATCCGTGAAGCATTTCCGCCGGTCTGCTGAAAACCTGTGATGTTGAAATTCGGGACCGCGTTGCCGGATGGATAGGGCGGCAGGCCCGTCAGCGCGAGTTGCCCGGCAATCTGGCTGGGTGTAATTCCAAACAGCGTCGCTGTATGCTGCTCTGTAAAGCCGGCACGAACTTCATTCAATAGTGTCGGGCTGATTACAAAATTGTGGGCCACGGTCAAACCGTAGTCGGTTTCGGGCTGCGAGAAAGGGCCCAGCAGTGCAGATCCATTCACAGTCGCTCCGTTTTGAGGAGCTGCGAAAACGCTGCGCTGTTTCCATGTGAATCGGGCAAAGGCGGTCTGCTTGGAGTTGAGGTTCTGGTCGATCCGGACGTCGCCCTGATTGCTTGAAATCGGTGTCGGAAAGTTCTGCACATAGTTGTTTGCAATTGCATTGGGCGCGCCGGTGTTGGGCAGTGGGAATAGATACGTGAGCACATTCTTTGAAAGCGTTGTAATGCGGTCCGATGGTATCTGGTTCCCGGGGAACGGAAGGCCGGTATTGGGATCCCTTATCGCGGTGGAGTAGACCGATAGGTCACCATTCCGCAGCGCGAGCGAGGGAACGCTTTCAACGACAACCGTCTGCTTGGGCAAACGCAATCCTTCATAGGCAATGAAGAAGAATGTTTTGTCTTTGCCTTTGTAGAGACCCGGAAGCGCTAAGGGGCCTCCAAAGTAGCCACCGAAATCGTTCATGATCGTCTTTGGGCGCACGGCGCTGAAGGGATTGCGGGCGTTCAGGACGGTGTTCTGAAGGTTTTCGAAAAGCCCACCATGAAAGCTGTTGGTTCCGCTCTTCGATATCGTTGTAATGTCACTGACGCCGCCGAACTCCGCCGTGTTGTTGATTTCGCTGACTCGAATCTCTGCGATCGAATTGAAAGAAGGAAACAGTTCTGCCAGCGGCGCCGAAGTTCGAGGACCGATGCTGCTGATGCCGTCAATGCTCGTCGAGAGCATACTGGGTTTGGTACCAACAACCGAAATATTGCCGCTTGCGTCGGTTTGTACACCCGGCTGCGAAGTCAGCGTGGAGAGCGGACTGGTCGATCCTGCGGAGCGCGCTGTAACTGCGATCGGAAGATCCACCAGTTCGCGGCCGGTCTTCGTTTCGGCAATATTCGAAACTTCCGTATTGATGACCGGCGCAGCTTCAGCGGTAACACTTACCGTCTCTGCCTGCGTCGCTACGGTCATCTGGCCGTCGATTCGAATAGTTTGCCGTGCCAGTAGCTGAATGTTTGTGTATTCGGCAACCTGAAATCCCGGCATTTCCATCTTCACCTTGTACGCCCCAGGCTCCAGGTTCGGCGCGGTGTAAGAGCCGGCTTCATCAGCGACCATCGCGCGTCGCAAAGAGGTTCCTGTATTCTCAACGGTGACGACACAGCCGGCGATCACGGCGCCGGATTGGTCACGCACGGTACCCAAAATAGTGCCGAACGTGGACTGTCCATGGGCGACGCTAAGCGTCAGCGTTGTGATCACAAAAGTTCGGAATACGAGTCGTAATGCGGAAGACAAAATCATCATGTTTGGTTTCCCTCTCAATAACACGGCTCATAGCACGCACCATTCCAAGGCCTGAGACAGCGATTCCGGTTGGCCTTAAGACATTGTTCATAAAAGGCATTAGGGGTTTGAGGGAACTGCAGCGCGATGACTGTAAAGAACAACAGATTTGTAGCTCAGACTCCTGAGTTACAACGAAGATGTAGCTTTCACTCGGCGGGCTCGAGCCTAAATCCATTCCGCCAATTGCGTCCGGAGTGAAGCACTCTGCTCGACGGTGGTGGGTCGAATTATCGTTTCAACTTTGTAGTCATCAAGCATGGAGCCGGGACTACACAAAACGTCGGAGAGCACGCGAAATCCCACAGAAACGTAACTCGATCAAATTACCAGTCTCACGTTTCCAGGCGGTTAGCCTACTGGCAGGAGCATTGCTAACACGTCAGGCATGAAACAAAACATTATTCTCGTGATGTTCCTGATGATCAATTCATGCGCACGGAAAGTAGATGTGCAGGCCCCGAATGTCGTTCTTACCCAGCGCTACGCGTATATCAAAACCGAGGATGGCCGTGTCTACATTGTGACATCCAATACTAAAGACTTCGATGAAGCAATGAAAGCGATCCGGCCGGGTCCCGCGAGTGTGGACAAACTCGACCTGTGGGTCATCACGCCCGCAGCCCCAGTCAAGAAGGGCATACATTAGGGCTTTGCTGTAGCGGCGGACTATTACTTGAGGCTGCGCGCTATCGCGCTTGCGCTTCGCGGACCGCCGGCGATCTCGCAAATGTTGGATCGTCGGCGGTCATAGACGCCGTGGCCCTACGCGTTCCGACCTGCTGGTGATCAACAAAACGGATCTGGCGCCGTATGTCGGCGCCGACCTGAATGTGATGGATCGTGATTCGAGGATAATGCGAGGTGCAAAACCGTTCGTCTTTACCAATCTGAAGACTCGCCATGGCGTCGATGAAGTTGTGACATGGATCCGGCGGGACGTGCTCTTCGAAACCTGAGTATGCGCGTTCCTCTGCCAGATGTCGGACGGCGCGGGCGCATGGATCTGACATTTGTATTGCAAAACGATCAAACCGTCCTCCGCCATGCCTATTGCGAAATACCTTTCAAGATCACGCGGGTTTTGAATTCGTCCCAACCGGTGCATTTGATTCTGATGCACTGCACTGCGGGTCTCTTTGGGGGCGACGATGTGGACTGCTCGATTCGCGTCGAACGCGGAGCCCGAGTGCAGATCACTCAGCAATCGGCTACGAAGATTCACCCATCAGACGGGCGTCCCGCAATCCAGCGGAACCATGTGCTCGTCGAGTCCGGCGCGGAATTGCGGCTTTACCTGGAGCCGGTCATACCATTCGCGGGTTCCCGCCTGCGGCAGGCGACGCGAATTGATGTCGAACCGGGTGGCCGGTTGGTGTTCTGGGAAGGCTTCATGGCCGGACGAGTCGGCCGTGGGGAGTGTTGGCAGTTCCAGGAGCTTACGTCGGAAACCGATCTACGCTTGAGTAACCGTTCGGTCTATATGGAGAGATTCCGTTTGCCAAATGGCTTTGAACGCTCAGCATGTGCGATGCGTGATTGCAGCTATCTCGGTACTGGCTTGTATGTTGGAGAGGAGGCCGTCGGCTTTGCGACTACGTTGCATCAAGTCCTGCCAGAAGCCGGCATTGATACCCGGCCCCCGGCGTTGCAATCACACGCGTTGTTTCAAGCTTAGGCCCAGATTTTCATCGCTGCCGAGAAACGTTTACGAGCTCCGTCCGATAACGCGAAGACTTGCGTAGTATTCCCCTCCTCTGCGAGGAGGGGAATACTACGCAAATGTCGGAAGGCGGGACAAACCCGACAGAAATGTAATCCAAGCAGGTTCGGTGGTCTTATGTTTTCGCGGACTTACCTACTGGCAGGAGCATTGCTAACACGAGCGAAGTTGCGGATTCTGCCCGCGAAGATGGAGACGACGATGAAGAGCACTGAACTGATCATGCAAGATCATACGATCCTCCGGCGAGGAATGGATATCCTCGATGGGATGGGAAAGAAATTGGAGGATGGCGAACGGATCGAAGTTGCCGATGTGACGACTCTCTTACGGTTCTTTCGGGTTTTTGGAGAATACCATCAAAATATGGAGGAGAAGGTTTTCTTCCCCGTGCTCCTATGCGCTGTATCCGAACAGATTCCAGTGCACGTTTTACTGTCGGAGCACGTCCAGGAGTTGATGATCACCGCTGAGATCGAAGAGGCGTTGAAATCCAAGCGAGGGATGAGTTTTTTCCAAGCTACACGCCGGCTGAGCTCGCTCCTTAGAAATCACTTTGACCAAGAAGATGCCATTTTCCCTGATCTCACCAGACGGTGGCTTTCAAAGGAGCAGGATTCCGAGGTTGCGGACCGATTGGCGAAAATTCACAAACAGCCTGAAATCCCGGCCAATTTCTCACGTCTCGAATGCAAATACGTCTCGAGACGCGATAGAGCTCCAATGCCAAGCCAAAGGCTTGCGCGGAGGCACACAGTCGGCGCCCGCTAGCCAGAGGTTGCGGTCCCGGGGCAAAATGCGCCGGCGCGCTTGACCAAATTTTCATTTTGATTTTTAATAGGCCGAGTACAAGAACGTACTTGGACAAGGGCGTCCGCCAGCAATGAGTGCGGGCGCTTTTTTTATCTGGTCCGGCACAGCTGGCCGGCCAGCCTGAACCCTGCGAAAAGCTCTTCAAGGCGGTGAACGTGTTTGCGGACCAGATTCGGCAATAGACTCGGGTAAATTTCGGTTGAAATCCGCGAGACAATGGCGTCTCGCATACAAGGACAACAACGTCCCGGAACGCTGATGTTCCGTGGCGCTTTTTTGCTCAAAAAGGCGTGGGGGGACCGGCCGGCAGTAAGAAGGCCGTGAAGCGGCGTACCGAAGCAATCCGGACGGTGGGCCCGACGCTAAAAAGGAGATGAAATGCGTCGATTATTTCTCACCAACATTCCTTGTGATTGCGAAGACGATGAACTGCGCCGTTGGTTCGAGGTAAAGGGCTTCGACGTCGACTCGCTGCGCCTTATACGCGATGAGGTTGCGGGTGTATCGCCTGCATTCGGCTATGTCTCGCTGAAACACGGTAGCAATGAGGTTGATCCCATCAAGATTCTGGATGGGCAGCATATCCGGGGCCAAAAGCTCCAGGTCAGAAAGGATTGGAGAGATGAGCAGAACCGCAGATGAACGCGACGCGGCTCATGTACTGACACTCGAAGATCTCGAAACGCTCACCACGGAGGCCGGCAAGTCGGCAGAAACTCTCGCCAACATCGTTGCGCTGATTGCCAGCCGTTTTCAGACGGATGTCTGCTCGACTTATGTGCTTGAACCCGATCGAGCCACGCTGGTGTTGGCCGCCACGGTGGGTCTTCGTCCTCAATGCGTCGGCACGTTGCGCATGGGCCTCCATGAGGGACTGGCCGGTCTCGTCGCTGAAGAGGTACGCCCGGTTGCCGTCGAACAAGTGTTGAATCATCCGCGGTTCAAGTATTTCCTTGAAGCAGGTGAAGATGACTATCACTCGTTCCTTGGTGTACCTCTGATCGATCGTGGTGTGTTGCAGGGCGTTCTTATCGTTCAGACGAAGGAACCGCGAGCTTTTCATGAGGACGAAGTGCGAATGCTGGTAAAGGCTGCGGCCCAAGTCGCGCCTGTCGTGAGTGAAGCTCGAACGCTGGATCGATTCATCGCTCCGACCCTGGAAAGGTTGTGGTCCCTGGCTCGGAATCTCTGGTGGAGCTGGGACCACGATTCGGCTGGTTTGTTTTACGAGTTGGACCCGGTGCGATTCAACAAGCTCGATCACAACCCCGTCCTGATGCTTGGAGAAATTCCGCTTCACGGCATCGAGCGCCGCGCGCAGCAACTCATGCTGCATAGCCGCATCAATTACGCCTATAGGCGCCATCGCGAATATCTCGAAGCGGATCGGACCTGGGGCGCAAAACACGCGGCTGTATTGCGGCCGCGCCCCGTGGCCTACTTCTCGGCTGAATTCGGCTTGCATGAATCGATCCCGATTTATTCCGGCGGACTTGGTGTTCTTGCGGGAGATCACATCAAGAGTGCGTCGGATTTGGGTATTCCGTTGATTGGTGTCGGTCTGTTCTATGGACAGGGTTACTTCAGGCAACGTCTCGATCGCAACGGGTGGCAGCAGGAAGAGTACCTCGAAACGAATGTCAGCGAACTACCGATGGAACTGGCGATCGGAACGAACGGCGAGCCTGTTATGGTACAGATCGAAACGCAAACCGGGCTAATCAGTGCGAGAGTCTGGCGGTTGAAGGTCGGCCGGTGTGACGTCATTCTTCTCGATTCAAATGTACCCGGTAATTTGCCCGAAGATCGACACCTGACTTCCCGCCTTTATGGCGGCGACGGACGCGTTCGGATTCGGCAGGAATTCTTGCTTGGAGTCGGAGGTTTCCGTGCCCTGAGAGCCATGGGAATCACTCCGGGAGTTCTTCATCTCAACGAAGGCCACAGCGCGTTCGCTGTTCTCGAAGCGATTCGAACAAGGATGGAAGATGAGGGGATCGGCTTTGATGAAGCCATTCGCCGCGTGTCGCGGGAAGTGATTTTCACGACGCATACGCCGGTGCCGGCAGGTCACGATCGATTCCATCCAGATCTGATGGAAGAACATTTGGGTCCATTGCGTGAATGCTTGGGAATTTCTCTCGATCGCCTTATGGAATTCGGGCGAGAAAATCAAGGCAATCCGGATGAAGAATTTTGTATGACCGTTCTCGGTTTGAAACTGTCCCGGCGGACCAATGCCGTTTCAGCGTTACACGGAGAAGTATCGCGCGCAATGTGGACAGGCCTGTATCCGGATAAAGCCGAAGACTCCGTTCCCATCGGACATATCACCAATGGCGTGCACGTTCCAACATGGCTTGCGCCCCAAATGTTCCGGCTTTACGACAGGCACTTTGGGCCGGGCTGGCACGAGCACAGCAGTGATGCGCGAATCTGGGAAGGCATCGACAAGGTTGACGATGGTGAATTATGGGAAACCCATCTCAGCCTGAAGTCCCAATTATTGGACTTTGTGCGTGTACGCGCAATCGAGCAGGCCAGACACAGAGGAGAGCCGCCGGAATCTGTGCGCCGCGTCCTGACGCCGGATGCGCTGACGATCGGCTTTGCCCGGCGCTTCGCCACTTATAAGAGAGCGAATCTGATCTTGGCCGACCTGGAAAGGCTTGCATCGATGGTGAATGATCCGAAGCGTCCGGTCCAGTTCATCTTCGCCGGCAAGGCGCATCCGCGCGATGAACCGGGCAAACGTATGCTCCAGCAGATTGCCGAGTTGATGCATCATCGGCAATTTGCCGACAAGTTTGTCTTCGTGGAGGATTATGACATCAATGTCGGCCGCCACCTCGTCCATGGCGTCGATGTCTGGCTGAATAATCCGCGCCGCCCTTTGGAAGCGTCCGGCACCAGTGGCCAGAAGGTTGTTTTGAACGGCGGCCTCAATCTTTCAGTTCTCGACGGATGGTGGGCGGAGGCCTACGACGGGTTAAACGGTTTCGCCATTGGAAACGGACGAACTCACTCGCGAACCGATATTCACGACGCTCGAGATGCCGGCGACCTTTATCGAGTCCTTCGCGACGAAGTCATTCCGCTCTACTATCAGCGCGATCAAGACGGCATTCCGCGCGGCTGGATCAAGCGCATGAAGCGAACAATCCGCACGCTCGGCTGGCGCTTCAATGCCGATCGCATGGTGATGGATTACACGCTGCATTGCTATGTGCCCGCTGCCGGTGGAACGTCCTGTTCGCATTAAGAGCCGGTTCGGTCCGAGTCGGGCATACTTGAACGGATGGATGTTTACCTGATCGACGGCACATACGAACTGTTCCGTCATTTTTTTGCTGTTCCATCGGTCAAAGATGCGAAAGGCCGGGAGATTGGGGCGGCTCGGGCCGTTGTGAATTCCGTCAGGCGAATGATCGAAGACGAGGGCGTGACCCATATCGGTGTCGCGACCGATCGGGTCATCGAATCGTTCCGAAACGACCTGTATGCAGGATACAAGACAGGTGAAGGAATTCCGCCTGAACTCTATTCCCAGTTTCCAGTCCTTGAGAGTGATCTCGAGGCCATGGGAATCGTGGTCTGGCCGATGGTGGAATTCGAAGCCGATGATGCTCTGGCGGCGGCGGCTGTTAAGGCCGCCCAAGACCCGAATGTGAATCGTGTTGTGATCTGCACTCCCGACAAAGATTTGAGCCAATGCGTCTCGGGCACGCGAATCGTCCAACTCCTCCGCCGAACGCGGGTCATCATTGATGAGGCAGCGGTCGTCGCAAAGTTTGGCGTTGGGCCCAAATCGATTCCCGACTATCTCGCTCTGGTCGGTGATAGCGCCGACGGATTTCCCGGCATGCGGGGTTGGGGTAAGAAAGCAGCCGCCTCGATCCTGTCCGTTTACACGCACCTCGAAGACATACCCAGGGATTGGAACGAGTGGCGTCCTTCTATCCGCAACGCTTCCTTGTTGGCGAACGTGCTCTTCGGGGGCTGGGAGCAGGCACTTCTGTTTCGCACACTGGCGACCCTGCGAACAGATGTTCCGGTATTCAACACAGTCGATGATCTTCGCTGGCGTGGCGCACAACGCCGCGACCCTGCAAGACTGTAGGGGCGGTCCGCGAAGCGCAAGCGCGATAGCACGAAGCCGTAAGTGGTCAGTTCGGCAAAATGTTTAGGCCTGAATAGCTTCGCCGAACTGACCACCCCGGCCGCGCCGATTTCGGAACGGATCCATTTTATGATGGCGCGTCCACCCCTCCTCTGCGAGGAGGGGAATATTCTGCCGCATTTCTCAGCATTGCCAATTCATTCACACCTTGATAGACCGCCCCTACAGTGGATCGTCTGCATTTCTCACGGCGTTAACCAACGATAGCCGTCAGATGAAAAACTTTCTCCGCTAAATCTGTATTGCCCTCGACCTTAATCTGTTTGCGAGCCGAGTCGCGATCAATGCCTTTGGTAAATACACGCCAGGCCAATTCCTGAGGTATCACCACTCGTGAAGCGAATTCTCCCTCCGGCGGCTTTACAAAACGCCATTGTGCCGCTCGTCTGGACAGAAGCCAACGCCCTCCGCATTCGCCGGAAATCTCCAACAGAAGCGAAGTTCCGTCAGGTGCGTCGACGTTCCGATACGCATGGGGCAGTCCTCGCACGAAGCACTCGAGAACCGGATGGTACAGATCCGGAGTCATAATGCCCGGACGATTCGTGGCCAGTCGAATCTGTTGCTGGTGATGCCAGCGTTCCGTCAATTCTCGGGCCGTATCAAACCAATTCAGAGAGGTCTCTTCTCCCGCCCAACTGACGGCGAATCGAGCAGGGGCAAACGGGTCGAGGGACTCATGGAAACGAGCACTCTGTTCACAGGCCACCCTCATCAAGTCGATCAGAAGAGACGGGCTTAGACGCCGGTAGACGGTCACGCCTTCCCGATTCAGACGATCTACCAACGTGATCAGGTCTTGAGGCGACCGGAAGTCAACGCTTTCCACATAACAAGAGTCCCGAGCCATCGACAGCTTGCGCAGTGCCGTATCGAGCAGGTGCGCCGCGACGTCGCGGACTTTCCACCGTGGCACGATCGTCTGGACATCCCATTCACTCGATGTGAGCGAACTCAACAGATCGATCAGTTTTTCGTCCACTCTGCGTAAAAGGTGGGCGCAGAGGATGGGTTCGGAAGCGCCGGATTCGCCACGCATGCGAGACAGACTATCAACAAGTTCGCATCCCCGGATGTGAATTTTGAGTTGACGATTGTTCATTTCGAGTTAAGATGCCTCGCTATTCCCCTCCTCTGCGGGGAGGGGAATGCGCTCCATCCATACGTTACGGTAATTGTGGGAGGCACCTCCTATATGAAACGGACTCTTTTATTCGTATTCATTTTTAATACATGTACAGCGCTTGCCTGGAGTCAGGCGCAGGTCACGACCGGCGTCATCCAGGGCACGATCGTCGATCCAACAGGCGCGGCAGTACCTGGGGCCAGGGTGGAAGCCAAGAACCTGGACACAAATTTCACGAGGAGCCAGGTCAGCGACGCCGGCGGCCGGTTCGCATTTTTACAAATGCCGCCTGGCCGCTATACGGTGACAGCGTCACAACCCGGTTTCGCGACCATCGTTCAGGAGAACGTGGAGCTGACCGTCGGCCAGGCCCTATCGCTGCCGATCTCTATGAGAGTATCCGGCATAACGGAAGAGGTGACGGTTTCCGCCGAGCCAATCGAAGTGACAAGAGTGGAGTCCAGCGTGACGCTGAATGAACTCACGGTGACTAACACTCCCGTTCTTGGGCGCAAATTCGAGGACCTGCTGACACTCACGCCCGGAGTCGGCATAGTGCAAGGCCCGGACGGCGACGAGATCAACTTTGCCGGCCAGCGCGGCATTTTCAACAACATTTCCCTCGATGGCGGCGACTACAACAATGGATTTTTCGGTGAGCAAGTCGGAGGGCAACGAGCCGCCGTGGACATCAGCATGGAAGCCGTGAGGGAGTTCCAGGTCGTGGCCACCGGGGCCAGCGCCGAGTTCGGCCGCACGGCCGGCGGTGTAGTCAACGTCATCACCAAATCCGGGACAAACGATATACACGGAAGCGTGTTCCATTACCAGCGGCTCGAAGCTCTGACCTCCAATACCTCCGACGGCAAACCGCTTCAGGATTTCCGCCGCGAACAGTCCGGCGGAAGCATCGGCGGACCGATTGTCCGGGACAGGGCATTCTTTTTCGGCACGTTCGAGCAGATCTTCGAAAATCTGCGCCGTGACAATCTCAATACTGCTATCGGTAGTCCGTGTTCGATTTCTGCTCCCGTAGTGGGTGTCAACGATACAGCCATCGCGGGCAGTGCCGACTGCCAGCGGGTCGCGTTGGTCAACTTCTTCAGGACCCGGTTCGGCCAGGATGAAAACCAGCCGGTCATCCACTCGATCAATAACAGTGCGGCGCTTGGCCGCTTCGACTGGAACTTCACTCCCAGGAACTTCTTGGCGGTCTCGTATAATTTCGACTATTCGAAGAACACCAATCAGACTTTCGATGTGCCGACCTATGGAAACTCAGCCAATGGAATCGAGGGTCCGTCGAAGATCAACGTGGTCAACGGCAACCTCTTCACGACGGTCTCGGCAACCAAATTGAACGAGTTCCACATGAGTTACTCGCGGGAGAATCGTCCGCGTAACGCCGTCTCCTCGAAGGTTCCGGATACCGCGATGGGTTTTGCGACAACCTTCCGGTTCGGCCAACCCTTCTTTCTGGAACCGGCTATCGACGAGCTTTTCTGGCGCACGGACTTGAGCGACAAGTTTTCAATCATCAAAGGCGCCCACAACATCAAGTTTGGCGGCGGATGGGTGCACAGCGTGAACACTCAAGTCTTCCGCGGCTTTTTCACGGGACGCTACATCTTCAGCGACACGGTAGGTTTTCTGCACTACGCGTCGCCTGCCTCACTCGGATCCGGATACGGTCCGAGGGCCGCCGTTTGCGGGAATGGCTCGTGGATCAATTTCGGCCAGACCTGTCCGGGCGGGTCGGCTCCCAACACGCCGATGCTTCTTTATCTCCAGCATGCGGCACTGAGTGGACCGACCACCGATGCGGCCGGCGCGTCCTCGATCAAGAACGAGGATTACGGCCTGTTTCTGCAGGACAGTTGGAAGGCGACGAAGAATCTTACGCTCAATTACGGTCTCCGCTGGGAAGCGCAAATCTTCCCCGATCCCACTCTGGATCCCGCGAAGACGGCTTACGGTCCTTATTTGAGCAATCCGCTTTTTCCATCCGATGGGACGATTCACAATCAGAAAAAGATGTTTCAGCCGCGCCTGGGCTTTGCCTGGGACGCCGCAGGAAACGGGAGGTCTGTCCTGCGTGGCAGCTGGGGAATCTACAACGCTCGTCAGAACATGTTGACGCAGGTCGGCGCGATCACGACGAATGGCATCCAGCAACAGTCGATCGCGGCCGGCTTGCCGCCAACTGGCGGGTTTTTCAATACGGCGGGCGGCGATCTTCCGACGTACCCCGGCGTCGTTGTGCCGCCGTCGATTCCGGCGGGAACGCTTCCGATCGGAGCCGGCGTGACCGTATTCAGTAAAGATTATGCGAATCCACGCATTTATACGACTAACGCCGCCTTCCAGCAACGAGTAGCGCAGGATGTCATCGCCTATGTGGATTTCACCTGGTCGAAGGGCGTTCATCTCACGCGCTTCGTCAATCCCAACGCGAACTCGGTCTTGTTCAAGAATCTGGGTGACGTCACCGACACGGTGAGTTCCGCGAAATCTCTCTATCGCGGCGTGACGTTCGGAGTACGGAAGCGTTTCAGCCGGAGATTCCAGTTGGAAGGCAACTACACCTACTCACAGGACTGGGACGACGATTCCAACGAACGCGATCCGTTCACTTTCCGCTACTTTGACCTGAAGAGGCTCTACCTTGAATACTCTCCCTCGGATCGGGATGAACGTCACAGATTCAATTTCTTCTCGTACTGGGATCTTGGGAAAGGTTTCATCGCCGACGCCCGCATGCAAGCGCATTCGGCGCAACCGATCAGCCCGGAACCGCGCAAAGGCGCGGACCGCAACAGCCTGCGCAAGAACAACGAGTTTTTCTCGTTCGATTGGCGGCTGCAGCGGCCGTTCAAACTCAATGACCGCTTCGCGATAGTCCCGCAGATCGAGATGTTCAACACATTCAACAACGACAACAACGTGAACCCTCTCGTTTCGCCCCCTTTGTTCAATTTCGACGGGTTCCTTCGTCAAGGCGTCGGCGATCCGCGTCAGGCCCAGTTGTCGGTGAAACTTACGTTCTGATGTCAGATCGCGAACCACTTCGCGAAATCGCGAAAGAATTCGCGAAAAATCGAGGCTGGGTCACGAGAGTGGCGATGCGTTGGTACATTCTCTGGCGAGCCGCCGCATACGCTTTGGCCTCCTGCCAGGCGAATAAACCGAACATGATGAGGCCCGCGCCCGCGAAGACAAAGGCAACAACTAATGCATTAACTTCTAATAGATACAACATACTTACCTCCGACCGCCGCGAACCAGCCGGATTCCAGCATCCGCGATGAGTGCGGCACCTCCCACCAGCAAAACAGCCAGGAAAACCATGAGGGGAATCAACGTGTAGGTCATTTTTCACCTCCGCGAACGCGTTTGCTAATGCAACACGGATGCCACCGTGAAGAACGCTAGTCCAACAGGCGCCTGAGGATTTTTACCAGCGCGCGCTGCTCGTTGATCGACAGGCGGCCCAAGGTATCCGGTGGTTTCGTCATGCGTTCCAGCATGGCGGTACGGAGGCGAAATCCTGCTGGAGTGAGTTGAAGCACTTTGACGCGCCGGTCCTCTGGAGAGGGCTGGCGCTGGACGAGGCCGCGTGATTCGAGCCGATCGATGAGCCCGGTCACGTTCGACGCGTCACACGCCAGGGCGTCGGCGATCCTGCCCATCGGGATAGGCCGGTCCGGCTCGATCAAATGCAAGACATGACACTGCGCGGGCGACAGGTCAAACTCCGAGGCAAGCACAGGCAAGTCTGCCCGCCGGGTGAAGAAAAATTTCACTAGAAGCTGCCAGGCCTCGCATGCCTGGGATTTGGTTGATTTCATAAGAGATACTGTTTAGTCCCTCAATAGTTGACAACATCAAATATATGCATATCGTTGGCACTATGACAAGGCTTACGCTCATTTCTCTGGACGATACGGTGGTTTTCCCTGGAATGCCCGTCACGTTGGCATTGGACGCCGGCACCGATAAGCATATTTTCCTGATGCCGCGCCGCGGCAACACGTACGCCAAGGTAGGAGTCGTCGCGGAAGTTACAGAACGTGTCCAACTGCCCGGACGTGGATTTGCCGTGTCTCTCATGGGTCTTCATCGAGGAGCACCCGGTGCGGCCCAGACGGACTCGGATGGGCGCCTTAAAGTAAATGTGGAGGAGCGTCCCGACATTATTCCGCCTCCGGCGGCGACGCGTGAACTGGAGCGCGAGTATCGGGCGGTTGTCGAGGAGATTCTCGAGCTCCGTGGCGACGATGGACGGTTGCGTGGGTTTGTGCGATCGATTACGCTTCCAGGAGCCCTGGCGGACACTGCCGGCTATTCGCCGGATTTGAATTTCTCGCAGAAGGTCGAACTGCTCGAAACTCTCGATGTCACCGAACGTTTAAAGCTTGCGTTGCGGTTTCAGCAGGAGCGGCTTGCGGAATTGCACGTGCGCCGGCGCATTCGAGACGAGGTGGAGTCCGGAACTCAGAAGCAGCAGCGCGAATATTTTCTGCGCCGGCAGATGGACGCGATTCGCAAGGAACTCGGTGAAAACGAAGGCTCCGTTATTGAGGAGTACCGGCAAAAGATTCATGACGCCAAGATGCCTGAGCCGGTTCAAAAACAGGCCGAACGTGAACTCGCGCGCCTGGACAAGATGGGGGAGTCGAACGCCGAGGCATCCATGATTCGTACGTATCTCGACTGGCTGCTCGCCGTGCCCTGGTCCAAACGGTCGGAAGAGCGTCTGGACCCAAAGTACGCGCGGGAAGTACTGGATGCCGACCATGCGGGTCTGGAGGATGTTAAACGGCGCATCACCGAATATCTTGCGGTTCGCAAGCTGCGCGCGGAGCGTGGCCTGGTCGATAACCGGAGATCGGGAGCGATTCTGACTTTGATCGGGCCTCCGGGAACCGGAAAGACGTCCATTGGCGAGTCCATCGCGCGGGCGACCGGGCGAAAATTTGTCCGGATGTCCTTGGGTGGCGTTCGCGATGAGGCCGAGATCCGCGGTCATCGACGCACCTACATCGGAGCTTTGCCCGGCCGGCTTGTGCGGGCATTGCGCGACGCCGGTACAATGAATCCCGTGATCATGCTCGACGAGGTCGACAAGCTCGGCGCCGATTGGCGCGGCGATCCTTCGTCTGCGCTTCTGGAAGTGCTCGACCCGGCACAGAATCATTCGTTCCAGGATCATTACCTGGATGTCGATCTCGACCTCTCGCATGTTCTGTTCATTGCAACAGCGAACGTGGCCGAAACCATTCCAGGACCGCTCCTGGATCGCATGGAAGTGATTCGGTTCGATGGCTATGCGACTGACGAGAAGATCGCCATCGCTCGCGGCTACCTGTGGCCGCGGCAGATCGAACGGAATGGTTTGCGCGTGGATGAAGTCAGCATCGATGATGCTGTGCTGCGCCTTGTTATAACGGACTACACCCGTGAGGCGGGCGTCCGTCAGCTCGAGCGGGAACTGGGCACGTTGCTTCGGAAGACTGCAACGGCGATCGCCTCAGGCGAGCGCCAGCCACCCGTCGCCATCGACCGCCTAACGGTGCGGGATGCACTGGGCCGGCAGAAGGTCTATCACGAAGCAGCGGCCCGCACTGCGACTCCGGGCGTTGCAACCGGTTTGGCGGTAACCGGAACCGGCGGTGACGTCCTCTTCGTGGAAGCAGCGTCCATGACGGGTAATGGTGGACTCGTGCTCACGGGTCAATTGGGCGATGTCATGAGGGAGTCGGCCCGCATTGCTCTGACTTACGTGCAAAGTCACGCCTCCGAATTGGGAATTGACGAGCGTTCTTTCAACGGCCGGGAATTTCATATCCACGTTCCCGCCGGCGCGATTCCCAAGGATGGGCCCAGCGCAGGCGTGACGATTGTCACGGCGCTTGCTTCACTGCTCAGCGGCAGACCCGTGAAAAGCACTGTCGGTATGACAGGCGAGGTAACGCTTCAGGGCCGAGTTCTGCCGATCGGCGGCCTCAAACAGAAGGTCATGGCAGCCGAGGCAGCCGGATTGACGGATGTCATCCTTCCGGAGCGCAACGAACCTGACCTGGATGATCTGCCTGCCGATGTGCGGCAGCAGATGCAGTTTCACGCCGTGAAATCCATCGATGAGGTACTCGCGCTGGCGTTGGAACCGGCGGAAGTCGCGATGGTTGCTTGAGTTCATTCCCCTCCTCGCAGAGGAGAGGTGGCGCGACAGCTTAATAGAAGCTGGCGCGCCGGGGTGGGCAGTTCGGCCGAAACGTCCCCGCCGAACTGACCACCCCGTCCGCGCCTTCGCTGCGCTCGGCGCATCCACCCCTCCTCTCCGAGGAGGGGAATACGTTCTACTCAACGTTTGCCACATTTACAACACCAGTACTACGTAGAAGGAGTCGATTATGGCAATTCGTTCCGTGTCTCGCATCATCAAAGGCATTCCCACGCTGGAAGGAGCTGGGTTTCTTGTTCACCGGCCATTTCCTTCGGATACCTTATCTGATTTCGATCCATTCCTCCTGCTCGACGAAATGGGTCCAATGGAGGTCGGGCCGGGAGAGGCGAAGGGCGCTCCGGATCATCCACATCGAGGCTTTGAAACAGTGACCTATATGTTGTCGGGCAGCTTCCGGCACAAGGACTCGCAGGGGCACGAAGGAAAGCTCGAGCCGGGCGACGTTCAATGGATGACAGCCGGCCGCGGTGTTGTTCACTCCGAAGAACCTTCGAGGGAATTTCAGCGGACCGGAGGAACGCTTCACGGCGTGCAGCTCTGGGTGAACCTTCCGAAGACCGACAAAATGATCCGCCCGCATTATCAGGAAATTCCGGCAGGCAGGATCCCTTCCGCCCATACGGCTGATGGAAAGGTAACAGTGCGTGTTGTAGCGGGTGAATCGCTAGGCGTTCGCGCCGTCATTGAAACGCGCACGCCGATTTTCTATCTGGATTTCGTGCTCGAACCGGGAGGCAAAGTCATCCAGCCTGTAGCGCGAGATTTCAACGCGTTGGCCTACGTTATTCAGGGTCCGGTTCGCTTCGGCAGCCAAACTGCCAACGTCCAGCGCGGCAACATGGCTTCCTTTGAGAGAGATGGTGATGAAATCCGGATCGCAGCGCCGCCCGAGAACGAATCGTCAGCCCGCGTGTTGCTCATCGGCGGCCGGCCTCTGAATGAACCCATCGCGCGATATGGGCCATTCGTCATGAATACGCCGCAGGAAATTCGTCAAGCGTTTGAGGACTACAGCTCCGGCCGTATGGGTTCGATCGACTTTTGAATTTTGGGAACGCAACCCGAATTTCTTGCAACTCAGAAATTCGGGGCGTGTCCCCACTCAGAGCTCAATGATGCCCCTTCGCAGCCCGCGCGTCACGGCTTCGGTTCGCGAGGCGGCACCGAGTTTTCCAAGGATGGAATGGATATGAAACTTGATTGTGTGTTCCGAAATGCTCAGCTTGACGGCGATTTCTTTATTCCCCAGACCGTCGGCGAGCAACCGAAGAACTTCATTTTCGCGAGAAGTGAGTTGCTCTAAAAGTTCATCGTCCGGGGATTGAGGCGCGAGAGCTCTGTCAAAAACCATCAGGCCTGATGCAACGGATTTGATTGCCTGAACAATCTGCTCCGATGAGGCATTCGACTGCAGAAAGCCACCTACTCCCGCGCGACGGATCTGGTTCACCACGGCCGGATCGGGTTCTGGAACGAGTAGTACGATTGAGGTCACCTCGAGCAATTCGTTCAACCAAGCACGGGTGGTGCCGGCCGGCATCTCCGGCTGCAGATCGATCAGTGAAATATCCGCCGAAGTCTCCGACATCAGCGACTGCAGGAATGGGAAAGTTGCGGCTGTCCCGGCGATGCGGATCTCGGGTTCGCCGCTCACCGTCTTTGACAGCCATTCCCGGCGCGCGGCGGAGAATGTCATGATCCAGAGATCCAGCATAGAGTCTAGCGCGGAGGGCGGTCGCCGACGCGGATTGTAAGTTGGAGCCGCTGTCCGCCACGAATCAAAGAGGTCTGGACCTCTTGTCCGGCTCCTTTCTGCCCGAGAGCCTGGTAGACATCTTCCAAGTCGCTAAAAGATTGTCCTTCCATATCCAAAAGAAGGTCACCAAGAAGAACGCCGGCCTGGTCGGCGGGCCCGCCCGATTCGACATGCATCACCAGCAAACCTGCATTCGCATTCACTCCTGCTTTCTTCTGAAGGGATTCAGGAATCTCGACAGGCTGCATAACCACGCCGATATAGGGCCGCGCGACGTGCCCCGTCGCGGCAATTTCTTCGGCGATGCGTGAAAGAGTGGACGAAGGTATCGTGATTGGTTTTCCGCGAATCAGTCCACTGGTATTCAGTCCCAATACTTCGCCACGGCCATCCAGTAGCGCCCCTCCGGAAAAGCCGGGATACAAATAGAGGTCCGGACGGATGAATTGGTCGATACGCGTCCGGGCCACCTGCCATTCGCTCATCAGTCCACTGATGATTCCAGCGCTTGCGACGATATTGCCCCGGCGTGTCCGGGCAACAGCAACCGTGAATTCTCCAACGGCAAGTTCTTGGGTACTTCCGAATTGCACGGGTTGCATTTCTATATCTTGATCCAGTTTCAGCAAAGCAATATCCGTTCCGCGGTCTCTGCCAAGAAGCCGCCCCGCGACAGATCGGCCGGGGCCGAAAATCACACCGATGTTGGTCTCGCGCCGTATGGAGTGCGCCGCTGTCAAGACGGAGTCCCGGCGCCAAACGATTCCGCTGGACGTATGTTCCGCCCGGCCATCCACTGCAACGATCGACTTGCCGGCCTGATCGACGACTTCACATATCTCTTTTGAGAACTGCTGCCAGGTTCCTGTCATTTGATTCTCTCCTGAGGCAAGCATGCAGGAAAACGCGACGTGGGCGCATCACCCGAAAGGTTAGGTGGCACTGTAGCGATCCGTAAGATCACTTTGCACTATACTAACGCGGTGGGTCATGACGAATAAGAAGTCTTCAAATTTCCTTTGGCTCCTCTACTGCACTCTCATTCTGAGTAACAGCCAGGGTTTCACTCAACAGAGTGCTAGGCCCGAACCGGCGGCGGCGCCAACCGCTATTGCTTCGCCGCGAGACATACCTTATCCCGGAACGATCCGGCTGACTGTGGACGCGACCGATGTCGATCGCCACATTTTCATAGTTCGGGAAAGTATTCCGGTGCGAGGCGGCGATTCCCTCGTGCTTTTCTACCCACAATGGTTGCCCGGTAATCACTCGCCCACAGGGAGAATCGACAAACTTGCCGGGCTTACGATACGCGCTAACGGTATGCCGGTAGAGTGGCGGCGCGACACGATAAACGTATTCGCTTTTCATATCGCGGTTCCTGCGAACGCCACAACGCTGGATACGGAATTTCAGTACCTCTCTCCGGTAGACACGGATGAGGGCCGCATCGTGATGACGCCGGAGATGCTGAACTTGCAATGGAACGCCATCATGCTCTATCCGGCCGCCTATTTCACGCGCCAGATCATGGTCGAACCCAGTGTTCGCCTGCCCGGCAACTGGCAATTCGCCACGGCTCTGGAGACCGCGTCCAGCAGTGGCGGCATCACCAACTTCAAGCGAGTCCCGCTGGAAACACTAGTCGACTCACCGATATTCGCCGGCCGGTATTTCAAGCGGGTTGATTTGGAGGCGAGCGGTGGGGCCCCTGTCCACCTGGATATCGTCGCGGACCGGGCGGATCTGCTGGAAATGAAGCCGGAGCACTTGGCGGCGCACCGTGGGCTGGTCGAGCAGGCTAATAAGCTTTTCGGTTCGCACCATTACGATCACTATGATCTTCTTCTCGCTCTCACCAATCGTATGGGCGGGATCGGATTGGAGCATCATCAGTCGAGCGAGAACGGCACCGCTGCGACTTACTTCACCGAATGGGAAAAGAATGTCGACAGGCGGGATCTCCTGCCCCACGAATACACGCATTCCTGGAACGGCAAATTCCGGCGTCCCGCCGATCTCTGGACTCCGAACTTTAACACGCCGATGCGCGACAGTCTGTTATGGGTCTATGAAGGTCAGACCGAGTATTGGGGCTTTGTGCTCGCCGCTCGCTCGGGTCTGTGGACGAAGCAACAGGCTCTGGACGCGATTGCCGCTACAGCAGCGGCGTACGATCACCGGGTAGGACGTGAGTGGCGTTCTCTGGAGGACACGACAAATGATCCCATAATGGCCTTGCGCCGGCCGCTGCCCTGGCGCAGTTGGCAGCGAAGCGAAGACTATTATCTGGAAGGCCAGCTTGTCTGGCTCGACGCCGATACATTGATTCGCGAACTTTCCCATGGCGCACGGTCGCTGGACGATTTCGCCCGCGCCTTTTTCGGAATCAATGACGGCAGCTACATCCCGGTGACCTACATCTTTGACGACGTGGTGAATGCCCTGAACCGCGTTCAGCCTTACAATTGGACCAAATTCCTCCGTTCCCTGCTCGATGGACATGGACCTGGTGCCCCCCTCGACGGCCTGCACCGCGGCGGCTATAAGCTCGTCTACAAGGAGACACCTTCCGAATATTTCAAGAACGAAGAGGAACGCCGCAAAATTTCGGACCTCACGTATTCGCTCGGGATGATTATCGGAAATGAAGGCAAGCTGACGGAAGTCTTGTGGGAAGGATTGGCCTACCAGAAGGGCTTGACGGTCGGCACTCAGATCATTGCGGTTGACGGCATCGCCTACAATATCGATCGCCTCAAGGCTGCCATCAAGGAAGCCCAGAGGGCCGGAACCTCGATAGAGCTTTTAGTCAAGAATGGGGATCATTACCGGACCGTACGCATCGACTACCACGACGGATTGCGGTATCCGCATTTGGAACGCACCGGTGCGGTTGCCCTCCTCGACCAAATCCTGGCGCCTCGCTAGAGTTTTCTTTCCCTCATATTCCGCCCCCGATTCGCGGGTGACATCTTGTGCGCGAGATGCTACATGTAGCACAATGTACGTATGAGGGAAGCAGGCATTCGGGAAGCTCGCCAGAATCTTTCAGCGTTGATTGAAGAGGTCCAGAAGGGACAGGAAATCACGATAACCGATCGCGGCCGGCCGGTCGCCCGCCTGGTTCCGCCGCGTCTTCCCTCGACTAAACCCTTTCGAGGGCGAGCGGCGTTCCGCCGCAAAATGCCGAGACTGAAACTCACGCTCTCTCGAGCAGTCCTTGACGGCCGCGAGGAACGAACCTGAAAAACCAGCCGCCCGAAGCCGCTACTCAGAAGACCGGCGTTTATATCGATTCCAGCGCGTTGGCAAAGATCTACATGCCGGAAGCCGAAAGCGAACAGCTAGAGAATTTTCTTCGGGCCCGTCAGGATCTGATGATCTCGGAGCTCTGTATCACCGAAGTCGTCTCTGCCGCTGCGCGGAGAAAAAGAGAAGGTCGTCTCAATGCGAGACAGGTCAAGGAAATTCACGATGCAATGCTGGCTGACGCTGAATCCGGATATTACCGCCGCCTGGGAATCACTCCCGGAATTCATCGTGATGCGGAACGGATGTTGCTTTCTACGGAATCCGTTCCTGTTCGCACCTTGGATGCCCTGCACATCGTGCTAGCCCTGTCAGGTCTGGCAGAACGGATGATCACGTTTGATGTGCGAATGGCCAATGCTGCCCTTGTGCATGGATTGGAAATCGTTGAATTTCCCTGAACCGCAGAAATGTAAGAACCACACTCACTTCATCGCTAAGAATGGACCAATGTCAGAACATGCGCTCAGAAGTGAGGGGACTTCGGCCTGTCACGTTCGCAGGTGCGATCGTTATTCGTGCGCTTGTGTTATTCTCGCCTCATTACTATGAAGATGCTTTCTGCACTTCTGGTCGGCGTGTTGCTGCTGCACTTACAGTGCGGCGGATCGTGTCTCTTCAGCTCCTTTGGAAGACACGTAGACGTGCCGGCAACGAGTTCAGAACTGCCATGCCATAAACACGCGGAGACTCCCTCAAAGGCTCCGGTACCATCGCGTGACGGTAATAGCCCCTGTAACCAAGGACCCGTCGCGGACTCCAAATTGTCTTCCGGCGTGAAGGTTACTTTACAAATGCCTGCGATACCGGCAACAGTTGGACCCCTGGCGGGGTTCGATTTTGGCATTAGCGGTTTCATCGCAGAGAGGCCACCTCATCTGCCGTCTCCGGTCGTTCGTCTTTCGGTTCTTCGGATCTAGCCCGACTCCATCACTCGAGAATTCCCAAACTTCGTACGTCACGTGAAGCAACGACGCCTTTTCTTTGTTTGCAGCAGCGACTGCACGAGTGAGGAGTTTCATGAGGAGAAGCAATCTCTGTTTCTTCTGTATGTGTTTGACCATTATTTTCTTTGGTAACGCCGATCCGCTCTGCGCGCAGACGACCATGCCAGGCATGGCGGCGATGGAGAACTCCGTTGGATTTCTCTCTTCCGGAACAAGCGTTGAACCGAAGACGACTTCCGAGTCGGCTCCGGTGTTTCATACGTCCCTCGGGAATTGGACTTTGATGTTTCATGCGAATGGGTTCGTGCTTGATGCACAGCAGACAGGACCGCGCGGGACGGACAAACTGTTCTCGGTTAATTGGCTGATGCCGATGCTTTCCCGCGATTTCGGCCGCCACACGGTAACCTTCCGTACAATGTTCAGCCTGGAACCTGCTACTGTCACCGCCCGCCGGTATCCGGAACTCTTTCAATCGGGCGAAACCGCGTATGGATTGCCGATTGTTGATGGACAGCATCCGCACGAGCTGTTCATGGAGTTTGCAGGCCGCTACGATTTTTGGGTGAGCGAACGCGCAAGGTTGTTCATCTATGGCGGTCCTGTTGGTGAGCCTGCTCTCGGACCGACCGCCTATCCGCACCGCGCGTCTGCATCGGAAAATCCGGTTGCCGTCCTCGGGCATCACCAGGAAGACTCAACGCATGTTTCAGACAGCGTCATTACGGTGGGTTTTTCACAAGGTCCACTGCAATTGGAGGCTTCGACTTTTCATGGACGCGAGCCAGGTGAAAATCGTTGGAACATTGATACCGGCAAACCCGATTCGTTTTCGTCTCGCCTGACAGTAAGTCTGGGCAGCACGTTTGCCGGACAGTTCTCCGTTGGCCGGATTAATAAGAGAGAAGCATTGGAACCAAATCTGGATACGTTTCGCACGACGGCATCTCTACACCACAATGTTCGTCTTTCACGCGGCCACGTTTCATCAAGTCTGATCTGGGGCAGGAACAAAGATCTGCCTGGGCGTGGCGCACGTATCTTCAACTCCTACACAGCGGAATCCACTGTTAATTTCTTTGATCGGAATTGGGCGTGGACTCGGATCGAGAATGTGGATCGGGAGCGCACACTCCTGGTGGGAGAAACACCGGCGGCGTTCGAGGTCGAGGAAGATCCGATTGGCCGCGTACAGGCTTATACGTTCGGTTATGAGCGTGACCTTCCAATCGGACCATCGTTCTTGAATGTGGGATTGGGATTTCAAGCAACAGCTTACGGAGTTCCACCTCAGCTCAAATCCGTCTATGGCGGCCATCCTGGAGCATTCGCCGTGTTTCTCCACTTGCGACCAACCGGAAACGTCGGCCCCCATATGCGAATGATGCATCAACACTGAGGTGGGCTCGCGCACCGTTTCTGTCTCTCAGGTCGGGTATCGGCAAATGGAGGCAGGTGAGGATCCCGTCGAGCCACCATAAGAATGCATGTGTATCGAGGAGGATCCACACGATCATTGGCCCCAGGCTGCTAATTCTTCTTCCGGTAAGGGCTCGAAAAACGCGTGAGTCACTCGAGCACGTCCCTTCATGGCCCCGAATTTGCGGTTGGCATTTCAGAGTCGATCCGCACCAGCTTGACGACAGGCGTTTTGCCGCGAGCAATAACAATTTCCCGCCGGCGCATGCGCGCTCAATAAGCCGAGAGAGATTCGTCTTCGCCTCATGAATGGAATCAAACTTGGCCATACGGCAATATTAGCTAAACAACCCGTAGACGGATCCCGGCCCGGATAAGGCGCAGTGAGCCATGATGAGGCGGTTGAGCACCGTCACATCCAGCGCGTTTTGTCCCGATGGCTGCTAGATGCCATTCAACGCCGAATCCGAACCATTCATCAAAGAAAGATTGCCGCTGTGTGTTGTGATGCGTATGTTGCGGTGAGAATTACGGGAACGGGTGAACCATTAATAAAGGTAGGTCCAATCTCGATTCCGAAGATCCGGCCGAGTCTGATTTGTGGCTGCATCACACCTCATTTCGATTTGGACAATCGGTTCGAGGTCGTCCCTGAGACTGGGATCAGTGGAAACGCATCGGTAAATTTTATACCCGGTTGCGGTTCGTCCAGATTGGTGCACGAGAGAACTATGTCATGACCGTTGCACCGAGATAGACGCTAATTAACTGTAAAAATTGCGAAATCGTATCCTGTTCGAATGGACCGCGCCGTGCCCTGTATAGAGGCGTGACACGGAAGACAAAACTCCAAACGAACGCGATCAACTCGGTCTCATTGACGATTATTTCCGTGTCATCAACGGCCATTGATGAATCCCAAACGGTCATCATCGTGGCGCCGGCGGTTAATTCCGTCAAGGAAACGATCGTCTCCGCCAAGGAGATCATCATCGGTGAGACGCCCATAATCATTTTCGGACCGGATACACTCATTTCCATCCCGGAGACGAGTATCGGCGAAACGCCGGCGATCGTCTCCGGTTCGGAGATATTTATCTCCGTCACGCAGATACTTATCTCCGTGACAGAGATAGTTATCTCCGGCCGGACCTTGGACTCCAGGAATCAACCAGTTGCGGACTTGCCTCGCGAAGATAAGTATCTCCGTAACGGAGATACTTATCTCCGCCGCGGAGATGATTATCAACAAGCCGGCAACGATCATTTCCAAACGCGAGACGGTTATATCCGCTCCGGACACGGTTATGTCCGCCTCGCACATCATTATTTATAGACACGACGCGATTATCTCCGCTCTGGAAACGGTTATCTGTGCGGCGGAGACATCTATTTCCCGGGCGGAGATAGCTATTTCCGCCTTCGGCACGAGTTTCTTAGCGGCAGAAATAACTATCTCTGCCGCCGTGAAAACCACCGGCGCGGCGCAGGACCTTACCTGATAAAGTGCCAGCCTGACCCAACACATCATCCACGCGCGTCTAGTGGCGGCAGCGTGACGAGAAACGGAATGCGCGGCGGTCTGAGCGCACATTATCCGTAAATGTGTTTTTACCGTAAGGACAGTTATCGCCGTGGAGCGTAGTACCCGCGTTTCGCTCGAAGGTACAGGCGTGACGAATTCTTCGCAGGTTCCACTTTCAGGCTGATCTTGCGCCACTTCCCGTCTTTGTTCGTATTCGTAGAAATATAACCAAGGACATACTGGCTTTGGAGCTCGATCGCAATTCGCGTGCAGATGTCATCAAGATCGGCGACAGACGTGGCGAAAAATGCGCGCCCGCCGCTCATATCCGCCAACTCCTTCAACGCAATGCGTGGGATGCGAGGGTCTCGTTCTTCTGGCCTCATGAAGTAATAGGAATCCCCGCTCTGGATTCCGATGGCGTAGAGTTGAGCATCCGACTCCTTAAGAAATTCTTTCACGTCGGAACGGGTATAGCTGCTCCAGTTATCCTCACCATCCGTAATCAGAAGCAGGGCCTTCCTCGGATTGTGAGCAGCACGTACTTTTTGAAGTCCGAGATAGATAGCGTCGTACAATGCGGTGTTTCCCGCGGCGGAGGCCGTGACGATGTGCTTTTCCAATTCCGCGTAGTTCGCTGTGAAATCTCTCGACAACTCCGCGCGGTCGTTGAATTCGATCAAGAAAAATTCATCGTCCCGTTTTCCCATCTGCAGGAACTTCATCGCGGCTTCCTGCGCGACGGTGATTTTATTCTGCATGCTGCCAGAAACATCAAATACAATCCCAACAGTTTGCGGGATGTCTTCTGAGGCGAAGTACTCGATCTTCTGTTCGATTCGGTCTTCCCAAAGTCGGAAATCCTCCCTCTCCAGCTCTGCAACATAATGTCGCTGCGAATCTGTTACGGTTACGTTGACCAATACAACATCGACATCAACGCTCAAGTGGCGGGGCAAAGCCGTTGCCCGTTGCTGACCAAAGGCTGTCATCGCCGCCAGCCCACAGATTGCAGTAAGCGCAGCAAGGAGCCTCTTCAACCTCATCTTTTGCCCTCTCCGTTTAACGGTAATTTGTAAAAGCTCAGCGTCTCCTCGATGTTCTCTTCCACCCAGTTGCAGAGTTGATGATCCGCGCCTGATCTACCGGGTCGGCCTGAGCTCGGCGTACACCTGCGTGGCGAACCGCTGTGAGACGGTCACCTGTGTGTTGCCGACTTTGGCGTCCGACTGGGGAATCTTGGTATCGAAATCAGACCAGGGCTTCGCCGCGATGACGTCGGCCTCGCTCTTGCCTTCCTTGATCATTTTCGAGATGCGATCCCGAACCGCCAGCATCATGTCGCGATGCGCGATGACGGCGTTCCGATCCACCGTGGGCCCGTGACCCGGAATGATCTTCGTGTTCGGCCCAGAACGCGCGATGATCTGTCCCAGCCCATTGATCATCCCGTTCAGTCCGCCACCATTGCCCCGGTCGATGTTGGGATATTGGACGGAGCGGAAGAAATCGCCGGTCATGATCACGTCGTTCTGCACGAAGCGAACCATGGTGTCGCCGTCGGTGTGAGCGTTGGGAATCGGAATCAACTGCACGTCCTCGCCATTCATGTGGAACGCGAGTTGCGAGTTCGCGCTATAGGTGATTACAGGCAACCCCGGCGCGGGAGTTGGCGGAGGCGCTTGCCCGTTGGCGCCCGGTGCGGGGCGCATGAGCCGGTTGCGCAAGGTTCCACGGGCGAGGATCGTGGCGCCCTCCTTGCCCATAGCCTCGTTACCGCCGGTGTGGTCGCCGTGCACATGCGTGTTGACCACGAATTTAACCGGCGACTTGGTGATCTGCCGGATGGCGGCCATAATCTTGTCGTGCAGCGGAGCGAACTGCGTGTCCACCATGAACACGCCATCGGGGCCGACCAGCAGGCCAATCGTGCCGCCTTGACCATCGAGCGTGTAGAAGTTGTTGCTGATCTTGTTGGTCTTGATCTGAACGTTGCTGAAATCTTGCTGCGCATTCGCACACACGGCCATAATGGCGAACACAGCCAGAATCGCAAACGAACATCGAATCGCGTTGAGTTTCATGGGTTGTTCCTCCTTCATTCCGAACGCGGGGATAGCCCTGTTTGGAAAATTTCGTCTCCTCCCAGGATCGCTGAAATCTTTAAGTCGCTCGGCATCCTGGAGCAACGATTTTTCAACACGAAGCCGAATCAGCCTCATAAACGGTCGAATTGGGCTAACGAATGGTGTCCGGCACCGGCGTGGCGCAAGCGCTGGCGCTCGCTGTTCGGGACGACGTCAAGAAACAACTGGAGCGCGCTGCCAATTCGATGTTTGCAGGAATGCCTGCTGGATGCCATTCAACGCCGAATCCGAGCCATTCATCAAATAAAGATTGCCGCTGTATGCGGTGATGCGTACATTCCCCGCGCTGGAATCCGTGTATCTACCGAAGAGCGAGGGGAAAGCTCAATGAAGATCGCCGACGTCAGCATTAATCGTCCTGTCTTCGCAATCATGATGTCTTTGGCGTTAGTCACGCTGGGGATCTTTTCGTATCGAACGCTCGGCGTCGACCTGATGCCGAAGACCGATCAGCCCCAGGTCAATGTGAACATCCAGCTTCCCGGGGCCAGTCCGGAGGAAATAGAGATCTCGATCGCAAAGAAAGTCGAAGAGAACGTCAATACGATTAACGGGATCGACGAACTCCGCACGAATTCGAACCCGTCCGCGATGCAGGCCAACATTACGTTCAATCTCGAGCGGGACATGGATTCGGCGATTCAGGATGTCCGCGACAAATTGGGAACCATCCAGGCTCAGTTCCCCCACGATACGTTCCCGGCGCGCATATTCAAATATGACCCCGATTCAGCGCCGGTCCTGACGTTGGCGATCTCTTCAGAACGGGATCCGAAGGAACTCACCGAAATCGTCGACAAAAAGATCAAACAGGTTCTGGAAACCGTGAACAATGTCGGCGGCATCGACTTTAACGGGGAGCGCCGCCGGCAGATCCAGCTGTTGCTGGACGCCGACCGCCTCACGGCGTACGGCTTGACCGCAGAGCAGGTTCGCAATGCGATCGAGCGTCAGAACATCGAAGTTCCCGGCGGAAATTTCAACGCCGGACCTTCGGATATCATGCTGCGGACGATGGGCCGGCTGGCAAACGTTTCCGATTTCAGCCGCGTCATCATTTCTCAGCAAAACGGATCTGTGATCAGGATGGGCGATATCGGACGCGTGCTCGACACGATCCAGGACCCACGCCAGATCGCGCGAGTCGACGGCGTGCCGGCGATCGCCTTGGATATCCGGAAGCAATCCGGCTCCAATACCGTGGCGGTTGTGGACGCGGTGATGGCGAAACTCGATTCGATCCGGCCCAGCTTGCCGGCTGATCTCAAGATCGTGACGCGTCGTGACCAGTCGGTTTTTATCCGGCGGTCGATTGAAGACATCCAGCATCACCTCATCCTCGGAAGTCTTTTAGCCGCCCTCGTCGTGTTCCTTTTCTTGCGAAATTTCCGCAGCACCATTATTGCGGCTACGGCAATCCCTGTATCCCTGATCGGTACGTTCGCGGTCATGAAGGCATTCGGCTTCACGTTGAACAACATGACGTTGCTGGCTCTCTCGTTAGCGACAGGTATCGTTATCGACGATGCCATCGTCGTGCTGGAAAATATCTTTCGTTATGTGGAAGAGAAAGGCGTTAGCCCACGCGAAGCGGCCGCCGAAGCGACGAATGAAATTGGTCTCGCCGTCATGGCCACGACCCTATCGCTGGTGGTCATTTTCCTTCCGGTCATTTTCGTTACGGGAACGCTCGGCCAATATTTGCTCAGCTTTGGAGTCGTTTCAGCAGCAGCCAGTATGTTTTCCATGTTCGTGTCGTTCACGCTGACGCCTGCATTGTGCTCCATGTGGTTGCGGCTAACAGACGCAGGGCACAAGGGATCAAAACAACGGGGTTTCTATGCCGCCATGGATGGGGTCTACGATCACATGCTGCGCTGGAGCTTGAAGCACCGTTTCGTCATGTTTTTGATTGCTTTCGCCGTTACAGCGTCGGTCGTACTGCTATACCCGCGGATCGGCCGCGAACTGGTTCCCGATGATGATCAGGGAGAATTTAATGTCGGCCTCAGCCTCCCGAAGGGTACAAGCCTGCAGCGGACGGTCGAATACACCCAAGAAATCGAAGGTCTCATCCGCAATCTTCCCGAAGTCCAGACGGTTTTCACCAACTTTTCGCCGAATTACGCCAGCTATTTCGTGACGATGACCCCGCTGGAAACCCGCAAAATCTCGCAACAAGAGTTGATACGCCGTGCACGCGCCATGCTGCTCGACCGTTATCGTGGACCGGGCGTGCGAATGAGTGTTCAGGGCGGCACGGATCTCTCAGGAGCTTCAACGGCGGGTAACTGCTTCAATTGTTCAGGCAGCGGTAGTAGTTCAGGGGGAAATCGTCTCTTTATGTACGTTCAAGGGCCGGACATCAATCAACTCCAGCAGTACGTAAACGAGTTGGTGGACAAGGTGAGAACCATTCCGGGCGTCGTCGATGTGGGATCCAATTACGAAGCAACGCAGCAGGAACTGCGCATCGTCATTGATCGGGTACGTGCGGCGGATCTGGGCGTGGAGATCGACAGGTTGGCCAGCAATGTCAGAACGCTCGTTGGCGGCGAAGTACTCGACACGCAGTTCAAGCAGGGCGATGAGCAATACGAAGTTCAACTACGGCTGGATGTACCGTTCCGCAGCGATCCGTCCCGTCTTAGCAAGCTGTTGATTCCTTCCATAACGCAACGCGTAGTCAAGCTGAGCGACGTGGCCGAACTTCAAATGAATGTGAGTCCCAATAATATCCAGCGCTACAACCGCCAGCGAAATATCCAGGTCTATGCCGGTCTTGACGGACTTCCGCTTGGCGAAGCCGTTGCCGCAGTGCGCGAGAAAACTGCTGAGCTCAACATGAAACCGGGTTA
>Ga0209470_1000199_pt1 | contig 46999 bp, 44 predicted proteins | sample GraSoiAngelo_125_FD_185882 | JGI IMG/M metagenome (GOLD analysis project Ga0209470, IMG submission 185882) | Grasslands soil microbial communities from the Angelo Coastal Reserve, California, USA - 14_0927_05_40cm (SPAdes) (version 2) | ecosystem: Environmental > Terrestrial > Soil > Grasslands ... | reverse complement strand
CAGGGACGAGAGAACGGAGCGGGCCTCGTCGGTCGGCAGATCGGTCATCAAGCTCTCGGCCGGGGCGTCGGGCCGGCGCCGGAGCGCCTCGACGATCGCCCGGAGTGAGGCGTGGCCGAGCTCGTCGGACTCTCCCAGCAGCGCCAGAAGCGCGGCGCGGGCCTCGTCGGAGTGGAGCAGAAGCGCCACGAGATCCCGCTCGACCGAGGCCATGGAGACCGGTGCCGGCGGCTGAGATTGCGCCGGCGGCGTCCTCAAGGACGATTGCAGGCGCTGGGCCTCGATCCAGAGCTGGGTCGGGTCCACCCCGAGCTTGGCCGCGGCCTCGCGCGAGAGGGCGGCGGCCTCGTCGCCATCGGCAACCTTCGCCAGCAACAGGGCGACCCTGGCGAACGCGGTGGTCCGCGCCCGAGGCCCGGTGGCGCCATCCGGATCGACGAGCGCTCGGTCGAGCGCATAGGACAGGATGCTCCGGGCCGCGGCGATGCGCTCGGTGAAGCCCTCGCGGCCGACCGATCTCAGAAAGGTATCGGGGTCGTGGCCTGCCGGGAGCAGCGCGACCTTCACCCTGAGGGTTCCGGCGCCCTCGAACGCTCCGGAACGGTTCACGGCCCATGCCATGCCGCGTCCCGTGGGCTCGAGGAGCTCCTCGGCCCGCGCGGCGGCCTTCTGGCCCGCCGCGTCGGCGTCGAAGAACGTGACGACCTCGTCGCAGTAACGCCGGAGTAGCGCGAGCTGGGCTGGGGTGAACGCGGTGCCGAGCGCGGCCACCGTTCCCGTGAAGCCGTGCTGATGAGCCATGATGCAGTCGACGTAGCCCTCGACCAGCAGTGCGCGGTTCTGCGACTGGATCGTCATGCGTGCGAGGTCGGCCCCGTAGAGCAGGTTGCCCTTGGTGTAGAGCGGGGTCTCCGGCGAGTTGAGGTACTTCGGCTGCTCGTCGCCGAACCCGCGACCGCCGAAGGCGACGACCCGGCCCTGAAGATCGCGGATCGGGAACAGGAGGCGTCCGCGGAAGCGGTCGTAGGCGCCAGCGCGATTCTCGCGCGCGACCGCCAGGCCCGTGGCGATCAGCGCCTCCTCCGAGACCTTCTCGGCCCTCATGAAGGTGAGCAGCGACTCCCACCCCTCGGGCGCGTAGCCGAGGCCGAAATGCCTGGCGATCCCGGTGTCGATCCCGCGCTCTCCGAGATACGCGCGCGCCCGCTCGCCGGCCGGCTTCCAGAGCGTGTCGGCGTAGAAGCGCCCCGCGAGGTCCATCACGCGGGTGAGCTCCTCGCGGCCCGAGTCGCCGCTCCTGGCCCCGTGCTCGTCGGGCAGCGCGACCCCGGCGGTCTTCGCCAGGGCGCGGACCGCTTCGGGGAACGAGAGGCGATCCTGGCGCATGACGAAGCCGAAGGCGTCGCCCCCGACGCCACAGCCGAAGCAGTGGAAAATGCTCTTTCGAGGATTGACCGTGAACGAAGGTGTTTTCTCGGTATGGAACGGGCAGAGCCCCTTCCAGTGGGATCCGGCCTTGCGAAGGTTCACGAACCGGCTGACGAGGTCGACGATGTCGACGGCGGCTCGGATGTCGTCGAGCAAGGTCTGCGAATACTGCATTTACCCGACCTTCAACGCGGCCACGGTCGCTCCCGTTCCGCCCTCCGATGGCTCACCGTCGCGGAACGACTCGACCAGCGGGTGACCGGCCAGGAGGTCGCGGACCGCCTTTCGGAGCGCGCCGCTACCCTTCCCATGGATCAATCGTACGCTCGCGAGGCCCGCAAGAAAGGCATCGTCGAGATATTTCTCGACGCGGTCCCGCGCCTCGTCGCTGGTGTGTCCCAGCAACAGAATCTCGGCAGCGACCGGGCGGGGGGCGGGTGTGTGGGAGGGGTCGCGGGGCTCCCGCACACCCGCCCCCCGCCCGGTCGCCACTGGGTGCGTAGGCGCCGGCCTCAGGACAGAGAGGGGTACGCGGACGGTGACCGCGCCGGACCGAACCGTCGCCGAGCTTCCGGTGATCTCGACCAGCTCACCGCGGATGCCCAGGTGCTCGGCCGCGACCGTGGCCCCGGGTGCCAGCGCCACCGGCCGCTCCACGGGCGCCTCGGGCACCAGCGCCTCCACCCGCCCGGCGACTTCGCGAACCCGGCGTCGGCTCTCATCGAGCGAGCGGCGCGACCGGTCGGAACGCTTGAGCTTGTCCCACTCGGCGGTGAGCGCCCGGCGGATCTCGGCGACGAGCGCCGTCGCCTCGGCGCGGGCGCGGGCGACGATCGCCTGGGCTCGGCTCTCGGCCGCCACCGCGGTCTGGCGGGCCTTCGCCAGCTGGGCCGCGGCCTCCGCGCGAATTCGCTCGATCTCGTTCGCCCGCTCGGCTTCCGTACGCGCGTTGGCGTCGAGCGTCGCCAGGAGGTCGGCGAGGCGTGCGGCATGCTCGGAGCGATGGGCGTTGGCACGGGCGATGAGCTCGGGGCCCAGGCCCAGCCGAGCGGCGATCGTCAGCGCGTAGCTCTGGCCCGGCTGGTCATAGCGAAGGCGGAAGGTCGGCGCCAAGGTCGCCGTGTCGAACTCGACCGACGCGTTGCGCGCGCGCGGATGCGTGGACGCGAACGCCTTGAGCGGCTCGAGGTGGGTCGTCGCGATCACCAGGGCGCCGCGCTCGGCCAGCTCCTCGAGGATCGCCTGGGCGAGGGCCGCGCCCTCGTCGGGATCGGTTCCGGCGCCGAGCTCGTCGAGGAGCACGAGCGAGCGCTGATCCGCTCTCTCGAGGATCTCGCGCGCCTGCTTCACGAAGGCCGAGAAGGTCGAGAGGTTCTCGGCTACGGATTGGTCGTCGCCGATGATCGCGAAGACGTCGTCGAACACGGGCAGGCGCGAGCCCTCGTCGGCGGGCACGTGGCAGCCGACCTGGGCCATGAGCGCCTGGACGGCGAGCGTCTTGAGGGCGATCGTCTTGCCGCCCGCGTTCGGCCCGGTGATGACGAGCAGCGGGCGGTCGGGACCGAGCTCGAGATCCATCGGGACGACCGTGCGGCTCGGGTCCTTCCAGCTCTGAGCCAGCAGGAGCGGGTGGCGGGCGCCCCGCAGTACGACCGTCCGTCCGGTGTCAATCGCCGGCGCCGTCGCGCCCATGCGCTCGGCGGCCTGGGCTCGCGCGAAGGTCCAGTCGAGCTCGCCGATCGTGCCCACCAGGCCGTCCAGATCGTCGAGGCGCGCGTGGATGGCGGCGGTCAGCTCGGCCAGGATGCGGGCGGTCTCGTGCTCTTCCTCGCGCGTGGCCTGCACGAGATCGTTGTTGGCCTCGACGACCTGCTCGGGCTCGATGAAGAGCGTCTGGCCGCTCTGGGAGCGGTCGTGGACGATGCCGCGCACGCGGGTCCGGGCCTCGGTCCGCACCGGCAGCACGTAGCGGCCGTGTCGAAGCGTGACGTACCGGTCGGCGAAGAGCCGGTCGGCGTCGTTGCCCTGGAAGGCGCGCTCGAGCTCGGTGGCGAGCTGTCGGCGCCGTTCGCGGATCTCGCGGCGGAGGCGCTTGAGCGTGGGGCTGGCGTCATCCGTCACGGCGCCGCTCGCGTCGAGGGCGCGGCGAAGCCGGTCGGCGAGCTCGGCGAAGCGGGGCAGGGCGTCGGTGATCGTCGCCACGCTCGGGCTCGCCTCGCGCACGCCCCGACCGTAGGCGCGGAGCTTGGGGCTCGCGTCGAGGACCGGGACGATCTGGATCATCTCGGAGCCGTCGAGCACGCTGCCCTCGGCGCGACAGCGCGTCAGGATGGGTCGGATGTCGGGGAGGGCTTCCAGGGGGAGCGAGCCGGCGGTGGCGAGCGCCAGGCGGGCCTGGCGGGTCATCTCGATCGCCGCCTGGACTTCGGAGGGTTCGGTGAACGGCTCGGCCGTCGTCGCCCGATCACGTCCCATCTGCGTCGAAGCTTCGTGGGCCAGGAGCCCCCGCACCGCGTTCCATTCGGTGCCGGGCTCCCAGATCCGGCCTGCCTCCAACCTTCGCCTCACTCGCTCCCGATCCGGGTCACGGGAGTGCCGGCGTCCATCAGGCGATCCCGGCTAATCGGACATCCGTTCGCGCCGCTTGGCCTTCTTGCGGGCGGCGAGGGCTTTGCGCTTGCGCCGAACGCTGGGCTTTTCATAGTGCTGACGCTTTTTGAACTCGGAGAGGAGGCCGGCCTTCTCGCACTGCTTCTTGAAACGCTTGAGCGCGTTTTCGAAAGATTCGTCGGGCTCGACGATGACCTTGGTCACGCGACTCCCCCTCAGGACGGCTGGATCTCCGGATAAACAACAACTATATACCACGCGACCCACCCTCGGGCAATCGAGGGCCATCGAGTAGACTGGGGCGACTCTCACGCCACCGGAGGAGAGGGCTTCGCCCTGACCACCACCAGCGTGCTCCCGCTCTACACGGTCATCCCCTTCGTGGTCATGCTCCTGGCGATCGCCGTGTTCCCGCTCTGGATCCCGCACTGGTGGGCGTCGAACCGCAACAAGCTGGCGGTCTCGCTCCTGCTGGGACTGCCGATTGTCGCCCTGTACGCGGCTCGCCGGCCCGGGGCCCTCCTGTCGATGGCCGAGGAGTACGTCTCGTTCATTGTGCTCCTGGCCGGCCTCTTCGTGATCTCGGGCGGCATCGTCCTGCGGGGAGATCTCGAGGCGACCCCCGTCACGAATATGGGGTTTCTCGCCCTCGGGTCGGTGCTGGCCTCCTTCGTCGGCACCACCGGGGCCTCGATGCTCCTGATTCGACCGCTGTTGCAGACCAATCGCGAGCGCACACACGTCCAACACACGATCCTCTTCTTCATCTTTCTCGTGTCCAACATCGGCGGCATGCTGACGCCGCTCGGCGATCCGCCGCTCTTCCTCGGATACCTGCAAGGCGTGCCCTTCACCTGGACTTTCCGTCTCTGGGCACACTGGGGCCTTCAAGTATCCGTGCTGCTGGCGCTCTATTTCGTCTGGGACACACGCGCGTACACGCGGGAGCCGATCGCGGCCCTCCGTCGGGATCGCGCTCAGATCGAGCCACTTCGCCTGCGCGGATCGTCGAACATCGTCTGGCTCGGCCTCGTCGTCTTCGCGGTCGCGTTCCTCCACGCGCCCTGGCGTGAGGCCGCGATCGTGGCGCTCGGCGGGCTCTCGCTTTGGCGGACGCCGCGCGCGTTGCGTCGCGCCAACGGCTTCACCGCCTATCCGATCGTGGAGGTTGCCGTCCTGTTCGCCGGGATCTTCCTCACGATGATCCCGGCGCTCGAGCTGTTGCGGCTGCGCGGCGGGGAGCTCGGCGTGCGCGAGCCCTGGCACTTCTACTGGGCGTCGGGACTGCTCTCGTCGTTTCTCGACAACGCGCCGACCTACCTGACGTTCCTGGCACTCGGCCAGGGGCTCGGTCTGGCGCGCGAGGTCGTGGACGTGCCGCACACGATCCTGGCGGCGATCAGCGTCGGCGCCGTCTCGATGGGCGCCAACAGCTATATCGGCAACGCGCCGAACTTCATGGTGAAGTCGATCGCCGAGGAGCAGGGAGTGAAGATGCCGAGCTTCCTCGGGTACATGGTCTACAGCGGCGTGATTCTGTTGCCGCTGTTCGTGATCGTCACCGTCGTGTTCTTTTTGTAGTCGGCGGAGCGGCGCCGCCCCGCGCTCGCCTCGGGCACGGCCTGTGCGTCATTGGCCGGAGCAGGAGCATATTGGCCGCTCCGAGGAAGAGTCCGAAAGGGGCGGCGGGAACCAGCGGGAACCAGGAATCCCCACCGAACACGTCCCACACCTCGGCCAGGGAGACGCCTATTGGTTTCATGAGGGAAATGGAACTTACTTGAATGACGAGCGTCATGTAGATCGTGTGGAGGATGACGGAGCGACTCCCATGACAGGCGGCTAGCCGAGCAGGGCGAGGACTTTGTCGACCGCTTCCGCGACGGCGGCGTCGACCGTAGGCAGCTCGTCGCGCTCGAACGAGGTCAGCACGTGGTCAGGGACGTCTCCCTTGTGGTCGGGGCGGCCGATTCCGACCTTGATGCGCTTGATCTCCTGGGTGCCGAGCGCGTCGATCACGGATCGCACGCCGTTGTGGCCGCCGTGGCTACCCTTCATGCGCAGGCGTACGGTCCCCAGGGGCAGGTCGATGTCGTCGTAGACGAGGATCAGGTCGGCGGGACCGGCCTCCGCGCGGCGCAGCGCCCTCGCGACGACCGGTCCGCTCTCGTTCATGAACGCGAGCGGCTTGACGAGGCGAACCTCTTCGCCCCGCCAGCGTCCGCGGGCCACGATCGTGGCGCCGTCCCGCCGCCACGACCCGCGGACCGTTTTGGCGAGGACGTCGAGAACGCGCTGGCCCACGTTGTGGCGCGTGTCCTGGTACTCCGGCCCCGGATTCCCAAGCCCCACGACCACTCGGCCGGATCCCCGGCCTTCCGCGTGGGCCACGCGATTGTCGCTCTGTTACTTGTCCTTCTCGGACTTCTCCGCGCGCGCGGGCCGCGCCGGCTTCTTGCCGTCGTCGGCCGCCGCCGCCGCTTCTTCGCCTTCCTTGGGCTTGCGCTCGGTGAGGACCTCCGGCTCGGTGACCGCCGCCGCTGCCGGCGCCGCCACCGCCACCACTTCCTCCGCCATCGGCGGAGCCACGGTCGCGACCGCCTGACCCGGGTCGTTCACAATCCGCACGCCCGCCGGCGCGCGCAGCTCGGCCACCGTCAGGACGTCGCCGATCATGAGGGCACTGACGTCGGCATCGATCCGCTCGGGGATCGCGGTCGGCACGCACGACACGGTCAGCTCGTGGAGCACGAGGTTCAGGATGCCCTTCTGCTCCTTCACGCCCGCGGCCTCGCCGATGGCGCGCACCGCCACCTGCACGGTGATCGCGCGGTCCACGGCCACCTCTTGCAGGTCGACGTGCAAGAGCAGCTCGGTGACGGGATCGAATTGCAGGTCGCGGATGATCGCCAGCCGCGTGCCGTTGCCATGGTCACCGTCGAACCGGAGGGTGAGCAGCTGGGTCGTGCCCTCGTGGCCGTGGATCATCCGCAGCACCGCTTTGGGATCCACCGTGACCGACTCGGCCTTCTTGCCGTCGTAGAGGACGGCGGGAACGGCGCCCTCGCGGCGCAGGCGCTTGGCGAAACCCTTGCCGCTTCCGTCGCGCCGCTTGATCGTCAGCTCCTGCATCGTCGCCATGGCTTGAAGCTCCTTGCCGTCGAGTTACGCGAACAGAGTCGAGACGGATTCTTCGTCGTGAATGCGCCGGATCGCCTCGCCCAGGAGCGGCGCGACCGAGAGCACCGTGATGCGCGCCGCCGCGCGCTTGGCGTCGCTCAGAGGAACCGAGTTCGTAACGACGACCTCCTCGATCGGCGAGGCGGCGATGCGATCGATCGCCGGCCCCGAGAGCACCGCGTGGACGCCACAGGCCATGATGCGCCGGGCGCCCTCGCGTTCGAGCGCCGACACCGCTTGCGTCAGGGTGCCGGCGGTGTCGACGATGTCGTCGATGACGACGGCGTCGCGTCCCTTGACGTCACCGATCAGGTGCATCGCGACCGCCGAGTTCGGTCCCTCGCGCCGCTTGTCGATGATGGCCAGCCCGGCATCGAACCGCTTGGCCATCGCGCGCGCGCGCTCCACGCCGCCCGCGTCGGGCGCGACGATGACCGGATCTCTCAGATCTTTCTTGCGCAGGTAGTCGATCATCACGACCGGGCCGGCGAAGAGGTGGTCCACCGGCACGCTGAAAAATCCCTGGATCTGGCCGGCGTGCAGGTCGAGCGCCAGCACGCGGTGGATCCCCGCCGCCTCGAGCAGGTCGGCGACGAGCCGCGCCGAGATCGGCACGCGCGACTGGACCTTCCGGTCCTGGCGCGCGTAGCCGTAGTAGGGGAGCACCGCCGTGATCCGGCGCGCCGACGCGCGCTTCATGGCGTCGACCATGATGAGTAGCTCCATGAGCGTATCGTTCACCGGCGGGCACGTGGGCTGGATGACGAACACGTCGGTGCCGCGCACGTTCTCGTCGACCTGCACGTAGACCTCGCCGTCCGAGAACCGCGTGACCTCGGCGTCGGCCATCGGGACGTGCAGGTACTGCGCGATCTCCTCGGCGAGCGGGCGGTTCGCGTTGCCGGTCAGGAGCTTCAGCTCATACGCCATCGGTGCCTCGTCCTATTCGTGTGGTTGGGGCGGGAGGATTCGAACCTCCGAATACGGGATCCAAAGTCCCGCGCCTTGCCGCTTGGCCACGCCCCATCGTGTTCGCTTCACTCTCTGTCGGCGCGCCCTCGGCCGGCAGGGCCCCAGCCCCGCGGCGCGCACCACCATGGGCCTCAGCGCATGCGGATCGCCGGGCCGCGCAGCGCCCGGACCGCCCAGCATCCCCAGCGCGCGCGCGTGACCCGAGCGCGGATCTGCCGCGCGTGATCGTACGAGCGCGCAATGCCGAACACCGTGAGCCCGCTCCCCGACATCGCCGCCCCCAGCGCACCCGCGGCCAGGAGCGCCGCCTCCATCTGCTCCACCACACGGTACCGCGCACTCGCGACGCGTTCCAGCGTGTTGCCGAGGCTGGCCGCCACCCGCCCCGGCTGCCGGCTCCGGAGCGCCGTCGCCATCCCCTGCGCTCGGGCCCCGTCAGAATACATCGTGGCCACGACCCCTCCGTAGATCTCCGCCGTGCTCGCCGCCACGCCCGGATTCACCAGCACGAGCGAGAGCGCCGAGCACGTCAGGGGCGCGAGACGATCGCCGCGTCCGGTCGCCAGCGCGGCACCGCCGTGCAGGAAGAAGGGGACGTCCATCCCCAGCTTCACCGCGGCGTCGGCCAATCGCGCGGTCGACCACCCGAGCCCCCACACCCGATTCAATCCCACGAGCACGGCCGCGGCGTCCGTCGATCCGCCCCCGAGGCCGGCCGCGACGGGGATCCGCTTGTCCAACGTGATCCGCGCCCCGCGGCTCACCCCCGCCATCTCGCGGAGAGTCAGCGCCGCCTTGAGCGCCAGGTTGGTCCCGTCCGTCGGAACGTCTGAAGCGGTGGTCCGGAGCTCCAGAACGTTCGCGTCCTCGAGCACCAGCCGGTCTGACAGATCCACGGCCTGCATGACCGTGGCGATTTCGTGGTAACCGTCGTCCCGCCGTCCAAGCACCTCGAGCACGAGGTTGATCTTGCACGCTGCGCTGAGCGCGAGGCGACGGGGCTTCCCCGACCGCTTCGACAAGACAACGCACCATAGCACGGGCCGGGGGGCCTTTCAACGGATGGGCTGTGTTTTCGCCCCTTTCGGGATCGTCAGGGTGAAACGCTCCTCATCGATCTCTTCGCCCTCGACCAGGTTCCGGTAGCTGACGGACCCGGTGACATACGACATGGCCGCGTCGAGGTCGAACCCCTCCAGCGCCCCGCCCCCGTCGCGCCGGTACTTGATCAGCGCGTTGAACCGGCTCCCGAAGATCTCCCGCTGCTGGATCACGCCGGTCCCGAGGTCGAGCCACACGCGCTGGCGCCCGCCCGCACCGTCCACCAGATTCAGTGACGGACCCGTGGCGTCGGGAGCGAGAACCTCTGCGCTTCGGAGGTCGCGCGGCCCGGCGAAACGGCCGGCCAGCACCGAAACGAGGTCGTCGGAGTCCAGAGGCAGACGAAGAACTTTTGAGATCGTTTCCGCGTCGGCCGGCCCCACGTGGGCCTCGTTCTTCAGCGCGTTGTAGGCGGTGATCTGCCCATCGCGGACGGCGACGACCATGAGCGGCGGGCCGAACGGCGAGAGCGCCTCCAGGCGGACCGAGCTCGGCGCCTTGATCAATAGAACCCCCTGCAGGCGCTGGCGCTCCCCGCCCTTCGTCAGCGAGACGTCGGCGAGAGCACGCATGCTGGTGAACTCGGCGTAGCGCTCGGCGAGCAGGGCGAGCGCTCGCTGGGCGTCGTCGCTTATCGGTTCTCGAGGGGGTGCGGTGGCGCAGGCGGCGACCAGTGCCACCTGCAGGTAGAGCAGGAGACTACTGAGAGGCTTTCGGGCCACCCTTGACCCGGCGCTGGCGATCCTTGAGGTCATTGACCTTCTTCTTGACCCCGTCGGCGGCCGGGTCGAGCTGGAGGGCCTTTTCCCATGCGGCCAGGGCGTCCTCGTCGAGGCCGTTCTTGACCAGCGCGTCGCCGAGGTGCTCGTAGATCACGGGATCCGGCTCCTTCGTCTTCATGACGGCGCGTTTGAGCTCCTTCAACGCCTCGGGATACTTTCCCTGCTGGTAGTACGCCCACCCGAGACTGTCGATGAAGTAGCCGTTCTCGGGCTCGAGATCCAGCGCCTTACCGATCAGCTTGATCGCCTCGTCCAGGTTTTGCCCGCGCTCGGCATACATGTAGCCGACGTAGTTGTAAGCCTCGGCGTTCTTCGGATCGAGCGCGATCACGCGGTGGAAGGACTTGACCGCATCGTCGAATCGCGATTGCTTCTCGTAGACGACTCCGAGCTGAAAGTGCAAGTCTTTCTGCTTGTCGTCGAGCCCGAGGCCCTCCTGGAGCGTCTCGGCCGCGCGGTCGTACTCCTTGGCGCGATAATAGGCGGTGCCGAGGTAGAGGAACAGCTCGGGCCGCTTGGGCTCCATGTTGACGGCTTCACGAAGGGTCGAGATCGCCTCGTCGAAGCGCTTGGCCCGTCCGTAGAGGAACCCGAGCTGGACGCGCGCGTCGATCGACCGCGGGTCGGCTCTCAGGATCCGCTCGAGCTCGGCCTTCGCCTCGGCGTCGCGTCCGGCGTCCATGTACGTGGTGGCGAGGAAGTAACGGGCGCGGAGATTCGCCGGCTCGAGCGCCACGATGCGTCGAAACGCCTCGATGGCCTTGTCCCACATCTTCTGCTCGTAGTAGACGGCGCCCAGCTTCATCCACGCGCGCGGGTTCTGCGGCGTGGCCTCAGCGACCCCTTCGAGCTCGGTCTGGGCCTCGGGCAGGCGTCCGAGCCGGATCAGGAGGTCGGCCAGCTTGTCGGCGAACGCCGGATTGTCCGGATTGGCCTTGACCGCGCGCCGATAGACGTCGATCGCCTCTTCGTTCTTGTGGAGCGCCTCGCCGTAGACCGCGCCGAGAGCGCTCCAGGCTCCATCGTGATCGGGGTCGAGCTCTACGGCGGCGGTGAGGCGCGCGATCGCCTCGTCCCAGGCCTCGGTCTCGATCGCGAGGCGACCGAGGAGGAACTGCGCCTGGGCCAGCCGCGGCTGCTGCTCGACGAGCCGCAGGAGCACGGCGCGCGCCTTGTCGTACTGCTTTTGCTCGACGTAGATCCGGGCCATCGTGAGATAGGGCTCCTCGGAGCTCGGGCTGAGCTGGATCGAGCGCTCCAGCTCGGCCTCGGCCTCAGCAAACTTCCGCTGCGTGCGCAGCAGCTCGGCCAGGGTCATGTGGGTCGAGACCTGGTCGGGTGCCAGCTCGACGGCCCGGCGCGCCGCGGCCACCGCCTCGTCGATGTTGTCGGCGCGCATGAGCAGCTGGGCGAGCTGGGTCCACAGGGCGGCCGAATTGGGGTCCTTCTTGATCGCGGCCTTCATGTGGGGGACCGCGTCCTTGAATCGGCCCGCCTGAACGTTCATCTGCGCCAGGGTGTAGGAGTAGTACGCATCGCTGCGAGGGTCGGCGGCGGCCACGGCGCGGCGCGGAATCTCGTCGTCGCCGGCGATCGTCGGCTGGCCCGCGCTGGCGCAGCCGGCCAGCGCGGTGGCGGCGACAATCACGGTCAGCCCCGGCCACGCCTTGGTCAGCAGGCGACGCGCCGCCGAAGCGACACCCGCGTCGGGAATGGCCGCGGTCGCTTCGTCGATCTCCCGCAACGCCCGCGGGTCGAGCGCCGGAGCGGCGGTGGCGCTCGTACGCGAGGACACATCGCCCTCGATCGTGCCCGACACGAAGCGGAGCGACCGGACGGCGTCGAAGCGCTGCCTGAGACGGCGGGTCAGCTCCTCACTGCGAAGAGTGAGCTCGTGGAGCCAGGGCGAGTTGTCGACCGCCACCGTGAGGCACCCGTCGGCGAAGCTCCGCGCCTGAGCGCGGCGGGCGGCGTCGGGCCCGACCACCTGGGGCCAAGCGCGACGGATCTGGTGCTCGAGCAGCCGATCTCGCAGGTCAGGGACCGCGGTGAGCAGCAGATCAGCAACGGCGCGCGGCGATCGGCTGTCCATACTTTCGTATCATACATCCTTGGCACAGCGGGCCGCGAGAGCGGTTGAGAACCCTGATATAGTGGCGTCAATCATGGCAAAACCGAAGCGTGGCGACGTCCTCGATCTGACGATCGACGACCTCGCGTTCGGGGGTGAAGGGGTCGGCCGCGTCCAGGGCTACGTCCTCTTCGTCCGCGGGGGCGTCCCCGGCGACCGGGTGCGGGCCAGGGTCGTCGAAGCGCGCTCGCGGTTCGGGCGGGCGGTGGTCGAGTCCATCGAGACGCCGTCGCTGGATCGGGTCGAGGCGCCCTGCGCCTACTTCGGCCGCTGCGGCGGCTGCCGCCTCCAGCATCTCTCGTACGCCGCCCAGCTCGGCTTCAAGGAAAAGCAGGTGCGCGACTGCCTCGAGCGGATCGGCGGGCTCGGCGAATTCGATCTCCGGCCCATCCTGGCCGCGCCCGAGCCTTACGGATACCGCAACAAGATGGAGTTCACCATCGTGCGCGGCGCCGACGCGCCCGAGATCGGCCTGCACCAGGCCGACCGCTACGACGTGGTCCTGGACATCGAGCGCTGCCATCTGCAATCGGACACGATGAACGCCCTGCTCGCTGAGCTCAGGGCTCAGGCCCGAGCGCGGGGACTGTCGGTCTACGACCAGGATTCGGGGGCGGGGCTGTTGCGTTTCGCGACGGTGCGCGAGGGGCGGCGCACCGGCGAGGCGATGGTGAACATCGTCGCCGCCGCGCCCGACGTGGAGACCTTGGCGCCCGTCGCCGAAGGGCTGCGCGCACGCGTACCGGCGCTGGCCAGCGTTGTCCTGAACGTCAACGCGAAGAAAGCCTCGGTCGCGGTGGGCACGGAAGAGCACCTCCTGCTCGGGCGCGATCACATCCGGGAATCGCTGGGCGGGCTCACGTTCCAGGTATCGGCGAGCTCGTTCTTCCAGACCAACACCGTGCAGGCCGAGCGGCTGTTCGCCGTGGTCGAGGCGGCGTGCGAGCTCTCCGGCACCGAGACGGTCATGGATCTCTATTCCGGGACCGGCGCGATCAGCCTCCTGCTGGCCAGACGCAGCCGCTGGGTCTACGGGATCGAGGTGTCCACGGCCGCCGTGGACGACGCCTTGCGCAACGCGCGCGAGAACGGGATCGAGAACTGCACGTTCCTGCCGGGCGAAGTGCGCCACGTCCTGCCGACTTTGATGCGCGACGGCGTCCGCGCCGACGTGGTCGTGGCCGATCCGCCCCGCGCCGGCTTCCATCCCAAGGCGCTCAACGCGCTCGCCGCGCTCCGTCCGACGCGCCTGGTCTACGTATCGTGCAATCCGTCCACGCTCGCGCGCGACGTCGGCGATCTGGTTCGTCAAGGCTATCGACTCGACTGGGTCGAGCCGGTCGACATGTTTCCGCAGACGCCGCACATCGAGGCCGTCGCCCTTCTTCGTCTCGTGTCATGAAGATCTTCCTGGCCCGCCGTCTGGCCCAGTCGCTGCTGGTCCTGCTGGGCGTCTCCTTCATCGTCTTCTTCATCCTCTATCTCACTGGCGACCCGGCGCTGGTGCTGCTGCCGCCCGACTCGTCCGCAGAGGACGTGGAGAAGTTCCGGCAGGCGATGGGCTTCAACGATCCGTTCATTGTGCAGTACGGCCGCTTCTTCGTCGGCGCGCTGCACGGCAACTTCGGGCAGTCGGTGCGCCACGGCGAGCCGGCCTTCGGCCTCGTCGTCGAGCGCATGCCCGCGACGTTCCAGCTGGCGGGCGCCGCGCTGCTCGTGGCGCTGTGTCTGGCGATCCCGGCCGGCATCGTTTCGGCGGTCCGGCGCAACACGATTCTCGACTACGTCTCGACCGTCGTGGCGCTGCTCGGACAGTCGATGCCGACCTTCTGGCTCGGCATCATGCTCATCTTGGTGTTCTCGGTCCAGTTCAACCTCCTGCCGTCCTCGGGACGGGGCTCGTTCGAGCACCTCATCCTGCCGGCGATCACGCTCGGGCTCTTCACGACCGCGCGCATCACGCGACTCACGCGCTCGGGGATGCTCGAGGTGCTGAGCCAGGACTACATTCGCACCGCGCGGGCGAAGGGCGTGAGCGACTCGCCCGTCGTCTGGAAGCATGCGCTCAAGAACGCCGCGATCCCGATCGTGACGATCGTCGGGATCGAGCTGGGCACCCTGCTCGGGGGATCGGTCATCACGGAGACGATCTTCGCGTGGCCGGGCGTCGGCCGCCTGTCGGTCCAGGCCATCTACAACCGCGACTATCCGGTGGTGCAGGCGGCGGTCTTCCTGCTCTCGTCCACCTTCGTGCTCGTCAACCTGGCCGTCGACGTCGTCTACACCTATCTCGATCCGCGGATCCGCCTCCAGTGAGCGTTCCGATCAGCGCGCGCACCCTGGACCTCGCCGCGGCGCGCAGCCCGGCCCGGCGCGAATGGACCGTGTTCGCCCGTCGTCTCGCGCGCCGGCGGACGGCGCTCTTCGGCCTGGCGGTGGTCATGATCGTGATCGTCGCGGCGCTCGGCGCGCCGTGGCTCGCCCCCTACGATCCGATCGAGCAGGACATTACGAACCGACTGAGGCCGCCGGGCGCGCTCGACGCGGCCGGACGCTCGCACCTCTTCGGCACCGATCACCTCGGCCGCGACCTCCTGGCCCGCATGATCTACGGCGCGCGCCCGGCGCTGATGGTCGGCTTCGCGGCGGTCGCGATCTCCGGCTTGCTCGGGATGGGCGTCGGGCTCGTCTCCGGCTACTTCGGCGGGCGGATCGACGACGTGTTCATGCGCCTTGCCGACATCCAGCTGGCGTTCCCGTTCATCTTGCTCGCCATCGCGGTGATCGGCGTCCTCGGACCGAGCCTGCCCGTGATCATCGTGGTTATCGGAGTCTCGAGCTGGGTCGTGTACGCGCGCGTCGTGCGCGGCGCCGTGCTCTCGTTGCGCGAGCGCGAGTTCGTCCAGGCCGCGCACGCGCTCGGTAGCCGCGACGGCCGCGTCCTCGTGCACCACATCATGCCGAACGCCTTCACGCCCTGGCTCGTCGTCGCCACGCTCGACATGGCGCGCGTGATCGTGATCGAGTCGGCGCTCTCGTTTCTGGGCCTCGGGGTCCAGCCGCCGACTCCGACGTGGGGCGGAATGCTCGCCGACGGCCGCGTCTACATCTCGACCGCCTGGTGGCTCGCTACTTTCCCGGGGCTGGCCATTCTCGTTACCGTTTTGGGGATCAATCTCTTCGGTGATGGGTTGCGGGATACGCTCGATCCTCGCTTGAAGCTCTAGCGTCCAGGTCCGGGCGCGAGGAGCGCGCCCGGCCTTGGCGGTGGAGCTTCGGCGGGGTCGGGCGTGCGCGCGCCTAGCTCCGAAGCGCCGTCGCCAACACGTGATTGCGTGGCCGCTCCGGCTTCCTTCTCGCTTAGGCCGGGGGGTCGGGATGCCTGTGCTTGGTTCGCGGGCCGGAATGTCGCCCGCTCCGGCGAGAACACTTGACCCGATGATGAGGACACTTTGATCCGTCCGTTTTTGAGCCGCTCGGGTGCTTTACGAGCGTGGGCGCGCTTGGCGGCGGGAGTAGATCGATCGGGCCAGGAGGAGGGTCGCGGCGAGGGGGGCCGTGAGCCAGAGGAGGCCGGAGGGGACGCCGGTGAGGACGTTGAGGATGACGAAGGCGACGCCCCCGACGAGGGCCATCCAGAGGAGGAGAGTGGTGGTACGGTCGACGACCCAACGCCAGCCGAGGATGGCGACGAGCATCGCCAGCAGGGCGCCGATGGCATCGATCGCGACGTCCTTGATGCTGGCGGTCCGAGAGGGCTCGAGCGACTGGCGTGCTTCGTCCAGGATCGCCCAGACCAGGCAGATCGCGAACGCGATCGTCGCGGCGGCCCGAGGCGTCAGATGACGGCCCCTGGCGAAGGCGCGATACCAGAGCGCTGCCAGCGTCGCGTATTCGGTGAGGTGACCGGCCTTGCGCACGAGCCCGTGTAGGGCGTCGAGCTGGGTCGGCGTGGCCGAAGGGGCCAGCAGGCGAAGGAGCGGCACGAGCCATCGCCCGGTGTGCTCGGCACTTCCCACGTCGGATGACAGCACCATGATCACGGCCATCCACAGGGCGGGAGGGAGCCAGTACTTGAGGGGCATGCCGCCATGATACAAACAGCGGTCGCCACACCGATCTGAGCTAGAACTCGGCACCCGCCGTGCTAGAGTGGCCGCGATGCTCGGCCGGATCCTCGACGATCTGCTGACCTCACCGTCGACGGGGCCGTGCATTACGGCGACGCGTCACTTTCCCGCGCGGCCCCCCGTCCTGGCGCCGTTGCCCGCATCGCTCGATCCGCGAATCGGCGACGCGCTGCGCGCGCGCGGAATCGGCGAGCTCTATTCGCACCAGGCGCGCGCCTGGGAGCTGATCGCGAAGGGCCAGAACGTGGTCATCGTCACGCCGACCGCCTCGGGCAAGACGCTCTGCTACAACCTGCCCGCGCTCCAGGCGCTCGTGCATCAGCCGGACGCCCGGATCCTCTATCTGTTCCCCACGAAGGCGCTCGCCCAGGATCAGCTGGCCGAGCTGGAAGCGCTCGCCCGGCAGCTGCCCGAGATGCGGATGTTCACCTACGACGGCGACACGCCCCAGGACGCGCGACGCGCGGTCCGGGCGCGCGCGAACCTCGTCCTCACGAACCCCGACATGCTCCACTCGGGGATCCTGCCGCACCACACCAAGTGGGCGACGCTCTTCCAGAACCTCCGCTACGTCGTGATCGACGAGCTGCACGCGTACCGCGGCGTCTTCGGCTCGCATCTCGCCAACGTGCTGCGGCGTCTGCGTCGCATCTGCCGCCACTACGGCTCGGCGCCCCAGTTCATCATGGCCTCCGCGACGATCGCGAACCCGGGCGAGCTGGCCGGCCGCCTCATCGGCGAGCCGGTCGAGGAGATCAGCGAGAGCGGGGCGCCGACCGGCGACCGCGTGTTCGTCTGCTACAACCCGCCGGTCGTCAACCCCGCGCTCGGGATCCGCGCGCCGTACCTCGGCGAGGCAGCGAAGCTGGCGCTGCGGTTCCTCAAAGAGAAGATCGCCACGATCGTCTTCGCCCAGAGCCGGCTCGCCACCGAGGTCCTGCTGACTGCGATCAAGAGCGGTGTGGCCGACAAGACGGGCGACAGCGGGATCGTGCGCGGCTATCGCGGCGGCTATCTGCCGATGCGGCGCCGGGCGGTCGAGAAGGGCCTGCGCGAGGGCGAGGTGCTCGGCGTCGTCTCGACCAACGCGCTCGAGCTCGGCGTCGACATCGGCCACCTCGACGTCGCGGTGCTCGCCGGCTATCCCGGCGGCATCGCCTCGCTCTGGCAGCAGGCCGGACGCGCCGGGCGTCGGAGCGGCCGATCCGCCGCGATCCTGGTGGGGACGAGCGCGCCCCTGGACCAGTTCATGGTCACGCATCCCGAGTATCTCTTCGGCACGCCGCCCGAGCACGCGCGCGTGAACCCGAACAACCCGTTCATCCTCGTGAACCATCTCAAGTGCGCCGCGTTCGAGCTGCCGATCGGCGAGGACGAGCGGTTCGGCGAGCTCGACGTCAGGAAATTCCTGTCGGCCCTGGACGACGAGGGCGTGCTGCACCACGCCGGGCGTCACTGGCACTGGGCGGCCGAGACCTATCCGGCCGATCACACGTCGCTCCGCACCGTGACGACCGACAACTTCCTGGTGATCGACACCACGGCGCGCGACGAGAAGCAGACGAAGCGTCGCCAGATCATCGCCGAGGTCGACTGGGGCAGCGCGTTCGCGACGATCTATCCCAAGGCGATCTACCTCGTGGAGAGCGAGCCCTACGAGGTCCAGGAGCTCCACTTCCGCGAGGACGAGGAGAAGGTGGCGTACGTCAAGCGCGTCGCTGTCGATTACTTCACCGACGCGGTGAGCGCCAAGGGCGTCTGGATCCTCCAGCGCCTGGCCGAGGCCCCACCGGCGCCCTATCTCGCCGAACAGGGCGAGGTGTTGGTGGCCGAGAAGGTCGTCGGGTTCAAGAAGATCAAGATGGGGACGCTCGAGAACGTCGGCTCGGGCGAGGTCGAGCTGCCCCAGCAGGAGATGCAGACGACGGCCGCGTGGATCACCGTCGGGCCCAACGTCCTGGCGCGCGTGAGCCGTTCGCGCGAGGAATTGATCGACGGGCTGCGCGCCGTCACGTATCTCCTCCATCACCTGGCGCCGATCTTCCTGCTCTGCGACATCCGCGACCTCGGCTCCTGGCTCGGCGACACGACGCCCGCCACGAGCGGCGCCGTGGCGACCCGGGACTCGACGAAGCGCCGTCTGATGGCCGCCGAGCAGTTCAACCCGACTATCTACCTCTACGATTCCCACGCCGGCGGCATCGGTCTCGCCGAGCACCTGTTCGAGGTCCTGCCGGACCTCTTGCGCCGCGGGCTCGAGACGCTCGAGACGTGCGCCTGCCGCGACGGCTGTCCCTCGTGCGTCGGGCCCGTGAACGAAGTGGGCCGCCGGGCCAAGAGCACGGCGCGGGCGCTCCTGCGCGCGCTGACCGACTGAGGTCGCGTGGGCACCCACTCGCTCGACGATCTGCGTCGCGTCATCCGCCGCATCGAGACGGGGCGCCCCAAGCGCCCGGCCGCTCGACCGATCGAAGAGATCCTGGGCGGTGAGCTCGTGGACACCGGCGAGGGAGCGCTTCTGGTGGTTCGGCGCGAGTTCCCGCTCTCGCACCGGCACGGGCGTCAGACGCTCGGCTCCGTGCTCCAGGCGCCCCTCGATCTCTTGAGCGCGGTGGCGGGCGCCGAGCGTCCCGTCGCGGACGCGCGGCGGCTCCTCTTCCTCGACGCCGAGACGACCGGTCTGGCCGGCGGGACCGGCACCTACGCGTTCCTGGTCGGCGCCGCCTGGCTCGAGGACGACCGCCTGGTGCTGGCGCAGCATTTCATGCGCGACTTCGACGAGGAGCCGGCGCTGCTGGCGGCGCTGCGCCCGATCCTCGAGCGGGCCAGCGGCCTGGTGACCTTCAACGGGGCGACCTTCGATCTGCCGCTGCTCGAGACGCGCTTCCTGATGACGCGCCGGCGCTGGCCGGACACCCTTCCGCACCTCGATCTCCTCCGTCCGGCGCGGCGAATCTGGACCTCGTGCCTGCCCGATTGCCGGCTGGCGACGCTCGAGCGCGAGGTGGTCGGCGTCGTACGCGAAGACGACATCGCCGGCGGCCTGATTCCGTCGCTCTACTTCGACTTCCTGCGCTCTCGGCGGGCCGCGCCGCTGGGCCGCGTGCTCGCCCACAACCGCGACGACATCCTCACGTTGGTGGGGCTCCTCGGCTGGTTCGGGAAGGCGCTGACGTCGCACGAGGAGCTGACGGCCGGCGAGCTCGGCGGCCTCGGGCGTCTCTGGGAGCCGGTGGACGTCGAGCGGGCGCTCGACTGCTATCGCGCCGCGCTCGCCGCGGGGCTCTCCGGTGCGCCGGCGCAGGTCGTGCGGCTGCGTCTGGCGCGGTGGGAGAAGCGCTTCGCGCGGTGGGACGCCGCGTGCGCGCTGTGGGAAGAGGCGGCGCGCGACGCCGGCTTCGACCCGCGCCCGTGGGAAGAGCTCGCCAAGTTCCACGAGCATCGGCGGCGCGACTTCGTGACCGCGCGCTCGGTCGTCGAGGACGCACTCGGCCTCGCCGAGGATGCGAGCGTGTCCTCACGCGTGCGGGAAGCGTTCGCCTACCGCCGCGCCCGGCTCGAGCGGCGCCTGGTCGCGCGAGGGTGACTTAACGAGCAGGTGTGTGGGCGCCACTGGGGCGCGCTGTACCGCCAGTTCGCCGACTTCCAGCCCGTCCTGTGCGACGCGCGCGGCGACGTGATCGCCGCCGGCTTCACGATTCCGCTCGCGTGGAGCGGTCGTGGTCGTGAGCGGCAGCGTCGCCCAGTGGGCGGCGTGGACGGGTATGAGATTCCCGGAGAGCGGGCGATACACGGTCCCCGGCGCGCTGGCGCCGGTGACGATCGACCGCCGGAGAAACCGCGGCTGTTACGTCGAGCCGAACGTCTGGATGCTGCACCCGGTCAGGGCGCCGGGGCGGTGACGCCGCGGGTCACGGCACCGGAGTCAGCGGCGGCTTGCCGTCGAGGACGGCCAGGCAGTTGCGGACGGCCAGGGTCGCCATCGCCAGGCGCGTATCGAACGACGCGCTCGCGATGTGCGGCGCGAGCACGACGTTCTTCAGCGGGAGGAGGCCCGGATGGACCTTCGGCTCCTCTTCGAAGACGTCGAGCCCGGCGGCGGCGATCCACCCCTCCTTCAGGGCGCGCACGAGCGCGGCCTCGTCGACGACCGGGCCCCGGGCCGCGTTCACGAGCACCGCCGACTTCTTCATGATCCGCAGGGTGCGCTCGTTCATGAGGTGGCGGGTCTCGGGCAACAGCGGCGTGTGAAGGCTGACGAAGTCGGCCTCCGCTAGGAGCGGCTCGAGATCCATTCGGGTCGCGCGCAGCTCGCGCTCGACGGCGGCGTCGGCCCGGAGGGCGTCCTGATAGAGGACGCGCATATTGAAGCCGAGCGCGCGCCGCGCGACCGCCCGTCCGATCCGCCCGAAGCCGACGACGCCCAGGGTCTTTCCGTGGACGTCGGCGCCCCACAGCAGGTCCCACTCCCACTTCTGCCACTGACCCGAGCGAGCGAAGTGGTCGGCCTCGACGACACGCCGTGCCGCCGCCATCAGCAAGGTCCACGCGAAGTCGGCGGTCGTCTCGGTGAGGACGTCAGGGGTGTTGGTGACGACGACCCCCCGGCGGCGCGCCGCGGCGACGTCGATGTTGTTGTAGCCGACAGCGACGTTCGCGACGACCTTCACCGTGGGCGCGGCGGCCAGGACCTCCTCGTCGATCGTGCTGATGATGTGGCAGATGAGCCCGTCCTTACCCCGAAGCCTGGCAATCAGTTCGGCCTTGGACAGCCCGGTCTGCGAGCTGTTGTAGTCGACGGTCACGTCCCTGGGAATGAGCTCGCGGGCCTTGCCGGGTAAGATATTGGAAATCAATATGCTTTTCGACATGAGCCTCCCCTTCCGGTTAATCCGGCTTGCGGCGGCTTGACACCGCCAGTATATTTAGCACTCGGCAATTCTGAGTGCTAACAGGCATCGGTGGCTGGAGGACGGTCAAAGCCCATCGCCCGCAGAAGGCTAGCGCAACATCACCAAAGCACCAAGGAGGCAGAGACACCATGAAGATTCGTCCGCTGCACGACCGCATCCTCGTCGAGCGGCTCGAGGAGCAGGAGGTCCGCCGGGGCGGGATCATCATCCCGGACACGGCCAAGGAGAAGCCGCAAGAGGGCAAGGTAATCGCCGTCGGGACTGGTAAGGTCAGCGACGACGGCAAGAGGATCCCCCTCGACGTGAAGGCCGCCGACAAGATCCTGTTCGGGAAGTACTCGGGCTCCGAGGTCAAGATCGACGACAAGGAATACCTCATCCTGCGCGAGGAAGACGTCCTCGCCATTCTCGAGTAAGGAGGGACGCGATCCATGCCGAAGCAGCTGAAGTTCGACGAAGAGGCCCGGAGCGCGCTGCTCAAGGGCGTCAACATCATGGCCGAGGCGGTGAAGGCGACCCTGGGACCGAAGGGGCGCAACGTCGTCATCGACAAGAAGTTCGGCAGCCCCACGATCACCAAGGACGGCGTCACCGTCGCCAAAGAGATCGAGCTCAAGGATCCCTACGAGGACATGGGCGCCCAGATGCTGAAGGAGGTCGCGTCCAAGACCTCCGATATCGCCGGTGACGGCACGACCACGGCGACCGTCCTGGCCCAGGCGATCTTCCGCGAGGGCCTGAAGAACGTGACCGCCGGGGCCAACCCGATGGGGCTCAAGCGGGGCATCGAGGCCGCCGTCGAGGCGGTGACCGACGAGCTCAAAAAGCTCTCCAAGTCGACCAAGGACAAGAAAGAGATCGCGCAGGTGGCCACGATCGCCTCGAACAACGACAAGACGATCGGCAACCTGATCGCCGAGGCGATGGAGAAGGTCGGCAAGGATGGAGTCATCACGGTCGAGGAGTCGAAGTCGGCCGAGACCGTCCTGGACGTGGTCGAGGGCATGCAGTTCGACCGCGGCTATCTCTCGCCGTACTTCGTGACCGACCCCGAGCGCATGGAAGTGGTGCTCGAGGACGCGCTGGTGCTGATCCACGAGAAGAAGATCAGCGTGATGAAGGACATGCTGCCGCTGCTCGAGCAGGTCGCGCGCTCCGGCAAGCCATTCCTGATCATCGCCGAGGACATCGAGGGTGAGGCGCTCGCGACGCTCGTCGTCAACAAGCTGCGCGGCACCCTGCACACCTGCGCCGTGAAGGCGCCGGGCTTCGGCGACCGCCGCAAGGCGATGCTCGAAGACATCGCGACCCTCACCGGCGGCAAGGCGATCACCGAAGATCTCGGCATCAAGCTCGAGAACATCAAGCTCGAAGACCTGGGCCGCGCCAAGAAGGTGGTGGTCGACAAGGACAACACGACCCTCGTCGAGGGCGCCGGCAAGGCCAATGCGATCGAGGGGCGCATCAAGCAGATCCGCGCCCAGATCGAGGAGACGACCTCGGACTACGACCGCGAGAAGCTCCAGGAGCGGCTGGCGAAGCTGGCCGGCGGCGTGGCGGTGATCAAGGTCGGCGCGGCCACCGAGACGGCGATGAAGGAGAAGAAGGCCCGGGTCGAGGACGCGCTGAACGCGACCCGCGCGGCCGTCGAGGAAGGCATCGTGCCGGGCGGCGGCGTCGCGCTGCTGCGCGCGTCGAAGGCCGTCGATCGCGTGAAGGCCGACGGCGACGAGAAGGTCGGCGCCATGATCGTGAAGCGAGCGCTCGAGGAGCCGATCCGCCAGATCGTCGAGAACGCGGGCCTCGAGGGCAGCGTGATCGTCGAGAAGGTGAAGAGCGAGACGGTAGCGAACCGCGGCTACGACGCGGACAGCATGGAGTATGTCGACATGGTGCAGGCGGGGATCATCGACCCGACCAAGGTCGAGCGGGTGGCGCTGCAGAACGCGGCGTCGATCGCGTCGCTGCTGCTGACCACCGAGGCGCTGATCACCGACATCCCGGAGGAGAGGCCGGCGGCGGCGCCCGCCATGCCTCACGGCGATATGTACTAACCGACCACCCTCAGCTCTCCCGGTTGGTTGACCGGTTGACCGGGGGAGTCTGAGGGGGGTCTTCCCACTCGGATCAATCAACGGCCCGGATCGAAATGGTCCGGGCCGTATCGTTTTGTCGGCGTTGACCTTGCACGGTTTCCGGATGTTTGATACGTTTAGGCGCTCAACTGGAGTCTGGCGGGAGGTGAGGGAGAACTGCGACCGTACGAAGTCCTCGTGATCGTCGATCCGCGTCCGACCGATGAGGAAGTCACCGCGCTGCTCACGCAGCTCGGCGAGCAACTCAAGACGCTCGGCGCCGATGTCACCAAAGTCGACAACTGGGGAAAGCGCCGGCTCGCGTACGACATCCGCAAGCAGCGGGAAGGCACGTACGCGGTGTTCGATGTCTCTGCCGAGCCCTCCATGGTGAAGGAGTTCGAGCGACAGGTGGGCCTCAACGAAAGCGTGCTGCGGTACGTCAGCACGCGGGTTCCGATCCGCAAGAAGGCTCGGCCGGCCAAAACTCAGGAAGTGGTCGAGGAGGTCAGCTGATGGCGAGCCTCAACAAGGTGTTCCTGATCGGCAACCTGACCAAGCCCCCGGAGCTTCGGTACACGCCCAGCGGAACCGCCGTGGCCGATTTGCGGCTGGCGGTCAATCGCAACTACACGACGCAGGGGGGCGAGAAACGCGAAGACACCTGTTTCCTCACGGTCGTCGTGTGGGGCAAGCAGGCGGAGAGCTGCGGCGAGTACCTCGACAAGGGCAGTCCGATCCTCGTCGAGGGCCGGCTGCAGACGCGCGAGTGGGAGGCCAAGGACGGCGGCAAGCGCACCGTCATCGAGGTCGTGGCCGAGCGCGTTCAGTTCATGGGCCGCGGGCGCGCCGCCGCTCCGGCGACCGTGGCGGCGTCGGCCGAGCCGTTCGCGGAAGAAGCCGGCTCCGGCAACGACGATGTCCCGTTCTAGCGACTAGCACGTTCTAGCGACTAGCAGAGGAGGGAGCCAGCCATTCCCCCGACATCCCAGAAGCCCGTCAAGCGCCGCCGGTTCGGCCGGCGGAAGATCTGTAAGTTCTGCGCCGACAAAGTCGATCTGGTCGACTACAAGGACGTCCGGCGTCTGAGAAGCTTCGTGAGCGAGCGAGGCAAGATCATCCCCCGTCGCATCTCGGGCAGCTGCGCCCGGCACCAGCGCCAGCTGACGCACGCGATCAAGCGGGCGCGCACGGTTGCCCTGCTGCCGTACCTGGCGGCGGACTAGGACCGGTCCATGAAGGTCATTCTGCTGGACGATGTCACGAAGGTCGGGCAACGCGGCGAGGTCCGCGACGTCTCCGACGGGTACGCGCGCAACTTCCTGATCCCCAAGAAGCTCGCACTCTCCGCCACCGCCGGAAATCTCAAGAACCTCGAGCACATCAAGAAGCAGCAGGACGCCAAGGCCGACCGCCTCAAGGCCGACGCCGAGGCGCTGCGCGCGAAGATCGAGGCGCTCGTCTACGAGCAGCGCCGCCAGGCCTCCGAGGAGGGCAAGCTCTTCGGCTCGGTCACCTCGCAGGACGTCGCCGATTTCCTCGGCACGCGCGGCATCCCGATCGAGCGCCGGCGCATCACGCTCGAGGAGCCGATCAAGGCGCTCGGTGAGCACGTGGTCTCCATGCGGCTGCACCAGGACGTCACGGCGCAGCTGCGGGTCAACATCGTCCGGGAGTAGCGGCGCATCGTGACCAGCGAACCCCGAAACCACTCGGACTCGCTGCTCTATCCACTCTCGACCCACCCGCCATCCACGGTCGTTCGTGGGATATCCACCGGATGTCCACGAAACAATCCACAAAAGCGCCTTCGCATCTAAAAGTGTTTGACGATCGTCGCCGCTTCGCTACGATGCATCGATGCTCAACGATGGTTCTCGCCGATGAGTCGACTGGAAGTGCCGGCGAGAATCCCGCCGCACAACCTCGACGCGGAGCGCGCCGTGCTGGGCGCGATCCTCCTCGAAGGTCGCGAGACTCTGCCGCGGGTGATCGAGCTTCTCAGGCCCTCGGATTTCTATACCGAGGCGCATCGCGTGACGTATCAGGCGATGCTCGATTTGTTCAACCGGAGTGAACCCGTCGATGTCCTGACCCTGACCGAGGAGCTACGCCGGGGCGACCAGCTCCAGATCGTCGGCGGACCTGCAGCGCTGGCCCTTCTCGTCGAACAGGGGTCGATCTCCGCGTACCTGAGTTCTTATGCGTCGATCGTTCGGGACATGGCTGTACTCCGCGAGCTGATCCAGACTTCGAGCCAAATTATTGCGCAGGCGTTCGAAGCCAAGGAAGACGTTCAAACCCTGGTGGACGACGCCGAGCGGAAGATCTTTAGCCTCTCCGAACGACGTCTCGAAGGCAGCGCATTGCCGATCCGCAAGATCCTGCAAAACACCTTCGAGTACATCGAGCGCCTCTACGAGCGGAAGGAGCACGTCACCGGCGTGGCGACGAGCTTCGAGAAGCTTGATCTGATGACCTCTGGGTTCCAGCCCTCGGACTTTGTAATCATCGCGGGGCGCCCGTCGACCGGGAAAACGGCCTTTGCCCTCAACATCGCCCAATCGGTCGGAATCACGCTCCGAAATAAGGTTCTTATCCTCAGTCTCGAGATGTCTGCCCAGCAACTGGTGCAACGCATGCTCTGTGCGGAGGCGAAGGTCGATTCACAGGCGGTGCGCACGGGTATGTTGCAATCATCAGACTGGACTCGGCTCACGTCGGCAGCAGGACGCCTCAGTGAGGCGCCGATCTTCATCGATGACAGTCCTAATCTCACGGTGCTCGAAGCGCGAGCCAAGACGCGCCGCATGAAGGCCGAGCACGGCCTCGATCTCGTCATCATCGACTATTTGCAACTCATGCGTGGGCGCGCCCACCTGGACAATCGCCAGCAAGAGATCGCCGAGATCTCGCGGTCGTTGAAGGCGCTCGCCAAAGAGCTCAGCATCCCAGTGGTCGCGCTCTCCCAGTTGTCGCGGGCGGTTGAGACTCGAGAGCAGCGCCGACCTCAGTTGTCTGACCTTCGTGAATCGGGAGCCTTGGAGCAGGACAGCGACCTCATTCTCTTCCTGTACAGGCCCTCGATGTATCGCGACGATCTGCCCATAGAGAAGTCCAACGTCGCCGAAGTGATCGTCGGCAAGCAGCGCAATGGGCCGACTGGCTCGGTGGAAGTGGTCTTCCTGCCGCAGTACGCCCGCTTCGAGAACATCGCGGAGCAGCACCGGCAGCCCCAGCCGTTTTAGACCTTCCGCGCGGCTCGTCGTATGATGGGCCCTGTGCGTCTGAGCCGGCTGAAGCGTGTTTTTCTCGGGAGCCCGCTCCCGACCGCACAGTCCCGCCACGAACGGCTCGCGAAGGCGACCGCGCTCGCGGTCTTCGCCTCCGACGCGCTCTCCTCGGTCGCGTACGCCACCGAGGAAATCTTGCTGGTGCTGGTCCTGGCCGGCTCCGCCGCGCTCAGCTACTCGCTCCCGATCAGCATCGCGATCGCGGTCCTGATCGCGATCGTGGTGTCGTCGTATCGCCAGACGATCCGCGCGTACCCCCAGGGCGGCGGCGCTTACATCGTGAGCAAGGACAACCTCGGAGTGCCCGCCGGGCTGGTGGCCGGCGCCGCGCTTCTGATCGACTACGTGCTCACCGTGGCGGTCAGCGTGGCGGCGGGCGTCGCGGCGCTGACGTCGGCGGTGCCGGCGCTCTTCCCGTACCGGCCGTGGCTCTGCGTCGCCGCGGTCGTCGGCGTCGCCGTCGCGAACCTCCGAGGCCTGCGCGAGTCGGGCAAGCTCTTCGCGGCGCCGACCTACCTCTTCATCGGCAGCCTCTTCGTCCTGATCGTCTACGGCGGCGCCGGCGCGATCTTCGACTTTCTCCCCGAGGCGCCCTACCAGCGGCATCCGCCGGGCCTCGAGGGAGTGGGGCTCTTCCTGTTCCTGCGCGCGTTCGCCTCGGGCTGCACCGCGCTGACCGGCGTCGAGGCCGTCTCGGACGGCGTGCCGGCGTTCAAGCCGCCCGAAGGGCACAACGCGCGGATCGTGCTGACGTGGCTCGGCGTCATCCTGATCGTGCTCTTCATGGGCATCACGTTCCTGGCCTACGACTTCGGTATCGCGCCGCGCCGCGAGGAGACGGTGGTCTCGCAACTGGCGCGCCACGTCTTCGGCGGCGGCGTGATCTACTACGAGATCCAGGCGGTCACGATGCTGATCCTCCTGCTGGCCGCCAACACCTCCTTCGCCGACTTCCCGAGGCTCTCGTTCTTCCTCGCGCGCGACCGCTTCATCCCGCGCCAGTTCGCGACGCAGGGCGACCGGCTCGTGTTCTCGAACGGCATTCTGATCCTGAGCGGCCTCGCCGCGCTGCTGCTGGTGATCTTCGGCGGCGACACCCACGCGCTGATCCCGCTCTACGCGGTCGGCGTCTTCCTCTCGTTCACGCTCTCGCAGGCGAGCATGGTGCGGCGCTGGCTGCGCTCGAAGGAAGAAGGCTGGTGGTGGCGCTGGTGGCTCAACGCGATCGGGGCGCTGGTGACCGCGCTGGTGATGATCACGATCGCGGCGACGAAGTTCACGCACGGCGCGTGGATCGTCGTGCTGCTGATCCCGACCCTGGTCGCCGTCTTCGCGATCGTGCACCGCCACTACGACGAGGTCGCCGTGCAGCTCTCGCTCGATGCGTTCTCACCGCCGCCGCCCATGACCAACACCGTCCTGGTCCTGGTCGGCGATATGCATCGCGGGGTGATCAAGGCGATTCAGTACGCCAAGACGCTCTCGCCCAACGCGAAAGCGGTCTTCGTGGAGACCGATCCGGATCGGACCCGGCGGCTCGAGGAGAAGTGGGGCCGGTACGGGATGGGGGTGCCGCTGATCGTGCTGACCTCTCCCTACCGATCGCTGCTCGGGCCACTGACCAAGTACGTCGACCAGCTGCAGAACCAGGGCGAGAATCACGTCGTGACGATCGTCCTGCCCGAGTTCATCCCGGCCCGCTGGTGGCAGCTCGGGCTCCACAACCAGACGGCGTTCCTCATCAAGGGCGCGATGCTCTTCCGCAAGAACGTCATCGTCACCGACGTGCCCTACCACCTGCAGCACTGAGGCGCGGCCAGACCTCGCGCGGCGGCTCAGAGCGCGAGGCGGCGACCCGGATCGACCGCCTCGACCGCGATCGCTGGCGCGCTCTCCCGGACCGTCGAGACGAACTCGCCGGCCGGCCGCGAGCGCAGGCCGATGAAGTCGAAGAAGTCCGTGTGGGGATGGAAGAGCACGAGGCGCCGCGGCCGGAGAATGGCCGCCGCCTCCGCGACCTGGCGTGGGTAGTCGAGCTGCGCGCCCGCCACCACCACGTCGGGACGATCGCGGTCGCCGACGGCGCGCACGCGCTCGAATCGCGTCTGGTCGTTGAAGCCCTCGCCGTAGTACGTCACGCGGAGACCGTTCTCGAGACGGACCGTGAAGCCCATGCGGCGGGCATCGTAGGGGTTCGAGAAGTAGAGCCCGGACAGCATCGCCTTCGCCTCGGGGCGGGCCGCGAACATCTTGCCCGTGTCGACGATGCGGTGCTCCCACTCGAACGTCGTGACGCGCAGGCCGTTCCAATCGAGCGACTGGTCCATGTCGAGCTCGCGGATCCGGTCCGCCGGGATCCCGTGCGTCTCGCGCAGGAAGCGGCAGACCTCGGCAGAGGCGGCCAGCACCATCCGGGAGGCCTTCAAGAGCCCGGGGACGTCCTGGATGTGATCGAAGTGGCCATGGGTCACCAGGCACAGATCGGCGTCGGAGAACGCCGAGGGGCCGGGGCTCGGCCGGCCGAACGGGTTCGTCCAGTTCGGATCGAACACGACCTTCAGGCCACGGACCGTGGTCAGGGTGAAGCACGACCAGCCGTGATAGACGAGCTCGGGCATTCGCCGGTGTCCTCCCTCGCGCGCGTCCCGCGCGAGCCTCGCGGGCTAGCCTAGTCGACCACGAGGGGGCGAGCAACTCTCTGGTACACTCGAAAGCCGCGTGATCACTCGATGAAGATCGTTCTGGCTCCCGACGGACCTCTCGACGCCCGCGGGACGCTCGCGCGCTACCACCTCTGGGGAGAGGATCCGACGAACCGGATCGGCGACGACGTCTTCCGTCGCGTGCTCCGGCACGGCGGACGCCTCGTGCCCTACGAGGTGCGGTGGAGCGGGCCCGTGGACGGCGCGCGCATCACGGTCCGCGCCCCGGGCGCCGACGCCGCCGTCGGCGCGGCCGTCGCCGCGGAGGTGCGCCGTCTGCTCGGCCTGGACCTCGATCTCACCGGCTTCTATCGGATGGCGAAGGCCGATCCGGCGCTGGCCACGCTCATCGAGCCGCTCTACGGGCTGCGCCCCACGCTCGCGCCCACGCCGTTCGAGATGCTCGTGGGCTCGATCACGGCCCAGCAGGTGAACCTCTCGTTCGCCTTCGCGTGCCGCGCGCGGCTCGTCCGGCGGTTCGGCACGCCGGTGAAGGTCGGCCGCGAGACGGTGTGGGCGTTCCCCGAGCCGGCCCGCCTGGCGGCGGTGCGCGTGCGCGAGCTCCGGGCGCTCAAGTACTCGGCGCGGAAGGCCGAGTACATCCGCGACCTCGCGCGCGCCGTCGTCTCGGGAACGCTCGACCTCGAGGCGCTCGGCGCCGCCGAATCGGCCCGGGTGATCGAGCAGCTGACGGCGCTGCGCGGCCTCGGTCGCTGGACCGCCGACTGGTTTCTCGCCCGCTGCCTCGGGCGCGGCGACGTCTGCCCGGCCGGCGATCTCGCGGTCCGCAAGGCGTTCGTTCACTACTACGGTCGCGGACGGGCGCTCAGCGAGGACACGATCCGGCGGCGCGCGCGCGCGTGGGGCGAGCACCAGAATCTCGCGGTGCACTACATCCTGGCCGGGATGCGTCTGTCGCGTCCGGCGGCGGGGGGCGGCGCGTGAAGAAGACCAGCGGCCTCAGGATCATTGGCCAGCCGGATCCCGGAGTCCCCAGGGACGTGCACCTCGTCGGACGGTACGCGCTCGGCGTCGACTGGGCCGACGGCCACGGGTCCATCTATCCGTTCGAGCGCCTCCGGCTCGATTGCGCCTGCGGCCAGTGCGCCGCGCTCGAGGAGCGGCTGACGTCGGAGATGACGTGGCCGGCGGAGATCAAGCGGACCGACGAAGGGCTCTCCGTGACGTGGGTCGACCGGCACGCGAGCCTCTATCCCTATCTCGCGCTGCGCGCACTGTGTCGCTGCGCCGGCTGCACCGGCGGCCACTGATGAACGAAGCGCGCAAGCGCTGGATCTTCGTCGGCATCATGCTGTCCATCTTCCTGGCAGCCATCGAATCGACGGTGGTCGCGACCGCGATGCCGACCGTCGTGGCGAGCCTCGGCGGCATCCGGATCTACTCGTGGGTGTTCTCGGGGTTCTTGCTCACCCAGACGGTGACGATGCCGCTCTGGGGTCGCTTCTCCGACCTCTACGGCCGGCGGCCGGTCTATCTGGCCGGGCTCGCGACGTTCCTGGTCGGCTCGGCGCTCTCGGGCGCGGCCCAGAACATGGTGCAGCTGATCCTGTTCCGGATGGTGCAGGGGCTGGGCGCCGGCGCCGTGATGACCCTCGGCTACACCATCATCGGCGAGCTGTTCGGGCTGGAGCGTCGCGCGCGAATGCAAGGCTACATCTCGAGCGTGTGGGGAGTCGCGTCCCTCATGGGCCCGTGGGCCGGCGGCCTGCTCACCGATCACGTGTCCTGGCGCTGGGTCTTTTACATCAATCTGCCGTTCGGCGCGGTGGCGATGGCGCTGATCGCAGGCGCGCTGACCTCGGCAGCGCGCCCGGCGCGGCGGCCCGTCGTGGACGGCGCCGGCGTCGCCCTCTTCGCGGCCGGCGTCTCCGCGGTCCTGCTGGGAATCGTCGAGGCCGGGCGCGTGGGGTCATGGTCGCGGACCGAGGTCGTGGTGCTCCTGGTCCTGGGCGCGGCCGTGCTCGCCGCGTTCGTCGCCGTCGAGCAGCGCGCCGCGGAGCCGATCGTGCCGCTGCGACTGTTCAAGAACCGGATGGTCCTCGCCGCCGTCGTCACGCGGTTCCTGGCCGGTATGGCGATGTTCGGCGCGCTGTCGTTCGTGCCGCTGTTCCTGCAGGCCGTCACCGGCGCCACGGCGACGCGAGCGGGCATCGTCCTCACGCCGTTCGTGCTGGGCTGGGTCGTGATGTCGGTGGTGAGCGCGCGCTTCGTGCTGCGCGTCGGCTACCGGACCGTGGTGCTGATCGGCATGGCGAGCCTCATGGTGGCGTTCCTGCTCTTCCAGCGGTGGTCGGTCACCCTGTCGCCCGGCCGCGCAATGGTCGACGTCCTCCTGGCCGGCATCGGCATGGGAATGGTCGTGGTGCCGATGTTGATCGCCGTCCAGAGCGTGGTCGCGCGAAGCGATCTCGGGGCCGCGACATCGCTGACGCAGTTCTTCATGTCGATCGGCGGCGCGCTGGGGCTCTCGCTGATGGGCGCGGTGATGTCGCAGCGGCTCCACGCCGGGCTGCCGATGGCCGATGCGCTGCACGGGGTCTTCGTGGTGGGCGCCGGGGTGTGCGTCGCCGCTCTCGCGTCGGCGTTCATGGTGCCGGCCGGTCGTGCCCAGGATCTGGCCCGCCGCGAAATGCGCGGCGAGCCGACGCGTGTGGGAGGATGAATGATGGCGGGTGACGCGCCGCTTCTCGAGCGGTTGGCCAAGCTGCCGGCGGTGCCGGCGGCCGCGGCCCTGGAGCTCCTCGAGCGGATCGCGCGGCCGCAGACCGATCCGGTCATCGGACCGCTGTTCGGCGTCGACGAGGACGGCGACGTGGGCGTGAATCCACTGGTACCGGCGGTGCTCAAGCAGCTCGGCGATCGCAAGGAGCTGACGTGCTACGCGGCGCTCATCGAAGGGCTGACCGGGATCTGGAACGCCGCGGTCCGCGCCGCGGTCGTCGCGCGGCTGCGCGCGTCGGGTTTGCCCCCGGACGACCTGCTGCTGAAGCTCGGGGCGCTCTCGCCCACGCTCGGCTTCGCCGCCGAGAAGTCGGAGTGGGCGCGCGAGTGGCTCGCCGATCCGTTCACGCAAGACGCGCTGCTGGTGCAGCAGTGCGTGGTCCGGATGCTGTTGGCGCTCCGCACGATGGCCGACGCTCGGGCCGCCGAGCTGACGACGACCATCGGCTGACGGAGCATGCTGGAGACGTTCGAGAGTTGAGGAGAACGACGATGGCGATGATACCCGAGGGCTACCGGGATGTGCTGAGCAAGAAGTCGTTCGCGCACGTCGCGACCGTCGGCCGCGACGGCGCGCCGCAGGTGACGCCGGTGTGGATCGACTACGACGGCACGCACGTCCGGTTCAATACCGCTCGCGGCCGGGTGAAGGACAAGAACCTCCAGCGCAATCCGAAGATCGCGCTCTCGATCCAGGACCCCGACAATCCCTACCGGTACCTGCAGATCCGCGGCCGGGTCGTCGAGGTCACCGAGAAGGGAGCCGACGATCACATCGACGCGCTGGCCAAGAAGTACACGGGCCAGGAGCGGTACGCGCACCGGCGCCCGGGCGAGGTCCGCATCACCGTGAAGGTCCTGCCCGAGAAGATCCAGAGCATGGGATGAGCAGCGCTCGTCGCCGGAATCGGACGCGCGGATGATCCAGGTCGAGGCGATCGCGAAGACCTACGCCGGCCAGCCGATCCTCCGCGACCTGTCGTGGCGGATTCCCGATCGCGAGCGGATCGGGCTGGTCGGTCCGAACGGGGCCGGCAAGACGACGCTGTGCCGGCTCCTGGCCGGTGTCGAGGAGCCGGACGAGGGGCGGATCGTCCGGCCGCGCGAGGCAACGGTCGGTTATCTCCCCCAGGAAGCGGCGGGCCGCCCGGAGGGGTCGGTCCTGACCGAGGTGCTGGCCGGCTTCGCCGACGTGTGGCAGGTCGAGCGCGAGATGGAAGAGGTCGCCGCGCGCCTCGCCGCGGCAGCCGGCGTCGAGAGCGTTGCGCTGACGGTGCGCTATGGCGATCTGCAGCATCGCTTCGAGGCCCTCGGCGGCTACCGGCTCGAGACGGAGGCGAAGGCGATCCTGAGCGGCCTCGGCTTCAAGCCGTCCGAATTCGCGCGCCCGCTCAGCGAATACTCGGGCGGCTGGCGGATGCGCGGCATGCTCGCGCGCCTGCTGCTCCAGCGCCCATCGCTCCTGTTGCTCGACGAGCCGACCAACCATCTCGATATCGAGTCGCTCGAGTGGCTCGAGTCGTTCCTGGCCGACTACGAGGGCACGGTGGTGATCGTGTCGCACGATCGCTACTTCCTGAACCGGATGGTGACTTCGATCGCCGAGCTGGTCCCGTCGGGGCTCACGGTCTATCCGGGCGACTACGACGAATATCTGGTCCAGCGCCAAGCGCGCCGCGAGCTGCTCGAGGCGCAGGCACGCAACCAGGCCAAGCGCATCGCCGAGATCGAGCGCTTCATCGAGCGCTTCCGGTATCAGGCGAGCAAGGCGCGGCAGGTGCAGAGCCGCGTCAAGATGCTCGACCGGATCGACCGCGTGGTGGTCGAGGACGAGGCGCGCGTCATTCGCTTCTCGTTCCCCCAGCCGCCGCGGACCGGGCGGCGCGTGGCCACGCTCAAGGGCATCCACAAGGCGTACGGCGACAACGTCGTGTACGCGGGCGTCGACTTCGAGGTCGAGCGCGGCGCGAAGATCGCGCTCGTCGGGCCGAACGGTGCGGGCAAGTCGACGCTGCTCCGGATGCTCGCCGGCGTGCTTCCCTTCGACCGCGGCGATCGCACGCTCGGCGCCCACGTGGCGGTCCACTACTACGCGCAGCACCAGCTCGAGGCGCTGACACCGACCTCGACGGTGCTCGAAGAGCTCGAGCGTGCGGCGCCCGAGCTCGGCCAGACACGGCTCCGCACCATCCTCGGCACCTTCCTGTTCTCGGGTGACGCGGTGGACAAGAAGATCTCGGTGCTGTCAGGCGGGGAGAAGGCGCGCGTCGCGCTGTCCAAGATGCTCATGCGCCCGGCCGCGTTCCTGTGCCTCGACGAGCCGACCAACCACCTCGACCTCGCCTCGCGCGAGGTGCTCGAGGGCGCGCTGGCCGCGTTTCCCGGCACGATCGTCTTCATCTCGCACGACCGGTATTTCATCAATCGCATCGCGACCGGGATCGCCGAGGTAACGCGCGGCACGCTCGTCAGCTATCTCGGCGGCTACGACGACTATCTCGACGCCAAGGCGCGCGCCGGCTCGGCGGCGCTCGCGGCCCCCACCCTTCGAGCCCGCCGGCCGGCACCGCCTCCGGCTCGACCCGAGCCGACGTCCCGCGCCGCGCGGCCGGAAGCGACCAAGCGCACCGGGAAGGTCGCGAAGGACGTGCGCGAGCTTCGGCGGCGTCTGGAGGACGTGGAACGCCAGATCCACGAGCTCGAGGCGCGGCTGGCCGAGATCGGCGACCGGCTGGGCGATCCGGCCTTCTACGCCGATGGCGAGCGCGTGCGCGCGGTGGCCGCGGAGCGCAAGAGCGCCGAGGAGCAGGTGACGTGGCTCATGCGCGAGTGGGAGCAGCTGTCGACGGCGCTCGCCGCGCATGAGTGAGTTCTACGCGCCGGTCGATCCCGAGATCTTGCGCCGTGAGCGGGCGAAGGCGCGCGAGCTCCGGCAGAGTCAGTGGTGGAAGCGGCGCATCGCCGAGGGCGTCTGCCACTACTGCCGGCGGCACGTCGGGCACCGCGCGCTGACGATGGATCATCGAGTTCCGCTCGGCCGCGGCGGTCGATCGACGCGCGGCAACGTCGTTCCCGCGTGCAAGGAGTGCAACACCAACAAGAAGGCGCTGGTCCCACTCGAGTGGCAGGCGTATCTCGAGCGGCTGCACGCCTCCGCGACCGACTGACCGTATCTTCCGCGCGTGTCTGAATGATTGGGCGTTGACGCGTTCCGCCGACGGCGGGTTCAATGGCTTTCGCTCGCGAGCACTCGAGTGATTGCCGTGCACCCCGAACGAAGGAGGAACTCCATGGATCGCGTTCGCTTCTCGATCGTCGCGCTGCTTGTCGCGCTTGGATCTCTGGCGCCGTGGTCGGCCGGCGCTGCGCCGCCGTCGCACACCGGAGCCGCGACGACTCCCGCCGCCGCTCCGGTCAACATCAACACCGCGGACGTCAAGGAGCTGATGAAGCTCGAAGGCGTCGGCCGCCGTGTGGCCGAAAAGATCGTCGAGTATCGCGACACACACGGCCCGTTCAAGAAGCCGGAAGAGCTCCGGAAGGTCGAAGGCGTCGGCAACGGACTGTGGGAGCGTAATCGCACGCGGATCGTGATCAAGTAGCAGGCGTGTCCACGTTGTCGGCAGGCGTGTCCACTTTGGGCTTTGGGTCACGACCGACCCGGGTGTAGGATTGGACGAAATCGACCGGGACGTCACAGCGTTCCAGTAGCGTCCCCGCCGGCAATTACGCCGGCGGCTGACGTGGTCGAGCCCCGGGCCGGGAGTCGGCATCCGGTTCTGGGTAGGTGGGAACTGGGCCCGCGTGGCGGCCTTGCCGAGAATAGGAGGTGATCCAGCCGATGTGTAACCCTACGGTGATCTGTGAGGTGGTTGCCTCCTAGGCAGGGTCCACGCTAGCTCGGGTGGAACGCCTGGGAGTCCAGGCGCCACCGGCCCCGACGGTCCCGCTCTCACCAGCGGGGCGGCGCGACGCGCGACTGAAAGCAGAACGCGCCGCAGCCACCGTCGGGGCTTTATATTTTTGAGGGGGGCGACCCCCTCAGACCCCCAGCCTACGCCTTCCGGACGTTGGCGGCCTGGAGGCCCTTCGGACCGCGGGTCACCTCGAACTCGACGCGGTCACCCTCGGCAAGGCTCTTGAAGCCCTGAGCCTGGATGGCGCTGAAGTGAACGAAGACGTCCTCGCCACCCTCCTGGGTGATGAAGCCGAAGCCCTTCGCATCGTTGAACCACTTCACGGTTCCCTGTGCCATGACGTTTCCTCTTTCTCTGTTGTTGGAGCCTTACGCCCCGTTGTTCCCGGCGTGCATCGCCGGGGTGATGCGCGCGGCGTGCCGTGGAGCCTGTTCCCCGACGGTCGAGGCGCGAGTGACCGGATGTCCCAGGTGTCGCTCGATGAGGCGCAGCTGCTCGTGCTCCTCCGGCGACGCGAAGCTCGTCGCACAGCCGCTTGCCTGGGCTCGCGCGGTGCGACCGATCCGGTGAATGTAGTCTTCCGCCGTGTGCGGCAGATCGAAGTTGACGACGTGCGCGATCTCGGGCACGTCGAGCCCGCGAGCGGCGATGTCGGTCGCGATCAGGACGCGATAGCGGCCGCTCCGAAAGCCGTCGAGCGCCTCGCGCCGCTGCGACATCGAGCGGTCGGCGTGCAAGCGCGTCACCCGATGACCGGCCGCGCCGACGACGCGCGCCACGCGGTCGGCGCGATGCTTGGTGCGCGTGAAGACGAGCGTGCGACCGCGCTCTTCGCGGAGGAGCTTCAGGAGGAGCGGTGTCTTGTCCTGAGGCGTCGCCTTGTACAGCCGCTGCGTGACCTTCGCGACCGGCTTCGCGCTCACGCCGACCTCGATCCTCACGGGCCGGACGAGATGACGGCGGACCAAGGTCTCGACCTCGGGCGGCATCGTCGCGGAGAAGCAGAGCGTCTGCCGGTCGAGGGGCGTCATCTGCAAAATTCGCTCGACCTGCGGCGCGAAGCCCATGTCGAGCATGCGGTCGGCTTCGTCGAGGACGACGATCCGCACCGTGCCGAGACGGAGCGAGCGGCGCTCGAGATGATCGGCGAGCCGGCCCGGGGTCGCCACGATGACGTCGGGCCGTTTCTGGAGCCCGGCGAGCTGGGCTCCCATCGACTCACCCCCGATGAGGACGAGCGTGCGAACGCCCTGGGCTCCGCCGAGCATGTCGAAGGTCGCCGCGATCTGCAGCGCGAGCTCGCGCGTCGGCGCCAGCACGAGGGCCCGCGGTCGCGGTGAATCCGCGCGCGTGAGGCGCTCGAGCATCGGGATCGCGAAGGCGGCGGTCTTGCCGGTGCCCGTCTGGGCGCAGCCGATCACGTCGCGGCCTTCGAGGATCGGTCCGATCGCCTGGGCCTGGATCGGGGTTGGGGTGGAGTAGCCGGCGTGGGCGACGGCGTCGCGCATCGCGGGCGAGAGCGGAGAATCGAGAAATGAACAGAACATGAGTGTCGAACACCTTTCTGAGCTGCCTCGGCGTTAGGGTACCCGGGCCCGTTGCCGGGCCCGGGCGGGAGTGAACAGGGTGGGCGCTAGACCTTCCTGACGTTGGCTGCCTGAAGACCCTTCGGACCGCGAGTTACCTCGAACTCGACCCGATCACCTTCCGCAAGACTCTTGAAACCCTGGGCTTGAATGGCGCTGTAGTGTACGAATACGTCCTCGCCGCCCTCCTGCGTGATGAACCCATATCCCTTTGCATCGTTGAACCACTTTACTTGTCCTTGAGCCATACCTCGGACCTCTCTTTAGGGGGTCTTCAAGCCCCTGTGCTCCCGCCATCGTGGCGGGGTTACCCTCCGGAATTGGAGGGCAAACAAAAACGCCGCGCGAACTGGGCCCGCGCGGCGTGTGTCTCGATCTATCACAATCGTTACCTGACTCCGTGAGTGCCAGAACCGGCCGGTAGAATGACATGTAGCCACCGGAAAGTCAATCGATTTCTTCCACCGCGCGCGTGACGGGACGAGAGCCATTCCGTCTGCCGAGCCATCCCGGAATCGCGACCGAAAAGCGCCCCGCGGTCCCGCCGGCTACGACCACGTGAATTTCCTCCGTCGACGCGAACTTGGGAATCATGGCGTCCTGCTCTGAGGGGGTTTGACCCTGGCCATAGCGCAGGTTGGTGCCCTCGCCATGGTCCGCGTCGGGGAGAAGCTCTCGATACGGGCGTCGCACCGTCTCGTGGATGTGACGCTTGAGGTCGTCCTTCGACCATCCGCCATCGGCGAACGTGCGGGCGTGCTCCGGCCCCACGATCAGCATCGTATGGGAATAGAGCGGGAAATGCTTGCTGTTCCAGAGCCCGGCCATGGACCAGCCGATCGATCCCGCGAGCTGACGCGCCGCGCGGCTCGCGTGATCCGAGATGCCGTGCGGGGCATCGCCAGCGAACAGCGTGACGGCCGAGGTCTCCGCGGACAGGCCGCGCCCGGTATGAAAGGGCGGCCACGGGCTCGCCTCCTCGTTTTCTCCGATACAGTACGTGTAGCGGCCGGGGTGGCCGAACGTGGACATCGAGATCTCGCCGGGGCGTGCGCCGCCGACGTTGATTATCATCAAGCGTAGGGCTCGACCGATCGTCGCGTTCGCGCGATAGCCCGGACCGAAGACGCCGAACGCGCTGTTGAGGCCGATCCGGCCGCGGATCGGTCCGTTGACTACGATGAGCGGCGCGCTGAAATGGGTCGAGGTCGAGACGCCGTGGAGGTTGAAGGCCGGATCGCAGGCGCACTCCGCGGCGGCGACGACGACGGGTAGATACTCGGGCCGACAGCCGGCGAGCACCGCGTTGATCGCGGCCTTTTCGACGGTCAGCCGACCATAGTTCGGCGGCATCTGCCCGAGCAGCTCGTCTCGCGACCGCCTGGTGCCGGCCAGCATCCGCTCGACGCGCTGACGGGTCGGCGGCACGACGGGGAGTCCATCGGTCACGCCCTTGTCGAACCAGACCTCGAACTCATCGGCCGTCGTCACGCCGCGAATCCTATCCCGCCGCAGCGCCTTCCGACAATTCCTCTCGGCAAGCACTGGAGGCAGTTTGAGGCGGTTTCCGGGAATTCGAACCCTTGACGCTGGCTGTCACCAAAGGTGCCATCCTGGGTGTCCAAAAGGAGCCACTTCGCGATACTGGTACCCCGGCCGGCATCGAAAGGAGCGGGGGAATCGGTGGGCCTGCCAGGGATCACCGGCGGGTCTCGGGTGGAACCCTCTGAAAAGTCTTGGGTTTTCACCGTATGGCCGAAGGGGTCGACGAGCCCGGGTGACCGCGTTCTAAAGCCTTGTAAAAATAGAGTTTTCGTTTCTGGGTGGCACGGACTGTGCTACTGTAAAAACCCCGACGCGGGCGTTCAATCGTCGGACGATGGAGCGGTGATGTTCTACAACCTACTGGCCGGAATGTTCTCCAACGATCTCGCCGTCGACCTGGGGACGGCGAACACGCTCGTCTATGTCCGCGGCGAAGGCATCGTGCTCAACGAGCCCTCGATCGTGGCCATTCACCAGGCAGACCATTCGGTGCTCGCCGTCGGTCATGAGGCCAAGGCCATGCTCGGGCGGACGCCTGGAAACATCATAGCGATCCGGCCGCTCAAGGACGGGGTCATCGCCGACTTCGACGTGACCGAGAAGATGCTGCACTACTTCATCTCGAAGGTTCACCGCCGTCGCACGCTCGTCCGGCCGCGCATCGTCATCGGCGTGCCCTCGGGGATCACGCAGGTCGAGAAGCGGGCTGTCCGCGACTCGGCGATGCAGGCCGGCGCCCGCGAGGTGTACCTGATCGAGGAGCCGATGGCCGCCGCGATCGGCGCCGGGTTGCCGATCCAGGAGCCCGGAGGCAACATGATCGTGGACATCGGCGGCGGGACGACCGAGGTCGCCGTCATCTCGCTTTCCGGAATCGTGTACTCGAAGTCGGTGCGCATCGCCGGGGACGAGATGGACGAGGCGATCGTGCAGTACATCCGCAAGCACTACAACCTGCTCGTCGGCGAGCGACGGGCCGAAGAGATCAAAGTCACGCTCGGGTCCGCCTACCCGATGGGCGGCGACCGGCGGACGATGGAAGTCAAAGGTCGCGACCTGATCGACGGAATCCCGAAGACCATCGTGATTACCGACGAGGAGATCCGCGAGGCCCTGCGCGAGCCCGTCATGACGATCGTCGAGACGGTCCGTACGTGCCTCGAGCGGACGCCGCCGGAGCTCGCGGCGGACATCGTCGACAAAGGGATCGTGATCACCGGGGGCGGCGCGCTGCTCCGGGGTCTGGATCATCTCCTGCGCCAGGAGACCAACCTCCCGGTGACGCCAGGCGACGAGCCGCTGTCGTGCGTCGCGCTCGGGACCGGACGAGTGCTCGACGAGCTCGATCTCCTGAAAAAGGTCGCGATCCCCGCATAACAGGTTTCTAGCCGCTTCGCGGGGGGTCGGAAGGTGAAGATTCGCAAGGTCGTACTGCTCGGCTCCCTGGTGGCGGCTTGCCTGCTGCTGCTCACCCTGCAGACGCGTGGGTACGGCTGGGTGGCTGGCGACTTCTTTGCCGTCGTCACCACGCCCATCCAGACCGGGCTCGCCAAAGCGAGCCGCGCGACCTTCGGGCTCTGGACGACCTATCTCGACTGGAAGAACGTGCGCGCCGAGAACCGGCGGCTGCGAGAAGAAGTGCAGGAGCTTCGGGTCCGCGCGCTGCGGGTGAGCGAGACCGATGACGAGAACCGCCGGCTGCGGCGGCTGCTCGCCATGCAGGAGAATCTCCCGCTGACGACTCTGTCGGGGGAGATCATCGCCCGCGAGTGGGGCGGCTGGATCCGACCGCTGACCGTCAACCGGGGTCGGGGCGACAACGTTCCGCGCCTGACCGCCGTGATCTCGCCCAACGGCCTCATCGGGCGCGTCGTCGACGTGCGGCCCGGCGTGTCGATCGTGCAGGTGCTGACCGACCCGACGTCGACGGTGGGCGCTCATGTGCTGAGAACGCGGACGCCGGGCATCGTCGAGGGCGACCCTCGCGGTACGCTCCGGTTCAAGTTCATGGCGCGCGACGGCGCCTCGATCCAGAGCGGTGACACGCTGGTGACCGCCGGGCAGGGCGGGCTGTTCCCCCGCGGCATCCCGATCGGCACCGTTCGCGCGATCGACAACCGCGGCGCGGCGCTCTTCCACTACGCCGAGATCACGCCTGCGGTCGACTACGCGCGACTCGACGAGGTCCTGCTGGTGACGGGCGATTCCCAGCGCGATCTCACGGCGTTCTTCCCGACGGGTGGCTGATGCGTGCCCTGTTGGTCCTGACGGTAGCCGGCGGCTCGGTCGCGCACGCGACCTTGACCCCGCTCGTGACCATCGCGGGCGTGCCGCCGGACATCCCGCTGATCATAGTCGTGCTGCTGGCGCTGCGGCGCGGCCCGGAGTTCGGCAGCCTCACGGGCTTCGTCAGCGGTTTACTGCAGGACGCGGCCGGCGGCGGCTTGATCGGCGTCCAGGCTCTGACCAAGGCGGTGATCGGGTTCGCGATCGGCGTCGCCGGCGGCCGGCTCCGGGTGAGTCAGCCGCTGGTCCAGGTGCCCGGGCTCGTGGTGCTCACGATCGCCGAGGGGCTCGCGCGCTTCGCGCTCTTGCAAGTGTTCCGCTTCCCCGCGCCGTTCGGTGAGCTGATGACGTACGTCGTGCTCCCGCAGGCGCTGTGCAACGGATTCGTCGGCGCCGCCTTCGTCCTGGCGTTGACCTGGACCCAGACCATGCGCGACCACTTCGAGGGCAGCCGGCCGTGAGCGTTACGCGCGGATCGCTGCCCCGTCGCGACGCCGGCCACCGGCGCGTCATGGTGATCGCCACCTCGGTGGTGTTCGCCTTCCTCGTCCTCGTCGGCCAGCTCTGGTACCTGCAGGTGCTCGAGGGCGGCCGGTTCCTCGATGCGTCGGACAAGAACCGGATCCGTGTCCGTCCGATCGCGGCGCCGCGCGGCATTCTGTTCGATCGCCACGGGATGCCGCTCGTCGACAACCGCCCGGCCTTCACGCTCTCGTTCATTCCCCGTGAGCTGCCGCGCGAGGATGAGACTCGTGACGCCGTGCTCGGCCGCGTGGCCTCGCTGCTCCACATCCCCTATCAGGACCTGACGGACGCGGTGGCGCGCGTGCCGTCCGACTCGCTCCTGCCGGTGCGTGTGCGGCGCGGTCTGACGCTCGCGGAGGTCGCGAAGATCGAGGAGTGGAAGCTCGAGCTGCCGGGCGTCATCACGGAGGTCGAGCCCCAGCGCGTCTATCCGACGAGCCGCTTCGCCGCGCACCTCCTCGGGTACGTCCGCGAGGCCAACGACGAGCAGCTCAAGCAAGGCCGCTATCGGCGCGGCGAGATGGTCGGGCAGAGCGGCCTCGAGCGTCTGCTCGACGAGTACCTGCGCGGGCAGGACGGCGGCGAGCGGATCGAGGTCGACGCGATGGGCCGTCCGGTCCGTCGCGTCCAGGCGACGGAGCCGCACGCCGGAGCGCAGGTGATCACCACGGTGGATCGCGGGATCCAGGAAGCGGCCGAGCGCGCGATGGAGGGACTGGCCGGCGCGGTCGTCGTCATGGATCCGCGCAACGGCGACGTGCTCGCGATGGTCTCCACCCCGGCCTTCGAGATCGATCGCTTCACGGGCACCATCGACCGCGACGCGTGGCTGCGCGTGGTGCAGGATCCGAACTTCCCGCTGCTGAACCGCACGATCCAGACCCAGTACGCCCCAGGTTCCGTCTTCAAGATCATCGTCGCGGCCGCGGGTCTGCAGGAACGCAGCCTCACGCCGCTCGACCGGACCTACTGCAACGGCGAGTTCCGTCTGGGCACGGCGACGTTCAAGGACTGGAAGGAAGGCGGCCACGGCACGGTCGATCTCCACCACGCGATCGCGCAGTCGTGCAACATCTTCTTTTACGAGGCGGGACTGAAGGTCGGCGGCGCGACGATCGTGAAATACGCGAGCACGTTCGGATTCGGCCAGCCGACTGCTATCGACCTGCCTGGCGAGAAGAGCGGTCTCCTGCCGCGGCCCCAGGTCACCCGGGGTCGTCAGGGCCGGACGGCGGGGTATCCGCCCGGTGAGACGGTCAATATGTCGATCGGGCAGGGCACCGTGCTCGTCACGCCGATGCAGGTGGCGCGCTTTATGGCGGCCGTCGCCAACGGCGGCGTCCTCTGGCGGCCGCGTCTGGTGCAGCGGGTCGAGCGCCCGGAGCGCCTCGTCTGGAGCGATCAGGGGCAGGTGGCCGGCCACGCCGAGCTCTCGCCAGTGGTGTGGGCGTTCCTCCGTCAGAGCCTCTGGGCGGTCGTGAACGACAACGGAACGGGCGCGGCCGCGCGGATCCCCGGGCTCGACATCGCCGGCAAGACCGGTACCGCGCAGACGATCGCCAAGTCCAAGGCCGAGAAGGGGCAGGACCACGCGTGGTTCGCGGCGTTCGCGCCCGCGAAGGCGCCGGAGGTGGTCATCGTCGTGCTCGTGGAGCGGGGCGGTAAGGGCGGCCAGGTCGCGGCGCCCATCGCGAGAAAAATCTTGAATGCGATCTTCTTCGAGAAGATCGCCGCGGTGGAGATCGCCGGCTAGTGCTGCGGATCGACCGGCGCCTGCTGGAGAACGTGGACTGGCTCTTGCTGGTGACCGCGTTCGGGCTGGTCGTGATCAGCACGGTGACGCTCGCGAGCCTCCACGTCGGCCGGGCCGGCGGCAGCGTCGTCGTGCGGCAACTCGTCTGGTTCGCCCTCGGTCTGGTCGTCATGGTCTTCCTGGCCAGCCTCGATACCCGTCGGCTCGTTCGCGCCGCGCCGGCGTTCTATCTCCTGGGTCTCGTCGGCCTGGCCTCCGTCTTCCTGCTGGGCCGAACCGTGTCGGGTGCGCGGCGGTGGGTCGTGTGGGGTCCGCTCTCCCTGCAGCCGTCCGAGCTCTTCAAGATATGCTTCCTGCTCATGATGGTCTGGGCGTTGACCTCCCGCTGGGCGCAGCCCGTGGGCAAGCTCAGCCTGGCCATGATGCTTCCGATCGTGGCAGTCCCGGTCGTGCTCATCATCAAGCAGCCCGACCTCGGCACCGCCCTCTTGCTCGTTCCGGTGATGGTCATTCTCTTGATCGGAGCGGGCGTGCGCCTCAAGCTGCTCGGGGGCCTGGCCCTCGTGGCTCTGTCGGCACTGCCGCTCGCCTGGTTCGCGCTCAAGGAATACCAGCGAGAACGGATTCTCGTCTTCCTGGACCCGTTTCGCGATCCACTCGGGAGCGCGTACAACGTGATCCAGGCGAAGATCGCGATTGGATCGGGCCAGCTCCTGGGCAAGGGCGTGACCGGCGCGACGCAGAGCCGGTTGGCCTTTCTCCCGGAGCGTCACACGGATTTCATCTTCGCCGTATTCGCCGAGATGTGGGGGTTCGTCGGCTGTCTCGTCCTGCTGCTGTGCTATGTCTTGCTCCTCCTGCGGGGCTTCGACATCGCGGCGACCGCGCGCGAGCCGGTAGGCCGGCTCGTGGCGCTGGGCGCCACGTCGCTGTTGGCGGCGCAGGTCTTGATCAACGTCGGGATGGTGACCGGGCTTCTGCCCGTCGTCGGGATTCCGCTGCCGTTGATGAGCTACGGCGGCTCCTCGATGGTCGCCTCCTTCATGACGCTTGGCCTTCTCCTCTCGGTTCGAATGCGGCAGTTCCAATGAGACACGGACGATGCGGAGGTATCTCGCGGGTCGCCGTGTCGGCGAGGTGCTGCCGTGCGCAAACGGATCGTCGTCAATGCGGGCCTCACCGAAACCCGGGTCGGAGTCCAGGAGGGTAATCTCCTCACCGAGCTCTACCTGGAGCGGCACCGGCACCGCTCGATCGTGGGGAGCGTCTACAAAGGCGTCGTGACGAACGTCCTGCCGGGCATGCAGGCGGCGTTCGTCGACATCGGGCTCGCGAAGGACGCCTTCCTCTACGCCGGCGACTACACGACCAACCTCGGCGACCTCGCGGGCGCGATGCTCGCGGGCGGCGGCGAGGACGGTGACGCCGACATCGACCTCGACGTCGGCGAAGAGCTCGAGCCGCGGCGCGAGACCGCTCCGATCGAAGACCTCTTGCACAAGGGCCAGACGGTGCTGGTGCAGGTCTCGAAGGAATCGCTCGGGACCAAGGGCGCCAGGATCACGTCCTTCATCTCACTGCCCGGCCGCTATCTGGTCTACATGCCGCAGGCGCGCCACATCGGCGTCTCGCGGCGCATCCGCGACGACCGCGAGCGCGAGCGGCTCCGCGCCGCGCTGCGCTCCGTGAGTCTGCCGCCGGGCGGCTTCATCTTGAGGACGAACGCCGAGGGCAAGAGCGAGAGCGAGTTCGCCGCCGACGTCGAATTCCTGACGCGTCTGTGGGCGCAGGTCCAGGCGCGCTTCGAGCAGGCCGCGGCGCCGGCGGTCCTGCACGAGGAGGGCGACCTCACCTTCCGGGTCGTGCGCGATCTGTTCTCGCCGGAGGTCGACGAGTTCGTCGTCGACTCCCGTGAGGTCTACGACAAGTGCGCCGGCTACGTCGAGGCGCTGGTGCCCGCGCTCCGCCAGCGGGTGCGGCTGTGGGAAGAGCCGGCGTCGATCTTCGAGGCGCTCGGCATCGAGAAGGACATCGAGAAGGCGCTGCGGCGCCGCGTGTGGCTCAAGTCCGGCGGCTACATTGTGATCGATCACACCGAGGCGCTCGTGTCGATCGACGTGAACACGGGCAAGTACGTCGGCAAGCGCGACTTCGAGCAGACCGTGCTCAAGATCAACCTCGAGGCGGTCGGCGAGATCGTGCGCCAGATCCGCCTGCGCGACCTCGGCGGCATCATCATCATCGACTTCATCGACATGGAGTCGGCGGAGCACCGCGAGCAGGTGTACCGCGCGCTCAAGCGGGCGCTGGCCGAGGACAAGGCGCGCACGAACGTGCTCGAGATCTCCGAGCTCGGCCTGGTCGAGATGACGCGCAAGCGCGTGCGCCAGGATCTCCGCTCGCTGCTCTCGACCGTGTGCCCGACCTGCAAGGGCAGCGGCATCACCAAATCGGATGCTACCATCGCCGCCGAGATCTTCCGCAGCGCCCAGGCCAAGGCCGCCACGGCCGGGGACGCGAACGGCCGGGAAGTCGTGATCCGCGTCCATCCCGACCTCGCGCGCTACTTCGAGGGCGACGGTCAGGAAGGTCTGGAGCGGCTCGCGCGGGCGCTCGACCGCAAGATCACGATCCAGCCGAACTTCGGCGAGCGAGACGGCTACGAGGTGCGGCTGCGCGGCGGCGCGCCGCAGTGAGCCGCTGATGGCCAAGCCACGCCCGTCACGCATCAGCCAGGCGCGACTGGTCGGCGACCTGAAGCTCGCCGCCAAGCGCGGCGACCGGACGGCGCTCTCGCTGGCGCTCGACCAGATGCGCACCCTGGCCCATTCGCCGCGCTACTGGGAGAAATACCTGTCGCTCCTCTCCAATCCGCTGGCCCGCCTCGTTGACCTGCTCGTAATCAAGCAGGGCGACCGCATCGCCTACCAGAAGGGATGGAAGCTCGCGAAGCCCCGGGCGGCGAAGCCCAAGGCCGGACGGAAGGGCGCCAAGGGGAGCGCGGGCGCCCGCCGTCGGGTGCCCACGGCCGAGCAGCCGTCCCTGTTCGACGTCTGAGCCCGCCGCTGCGACCGATGCCGCAGTGACGCGCGCGTTCGTCGTCGTCAATCCCGCGGCCGGCGGAGGCCGCACCGCGCGGACATGGCCGATGCTCGCCGCCGAGCTCAACCGCCTCGGGCTCGCGTTCGAGAGCGCCTGGACCACTCGACGCGGTCACGCCACCGATCTCGCTCGCCGCGCGGCCGCCGCGGGGTGGCCGCTCGTGGTCGCCATCGGCGGCGACGGCACCCTGAACGAGGTCGTCAACGGCGTGACCGACCGGAGGGGG
>Ga0209470_1000182_pt1 | contig 49278 bp, 39 predicted proteins | sample GraSoiAngelo_125_FD_185882 | JGI IMG/M metagenome (GOLD analysis project Ga0209470, IMG submission 185882) | Grasslands soil microbial communities from the Angelo Coastal Reserve, California, USA - 14_0927_05_40cm (SPAdes) (version 2) | ecosystem: Environmental > Terrestrial > Soil > Grasslands ... | reverse complement strand
CCCTCGAGGGCCCGAGGTCAGCTAGGACGAGAAGGATTAAGACGCGGAGCGAGGAATCGCCGATGATGGCGGCCTCCGCTCCCGGCAAGCTGATCCTCTTCGGAGAGCACGCGGTCGTCTTCGGCGAGCCGGCTCTCAGTACTGCGATCAATTTGCGCGCGGAAGTGTACGCCCGGCCGCACACGGAATGGCTCGTGGACGGGGCGTCCCTCGAGGAATCCCGGTTCCGCTATGTGAAAGCGGCGGTGGCGAAGGCGAAACCCGACGGTCCGCTGTGGATCGAGATCCGCTCGATGGTCCCCAGCGGGGCCGGGCTCGGATCGTCGGCGGCGGTGACCGTGGCGACGTTGGGCGCGCTGCACGGGCGGGAAGGGTCGATCGAAGCCCTCGCGATTGCGCGGGAAGCGTTCGAGGTCGAACATGAGGTCCAGGGTCGGGCGAGCCCGATCGACACGAGCACGGCGAGTGCGGGCGGGGGGATCTTGGTGCTCCGACAGCCCCGAGACGGACTCCTATGGTCAATCGAACGGGACAAACGCAAATGGTTCGTGCACCGCACCGCGTTGCCTCCTCTGGACCTCGTCATCGGGAACACCGGCATCAGCGCGGCGACGGGTCCGCTCGTCGCGAAGGTGAAGGACCGGGTGGACCGCGACCCGCGCGCGGCCGAGGCGGTCCGGCAGATCGGGGAGATCACCTTGGACGGCGTTCGAGCGTTGCAACGCAAGGACCTCGTGGCCGCGGGAAAACTGATGGATCGAAATCACACGATCCTCACGGACCTCGGAGTGGGCCATCCCTCCCTGGATCGGCTCGTCGAAGCGGCCCGCCCGTCGAGCTACGGGGCGAAGTTGACCGGGGCCGGAGGGGGCGGGAGCATCGTCGCCTTGACGGACCGTCCCTCCGTGACGGCGGAGGCCATCCGCGCCGCGGGAGGAAAGGCGTTCATCGTCCAATCCGACTCCCTCGGGGTGGCGAAGCTCGGATGACCGTGAGGGCGCACAAGGTGCGCGCTACCCGCGGGGAACGTCCGCCGGCTCTGGCATCGCTCCTCGTCCTGCATGCGTCCGAACTCCTCACGTTGGGAGGAACCCCGGGTCCCCGGACGCGGGAGGCCGCGAGCGAACTCGGTCTCTTCGAGGACGGGGCCGTGTACACGGAGGGGGATCGCATCGTCGACGTCGGCCTGACGTCCGAGGTCCTGTCCCGCCATCCGCGGGCTTCCGTGCAACTCGATGCGACGGGGAAGGTCGTGATGCCCGGTTTCGTGGACCCGCACACCCACCCGGTCTTCGCGGGTTCGAGGGAACACGAAGTGGAATGGAAATCGCAGGGCCTGACCTATTCGGAGATTGCGGCCCGCGGAGGAGGGATCCTTCAGACGGTCCGGGCGACCCGGGACGCGACGGAAGCAGCACTCGCAAAGGACGGAGCGGATCGCCTCCGTGCGATGGCGGCCCTCGGTACGACCACGGTGGAGGCGAAGAGCGGCTACGGCTTGCGCACGGTCGACGAACTTAAGATCCTGCGAGCGATCGCCGGGGCCGGACGGATCGCGGGGCTCGACGTGGTCCCGACGTTCCTCGGCGCCCATGCCATCCCGTCCGAGTTCGACGGTCGGCCGGAGGCCTTTGTCGACCTCGTCGCCGGAGAGATGCTAGAAGCGGTTCTCTCGGATCGCCTCGCCTCCTTCTGCGACGTCTTCGTCGATGGAGGCTATTTCTCCGCAGACCAAGCCCGCCGAATCCTCACCAAGGCGCGGGACGCCGGGCTACGTCCGAAGGTACATGCGGACGAACTCTCCGACGCGGGCGGCTCCGCGTTGGCGGCCGACGTGCACGCCGTATCCGCGGACCATCTGAATCACGCTTCTCCCGAGGGAGTCGAGGCGATGTCGCGCGAGGGCGTCATCGCGGTCCTGCTCCCCGCGACCTCCCTCGCATCCCACCTCCCCTTTGCGGATGGCCGTCGACTCGTCGCCGCGGGTGTGCCCGTCGCCATCGGGACCGACTTCAATCCGAACACCTGGTGCGAGTCGATGCAGCTCGTGATCGCATTGGCGTGCCATCACGACGGACTCCTCCCCGCGGAGGCGATCACGGCAGCGACGATCAACGCGGCCCACGCGATCGGACGGGAGCGCGACGTCGGAAGCCTGGAATCTGGAAAACTCGCGGACCTCCTGATCCTCGACATCCCCTCCTGGCGACACCTCGGCTACCGCATGGGGGGCAATGCGGTCGAAACGGTCGTGAAGCGGGGCCGCGTCTTCGATCGTCGGCGGCTGCCGGAGTAGTCCTGCGGGCGAGAGTCCTCAGGGGGCGAGCCAACGGTTCGGGGACGGGCTTACCGTGGCGGCAAGGACACGGTCGCGTTCTCGAGCCGCGAGCCCGCGCGGACGGTCATGCCCTCCCCGATGATGCTCGACACGATCCGCGCGCCGTCGCCGATGACGCAATCGCGGGAGACGACGCTGTCCACGATGTGCGCCCCGGACCCGATCGTGCTGCCCTCGAGGATGATGCTCTTCTCCGCGATTGCGTTCGTCTCGAGGCGCGCTCCCTCATACAGACAGGAGTTATCCGCGATGCTTCCCTTCCCCAGGAACACGGCCGGTCCGACGTAACAGGGGCCGCGGATGGTGACCCCTGGCTCGAGACGAGCGGTCTCATCGAGGATCACGGGGCCCTCGCTGGTCACGTCCTTCCGATGCAGCGGCTTGCCCTCCCGGGTCACGATCGCCATGCTCGCCTTCCACAGGTCGTGCGGCTGTCCGATGTCCATCCAGACGCCGTCGATCTTCGAACCGTACAGGCCCAGACCTTTGGACATGAGTTTCGGGAACAGGTCTTTCGCGAAGTCGAACTTCTGATCGGGTGGGACGAACTCAAGGACCTCCGGTTCCAGGACGTAGATGCCGGCGTTCACGAGATTCGAGAACGCCTCCTCGGCCTTCGGCTTCTCCTTGAATTTCGCGATCCGGCCGTTCCCATCGAGGCCGACGACGCCGTACTGCGTCGGGTCCGAGACTTCCGTCAGGGCGATCGTCACGGCGGCGCCCTTGCGCTTGTGGAAGTCGTAGAGCGCCTTGAAGTCCAGATCGCACAGGATGTCCCCCATGGAGACGACGAAGGTTTCGTCGAAGAAATTTCCCACCCGGCGGACCGCCCCCGCCGTGCCGGCGGGATTCTCTTCGAAGCTGTATAGGATTGAGGCGTTGTAATCGAGCCCGTCGCCGATCGATTTGATCAGCGCGTCGGACATGTACGCGGTCGTCACGATGATCTCGTGGAACCCGGACGCCGCGAGGGACCGAAGGACGTAATCGATGCACGGGCGGCCGGCGACGGGCATCAGGGGCTTCGGTCGCTTGTAGGTCAAGGGCTTGAGGCGGGTGCCTTCGCCGCCCGCGAGGACGACGGCTTTCATCGACCGATCTCCACCTTGCCCTTCTCCATCAACGCCTTCAGCGCGGCGTCCGCGGAGGCCTCGAGCTTCTTCTCGTCCAGGAGGGCCGCTCGGACGGAGCGGTTCTGCTGCCGGAGGAGATCGCGGGATTCCCGGATCTCCGCCCGTTTCGCGCCCTTGATCGAGAGGACTTTCTCCCGCATCTCGACGACCTTGGCGTGGACCTCGTCCGCCTTCTCGCGCGCCGCAAGGTACGCCTCGTGTTTCTCGTTGCCGTCCGAGACGAGCGCAGCGACCTCACGGGACAGGCCGACCGTCTCCTCGTGGACGGCGCGGGCCTTCCCACTCAAGGCGACGGCCACAGCGTGTTCCTTCTCGGCGGCCTCGAAGAGGTCCGTGATGCCTCCATCGAGGTCCCGGACCTCCTTCGCGATCTTGTCCTGATCCGACTTCAGTCCCTGCAACATCTTGAGCCGCTTCATCGACTCCTTGAGCTCGTCGATCAGTTCGTTTTCCTTGCTCACCGTCAGCGACGCGGTCTGTTGCCGCATCTCCATCTGCGACACGCGTCTCGTCAAGGCGCGCAACTCCGCCCCGACGTCCGTATGGCCGGACGTCCGGAGCTTCCGCTTCAATTCGATGAGCGCCTTCGCCTTTCCCTGCAGGGCGTCCCGTTTCTCACGGTGGGCACGGGCTTCGGCGGCGAAGGAGGCGCGGCGGTCCTGCAAGGCCCGCAGCCTCTCGCCGACCTCCCGTTTCTTCTCGTGGACGAGGTCCCGCTCCTGGCGCATCTGCTGCGCCTCGTCATTCAACATGTCCCGCTTCTGAAGGAGGCTCTCGAGCTTGATCTCGGCCTGTTCCAACTCAGAAGTGGTCTTCTTCCGGACCATCGGCTCCCCCACGTCGGGATGGACTGTAGCGATTGGCCGTCGTGCCATTAACCTTTCGCCATGCGTAAGGCGTCGGCGATTCGCGCGATGTCCTCCGGCGACAATTCCCCGACGCGGCGGGTTCGGTCGGGGATGTGGGGCAGGACAGCCTCGAGCGCCTCCCTCGACGGCGCGAAGAGCTGCCACCCGAGCCGCAAGCCGTTCTCCACCGTTTTCCGTCGGTGCGCGAACAAGGCGTCGACGACCGCGTCGAAACGGTCAGGATCCGAAACCGGAAAGGGGGCCGGCCTGGGCACGAGGGAGACGATGGCGGAATCGACCTTCGGCTGCGGATGGAACGCGTTCCGAGGGACCCGTTCCAGGATCTCGCATGCGGCCCGACGGTACACGCCCACGGTGAGTCGGGAGTAGTCGGCGGTCCCGGGCTTCGCCCGCATCCGTCGCGCGAATTCCCATTGGTACATCAAGATGGCCCGATCGAACGCATGCTCCAGCAGCCGGAACGTCAGCGGGGAGGAAATCTGGTACGGCAGGTTCGAGGCCATCACGTCGAACGGCGGCCACTCGACCTTCAATGCGTCGCCCGAGATCACCTCGACGTCGGGAAGGGTGCGGCGGAGATACTCCGCGAAGCGTCGATCGGCCTCGATCGCGACGACGCGCTTGGCCCGTTCCGCGAGGAGGCGCGTGAGGACGCCGAGCCCAGGCCCGATCTCGAGGACCACTTCCGACGGTCGAATCTGCGCGTGGGCGACCTGCCTGGCGGCTACGCGGGCATCGATCAGGAAATGTTGGCCCATCCGCCGGCGAGGTCGGACGCCCAGGTCCGCGAGGACCTCGCGCGGGTCGCCGTCCACGGCGCGCCGCACGGCTCCGCGGCCCTTGAGGTTTGCCTCGACCATTCAGACGGTCACGACGACGGTCCGCGTGTCGACGGGTCGGGACTCGGGGCCGAGGATCACGGTGACCGTGTAACGGCCAGCGGAGAGCCCGCTCACGGAGAACGTGAACGATTGTTCCGTTCCGCTGCTCGCGAGATAGACCTTCGTCTGGAACGATCCGACGAACGCGCCCGTGGCATTCGTCACCCGGACCTCGAGCGAATCCTCGAACACGAGCGCGAGCATGTCGGGTCCCCGGGTCACGCCGACCGCGATCGCGAGATTCGACCCGGTGGGAGTCGCGGTCACGTTGCTGATCCAGTATCCTCGCGTTCCCAGCGACTCGTTATCGAAGTCCGCCGCCCGGTACGCCTTCGTGATGTAGGTCCTCGTCGGATCGATGCCCGCTGGGCCCGGGGTGATGGACAACATCCCCTCGTATGGTCCGTCCACACCACTGCCCCGAATCTGAGGACCGGGGAAGACGAACTCCACCCATTGGAGGCCGTCCCGAAGCCACAGTTGACCCGTTGCCCGCGCCAGTTCGACCGACCCGCCGACGGAATGCAGGACGCCGGAGACGGCGAACCCCGCACCGAGCAGGACGTCCACCTCCGCTCGGACGACGAGCGCGTCGTATTTCCCGTTCCCATCCCGGTCCGGGGTCGATTCTTCGAAGCGACCGGTGTACCGCAGGAACTCGACAGTGTCGTCGAAGTCGGTCGCGCGATAGGCTCGGGTCGATCCGCAGAGCGTCTCCGGGTACGAGATGGGCACGGGCCGCAAGAGGCCGCCCGTCGGCGGACCAATCGCGACGACGGGGAGATCGACCGGTCCGAACAGAGTGAGGGCGAAGTCCCAGGGTCCATCGAGACCCGTCTGGCGGAGCTGGTCTCCGCGGAACCGCAGGAAGACCGTCGTGTCGTCCGTCGTGAGATTGAAGTCGCGGTAGGCGTACGCGATCGATCGGATGGCGTCGGAGCCCGACTCTTTGGACAGGGTTCCGTACATAGAGTAGTGTCCCGCCGTGTTCACGTGCACGTCGGCCGTCAGCCCGAGAAAGTCCGCGAGTCCATCCGCGTCCACGTCGACGGCGGAATCCGTGTGACCGCCGGTGAAGAACGCTGTCCGGACGGGCGGCTCGAACTCGGAGACTGCATACGCGCGGGTCGTGTAATTCCATTCGACGAATCCGTCCGCCGGAATCGGCTCGGGTACGGGCATCCCCATGTACGGCATGCCGCCGAGGGACAGGCGGGCATGGACCGCGTAGGGCCCGTCGACCCCGGCCCGGGCGATCTCGGTCCCGTTGAAGGACATGCGTACGGTCTGAGATCCGACGGGGAAGAAGTACCGCTCGTTCGTCCACGCGATCGGCCCGTAGACCGTGCTCGTCTGCATCATGGGCAAGGGCCGCGGGACGCCGATCCCGCAAGCACCCGTCCCGGGCGCCTTATCCGTCGACAGGTCCGCATAGATCTCCCACGTGCCCGCGGTCGGTAGGGAGACTTGGGCCTCGACGACGAGCCATTCGAACTTCCCGTTCCCGTTCGTATCGAGTCCGTAATCGGAACCCGCGCCTCCGGCCGAGGCGATGAGCGCATGCACGCCCCAGGCGGCCCCGCCTGTGACGACGGCCATCGTCACGAGGAGCCCGATCGTCCGGGTCGTCAGCATCATGTTCGCACCGCGGGTCCGTACGCGCCCGGGCCACATAGGCCCGCGGTTTTCGTTCGGCTTTCCTCTAACGGGAGACTTTCGCACCCATCATTATTTGAACGGGAAGGCGGAATCGGGTCGCCATGGCGGTCCCCGGGACCGACGTGCCCTTCCAGAACGAAGGGAGCCTCCAGTGCTGGATGGTCGGGCTGATCATCGGCGCGCTCGTCCTGGTCCTCGTGATCCTGATGGCCTATCAGCGGTACGTCGCGGGGAAGAAGCCGGTCCAGCACCTGTGCGACTATTGCGGGCACATGGTCACCGCGGTGAGCGATTGCCACCACGCGCCGGTCCGCGAGCGGTTCCTCCACGGCACGTGCCTCGAATGCAAGCAGGACTGCCGCCTCGTCTGCGCTCGATGCAAGAACCCGCTGTGAGGCGGATCTCGGGCGCGCGCACCCCGCTAGCCGAGTCTCTAGCCGGCGACTGGCTTCGTCAGGATTATGAAGTCCACCGACATTCGGCGGCGGAGCCTGGCATGCCCGAGCCACCGATCCTGGCGAAGGCGGAGGCGGCCCCCAAGGTGGGACCGCCGGTCGTCCTTGCGAACGCGAAGGCGACCGTGGGCGCGATCCCCGCGCAGGTGTTCGAGGCCCTCACGGATGCGGCGCAGCTCGGGTCCTGGTGGGCCGAGGACGTTCGCGTGGATGCCCAGATGAGCGGCGTGTACGAAGGCACCTTGCCGTCCGGACGGGTGGAAGGCACCATCACATGGATCGAGGGCCCGAGGAAGTTTTCCTTCGAGTGGCCGATCGTCGTCGAGGGCGCGTCGGTCGTCACGAGCGTCGTCTACGAGTTGAGTCCGAAAGGCCCTCAGACCGTCGTCCACGTGTCGCACCGTTCGCCCAAGCCCGTCCCGGGCGACTGGAACGCGGTGTGGTCGACGGCCATCGAGTCGTTGAAGGCCTACCTCGAGGCGGCGCGGACCGATTCGACGACGATGGATTCTCCCTGACCCACGCCGACGCACAAGGTCGCGAGCCCGCGATACGGCCTCCGCTCCCTCGATGCGCGCCGTCCCATCTCATGGACCAACGTGCACACGATCCGGGCTCCCGAGCATCCGAGCGGATGGCCTAGCGCGATCGCCCCGCCGTTCACGTTCGTGATCACATGGCGGAAGCCGAGCTCCCGCATGACCGTGAGGGCCTGGATGGCGAAGGCCTCGTTCAGTTCGATCAGGTCGAGATCCTGCACGGTGAGGCCGGCGCGCGACAGCACCTTTCGAGTGGCCGGGATGGGACCGAGGCCCATCGTCCTGGGCTCCACGCCCGCGGCCGCGGAGGACACGACACGGACGAGAGGAGTGAGTCCAAGCTCGTCGGCCTTGCGATCGCTCGTCAGGAGCACGACCGCAGCGCCATCGCTGATCCCGCTCGAGTTGCCGGCGGTCACCGTGCCGCCCTCCCGAAACACGGGACGGAGTTTCGAGAGCGCCTCGAGGGAGGTGTCGGCCCGAGGCGGCTCGTCGCGGGAGACCAAGAGGGACCCGCCACCCTTTTGGGGAATCGGCACGGGAACGATTTCTTCGGCGAACCGACCGGACTCCATCGCGGCGATCGCCCGGCGGTGGCTCTCCAGCGCGAATCGGTCTTGATCCTCACGGGAGATCTGGGGATCCAGCTCCCGCAAGTTCTCCGCGGTCTCGCCCACGGAGTCGTTCCCGTACTGGGCCTTAAGTCGCGGATTCGGAAACCGCCATCCCAACGTCGTGTCCCACGCGGTCAGGTTCCCCATTCCGCCGTCGAGGTTCTTCGGGACCGCGTACGGCGCCCGCGTCATGCTTTCGACGCCGCCGGCCACGAACACCTCGCCTTCGCCGGTCTTGATGGCCCGCGCCGCGGCAGTGATCGCCGCGAGGCCCGACGAGCAGAGACGGTTGAAGGTCAGGCCCGCCACGGAGACCGGTAAACCCGCGAGGAGGGACGCCATCCGGGCGACGTTCCGGTTGTCCTCTCCCGCCTGGTTCGCACAGCCGAGATACACTTCGTCCACGAGGGCGGGGTCCACGCCCGCGCGTCGCACGACCTCGCCAACGACGAGCGCCCCGAGGTCATCGGGCCGGACGTCCTTGAGCGCGCCCTGGTGTCGGCCCATCGGGGTCCGCACAGCGCCCACGATCACCGCTTCCGTCATTCTGGAATTCCCCGAATCGCCCCATCGCACGGGAGGATTTGGACTTCGGGGTCACGACGCGCACTCGCGACACTTTCGCACACCTCCCCCGGAACGGAGAAGTCCCCTCGCGGCATACCTCTACTTAGAGGTATGAGAGTGGAAATCGGATGCGGCGCCCGCGTTCGCGACTTCGACGGACGGCGGTACTTCTACTTCTGGCACTACGAGCGGACGAACGGACGGTCGGAGAGGAAGGAAGACTACATCGGTCGCGTGGACTCGGAGTCCGCCCGGTCCGATCTCCTGCGCCGGATGGCCGTCTCCCACCGGAAGGCGGAGCAGGAATTCGCGCGGCGGCGGGCCCGGATCGAAGGCCTCATTGAGGCGGCTCATACCTCCACTTAGAGGTACGTTTTCCCCTCGGCTCCCTGGTCCGCTTCCCCCCTCCTTCGTGGTGGGGAATGTTTATCCCCCTTCGTCGGTTCGTCGACGCGTGCGCCTCCAGGAGCGGCCCTTCGGAGGATTCGCTCGCGGCGGCCTTCCCGTCGGTTGCCGCCAGTGCACGGACGGGTCCAAGATGGTCCTCTTCGTCACGGGCATCTGTTCCTTCCATTGTTTCTACTGTCCCGTCTCGGACGAGAAGATGTATAAGGACGTCGTCTTCGCGGACGAGAAGCGCGTCACGCGGGACGAGGACGTCCTCGAGGAGGCCCGGGCCATCCGCGCCACCGGCGCGGGGATCACGGGAGGCGACCCCCTCGACGCGGTCGAACGGACCTGCCGGTACATCCGCCTCCTGAAGGCGGAGTTCGGTCCGACGTTCCACACCCACCTGTACACCATGTCCACGGATGCCGACAAGATCCGTGCCCTCGCAGGGGCGGGCCTCGACGAGATCCGATTCCACGTCCCGCCGGGCCTCTGGTCCCGCGCAGCGGACAGCGCATTCGTGGCCGCCTCACGCCTCGGGCGGTCCCTCGGCCTGACGGTCGGGATCGAGGTCCCCTTGATCCCCGAGCGGGAGGCGGACCTCGTCCGCTTGATCGAATGGGCCGGGGCCGAGGGCCTCGCGTTCGTGAACCTGAACGAGATGGAGTTCTCCGACGCGAACTTCCCGCGGATGAAGGTCCACGGGTATGAGATGAAGCACGAACTCTCGTACGGCGTGAAGGGGGCCGACCCTGTGGCCCTGCGGATCCTCGGACGCAAGTGGCCGACGACCGTCCACTATTGCACGAGCGGGTACAAGGACGGATGGCAGCTCCGATCGCGTATCAAACGGAGGGCGGAGAACGTCGCACGACCCTGGGAGATCGTGACCAACGATGGGACGCTGGTGAAGGGAATCTTGGAGGGAGCCGACCTCGAACCGCTCATGCGAGAGTTGGCGTCCACGCATCGGGTGCCGAAGGACCTCATGGGGCTCGACGACGCCCGGAAGCGGCTCGAGATCGCGCCGTGGATCCTCGAGGCGATCGCGCCGAGCCTCGGCCGTCCCGCGTTCCTCGTCGAGGAGTATCCGACCGCGGACGGCCTCGAGGTCGAGCGGACTCGGCTGGCGTAGGCGGGCATCGGACGCAACGCACGGCTCCTGCGTACGGAATCCAGGGCCCATCGATGCCGTGGCAGACGTCGCAGGCCAGGCCGTCCACACGACGGGACCAAGCGTCGAGCGTCGCATCGATCCCGCGGCCTTGCGGCAATCGCAGGTGGACGCGGGCAATCGGCACCTGGATCGCGCGGATGGCGCACAGGGACGCACTCGCCTTCGGATCGAAGCGCTCGACGGTCTCCGCAAGACGCCGGTCTCTTTCCCCACGGACCGCCCGCAGCAGGTCCTGAGATCCGTCCGGGTCCGCGGCTTGGATTTCCTCGATGGTCCGATCGAAGTAGCCGAAGATCCGGCGGACCTCTTCCTCCAGGAGACCAAGGCTTGCGGCCCGGAAGGCGCCAACCGCTTCGCGGGTCGTCTCACGAAGTTTCTCGGCGCCGAGACGATACGCGGCCTGCAGGTCCGGTTCGATCCGGGCCTGCGGAAGCGCCGTCAGCCCGGAGTCCGCCTTGGCCGAATCCACCTCCCATGCGGATCCGGTGGTCGGAGAGACCGCGATGAGGTGGAAGCGCTCTCGTTTCTCGTCGGACACGAGCGTGACGCGGAAGGAGAACAGGAGGAGCACCGTCTCTCCGAGTTCGACCGTCTCGAGGTGCACGCCGGTCTCGGACCCGAGACCTCCTTCGGATAACGACTGTTGAATCCACTCCGCGTCGGCGGCATCGAACCGCGCGACGTCCCATCGGCCGCGGGAGGCGGCGAGGGCCACGATCCTCTCAAGGAAGTAGCTGCCCGGCGCGACGAGCTCGGCCTCGAAATCCCCCACCCGGTCGGGATCGAAGGTGATCGCGAAGGTCGAAGGGACTTCGAGATCGGACCGAACGCGTTCAGGAACCTGAATCCAGGACAGCGGATCGGCCTCCGACACGGTCGCGCCGACGTCGGCGAGGGTATCGAGGACGAACCGCCGCAACGCCTCCGCGTCGCTCACGCGGGGACCTCGTCGCTCACGTCGCGGAGCACCTCGTCGTTCCGTTCCCGCATCGCGTCATACTGATCGCGGGCCCGGACGAGCGCATCCCCGAGCCGCCTCAGGGCGGCCCTGCGTTCCTCCGCTTGTCGAAGGGTCCAGATCTCCATCATCATGTCCTCGAAGGACCGCCGCTCGTCGAGGGTCCCCAGGATCAAGTCCAGCTCTCCGACGACGAGCTCGAACATGTGGATCTTCCGGTCCAGGAGTTCCATGAGATAGGCCTCGACCGTGTCCTGGGCCCACAGGTTCACGACGTGGACCTCGCGCGTCTGCCCGAGACGGTGCACGCGCCCGATCCGCTGCTCGATCCGCAGGGGATTCCAGGGCAGGTCGTAGTTCACCACCGTCCGCGCGAACTGCAGGTTCCGGCCCTCGCCGCCCGCCTCCGTGCTCAAGAAGATCTGTCCCTCCCCTCGGAAGGACCGCACGGCGGCGTCCTTGGCCGCAGGCGGGAGTCCGCCGTGATAGATGACGACGCGATGCCCGTCGCCTTCGAGGACGCCTTTCAGGTAGTGCATCGTCCGCAGGTACTGGGTGAAGACCAAGGCCTTTTCGTCCGAGGATCGGAGGAAGCCGGCGAGATGATCCACCTTCACGTTCGACGGAATGGCCCGGGCGTCGTCCCGCAGGGCCTCGAGCCGTTCCCGCTCGGCGGCGCCGAAGAGCGGGCTTTGCGTCAGCCGATTCAGCGTCTCGGCGACCGCGAACGTGCTGCTCCCGATCTCCCGTTGCAGCACGATCAGGGTGAGCCGAGCGGCCCACGACATCCGTCCGGAGACGGACCAATAGGCGTCGCGTACGAACTCCGTCACGTCGTCGTACAGGCGGCGTTCTCGCGGACTCAACCGGACGGGGAGGCTGTGCACGCGCCGGGGAGGGAGCGTGAACGCGATCCCGCGACGATTCCGTACCATCACATCCCGGAGGCGGTCTCGCAATTCCGGCACGTGGGCCGGCACCCGACCGTCCGCACTCCCGACGTACCGCTCGACGAACCGGTCGTACGTGTGCAGGGCGCCCGGCTTCAGGAGGCTGACCAGGTTGAACAGCTCGTCCATGTCATTCTGGACCGGGGTGGCGGTCAGGAGCAGCATGTACTTCTTCGAGAGGCCGGCGACGAACCGCCAGTTCACGCTGAGCCGATTCTTGAGGCGATGGGCCTCGTCCACGATCACGAGGTCCCACGACGTCCGTTGCGCCCACACGCGATGGGGGTCGCGCTTCGCGGTGTCGATCGACGCGACCAGGAGCGGCCGACGTTCCCAGTCGCCGACGGATCGGAGGACCGCGAACGGCAGCTCGAACTTCGATTCCATCTCCTCCCGCCACTGCCCCGTCAACGACGCGGGCGTGAGGATCAGGGCCCGGCGGACGAGGCCCCGGATCGTGTACTCCTTCAGGAGGAGCCCCGCCTCGATCGTCTTGCCGAGACCCACCTCGTCCGCAAGGATCGCACGGCCTCGCATCTCCCGCAGGACGCGCAGGCACGTCCGCTCCTGGTGCGGATACCGGACGACGCCCCGCAGGGTGGGCCAAGCGAGCAGGCGGTCGAACCCGTCGATGAGGGAGATCCGATGCGCCTCGCCATTGAGCGCCCATGCCCGAGGCCCGTCCCCCGGGGTGCGGAAGGCGCGAGCCAGCAGGTCGGCGTCCGCATCGTCGAATTGCAGGGAAAGCGAGGCATCGGCGGGACGAGCGGCCTCGCTGACGGGGAGGGACATCGAGGGGGGATCCCTTCACCTGCGACCGCAGGCGGCGCGAAAACGCATGCGACGTTGATAATCGTTGCGGCCCGCCGCGTGCAGATGCACGCATCCTCCGCGAACGCGTAGCGGATTTCCCCCGTAGCCAGACCATGGGTCACGGGTCGACGATAAGGGAAAGGGTGGGCTTCTGGGCGTTCGTCCGCCGCCCGCGCAACATGGACGGGAGGATCGCGAGGGTATTCAGCCCCGCGAGCCACAGGTAGGTCGTCTTGAGGCCCTGGGCGAAGAGGATGCAATCGGCCGCGGAGATTCCATTGCATCCGGACCGGATAATCTGTGTCACCAATGCGTACGGGACCGTGAAAGTCGTGATCAGGATCGCGAGGTTCAAACTGATCGTGTAGCCGACGTTGAAGAAAGTCGCCCGGAAACCCGAGGCGATCCCGCGTCGCACCGGCGGCACGGATCCCATGATGGAGCTGATGTTCGGCGACGCGAAGAATCCAAGGCCCGCACCGAGGAGCATCATGTACACGACGAGCAACGGATACGGCGTGGACGCGTCCGTCGTGGAGAACAGAAACAGGGACAAGCTCGTGAGGGCGAGCCCCGTCGTGGTGAATGGGAGATGTCCATACTTGTCCGAGAGCCGTCCGCTGAGCGGACCCGCCGCGAGGGTCGCGATGTCCGTGGGAATGATCAGGAGACCTGCCTCGAGCGGCTTCTTGTCGAGGACGAGCTGGAAGTAGAGGCTCAGCAGGAGGAGGACGGCGCCGAAAGCGATTGCGTTCAGCATCTGGGCGAGGAGCCCTCCTGTGAACTCGCGGATGCGCAGGAGTTTCAGATCGAGGAGCGGATGGGGATGCCGCCGCTCCAGGAAGACGAAGGCCGAGAGGCCGGCGGCAGATAGGACGAGGAGGCCCGCGATCGTCGCGGCCTCCGATACGCCATACGCGGCGACGGTCAGCGCGAGGAGCAAGCTGAGGATGAACACGGTGAACGCGACGAAACCGCCCCAGTCGATCGGCGCCCCTCGTTCGAGCTTCGCCATCTCCCGGAGCCGGAAGTGGGCCCAGGCCGTCCCGAAAATCCCGATCGGGACGTTCACGTAGAACAGCGCGCGCCAGTCGAGGACGGAGAGGATGATCCCGCTGACGGTCAATCCCGCCATGGACCCCATCCGGAACGCGACCTGGTTGATCCCGAGGGAGAGGCCGAGCTCCTCGGCTGGGGTCGCATCGACGATCATCGCCGCGCTGTTCGTGAACAGGATCGCGGATCCGAGGCCCTGCACCGCCCGGAACGCGATGACTTGGGCGGGGTTGACGGCGATGCTCGTGAGGAGGGAGCCCAACGTGAAGACGCCGAAGCCGCTCGTGTACAGCTTTACCCGGCCGGTGATGTCCGAGACGCGCCCGATCAGGAGGAGCGCGACCGTGCTCCCAAGGACGTACGCTTGGGTGATCCAGATCGCCTGCTCCGGGTCCGCATGGAGGCTCGCGGCGACCTGCGGGAGCCCGATGATCACGATGCGCGAGTCGAGGCCTGCCATGAGCACGCCGACGGTGGTGACCGTGAGGACCGTCCACTTGTACTGGATCCGGATCGCCTTCCATCGGCCCACCCGAGGCGATGTACGTTCTCCGCGGGGTCCCGGTCGACGCGCGACCAAGCCGCAGGAATACCTGAACCTTCCGAATCACTCGACACGGAAACGGGGCGACCCGCGGAACCTACGCGACGCTGACACTTTGGATCGGATGATGGCGGGCGATCAGGTCCCGCGACACCCGGAGGTTTCGACCTTCCTTTCCGATCGCGCGACCCTTCTTCGTGGCCTCCACGGTCACGGTCGCATGGACGATGTCCCCGCGCTGCTCGAGCTGGACGCCCTTCACGTCGAAGTTCCGGAAGACGTTCGCGACGAACCGGTCCGGTTGGTCCGAGTACTCGACCACGTGGATGTCCTTGTTCATGAGCCGCTTCAGCTTCGCGATGTTCTCGCCCTTCTTCCCGATCGCCTTGCCGATGTCCCCTTCCTTCACGACGAAAATCAGCTTGTCGGTTGCGTCGACGCAGTCGACGACGGTCGTCCGCGTGAGATCCTGGAAGAGAGCGACGTATTTGATCGTCTGTTCGTCAAAGACAATCTCGACCATGCGGCCTCAGGCGCTGAGGATGTTCGAGTCGCCGGGGCTGAGCACCGCGACGGCCGCGACCGAGAAGGGCACCCCGCAGGCGGCCCCCAGGTCGACGTTCGTGCCGGGGAACTGCAGCAGGCGAACCTCGCCGAGGGCCGCGAGCGCGTCCGGCGGGCAGTTCGACGAGACGACGACGATCTTCGCGCTCTTCGCCTTCGCGGCGCGACGGACTTCTCGCAGTCCGAAGCGCACCTCGCCCGTGTCCGTCGCGACCCGGAGCGCCCGGGAGACGTCGATCACGGGACGACCTCTTCGATGGGCTCCTCGGGCTCCACGGCTGCGGCTTCGGGAGCGGGAACGGGAACGGGGACAGGAACGGGAGGAACCGGCACGGGTTTTGGCTTCGGAACCGCCGAAGGCTTGGGCTGGCCCGCAGGCGGCTGGTAGATCAAGTTCACGGCCCCGGTGCCCAAGGTGACCGGCTGGCCCACGATCACGTTCTCCGCGACGCCGTCCAGGTAGTCCACCTCGCCCGTGATCGCCGCCCGAAGGAGGTGATGGGCGGTGATCTCGAACGCCGCGCGAGCCAGGACGGACGATTTCCGCCCCGAGATCCCGTGTCGCCCGATCGCCTTCACATCCCCGTCGTTTGTCATCATGTCCGAGACGAGCATGATGTGACGGATATCCACGGTGAGCCCCTGTTCCTGGAGGGTGTTGTAGGCCTCGTTCACGATCGCGTTCCGCGCGGCCTCGATGCCTAGGACCTCGTAGATCTCCTGAACCGAGTTCGTGGTCGTCCTCGAGGCGTCGACGTACGGCAGCTCGAGGATCTTCGAGAGGTTTGAGCCCTCGGTATAGATCACGTAGCCATCGCCCCGCTTCCTGATGATTGCCCGCGAGATCCCGTCGATCCCTTTGATCTTCATCGTTCGGACCTGTTCGACGAGGCGCTGGAGTTTCTTGAAGGACGGCTCGCCCGCTTCCACGACGAGGGCGCGCGCCCGCTTCTCCACGTTCCCCACCTGGCGCTTCACCTCTTGGACCTCGCCGAACTTCTTCATCTTCTCCTCGATCTCGGGCCAGGTGACGCCGCGGGACCGCATCCGGTGGTCATCCGGATAGGCGAGCACGCGCATGTTCACGAGGTCGGTCTCGATCGAGGCGATGTCCTCCAAGGACGTCATCTCGATCTCCGTAGCAATCTTTCGCATCTTCTCGAGGTCCGTATGTCCCGATTTCACGAACAATTCCATGATCGGAGTTGAAGGGACGCGGCGCGCATCCACGATCTCGATGAGGCGCGGCAATCCGAGCGTGACGTTCATCTCCGCGACGCCCGCGTAATGAAACGTCCTCATGGTCATCTGGGTCCCGGGTTCGCCGATTGACTGCGCGGACACGATCCCCGCGGACTCGTTCGCGTCGATCGCGTGGAGATCGAACTTCTCGCAGATCTTCGTGAGGACTTCATGGAGGCGCTTTTTGCTCAACTTGAGTCCATGGATCTTCTTCGCGAGCTCGCCCACGACGTATCGCGGCAGCCAGCGGCCGATCTCCTTCAGCCCCTCCATGATCTCTTGTTCGCCCGCCGTCAGCGGAGGTGCCTTCACCGGGATCGTGAGCGGTGTCTCTGGCTCCGCTTCGGCGGCTTTAGCGGTGGGCTTCCGCCCGCGCGCCGCCGGCTTCGCTTTCTCCTTCTTCGGAGCCTGTTTCACTTCGACGGGGGCCGCGCCGAGTTTCTTGAGGACCTTCTCCGCCTCTTTCTTCGGGAGAAACTTAGTGAGTCGCTCGACCTTGGAGGCCGCCAGTTTTTCGAGGGTGAAGCCCGCGTCCGCGAGGATGACCGCGGTCTTCTTCGAGAGGCCGCGGTTGCGGAGCGCCTGGATCGTCGTGGCCCGGGCCATCCTCATTCCTCCGACGGAGGCTCTTCCTCCTCGACTTCAACCTCTTCCTCCGAGATCTCGACGTACATGTCCTTCTCCGTGAGGCCGTACGACGCCATCTCCTGCTCCCGGAGACGCTCCTTCCAGGACGGCTCCTCACCGAGGACCTCCTGAAGGATGTCGTCGATGTCGACCGCTCGACCTTGCACGCTCCGGGACGGATCCACGCCGTCCTCACCGAACTTAAACTGGATGATCGTGTCCGCCGTATTCCGGACCGTCCCGTCTTCTTTCACCTTGAGATCCTCGAGGGCGTTGATCAGGCGGCGCTGCATGTATCCCGACCGCGACGTGCGCACGGCCGTGTCGACGAGGCCTTCGCGCCCGCCCATCGCGTGGAAAAAGTATTCCGTCGGATGGAGGCCGCTCTTGTACGATGATTTCACGAAACCTTTCGCCTCGGCCCCGAGGTCTCCCTTCTTGAAATGCGGGAGCGTCCGGTTCCAGTATCCGCGGCTCAACCGTTCCCCGCGGACGGCCTGCTGCCCGATGGAGCCCGCCATCTGGGACAGGTTCAGCATGGAGCCTCGAGCACCGGACCGGGCCATGATCACAGCGCTGTTCTCGATCCCGAGGTGCTTCCCCGCGATCTGGCCGGCGAGGTCTCGCGCGCGACCGAGGATCTTCATCGCCTCGACCTCGAGGGTCTCCTCGAGCGATCGGCCGGGCATTTGTTCCAGCTCTCCGCGCTTGTACGAGTCCACGAGGCCTTCGACCTTCTCGATCGCGGTCCGGAGGGAGTCCGAGATCTGCTTCTTCGCCTCCTCGGGGATGTCCTCGTCATCGATGCCCGTCGTGAAACCGCGGATCATGATCGCGCCGATCGCCATCTTCGTCCCCTTGTCGATGAAGACCCGTGCGGCGTCCGGTCCGTAATCCCGCGCGAGCTTGTCGAGGATTTTTCCTTTGAAGGCGCCGACCCCGTTCTCATCAATCGTGCCCGACAGGACCACGCCGTCCTTGATCACGACGAGGGAGTCTTCCTCCTTGAGTTCCTTCAGCCCGATGTCTCCCTTCGGGGCGATCGATGACTTGAACGTCATGCTCAGATCCTTCGGCAGGATCGCGGAGAAGAGGGCCTTCCCCGACCAGAACTCCTTGCCACCCTTCTTTACGTCCGGAGCCGGGAGGTCCCGGATGTCGATCTTGCTCAGGATGAACGTGACCTCCTCGCGGGTGAACTTGCTCTCTTTGTACGTGAGCAGGAACGAGCCTGTAATGTGGTCGTGGATGCCGCCGATCACCGGCCCGCCGAACCGCGGGGAGAGGATGTGTTCCTGCACGCGCATCAGGACGCGGGCCTCGGCGCGGGCCTCCTCGCTCTGCAGGACGTGCAGGTTCATCTCGTCCCCGTCGAAGTCCGCGTTGTACGGGGGACAGACCGCGAGGTTGAAGCGGAACGTCTTGTGCGGCATCACGCGGACCTCGTGCGCCATCATGGACATCCGGTGCAAGGAGGGCTGCCGGTTGAAGAGGACGATGTCGCCGTCCACGAGCTGTCGCTCCACCGTGTATCCGATCTCGACGGCCTCGGCGACGACCTCCGCGTTCTTATCCGTCACCCGGATACGCCGGCCATCGGGGCGGATCACGTAGTTCACGCCGGGGGCATATTCACCGAGGGGACCGAGCGGCGCCGGGCCGCGCTTCACCCACTGCTTCACGATTTCCGAATTGTACGCCTGCACGTGAACGGGCACCGTGAGCTCTCGAGCCGCCTCGACCGGGACGCCGACCTCGTTGATCGAAAGAATCGGGTCCGGAGAGATCACGGTCCGGGCGCTGAAGTTCACCCGCTTCCCGGACAGGTTCGACCGGAAACGGCCTTCCTTGCCTTTCAGCCGCTGGACGAGGGTCTTCAACGGCCGACCGGACCGGTGCCTCGCGGGCGGGATGCCCGACGTCTGGTTGTCGAAATACGTCGTGACGTGGTATTGAAGGAGCTCCCACAGGTCCTCGACGATCAGCTGGGGGGCGCCCGCGTCGCGGTTCTCTCGGAGCCGCTGGTTGATCCGAAGCACGTCGACGAGCTTGTGGGTCAGGTCGTCCTCCGATCGGTCCCCGCTCTCCAACGTGATGGAGGGGCGTACGGTGACCGGCGGCACGAGGAGCGCGGTGAGGACCATCCACTCCGGGCGGGCGACCTCCGGGTTCATCCCGAGGACGCGGAGGTCCTCGTTCGGGATCCGCTCGAGCCGCTCCCGCACCTCCTTCGGCGTGAGCTTGTGACCGTCCTCCCGGAACGTCGTCGGCTTGTCCAGCGTGACCTTGCCCTGTTCCTCGCCGCAGTGGGGGCAGCGCTGGCGCTTCTGCGCTTCCCGGGCGGTCTCTTTCGTGACGTAGCCGACCTCCGTCACGTCTCCGCCGAGTTCCTCGACCTGCTCCATCTCCGCCATGTATTCCTGGGCCTGTTGGCGCGTCAGGAGGAGGCGGCCGCACTTTCGGCATGTGGCCTGGAGCAGTTTCTTGATGTCCTTCACGTATCCGACGTGGATGACGGGCATCGCGAGGTCGATGTGGCCGAAGTGCCCCGGACAATCGTCGACCTTGCCCCCACACGTCTTGCAACGCAGGCCGGGCTCGATGACCCCCAGATGGGAGTCCATGAGGCCCATGTCGATCGGGAAGCCGTCATCGTCGTACGTGTCCGCCGTGATGATCTTCGTCGCGGACATCCGCCGGATCTCGTCCGGGCTGAGGAGGGCGAACTTGATCGACTGGATTCGCTTCGTCACCCCCCGCATGGAAGACATCATCGCATGTCCTCCAGTTGCAGCCGCATGACGACGCCCAACGAGAGGAGCTCGTCCAGGAGGAGTTTGAACGCGTACGACGTCTGGACCGGATAGATCTTCGACGTGTTCTCGCACACGGGACACCGGAGATTCCCCTTCCGATCCTTGATCGCGAAGTGGCCGCAGTCCTGGTTCCCGCACACATATTGGATCGTGCCGTCCGATTCGTCCAGGAGGCGGTCTTTGATCACCATCGCGGCACCGTGGCCGATGAGGCAATCCCGCTCCATCTCGCCGAACCGGAGGCCGCCCTGCCGTGACCGTCCTTCCGTCGGTTGCCGCGTGAGGATCTGGACCGGCCCGCGGGAGCGGACGTGCAACTTGCCGGAGACCATGTGGTGCAGCTTCTGGTAGTAGATGACCCCGACGAAGATCTCCGCGGGAATCATGCGCCCGGTTCGGCCATCATACAGGATCTCCTTCCCGTTGGACCGGAAGCCGTTCTCCTCCAGGGCCTTCCGCATCGCGTCCTCGCGTTCCCCGCTGAACGGGGTTCCGTCGATGAAGCGGCCTTCGAGAGACCCGACCTTCCCGCCGATCTGCTCGAGGACGTGGGCGACCGTCATCCGCGACGGGATCGCGTGGGGGTTGATGATCAGGTCCGGGATGATCCCTTGCGACGTGAAGGGCATGTCCTCCTGCGGGGCAATCAGGCCGATCACGCCCTTCTGGCCGTGGCGGGACGCGAACTTGTCCCCGAGTTCCGGCACCCGCAGGTCGCGGACCTTCACCTTCGCGAGCTTAGAACCGTTCTCGCTCTCCGTGAGCATGACGGAATCGACCCAGCCGCTCTCGCCATGGCGGACCGTGACCGACGTCTCCCGCCGTTTCTGCGGCGTCAGAAAGTCGGTCTCCTCCTCCAGGAATCGCGGAGGGCTCGTCTTCCCGATCAGCACGTCGCCGCCTTGGACGAGCACCTCCGGCGAAATGAGACCGTCATCCGGGGTGAGGTTCGCGTACGAGAGGTCGGCGCGGGCCCCGCGGACGTCGGGCGAGGGGATCTCGAAATGGTCTTCCTGTCCGCCGGGATAGCGGCGTTCCTCGGCGCGGTACGTCCGCATGAACGAAGACCGGCCGAGGCCCCGATCGATGGAGGCGTTGTTCATCACGATCGCGTCCTCCATGTTGTACCCATGGTACGACATGACCGCGACGACGAAGTTCTGGCCCGCGGGACGCTCGTTGAAGGACACGTGCTTCATCGAGTCCGTCTGGACGAGCGGCTGCTCCGGATAGTGGAGCAGGTGGCTCCGGGTGTCCGGCCGAAGACGGTAGTTGCTCGACGCGAGACCGAGGGACTGCTTCGCCATGCCCGCCCCCATCGTGACCCGCGGGGACGAGTTGTGCTCCGGATACGGCACGACGCCGGAGGCGACGCCCAGGATGACCATCGGGTCCACCTCGATATGGGTGTGGTCCTTCGTGATCGCGGACTTCACGCGGAAATTCTTGTGGCAGTGGGCGCATTCGAGCTCCGCGTCCTCGTCCCGGCTCCCCATGTTCGTCCACGTGACGTCGTTCCGGCTCAGGGGATGCTTGCACTCCTTGCACCGGCTGGGGACGTCGTACGGATAGAGGGCGATGAACGTGTCCTCTTCCTCCTCCGCGTCGATCCATTCCACGATCCCGTTCCGGACGAGATCAGAGAAGCGGAGGCGCCCCATCTTCAGCTCGTCGACGTGCTTGCGGGAGAACACGATGTGGCCTTCCTTCACGACCAGCAAGGGTCGTCGGATGCGGCCCTCGTCGCAGTTGATGATGATTTCGCCCATGTTCTCGTCGAGGCGCAGGTTCACCTCGTGGCTCAGGAGTCCCGACCGCCTCCGTTCGCGGATCTCGGAGACGAGGAGTTTCGGGTCCTCGTGGAGGCCGACAAGGTCTCCGTTCACGTAGACGCGGGTGAGCTGGGTCTGCTGGCCCTTGACCTGCTTCGTGCCAAGGTCCGCCAGGAGGAGTTTCACTTCCTCTTCCGGGAAGCCCTCAGACACGTCGATCACGAGGGCGCAGTTCTTGACCAGGCCGCAGTTTTGCCCTTCCGGCGTCTCGTTCGGACAGAGCCGACCCCACTGGGTCGGGTGCAGGTCCCGCGCCTCGAAATGAGGCTGGGATCGTGTGAGCGGCGAAGTAACCCGGCGAAGGTGGCTCAGGGCGCTCATGTTCGATGTGCGGTCAAGGAGCTGGGAGACCCCGGCGCGACCTCCGACCCAATTGCCGGTCGCGAGCGCGTGGAGGAGCCGTTGGGTGAGCAGGTCCGGACGAATCGCCGAGGAGATCTTCAGTTCCCGGCGGCGCGCATAGGACCGCTCGAGTTGGTACTTGAGATCCTTCACGAGGTTCGCGAACGCGACCCGGAACAGGTCTTCCATGAGATCGCCGGCGAGCTTGAGCCGCTTGTTCGCATAGTGATCCTTGTCGTCCTCGCGTCGCATGCCGAGGGACAACTCGAGGACCGTCCGCGCGACCCGACCGAGGAAGATCGCCTTCTTGATCCGATCCTCGCGGGTGTCGCCGAGGTGCGGCAGCAGGGACCGGTCCAGGATCGATTCGACCTTCTTGATCCGGTACTCCTTCGCCTGCCCCGTCGCGAACTTCTTCTCCAGATAGTTGATCGCGTCGTCCCGCGTGAAGATCCCGTTCGGAGGGTAGACCTTCTTGTTCTGGCATTCCTCGATGTTCGCGTAGACGATGTTCGCCATCTCCGGCGTGGAGACGACCGCGTTGTAGATCTCTTCGTCCTTCTCCATGCCGAGGGCTTTCATGAGGATGATGAGGGGAATCTGGCCAGAGGCGGTCGGCACGCTGACGATGAGCTGGCTGTCCTTCTTCTTCTCCATCAGGGTCAGCGCACGATACCCTTCCTTCTGGGAGAACACCTTGGCGACCTCGACCTTGCGGCCGTATCGCTCGTTGAACTCGACGAGCACCCGGTTCGGGGCGAGGTCTTCGAGCGAGATCAGGGCCCGCTCCGTCCCGCCGATGATGAAATATCCGCCCGGGTCGACTGGGTCTTCCTGAGTGTCTTCGATCAGCTTGCGGCGGTACTCGTCGAGCGTGAGCTCCCCCTCATTCTCCATGTTTTCCTTGTAGAGGAGGCAGCGCTTCGATTTCACCATGATCGGGAAGTTCCCGATGTGGACGCGCTCCGGTTCCCGCTCGATCCCGTTTTCGATGACGGTGAAATCGAGGTAGATCGGCGCGGTGTAGTTCAGGTTCCGCAGGCGCGATTCCATCGGGTTCAGGGGATGCGTCGCCCCGTTCGCCTCCTTCACGACAGGGAGGCCCAGCGTGATGGTCGGCTTCGCCTCCAGGTCGATGCGGCCTCGGTCGTCCCGCTTCCGCCCGATCCGGATCTCGATCACGTCGCCTTCCGTGCGGTCCTCGTCGAGCTTGATGACCCCTCGGCGATCGTCCTCGGGGGAGGACCTCAGGTTGTCCACAATCCGTTGCATCCTCGAGTTCGGGTTGTCGATCGTCGGAAGGAAGTCGTTGAACGACGCGATATGATGGTTCACGATCGAGCGTTCCCGGAAGAACGCGTCAATGAGTTCTCGCATGTCCTACCTCCCGATCACGAGACGATATGCCTCCGATACGCCGGCCGTCCCGCTCACCCGCGTCACGCGGATGATGCGGCCCTCCTCGATCGGCCCTTCGATCTTCTCGAGGACCTGGATCACCGGATCGCTCTTGCGAATCTTGGGGAGCTGGTCTCGGGTGATCTTCAATGCCTTCAGGACGCGATCCGCTTCCTCCTCGGCGACGAGCCGATGCTCTGGGACTAACTGGTGCTCCAATACGTTAAACCGCAAGGGGGGGCCTCCCTGGGCGACCGACCGTTTTCCACCTGGCATGTCATCCGCGCGCGAGCCATGCGGGCCCGCGGGGATTTTCGGGGACCCCGCGCGGTCCGCAGGGCCCGTTCGAACCCCGGACCACCCGGTTTCTTTCCGCCCGCCCTTGCGAGGGAGCGGCTAAAAGCCGGATGCTCTTTCTAGGGACGGTTTCTTCGCCATCCTACCTAGCTGAGCTACGGGCCCTCCGGCTAGCGGCGGCGACATGCGACTTCCCTCCGAATCGGGGGCTCGTATTAAAGTTTCCGGTGGACGGACGTCCGGTCCGGGTCCGACATCCTCCGGGTCCGCACAATTATTCCAAGATGCAAATGAAAATCGACCGGTGCACAATGTTTTATACGCCGCGTCCATCCCGCGAACCGTGATCCGGGCGGAGACGCGTTGCACCTCCTGCGGGGCCGTCCTCGCGGGCAAGGGGACGACCGTCTTCCTGTGTCCGAGCTGTGGCAAGACGCGGATTGGGCGGTGCGCGCGTTGCCGCGATCAATCCGTCGCGTACCGCTGCCCGACCTGCTCGTTCATGGGACCGTGAAGGGCGGCCATGGGATCCGTCGCCGTCACGTTTCGCATCCTGCCCGAGGATGCCGAGGCCGACCTCGAGCCGGTCAAGGCGCGCGTCCGCAAGGCCCTCGGGGGCGCCCTCCGGGACCTGAAGGAACAGCCCGTCGCGTTCGGTCTGAAGGCGATCCTCGCGATCGCGGTCGTGGGAGACGCCGAGGGCGGGTCCGATCGATTGGAACAATCCCTCGCCGCACTCCCCGGCGTGGGGAGCGTCGAGACCGTCGACGTGACCCTCGTGTGATCTCCAGGAAGGCCCGTCGCTGAGTCACGCCCATTTCCTCAGGATGAGGACCGGGCACTTCGCCAGTTTCACGATCCGATCCTCAACGGGACTCAGCGCGAACTTGCGCAGACCCCCGGGAGACGTCGCGCGGATCATGAGCAACGAAGCGTCCACGCTCTCCCGCAGGGCCTCGGACTCCCACTGCGAGGAATACACGACCTTCGGTTGAACCGTCACGCCCCGCTCGTGCGCGCGTCCTTCGAAGCGAGAACTCTCCTGTTTCAACCGCTCCGCCTCGATCGGGTCGCTCGCGAGGCTGACGACCTCCACGACTGCATGGTCCTCCTCCGCCAAGATGAGCGCGAGATCATCGATCCCTTCGAGGCTCCAGATCGGACTGGTCAAGACCACGATCCGCTTCAGGGGTTTCCGGAGCCCTTGGGTCTTGAACACGATCACATCGCACGGGGCGTTCTCGATCAGGTAGTCGATGTTGCTCCCGAACACCCGCCGATCGCCTTCGACGCGATCCCCCCGCCAACTCATGAGCAGGAGGTTCACCGCCTCCTCGCGGATCGTATCGAGGATGATCTCGTACACTTTGTGGCCGATCTTGACGACGGGCCGGGTGTCCACTCCGAGGTCCTCTCCGATTCTCGCGAGTCGTTGCAGCCCGCGGATGCGGTCGTCGACGTAGCGGAACCGGATCGCCTTCGGCGGCAAGTTGCGTGGGATCTCGACCACGTGGAGCAGGCTGAGCTCAGCGTTCCGGGCGCGCGCGATCCGGGCGCCCAACTCGACGAGGTTCTCGTCCTCGAATTCCCGGAGGGGAAGGAACACGCGATACCGTTCGAGCTCGACGCGGTCCTCCGCCGTCGTCAGGATGTCCCGCACCTCGATCGCGGAGCCGTTCGTGCTTCGGCCCCGGGCCCCGCGGCCGCCGGCGAACCAATGGTACGAGAGCCCGACCGCGAGCCACGCGACCCCCAGGAAGAAGGCGAACACGCCGGGCGCGATCGGGGTATCCTGCCGGGCCGGGAAATTCCAAAGGACAGCGCCCACGGCCAGGTTCAGCGCGATTGCGAACATGGGCACCGCGGGGACGAGGGGCACGCGAAAGCCTGGACCGCTCCGGCGCTCCCGGCGGCGCAACGCGATGACCGAGGCGTGGACGAACGCGAAGAGGCCAAGGAAGGCCAAGCTCGCGAGGATCGCAATCGTCTCGATCGTCAGGAAGACAAGGACCCCCGATCCGACGAACGTCAGGGCGACGGCTGCGGGCGGCACCTCGCGTCCTCCGATCCGGGCAAACACCCGCGGGAGGAGTCCGTCGCGGGCCATGCTGAACGATGTCCGGATCGCCGCGGTGAGGTTCGAGTTCAAGGCGCCATACATGGAGACGACGCCGATGACCAGGAAGGCCTCCCGCACATACGGCTGACCGAGGAAGTTCGGGATGCTGACGAGGACCATGTCCTCGGATCCGCCGAGGCACGCATTGCAGGCAGGCCACCCGGACAGCATCGCAGAGGGCACGTTTCCGAGGATTGCGAGGAAGAAACCGGCGTAGACGAGGAAGGACAGGAGGAGGGCGAGGAACACGCCGCGGGGCACACTCGACTCCGGGCGCTTCACCTGATCCGACAATTGGGCGACCACCTCGAAGCCTTGAAAGGCGATGAACAGGATCACGGCGCCGAGGACGAGAGGAAGAGACCCGCTCACGCCGCCCGATGGGATGCCGCGGGGCGGTCCCCCCGACGACAGGGAGAGGAGACCCACGAGGATCAGCCCTACAATCAAGAGAACTTTCCCCAGGGTGAGACGGCCAAGGACGCGGGTCGGTAGGTGGACCCGCGCGAAATGCAGGACCGCAGAGAGCCCGAGGACCGCGAGGGCGACGAGGCTCACCTCCACGGGATTCGGCCCGAACAGAGACGCGGGATCGGACGGACGGACGAGCTCGACGAGGAAGACGCCGAGGCCGAGGGCGCTGAGTGCGGACGCGGCGATATGCCCGCCCCAGGAGAGCCAGCCGCTCAGGAAACCGCTCGGGTCGGGGAGGGCGCTGCGCACCCAGACGTAGGCCCCACCGGAGGCGTCCGGACGGCCCGAAGCCAACTCCGCATATGCCGTCCCCGCGAGGGCCGCGATGGACGCGGCCAGAGCGAGGCTCGCCAAGACCAGAGGCCCCGCGACCGCGTAGGCCGCGCCGACCAAGAGGAAGATCGCGGCCCCGACCATGGCGCCGACGGCCGCCATCGTCACGTCGAACAAGCCAAGGTCCCGCGTGACCCGAATCCGGACGGCAGCCGAATTCGTGGAGGAACCCGCCACGCCAGGCGGAGGAACGCCGGCTACTTGAGGCTATGGCGGTCGCGCGAGACGCGTCCCTCCATGATATTCCGTCCCGACGATCAAGGCCGAGGCTGGATTCACGCTTCGGACTTCGAGACCGTCTTCGCGATCCGCTCGCCTAGGGTTCGAAAGAGAAGTTCCACGTTCTCGCCCGTCTTCGCGGAGCTGTAGAAATATGGAGCTTCGAACGCTTCGGTCGCCTGCTTCACCTGGTCCTCGCCGAACGCGGCCTGATCTTTCAAATCGGATTTGTTCAACGCGAACGTCACCGGGATCTCGCCGACCGTCCGGAAGACGGACTCGACCCAGGAATCGAGGTCTTCGAGGGTGTCGTAACGCGTGATGTCCGCGACGGCCAGGATGCCCTGAGCCCCATGGAAGTACGCCTCTCGAAGGAGCTCTCGGAAACCCTTGGAACCCATGATGTCCCAGATCGTCATGTCCATCTGCACCGGGTCCCCGCCCTTCGGACTGAGCGCGAGTTCCTTCTTGGAGACCTTCGCGCCCAAGGTCACGATGTACCGATCGTCGTATTCATTCAGGACGTACCGCTTGATGAGGGAGGTCTTGCCGACGGCGTGTTCGCCGACCAAACACACTTTCACCTTCATTCGACGGGGTTCCATCATAACCATGCGCCGGAGGAGAGGAGCGAAAATCCTCTCGGCTCGCGCTATTTGTGAGGGTCTATTTAGTCGCTTCGTCCTGAGGTGGCGCCGAGAGCGAATCGAACGGATTCTACGTGGGAGACTTCCCGCGGTTCAGATTCCGGAGGCTCGTTATGAGTTCGAAACAAAACGGCGGTCGTCGCATGAAGGGAGGCTCTCGAAAACCGCGGAGAAAGGATCCCCCCGCGGCGTCCCGTCGAGTCCGTGACCCCGAGGAGACTCCGCCCGATCTCGATCGACCGGTGATCGACGGACGCATCGCCGAGGGCGAGAGCTCGAATCGGAATCCGATTTCCCCGCTGCGCGACGGCGGCATCCGGTGGGTGTTCTACTTGTGGAAGTCGGAAGTCCCAGAACCGGAACTGGCCCGGATCGCGTGGTCCGCCCGAGCGGGGTTCCTCCGCGCCGCGGTCACGTTCGGTTTTCCGGATTGGGATTCCGAGGAATACCGGAGCACGACGACCGTCCACTTGTGGGATCTGGGCAATGCATATACCCGCGGATTCCGACCGCCGGACGGGGACTGGGGCCGGATGATGATCCACATTTTCACGCACGAGCCCCTGCATCACGCGATCGGCCTCTGCTTGGCCGAGATGCTCGAAAGGGGCGACCAAGAGTGGGTCATCGCCAGGTTGGGCGACGCGCGCTGGTGGTAGGCCTCCTTGGGGAACGCTTGAAATAAGTTCGCCTCGATGCGGCGACATGGACGGATTCGCGGTCACTCGTCTAGTGATCGGCGCAGGATTCCTCCTCGTCGCCGCGGCCGCCGACGTCCGAACTCGGAGGGTCCCCGATCCCCTCTGGATCGGCCTCGGCTCCATCGGCCTTGTCGTCCTCGCGGTCGAGCTCATCCAAGACCAAATCGAGGCGGATGCGTGGGCCCTGCTCGGATCCGCCGGGCTCTTGTTCTCCGCCATCTTCTACGGAGACCCGCTCTTCGAGGAGGATGGATTCCATGCGAGGCCTTTGCGACTCCTCCTGTTCCTCGTCGCCGCCGTTCTCTTCGCATACCCCGCAGTCCAACATTCCGCGTCGGGTGCGTCCCTGTCGCAGGGCCTCCTCGAATTGTATTCGATGCCCGCGATGATCCTCGTGTATCAACTGTTCTATCGCGCACGGATCCTCCACGGTGGGGCCGATGCCAAGGCGCTGATCACCCTCGGCTTGCTCGTGCCCACATACCCGGACATGGCTCCGTTCCCGCTCATGACCCTCGACCCCCGTGTCGAAACTTTCTGGCGTGTGACATTTCCCTTCTCGCTCGTCGTCTGGGTGGATGCCGCGGTCCTCTTCCTCGCGGTGCCGCTGGGCCTCCTCCTCCTGAACGCGGCGCGCGGCAATCTCGCGTTCCCTCAGGCGCTCCTCGGATACCGTGCGCGCCTCGACTCCTTTCCTCCACATGCATGGCTCATGGAGAAAATCAGCGCTCGCGGAGACCATGTCCTCGTCCTCTTTCCGAGGCGAGACGGGAATCCAACCCAAGACCTGGACCAGCTTCGCGCGGCGGGGATCGACCGCGCCTGGGTCACGCCGCAGATTCCCTTCATGGTCCCGCTGGGCGGCGGTTTCCTCCTCGCGTTTTTCGTCGGGAACGTGCTTCTCGGGTTCCTCCGACTCGTCACCTAGCTCCGAGCGAACGAAATCCTGATATATCCGCCGCCCTCTCGCTTTTCCAGCAGTGGTTTGACGGCCAAAGCGGCGGGGATACACCCGGTCCCATCCCGAACCCGGAAGTTAAGCCCGCCCACGTTCCCTGCGGTAGTGCGGTGCGCGAGCCCGCGCGAAGCCTGCCTTCCTTCGAGGAGGGTTTGGGCCGGCGACCTAGGTACGCTAGCCGTCCATCCTTGTGGTGGACGACGAACCGTGCCGTTCTAACGGCCGCCGATCCATGGAACGCTGTCAGCCACTCTCTATTCCCTTTCGCGACGCTGGGCCCGCCACTTGAGTCCGACGATCACCAAGGGAACGAGGGCCACGTAGATCATGTCCGAGAGTTCCGGGATTGCAACGATCGCGGAGGATTGGCCGCCGTTCAACGCGAACCCTCCCGGCGTCGTGTAGTTCAGGAAGGCCCAGTTCACGAGTTGCGAGCCGCTGAACGTCGCATCGACGAGGGCGGTCATCGTGAGGCTGTGGCTCCCCGGTGCCACGTTGGTGAGGTTCCAGAAGAACGTCCGACCGTCGTTCCATGTTGGAGGCGGTGTCGCGCTCTGGAACGTCATCCCGCTGGGCAGGCTGTCCTTGATCGTGACGGTGCCGGCGGCCACAGTTCCCGTGTTGTTGTAGTAAATCGTGAAAGTCACGGAGTCCCCCGGCTTCGCGGAGGAGGGGGTCGCCGTCTTCACGACCGTGATCATCGGGCGGCGGACCGTCGTGTTCGCCCACCCGGTGCTTCCCGGCATTGGTCGGCGGAGCGTGTCCACATAGGCGAGGGTGGCCGTGTTCCTCACCACCTGCCCGTCTGTCGTGGCCGACGTGACCTGGGCCGTCACCGCGAAGGAGTGCGCCCCGAGCCCCACATTCCCGAAAATCCAATGGTACGTTTGTCCGGAGAAGGAGCTGGGCGCGACACTGGACGAGGAAAACAGCACGCCGCTCGGCAAGGTGTCGTTGATCCAGACGGTCCTTGCGTTCCCCGTGTTCGTGTTGTTGTAATACAGGGTGTACGTGATGGCGTCGCCCGGCCCGGCGATCGCGCGGCTCGCGGTCTTCGCCACGACGATCGTGGGGCCATGCCGATCGTTGGCTTGGCCGGGGGACGGAAGAATCGAGACATAGAAGTCGACCGCGTCGTTGTTGGTGTCCGTCGGCACTCCGGTCGCCGGATCCTTGAAGCGCGCCCAAGTGGTCCCAGCGTTCACATTCTGGGAGTACGTTGTTTCGTCAATGATCGTGGCTCCTTGACGGAGTCGGACCGTGGAGGCCCCGTTCGGAAGGGACGACCCGAACAAAGCGACTCGGAGGTATTCCGACCCCGAGCCGAACGCCCCCAGGACTTGGGTCGTGAACGTGAAGATGACCGTGTCCTTATTCCCCCGGACTAGGGCCAAGGTCCAGCCGTTCAAGGAAACGAACCCCGACAGAGGGTTCGCGACCTCGATCCACTCCGGATTGGGCTGCGGGCTCACTTCATTAATCACGACATTCGTGGCGGCTTGAATGGAGACCGGGAAGCGCGCGACTGCTGCGTCGGGTAGAGCCAGGTCGTACTCGAGTCGCCAGTCCGAGGCATAGAATACGACCCGGTAGCCGGCTGTCAAATTGATTGCGCTCGCGTTGACACCGAACTCCATTCGATGCGCGTCCAGTGCGATATCGATCGGACGGAGGAGGTTCCATGGGTTGGATTGGCCCGCCACGAACCCGTAAAGGCCGCTTGAATTCACGTCGCCGTTTCGGCCGACCGCTGCAATCGCATCGTCGAAGCCGTACGCTCGGCCCGCGACATCGACCCGAAGGCCTGTGGCCGACGAGTTGTCTGCATCGATGTATGCGTACATCACGTCGACTCCCTCCTGGGGGGGCACGATGCTCGGAATCGTCGTGTTGTTCGTCGGCGGAGCGGGGTACGTTCGGACCCGGGCTGTCGGGATGTCTTGACCGCCGAGCATCCGTCCATCGACCCGCACGAAGCCGGTGAAGTTCGCTCCAAGGTCGACCGCGGTTGCGAGCAGATCGACGTTTGCATCGTACGCGAGGGAACCGGTCCGGTTCGTGACATCCCCGAGGAGGTCCTGTCCGTACGGGCGACCCTGCCAGTCCCCAAAGGCGCCATCGACCCGCACGCTGGTGGGTGCCGCACCCAGATAGACAAGGCCGTTTTCCCCCGCGCGGAAGCTCGCGGTACCGTTTCCGGCTACATCCGTCACCGCGATTCCGAACGTGGTCGTGGGCGTCTGGTTCGACCATTGAGCCTCGACCCAGTAGAGGGATGGGACCGAGAGGTTCTCGTTCATCGGCACCCGGACCACGTTGCGCACCATCGTCGCATTCGAAAGCCGAGTATCGTTCGCGTCGAAGGCGCCGCTTCCGTCATCGCGGTAGAGCACGAGGTCCGTGGGATCGACTGACGTCCCGCGCCGAGTGATGTTCAGGCCACTCACATGCGGGATGCCGCCCATGGGCGCGAGAGTCACGCGGAGCATCACGGCTTGAGAAGAGGCGACAATGTCCTTCGCGATCGTCTGCTGACCGACGATGACGGTGGCACGCGACGGACGGATCGATCCGTCGGCCGGATCGAAGTTTCCGAGATTGTCCGCCGCGTACACGAGGACGCGGGCCTTCGTTGGCTCGCTCAGGCTCGCACGGATCTCCAGTTCCTGACCCGCGAATGCGGCGTCCGAAGAACCGCCAGGAAGGAAGCGGTGCCAATCGTTCGATCGGAGCTGCCCCGTTTCGTTGAAGACGAAGGAGGAGATGCCATGTCGGATGTCCGCCAAGTCATGCCATCCATAGACCTCGACCAGCGAATCCGCTCCGAGGTCGCCGATCGGGTAGCCCGTGTTCCGGTTGTTGTCCTCGTCGACGAAGACGAAGATGCTGTCCGTCTCGTTGACGGCGGTTCCTTGGAACATGTTTCCTTGGACGCGGGTGTACACGAACAGATTCTGGTCCTGCGTCGCCACCTTCATTGTGACGAGGTGTACGGCGGGATTCGGCGTCACGTCGGCGGCGGATTGTCCGTACGAGGCCATGTTCGCCCAATCGCTGAAGTCCCCATCGATGCGGATGATCGAGGAGGGGGCGTTCGGTCCCGGCGAGAGTATGCTCGCGAGAATCGGCACGATGATCATGAGTGCCACGACCGCTGCGATCCCGATCACGGAGCGGGACCAGTGTGGCTGGGATGGGATCCTAGGGGTCCCTTGCCGACCCCGTCGTCCGTTTGTAAATCCGTTTCCATTGACCAGGCCGTTCGTGGCGCCGCGACCGAACGTGAGGCCGTTTACGGCGCCAGTTGTCAGTCCATTTACGCGACCCTCGGCCAGCCCGTTGACCCGGCCGTTCGTGCGCCCGTTCGTCCGTCCGCTCCGGGTGCCGTTCACCCGGCCGTTCGTGCGACCGGCTCCGGTTGGTCCCGGAGTCGCTAGCCCGTTCGAGTGTAGACCGGTGACGGCGGCGCGGATCGAGCGCTCGCCGACCCTTTCCAGCCGGTCCGCTTCCCCGCGGCTCGCGCGGGCGTCCTCGGGGCGACCGAGACGCTCAAGAAGCTCCGCCTTCGTCTTCCAGGCGACGATCAAGGTCGGGTCGGCGCGAAGCAGGGACTCGTAATGGTTGAGGGCTTCGACGAGATGGACATCGACGACTTTCGGGGCCGTGGTCGCCGCGGGTTGGGTCCACCGCGGGGCGACGACCGAGGCGTCTTCCGTCGACCGGAGGATGTTCTGGACCTCCAGCCGGTACCGATCCTCTCGCGCGGGATTCAGCTCCGCCGCCTTTGCGAGGGATTCGGCCGCCTCCTTCGTGCGGCCCAGTTTGTCGAGGACTTTCGCCCGGTTCGCCCAGGCCCTTTCGAGGGAGGGATTCGCTTCCAGAAGTCGGTCGTAGTGTTCGAGCTCCTCCGCAAGTCGGTCCGCCTCTGAGGTCGTCGCACTCGGCGGGGCCATCCGCTGCCAGCGGCTGAGGAAGTCTTTCACGACGCCCTTGCCACCGGTCGCGACTTCCGGCGTGGCGGTCACGGAGGTCCCGCAGATCGCGCACTCTGGCTCATCGGAGAACAGGTAGGCCCCGCACCGGGAGCAGAACGGACCGGACTCGTCGAGGATCGGCGCGAGGGTCGGCAAGAGCGCGAGCTCCGCGGGGCTGTACTGTCGGCCGCACACGATACAGGCGGTCGCGTCTTTGTCCATCGTCGCACCGCAGGCCTGGCAGATCCGAGTCGGGACGTCCTCACGCAGGAAGTCGTCCAGTTCCGCCGCGAGCCCAGCCCCCGTGGACCCTTCGAATTGGACCCCGCAGAACGGACAAGCCGTCGCGCCCGTTCCTACAAAAGAACCGCACTCGGGACAAAGGAACAGATGTTCGGTGGCATCACGATTCGGCGATCCTCCGAGAAGAATCAGGAGCGCGTCCACGAACGAGGGGGTGAGTCCCTCCACGGATGCGAGCTGCTCGCGGGTGGCCGCCCGGAGTTCGTCGTACGTAGAGAAGCGGGCCGCGATCCGCCGAGCGCGCTCCGCGTCGGAGCCGGGGATCGAACTCAGCCATTCGAGATAGCTCTCGTCCATCGTCGAGAGTGGGTCGATGTGCTACCTAAAGCGCGTTGTAACGTGGCTATCACGCCCTCTAGTCAGTTCGTTAACATGAGCGCGTCAGGCGTGCCTCATCCAGGCCGTCGCGTAGGGGTCGAGCGGGACTTCCAGCAGGACCCGTCTAGGGCCGGCGCCGAATCGGACGGTGAGGGTCGTCTCGTCGCGGCGCAGGAGCTCCGGCGCGAGTCCATCGTCCGCGAGCCGACCGAGAAGCGCCTCTCCGAACGCGTCGGCCCGGCTCCGGTTCGCTTCCCGCTTCCGGACGAGGAGATCCGTGGGATACGCGCGGCGGTGTCGTCCGTCCTCCGCGACGGTCACGAGCCCGAAGCCGGACAGCTCGGAAGCAATCTTGCTCGCGGATTGGCGGGTAAGGTGCACCCGGTCCGCGAGTTCTTGGAACGAGATGCCGGGTGACTCGAACACCGTGGCAAGGGTGGCGGCGCGACCTGCGGACGCGAGCGCAGCGAACAATGCCGAGTCCTCGGGGTCGATGAGCCCTACGGGAAACACGCGGGTGCCCTCCGCCTGCAGGTAGCGATTCTCCAGGAGGTCGCGGGCATGCCACCGCGCGGTGGCCTGGGACATCGACAAATCCCGTCCCACGTCCCCGATCCTCGCGCACGGACGCAGGCATAGATATCGATAGACTTGGCGCCGTCGTGCGTTCGCGAGGCTTCGCCCTTCCGCATCTAAGTCGACATCCAGGCCTTCGCGGGCGACCGCCTTCTGCAAGGCGCGTCCGATCCCGCGGGCCATGTCACGCCCCCTGGTACTCCTGCAAAATCAAGTCGAGGACTTCTTCCGGTTTCAGTCCGCGGAAGTCGGCATCCGTCAGCCCGTCCAGAGATTTGTCGAGGGCGTCCCGGACGTTCTTCGGCATCGATCGCGTCAAGAGCAATTGTCGGAGCTGGGACGGCGTCTTCACGGTCGCGGGACGGCCCCCATCGACACCTTGGATCACGATCCCCAGCCCTCGGACGATCTGGAACGGATGGGACACGGGACTGTGGCGACTGTTCCGGCACTTCACGATCTTCAGGAGACGCGACGGATCGGCGTCATTGCTGTTGAGCTTCAGATGGACGACGCAGTCGGCGAGGTACATCGGGATCACGGTCTCGGGTCCGGCGAGGTCCGCCTGCCCGTGTTCCTCGAGCGTGCAGAGGACGGTCCCGACCTTCCGGGTCTGCTTGAACATGTAGCCGATCAAGTCCCGCTGCTCGTACAGGTCCTTCGTGGACCACAGGACCGGCGTCAGAGGATCTACGACGATTCGGGCCGTGCTCCCCTTCCAGTCCGCGACGAAGGCCGGAAGCTCCTTCCGGATGAAGTTCGAGAACTCACGACCCGAGGCGTCGATGAACACGAGCAGCTCGTCGTCGAGATACTCGAGGATGTCGGACCACCCCATCTCGACCGCCTCGCGGATGATCTGTTCCTTGTTCTCATCGAGGCTGACGAAGACGCCTTCCTGACCCTCCTGCAGCCCGCGCCGGATGAACTGGGTCGCGAGCGTGGTCTTGCCCGCACCGGACCGACCGATCACCACGGTCGTGCTGTTCTCGTTCACCCCTCCGTCGAGAAGCGGGTTGAGTCCGTAGACTCCGCTGCGAATTTTTCGCACGCGATTTCATCCCGACGAGAACTCTAAAAACGTGCCGACCTGAGAATCAGAGTCGAAACCGAACGGTCTTCATGCGAGCGCGGGTTCGACCCGGCGCACGAATTCCTCGACCATGCGGTTGTCAATCCCGTATCCAAGGATCCCATCGAGGCGGTCCGCGACCTTGCCTTCTCGGAAGAGGGCGAGCGTGGGCACGACCTCGACCGCGTACTCCTCCCAGAGAGGGTTCTCCTCATCATCGAGATACACGGCCGCAAAACGCCAGGGCCGCGAAGCCGCCAGCTTCTCGAATTCCGCGTTGAATCGGCGACTGAAAGGACACCACGTGGCCCAGAACATCACGATTGTCGGCTCCCTCGCCTGAACGACCGTCTCCTGGAATGCGTCCGAATCGCGGACCTGCAACATCGTCCATGCGCTCACGTCGTCCGAGGGCGATAAAGCTTCACCCGTGGAATTTCGCGGGTCCGCATGCGCGCGGACGCAAAGACATATACGCGGTCCTCCGGATACGCGGCCCTCTTTCGATCATCGAAGGGATGGAATGGGTTCGCCCGTCGTTTCCGAGGAGGTCCGCTCCTACTTTCAAAGCCTCGCGTCGCTGGTCGACGCGACGTACGCGGTCGCTCGTGCCGCGCGGGCTCGCGGGTTCGATCCCGAGCTGGATGTGGAGATCCCCGTCACGGACGACCTCGCATCCCGAGTGGAACGGCTCCTGGAACACTACGAGGTCGAGGGTGTCGCCCGACGGATTCGGGAACTGGCGAAGGTCCACGACCGCGAGGAACTTGCCATCCTCGTGGCGAAGGAGATGGCCGTGCGGCCCGCGGCGAGCAAGGAGAGGGCCGTGGAACGGGCGGTCCGAGTGGGCCTCGCGATCTTGACGGAAGGAATTCTCGTCGCCCCCCTGGAAGGCCTCGCCACGGTGAAGATCAAACGGAACCGGGACGGTAGCTCGTACGTGGACTTGTCCTACGCAGGACCGATTCGTTCCGCCGGCGGGACCGGCCAAGCCCTGAGCGTCCTCATCGCGGACGTCGTCCGGCGGGAACTCGGCATCGGCCGTTACCAACCGGCGCGGGAAGAGGTCGAGCGCTTCAAGGAGGAAATCCCCCTGTACAAGCAGGTCCAACACCTCCAATACACCCCCTCCGACGAGGAGATCTCGCTCATCGTCTCGAATTGCCCCGTAGCGATCAACGGCGAAGGGACGGAGGACGCGGAGATCAGCGGCTTCCGAGACCTGCCCCGAATCGAGACGAACCGGATTCGTGGCGGCGCGTGCCTCGTCATCGCGGATGGGATGTGCCTCAAGGCCCCGAAGATCCAGAAACACGTGCGAAAGTTGCGGATCGACGGTTGGGAGTTCATCGATGCGTACATGGAGAAGAAGAACGCGGGACCCGACGACGTCACGGAGGACTCCGGCGTCGAGCCGAGCGAGGTGTTCATCCAGAACATTGTGGCCGGGCGGCCCGTCCTCTGCCATCCGAGCCGGGCCGGCGGCCTTCGTCTCCGGTACGGCCGCACCCGGGCCACGGGTCTCGCTGCCGTGGCCCTGCATCCCGCGACGATGCACATCCTCGACGACTTCATCGCGGTCGGGACTCAAATCAAGACGGAACGTCCCGGAAAGGCGGGCGCGGTCACGCCCTGCGACACGATCGAAGGGCCGCTCGTCGTCCTGGACACGGGAGACTTCGTCGAAGTGCCGGACGCCGCGGCCGCGAAACGGCTCGCCGGACATGTCCGTGTCATCGCGGATCTCGGCGAGATTCTCATCCCTTTCGGAGAATTCCTCGAGAACAATCACGTCTTGATGCCCGGCGCGTTTTCGTCGGAGTGGTACGGCCTCCTCCTAAAGAAGGCCCTGGGGCAGTTGCCGGCCGGATGGGAAACGGCGACGGCATCCCAGGCCCTCGCGTGGTCCCGGGAATTCGGCGTGCCTCTCCACCCTCGATACAATCTGTTCTTCCATGACTTCGCCGTCGAGGATCTGCAGCTCCTCCGCGAACGCATCGGCGGCGAAGGACGCCTCACGGAAGGTCGGCTCGTCGTCCCCGCCGACGAGGAATTTCGAGAGTGGTTCGTCCGGCTGGGCGTCCTCTATGCGATCCGCGGGAGCGACTTGGTCGTCGAAAGGCACACGGATGTGCTCTTGGCGACCCTGGGAATCGCCGTCGACCAGTCGAACCTCGTACTCGCGCCAAGGCCTGAGACTACGGACCCTCTCGCGTTCGCGACCTCCCTTGCCGGCTTCCTCGTGAAAGCCCGCGGCCCCACCCGGATCGGTGCCCGGATGGCCCGTCCGGAGAAGGCCGCGCCCCGGAAGATGCAGCCCGCACCGCATTCGCTCTTCCCGATCGGACACGAGGGCGGGGCCCAGCGGCTGCTCCTCGAGGCGGCTTCCAAGGAGACCATTGAGGTGGAGGTCGGCCTTCGGATCTGTTCCGCGTGCGGGAAGCGGTGGTTCCTCCCGAAGTGTTCGTGCGGCGGACACACGACGGCACGCAACGGACCCGCGCGGCAGCGCGTCCCGATCGCCGAAGTGTTGCGGACCGCCCTGGAACGACTCGGCGAACCGAAGCCGTCCGAGATCAAGGCGGTCCAGGGCATGATCTCGAAGAACAAGACGCCGGAACCGATCGAGAAAGGCGTCCTTCGGGCGAAGCACGAGATCTACGTGTTCAAGGACGGCACGACCCGGTTCGACATGACGAACCTCCCGCTCACGCACTTCACCCCGAGGGAAGCCGGCATCTCCGTGGAAGAGGCGCGGTGTCTCGGATACGCGCGGGATATGGCGGGACGTCCGCTCGAACGAGAGGATCAGGTCCTCGAATTGCGGCCCCAAGACATCCTCGTCGCCCGCTCCGGGGGAGAATACCTCGTCCGCGTGGCGGCGTTCATCGACGACCTCTTGGAACGCCTCTATGGCCTCGGCCGCTTCTACTACGCGAAGTCACCCCAGGACCTCTTGGGCCACCTCGTCGTGACGCTCGCCCCGCACACGAGCGGCGGAGTCCTCGCGCGGATCGTCGGGTTCACGGATGCCAAGGCCTGGTTCGCCCATCCTTACCTGATCGCGGCCCGCCGCCGGAACTGCGACGGAGACGAGGATTCGCTCATCTTGCTCCTGGATTGCCTGATCAACTTTTCCCGGTCGTTCCTGCCGGACAAGCGAGGCGGCCTCATGGATGCGCCGCTCGTCCTGACGACTCGGATCGATCCGAACGAGATCGACAAAGAGGCCCACAACCTCGACCTGCCGGCCGGGTATCCGCTCGCGTTGTTCGAAGCCGCGGAGCGGTTCGCCCACCCGAAGGAGGTCGAGGCTCAGATCGACACGGTCGGGAAGCGAATCGGAAGCGTGCTCCAGTATGAGGGATTCGCGTACACACACGAAACGCATGGGGTGGCCCAGGGGCCCCTCGCCTCCGCCTATGGGGAGGGATCCATGGCGGAGAAGATCGACAAACAGCTCGACCTCGCGCTGCGGATCCGTGCCGTGGATCCGAACGACGTCGTGGCCCGCATCGTCGTCCATCATTTCCTTCCCGACCTGATCGGGAACCTGAAGGCATTCTCCAGCCAGTCCGTGCGCTGCACGAAATGCGGGGCGAAGTACCGTCGGATCCCGCTCCGGGGACGGTGCCTCGAATGCAGCGGCAACCTGACGCTCACCGTTCACGAGAGTTCCGTGAAGAAGTACCTCGAGATCTCGAAGCGAATCAGCCAGCAGTTCGAGGTATCGAACTACCTCCGGCAGCGGATCGACTTGATTGAAGAAGCGATCACGTCGCTCTTCACGAACGACCGGACGCAGGACCTGAAGCTCGACGACTTCTTCTAGGCCGCCGCGACGCGCGCCTGCTCGCTCCGGATCTTGAGTGCCGCCGCAGCCGCGAGGAATGCCCCGAGGGCGAAGGCGCCGACGACGAGGAGGGGGAAGTTCGCAATCGTAAGGTTCGCGAGCTCCGTCGGCACCACGCCCGAGTTCAATCCGAGATTTTCCGGCCCATAGACGAACACGCCTAGGAGGGCCAGCCCGAGGAGCATGAACACGATCCCCGCCTTCGCGGAGCCCGGCATGCGGAGAGTGTAGCCACAGGTGGGGCATACCCAGATGGCGTCGTCCGGCAACTCCGCATAACATTCCGGACAGCGGCGCGCCATCGGGCGGGACAGAAAGGCCGCGGGCAAATAGTTTATGTCAGTGCGCCCGCGTCGATGCAACGATGCGCGGATAACCCTTTAGTAACGCGCGTCGGTTTGCCGATGAATGAGGAAGTCGACCGCCCTCGGTCTCACGGCCCTCGTCCTCGGCTCGGTCGCGGTCCGACTCTCCCCTCTTTGGTCGTTCCTCTATTGGGGTTCGGACACGGGCGAGTACTTCGCGATTCTCCGAGATCTCGTCCGGACCGGCCACGTCTCGACGACGTACGACGGATGGGGCGTCACGTATCCGTATTTCCCGGGCATGTTCTTCCTGCAGGGAGGGCTGGCCCATCTCTCCGGCCTCGACCTTCCGACCGTGCTGAACGTCCTCGTGCCGATCTTGGGCGCTCTGTCCGTCGTCCCGATCTTCTTGATCGCACGGCGTGTCACGGGCGAGGACCGCGTCGCCCTCTTCGCGGCCGCTGTCCTGGTCGGCGCGATACCCCACGCATATACGACCGCGCACCCGGCCCCCGCGACCGTCGGAAATCTGCTCGCGCTCACGGGCCTCCTCCTTTTTCTCCGCCTTCGGACCGATCGGGCGGCCTTGGTCCCGCTCGCCGTCGTATCGGGGACGCTGATCGCGACGCACCATCTGTCCCTCTACTTCTTCCTCCTCATGGTCCTCGGTACGATCATCGTTCAGGGTCTCGCCCGCCCATGGCGATGGACGGCCGGGTCGAAACGAGAGGTCGCGTATGCGAGTCTCCTCCTCGCCGGGACGTTCGTGTACTGGCTCGTCTACGCGACGACCTTCCGAGAATTCATCCTCACGGACGTGGACATCCGGCCCTGGTGGGCGCTCCTCGTCCTGTTCGGGTTGGGACTCGTTTTCCTCGGGGGGATCATCTATGCGCGGACCCGAATCGGATGGCGGTACCGGCCCAGGTATCCGGGGCTTCGTTATCGTGGAACGGCATATGCCTCCGCAGTCGGAGTCATCCTCATCCTCGGGATCGTGTCGGTCCTCTTCGGCGTTCCCGGGACGACGTTTCGAGTCTCTCCGGAGGGCCTCCTCTATTTCGTCCCGCTCGTGCTCCTCATTTCGTTCTCCGCGCCGGGCCGCAAGTTCCTCGACTTCGACAGGGATGGATTGCCGGTGAACGCCTGGCTGGTCGTCCTCCTCGTATCTGCGATCGTGGGGATTGTCGTCGCGCCACGCGTCCTCATTCCCTATCGACACATGGAGTACCTCGTCGTACCGTTCGCCATTCTCTCGGGTGTCGGCTTTGTTCGCCTCTTGGATTTGGGAGCAGTCCGAGGACGATTCCGAGTCGTCGCAAGCATGGCCATCGGCCTGGCCTTCGTGGCGAACGCGTTCACAGGCGTCCCACCGCCCTCCACCCTGGCCGGTTGGCGGGAGGGGACGATCCCCGCGGCCCTGGATCCCGCGTATTGGGCTCGAGATCATGCGAGCGGCCTCGTCGTGTCGGACCATCACGGCTCTACGACGGTCTTCGGGTTCGGCGGACTGAACGCGACGTGGGATCGAACGCGGACTCCGTTCTTGCCCGTCTCCCTGAACGACCCGTACACGGGCCTCTCGAGGATCGACTCTCCGTCCGGTCAAAGGGACGGCACGTACGTGTGGATTGACCAGGACATGGAGGCGGGGGTGCGTCTTACACCCTGGGAAGCCGCGACCCCGATGGACCCGGTGGTGGTCGCGAAGTTCGACGCCTCACCCTTTCTGAAGGTCTTCGACAACGGATACGCCCGAGTGTATTGGATCGCATGGGGATGCCTCCCGACGACCTGTTGAGTCGCGTGCGTTTATGCGCGACGACCGCATCCGCGGGCCGATGCGGGTCGCCGTCCTCCACGACCATCTGCGCTTCATCGGCGGTGGGGAACGAGTCGCGTTGACCCTGGCATCCGCGTTCGATGCCGACCTCTACGTGACTGACCTCGATCCGTCGCTCCCTTCCCGAGCGGGAATGCCCGCTGTCCGAATCCATGAAATCGCCCGCGTCCCTTCGCGACCGCCGCTGCGACAAGACCGACAGGCAAGGGCCTTCGCGACCGCGACCATCCCGCACCATGACGTGTACGTGTTCTCCGGCAACTGGTCCGTCTTTGCCGCCCCTCGATTCCGACCGAACCTCTGGTACTGCCACACTCCCGTCCGCGTCTTTTATGATCTCCATGATGCCTTCCTGGCAACGCTTCCTCGCATCGGCCGGTTCGTGGCGCAACGCTGGATTCGGAGGACCCGCCCGAAGTATGAACGAGCCGTCCAAGGCGTACAGGAGATCGTGGCGAACAGCCGCAACGTGGCGAGACGAATCGAACGGTTCTTATCTCGCACCGCGGACGTGGTCTACCCTCCCGTTGAAGTCGCCGCCTATCGATTCGAGCGAGTGGGAGACGCGTGGCTCGCGGTGAGCCGCATTTCCCACGAGAAGCGAGTGGACTTGTTGGTAGAAACCTTTCGGCGCCTGCCGCATGAAAAGCTTCTCGTCGTCGGAGGCGCGCAGCTCGGAGTTTCAGCGGAACGACTCATCCGGTCGCTGAACCCACCCGCGAATGTCGAGTTCCTTGGCGAAATCCCCGAACCGAGATTGCGCGAGCTATACGCCACATGCCGGGGGCTCGTCGCGACCTCCCGCGACGAAGACTTTGGACTCGCTCCCTTGGAGGCGATGGCCTCCGGAAAAGTGGTCATCGCCGTGAACGACGGCGGCTACCGGGAATCGATCGTCGATGGAGAGACCGGATGGCTGGTTCCACCGACGGCCGAAAGCATCGCAAAAGCGATCGCTCGCGGGACACCGGACTTGTTGGGACGCATGCGCAGTGCATGTGAGAAGCGGGCGCGATCATTTGACTCGGCCCTGTTCGTGGAGCGGATGCGAGCCCTCATCGAAGCATCCGTGAGGGGTTCGTGAACGAGTCGTCGTGAGGACCAGTCATCCGCCTCCGGGACACCTCCGGAATGCACGTACGACTCACGGGATTCCCGTCAGATACTAATCGGGCCGCTGCCTACCCGCCCGCGCATGCCAAACCTCGCGTATGTCGTCGTCCTGAACTGGAACGGGAAGGACTTCATCCGCGACTGTCTGAGGTCCGTGCTGCGCCAGACATTTCCCCGATTCCGCCTCCTTGTCGTCGACAACGGCAGCACCGACGGTTCGCGGGAGATCATCGACGACGAGTTCCCCGAGGTGCATCTGGTCTCTCTGCCCGAGAACCTCCACTTCGCAAGGGGAACGAACGTCGGAATTCGTGAGGCGCTCAAGAATCCGGAATGCACCCACATCCTCACCCTGAACAACGATACCCGAGTCGATCCGGAATGGATGGCGGAATTGATGCGCGTCGCGGCCGGGGCCAGCATGGTTGCGTCAAAGCTCCTGATGATGGATCATCCGCAAAGGATCAACTCGACCGGACTCACGATCGCCCCCGACGGAAGCGCGCTAGACCGCGGCTGGAGCCAGTTGGACTACGGCCAGTACGATCGCTCCGAGGACGTGTTTGGTCCGACGGCTGGCGCCGCCCTGTACCGACGCGACTTGATCGACAAGATTGGCTTGCTCGACGAAGAGTTCGTCGCCTACTACGAGGATGTCGATCTCGCTTGGAGAGCTCGTTTGGCGGGCTGGCAAGCCGCCTACGCTTCGCGAGCGGTCGTCTATCACAAGTTTTCTGCTTCCCATCGCCGGGGAAGCCCGCTCAAGACTTACCTCTGCGAGCGCAACCGAATCTGGAACCTCGTTCAAAACTACCCGTGGCGATACGTGGTCCTGACGGTCCCCTGGAATTCGGCGCGAAACGTTGCGGGATCGATTCCATGGACCAACGGAACAGGGCCTGCGGCCGGTCGCGTTCAGAATCCAATCCTCGAGACCGCTCGCGCGATGGCGCGGGCCCGCGTGGACGCATACGCCGGCATCGGCCGCGCCCTCGGGAAGCGACGGGCCCGGGCGGTCGTCTCGCGCGTGAGCCCTGCGACTGTCGGAGACTGGCTCCGCCGGTATCACGTTTCATTCCGGGATGCGGTCCTTGCATGATGGGACGCACGTTGCCTACCCGCGCGAGGATCTCCTGCGAGCCGTGATGGGGTCGGAGGTCGAGCGTGAGAATCGCCGTGTTGTACGATTTTCTGGAGACAATCGGGGGTGGTGAACGCGTGGCCTTGATCCTTGCCGAGCACTTCGGCGCGGACCTCCTGACGACGAATGCGAATCCCACGCTCTCGACCCGGACCGGATTCACGGATGTCAATGTGATCAACCTGGGGCCGCTGCGGCGCCGACCTCCCCTGAAACAACTCCACGCGGCATGGAAGTTCCGTCGGGCGAGATTCTCGGATTACGATTTCTATCTGATCCTGGGGAACTGGGCCGTGTACGCCACCCGACATCACCACCCGAACCTCTACTACTGCCTCACGCCGACGCGGATGTTCTACGATCAGCACGAAGCCCTGATCCAACGCCTCGGCCCGATGGCTCGGCTCTCTGCGCGCCTTTGGATCGGGTTCCAGCGCCCATTCGACCATCGTGCGGTCTCGCACGCCGATCGAATCGTCGCGATCAGCGAAAACGTCCGTCGTCGTGTCGCTCGTTACTACGGTCGAGAGGCCGAGGTGGTGTATCCACCCGTCGCCACGTCGCGGTTCCGCTTCCAAGAGGTCGGCGACGCGTGGCTCTCGGTCGGCCGGCTGTATCCGGAAAAACGGATCGACTTGCTGTTCGAAATCTTTCGCCGACTCCCGAAGGAAAAACTGATCCTCGTGGGCGGTTACGCGGCAGGAGACCGGGCAGCGGACTACCTCGCTCGGTTGAACCCGCCACCGAATGTGACGATGATGGGCGAGATGCCCGACGAGGCGCTCGTGGACTTGTATGCGACCTGTCGCGGCCTCGTCACCACCGCGGTCGATGAGGACTTCGGCATCACTCCCGTGGAGGCCATGGCGGCGGGCAAATGCGTTCTGGCGACGGATGAAGGGGGGTACCGCGAGACCGTGGTCGATGGGAAGACGGGATTCCTCTTAGCCCCGGATGCGAATCTGTTCGCGAAGAAGATCCAAGAACTCGATACCTCAACCCTTCGGTCGATGAGGGGGGCTTCCATCGCGCGGGCACAAGCATTCGACGAGTCCGTGTTCCTAGAGAAGATGCGCGCGTTCGTCGCCTCCGCATCTCCATAGGTGCGAATCCGCGCGGAACGGCGATATCGTTAAGGGTTGTGTCGAACTTCCAGACCGATGGTGAAGTCGGCCCTCGTGACGGGAGCCACGGGCCAAGACGGCTCGTATCTGATGGAACTCCTTCTGAAAAAGGGGTACGAAGTGTTTGGACTCGTCCGACGACTGAGCGTCCCGAACATGGGCAACATCCAGCACATCGTCGATCGGGTCACGCTCATCGACGGGGACCTGATCGACCAGTCTTCCCTGAACGCCGCGGTCAAGGAGGCCGACCCCGACGAGGTCTACAGCCTCGCGGCCCAATCGTTCGTCGCGACCTCGTTCGTCCAACCGGTCCTGACGGGCGAGATCACGGGCCTGGGCGTCGTGCGCCTTTTGGAGGCCGTCCGCGCGAATGCTCCCGATGCGCGGTTCTACCAGGCCTCGTCCAGCGAAATGTTCGGACGCGTGGACCGCGAGCCGCAGGACGAGACGACCCCGTTCCATCCCCGGAGTCCGTATGGGGTGGCGAAGGTCTACGCATACTGGGCGTGCGTGAACTATCGAGAAGCGCACGATCTGTTCGTCTCGAACGGGATCCTGTTCAATCACGAATCGGAACGGCGCGGCCTGGAATTCCTGACGCGCAAGGTCAGCCACGGAGTCGCTCGCATCCACGCCGGATTGACGAAGTCCATCGCACTCGGGAACCTGGACGCGAAGCGCGATTGGGGCTACGCCCCGGAGTACGTGGACCTCATGTGGCGCGTGCTCCAGCACCGGGAGCCGGATGACTTCGTGGGCGCGACCGGCGAATCACATTCCGTGCGAGAGTTCGTGGCAGAGGCGTTCCGTCTCGCGGGCATTTCGGATTGGGAGAAACACGTGACGATGGACGACAAGAACCTCCGGCCCTCGGAGGTGTACAACCTTCGTGGGGACGCGAGCAAGGCGAAACGAATCCTCGGCTGGGAGGCGAAGACCCGTTTCAAAGACCTCGTGCGGACGATGGTCGAAGCGGAAATCCGAGCCCTTCAACAGGTTCGGCCGGCCCGCTGATCCCTCGGAGGCCTACGGCCTCGGCGGGGAAGGAAAACACGCCGTGCAGTGGGGATCGATGTCCCCCATGCCTTTGTGGTACTCGCAGAAGCGGGCGGTCAGCATGAGGTTCGAACAGAACTGGTTCACCCTCGCAATCTGATCGGAGAGGGTCATCCCGTCCGCGATGCTCTCTGCGAGTCCTTGCACGAAGGGCTTGATCTCCGGGAACAGACGGAGCATTTCCTGATCGACGCCGCGGCTCTGGGTATTGTAGTGACTCACGGCCGCCTGCGTGATCCCCATCGCGCGCGCGACATCGATTTGTTTCTTCTTGTACGTCCGGAGCAGTTCCCGGGCGAGCCGCGCGCGGATTGTGGGCAGCAGCTTGGCTACCACTAGTTCTTGGGGCTGAAGCATCCGCGCGAGCCTGGCCCTGGTGGGACCGAGACGAATACGGTAGAACACGGTATTTAACCGTGACTCTTTTCGTCCTAACGGGGAATTCTGGCCGGTCGCGAGGCGGTCCGTTTCTCGGGAGCCGATACCCCAAAAACGGCTCAGACGAACGGAGCCACGAAGGCTGCTTCAACGCGGACGGGCGTTTCCTTCGCAATTAAGATAGACGTTCTACATCACACAACAACGAGGACTCTCCCAGAACTCGAGTCCGAGCTGAACTAGTGTCGGGTCGGTCGAGGTAATCGCATAAGCGTCGCCGTCCGTTGTCCGAGACACGGTCAGGACCTGCTGACTGTCCACGACCAGGAGCATGCACGCACAGATGATCGAGCGGACCTCGGCCGCTTTCGCGAGGTCCTTTGCAACCGGGATCTCCGGCAAAGCGAGTCGAACCCGAACTCGCCGGCGAGCGGCTCGCGCCAGGTCGTCCTCGAGTTTTCGAAAGACGGCCTCATCGGAGACCAACACGACGACGTCCTTCCGCGCGGACCCAATGAGGGCCCGTGCCCGAGCGACGACATTCGGGAGGCCTTTCACGATGTACGCGACATCGATCGAGGGAGCCCTCGTCGCGGCACGGAGGGGCTCCAGCAAGGCGGCCACCCGCACGGTCGCCGCGCGGCGCCGTTCGTATTCCGTCTCGACCATCCGCGACAGCCGCATTTCGACTTCCTTGGGCGGGACCACTCGATATGTCTTCGGTTTCCCCGCCTGAACCTCCACGAATCCCTTTTCCGCCAGTTCGTCAAGGGCATAGTAAATTTTCGAATCCGGGATCCCGGTCTTCCGAACGAGTTCGCCCGCGCTCGCATACGTCGTCTCGACGAGAGCGCAGAATGTCTGGGCCGCGTGTCTGCTCAAACCAAGCTCTCGGAGCGTCCCGGCGATTCGAGCCAGGGACGGCTCCATCGCGTCCTGGAGCAGGGCGTTCGCACGGACCTTCACTCCCGCCATCTCGGAGGCCACGGGAGAGAGGCTATAAGAACTTGTCTACTACCTAGGGGAAGTAGGTAATCATGGAGCCATCCCGACCATCCGACGCACCGCAGGAACGCGCCGCCGAAGAGCCCAAGGCGAGGGGCTGTTGCAGCGGCGGGTGCTGCTGCGCCTGTTGTGGGTGCTGCGGCTGAGGCGCGAACGCCTTTCCGGAGGCGATCCTTAGACGGGCTCGCCTCCCATCTTTTCAATTGGGTCCGGGCGGAACCGATTCCCGACAAGTCTCAAGTCGAGGAGCGCTCTCAGGCCACGTGGCTGATGCCTTCGTCCACCGCATCCCGGATCTCATGTTTCTTTGACGGGGCCTGCCCGCGAAATCAGTTCGGGACCAAGGGACCGATGCGAGCCGCGTTCGTCGTGGGCGAGACCCGGGTCGTCCGCGAAGTGCCGGACCTTTCGAGTTCCTCGGGCCCTGTGCGGAGCAACAACATTGCAGAATATCAGGGGCTCATCTTCCTGCTTCGCCACCTCCACGAACTCGAGGGGGAGAGACGTCCGCGGAACGCCTATCTGATCTGCGGCGATTCGCAACTCGTGATCCGCCAAATGCGGGGAGAGTACCGGGTGACGAAACCCCACCTGGTGCCGTTGCACCGAGAGGCGTCGCACCTCAGTTCCGCCCTCGACGTGGAATTCGAATGGGTGCCGCGAGAAAAGAATCCCGCGGGACTCCTCCTCGATTCGTGAAATCCGTCCAACGGACGCGAGCGATGGCCCGCTGAAAAAGGTCGGGAGGTCTTGATTGCTCAATTCGCTCCGGTGGGGTCGGTAAGATAGGTTCCGTGTTCAAACGGGTCCGCGCGGCGTGGGCGAGAGCGTACGGTATCGCACATCGACGTGCTATCATCCTTGATTGCATTCGTAGTCAATCATGTTCATTGTTCGAGGACCCTAAACGCTCACGTCATACCCATCCCCCCCGCTAATCCCGGTCAATGGCGGGCAGGTTCTCAGACAGCGCGTGGCATCGAAAACCAGCGACATCGCGGCGAAGCGTACGCGTTCTCTTGCTCGTGCTGGGCCTTGCCATCGCCGGACTCATTGCCGGCCCCTTGGCTTCCGCCATCCAAAGCGGTCTCTCGCCCACTTCCAGTCCCGCCCGCGTGACGGAATCCGGTCTCACGTCTTGGAACCCCCATGTCTCTTGTTCAGCGGACCTCGTCACGATCCGCGATGTCCTCGGCCCCGCCTACCCTACGCAGACGGTGAACGGCAGCCGCTACCAAACGAACTCGACCGCGGGGGGCATCCCCCAAGAACGAGCCCTGTCGCCGCCGTGCACGATCACGAACAAGACGGGCACCGTGCTGTCCTCGTTCGTCCAAATCAACGGAGTCTCCCTGTACGGCTATGGCATCAAGACCACAGATTGCTCGGGATGGTACTCGAAGCAGAACGGCGGTGGCCGGTATCCCAACAACCAAACGTTCTGCACGAATGCCGGACAGATCATCACAATCGGCACCACGCGTGGCTACTTGAGAATCGAAATCGATCGGGACTGGTTGGGGAAAGGCTATTGCGGTGTCGGGGTCCCGTACTGCAATAACGCGACCTTGGGTCAGTACCAATCCAACGGGAGCATCCCCCTCGATTTCCAAGGTTTTGTCTTCTGGGAAGGCCCGTACCACTGGGAACTCCATCCGCTGACCGGTTGGAGGCTGTCCGCGCCACCCACACCCCCGTCGGC
>Ga0209470_1000181_pt1 | contig 49347 bp, 41 predicted proteins | sample GraSoiAngelo_125_FD_185882 | JGI IMG/M metagenome (GOLD analysis project Ga0209470, IMG submission 185882) | Grasslands soil microbial communities from the Angelo Coastal Reserve, California, USA - 14_0927_05_40cm (SPAdes) (version 2) | ecosystem: Environmental > Terrestrial > Soil > Grasslands ... | reverse complement strand
CCGGCCCGATGGTCGATCGCGCGCTCGCCGCGCTGGTGACGGTGCTTTAGAGCTGATCCACGTCGGTGGTGTGCTAGTCTCCCGGGCATTCGCTGGCGATCGAGGCTTTTCGCGCGTGAACCCAGGGAGGCTCCCATGAACAGAAGCAGACGCTCCATGCTGCTCCGCATCGTCGGCCCGCTCTCCGTGGTCGTGTTCGTCAGCGCGCTCGCGCACGCGGACGACGGCAGCGACCGGCGCCACTTCAAGGCCATGCTCAAGGGATTTAACGAGACGCCCTCGATCTCCTCGCCAGGCAGCGGAAGCGTGCAGCTCACCATCAACCACGACGACACCGCGATCGACTTCGTCCTGCACTACGAGGGCATGACCAGCGAGCCGGTGCAGGCCCACATCCATCTCGGCCAGCGGCACACCGCCGGCGGCGTGGTCATCTTCTTCTGCGGTCCCAACACCCCCCCGGCCCCCAAGCCCTGCCCGCCGCAGCCGGCGACGATCACCGGTACGCTCGACGCCGCCGGCGTCATCGGTCCAGTCTCGCAGGGGATCAGCCCCGGCGAGTTCGCCGAGCTCATCCGCGGCATCCGCGCGCACGCCACCTACGCCAACGTGCACACCACGAACTTCCCGGCGGGTGAGATCCGGGGCCAGATCGGGCACGACCACGACTAGACTCGCGTCACCCGCGGCGACGCCGGACACCGTCGACGTGCCCGGCGTCGCCGATGGCAGGGATCCGAAGGATGCATTGGACACATCCCATCGGCGAGGGTACGGTCGGCAGTGCTCGGCCCCGGCGATGGAGCCGATGGCAATGGAGGTCGGCGATGGCGGCGGCACGGACGACGATCCCCGAACAGACAGCGGCGGAGTGGACCGAGACGCTCGGGGCCTCGCGCGACCGGCTGCTGGCCGCCGCGAGAACCGGACGACACGGCGCCGCCGTTCTCGCCCATGCCGCGGCCGGTCGCATGGTTGCAGCGTGGACGCTCGATCCCGCTTCGATCGATCCTGTGGCCCATCTCGAACAGACGCACGCGAGGGGGCGGCGGCATCTGCGGCGCTTGCTCGACCAGCCGGCCGGGGCCGAGGTGCGGTCACCGATGACGAGTCAGCTCTTCGATCGCCTGACACAACCGGCCGACCCGACCAAGCGGAGGCCGATCGACTACACCTCGGTCGAGTCGTACACGTACACGCCGCGGAAGCCGCTGCGGCGAGTGCTCGACCATGCCCTCGATCACCTGAACCAGATCGACCAGTGGCAGTGCTGGCGCCGTGGCGGCGTGGTGCCCACGCCGACCGATGGTTGGGCGCCATCGACGGTGACGTTGCCCGAGGACCGTCTGCCGCTGACGGCCACGGACCTCGATGCATGGCTCTGGCGCATCGACGAGGCCATGCGCCTGCTCACCCAGCGCGCGGCGTCGCTCAGCCAGGACGAGCTCGATTGGCAACCGCCCGACGGGGGATGGGCGCTGCGACGCGTTCTGCACCATGTCGCCCGGTCCGAACTCCTGTACGCCGCGTCGTTCGACGAGGCGCTGCCCGAGGATCCGGCCGCTCGCTACGCGGCGGCCGACGCTCGCTTCGGCGAGCGCCTCGTCGCGGCGCACGCCATCGTCGGCGACCAGTCGATCGTGTTTCCCGATCCGTACGGCACGTTCTTCGCGCCCGGGGAGGTGGTCGCGGAAGTGCTCGCGCTGGAACGCGCGCTCGTCGCCCACGCCACGTAGGATCCGCCGCGCCCGCGCCGGATCGGAGCGCGATGCGCAGGAGCACGGGAAGGGCCGGCTACTCGCCGCCCTGCGGCAGCGGCCGCCGCGGCTTGAGCCCGAGCGCCGAGGCCACGCGGCGGCGCGCGCGGCCCGTGGCCAGACGCCAGCGCTCCATATAGAGGTAGACGACCGGCGTCGTGTAAAGCGTGAGGAGCTGGCTCAGGAGCAGCCCGCCGACGATCGCGATGCCGAGCGGACGGCGCAGCTCGGAGCCCGTGCCGATGCCGACGGCCAGCGGGAGCGCGCCGAGCAGCGCGGCCAGCGTGGTCATCAAGATGGGCCGGAACCGGCGCAGGCATGCCTCGTGGACGGCCTCCTGCGGCGACTTGCCCTCGCGCCGCTCCAATTCGAGCGCGACGTCGATGACCATGATCGCGTTCTTCTTCACGATGCCGATCAACAGGATGATGCCGATGACCGCGATGATGGTCAGCTCGATGCCCGTCACGAGCAGCGCGAGCAGCGCGCCCACGCCCGCCGACGGCAGCGTGGAGAGGATCGTGAACGGGTGGACGAGGCTCTCGTAGAGGATGCCGAGCACGATGTAGACGGCCACCAGCGCGGCCAGGATCAACAGCGGCTGGTTGGCGAGCGCGGCCTGGAAGGCCTGCGCCGTTCCCGTGAAGCTGCCGCGGATGCCGCCGGGCAGGCCGATACGGTTGGCCTCGCCGAGGATCGCGGTGACCGCGTCACCCAGCGCCACCTCGGGCGCCAGGTTGAAGAAGATGGTGATAGCGGGGAAGAGCCCCTGGTGGTTCACCTGCAGCGGCGCGCGGCTGGTCCCGAACTTGGTGACCGCGGTGAGCGGCACCATGTTGCCCGAGGCGCCGCGCACGTAGATCTGCGAGAGCGCCTCGGGGCTCTGCCAGTACTCCGGGGCCACCTCCATCACGACGTGGTACTGGTTGAGCGTCGTGTAGATCGTCGAGACCTGGCGCTGGCCGAAGGCGTCGTAGAGCGTCTCGTCGATCATCTTCGTGGTCACGCCGACGCGCGCGGCGCTGGCACGGTCGATCTCCAGCGGCACCTGGAGCCCGCGATCCTGCTGGTCGCTCGAGATGTCGCGCAGCTCCTCCATCTTGCGCATGGCGGCCAGCAGACGTGGCGCCCACGCGTTGAGCTCGTCGAGGTTGTCGCTCACCAGCGTGTACTGGTACTGCGCCTGGCTCACCCGCCCGCCCAGGCGCACGTCCTGCATCGCCTGGAGAAACAGCGTGGCGCCCGGCACCTCTGCTAGCTTGGGCCGCAGCCGCGCGATCACCTGGTCGGCGCTCAGCTTGCGCTCCGCACGCGGCTTGAGCGCGATGAACATGCGGCCGGTGTTGCTGGTCGTGCCGCGGCCGCCGCCGCCGCCGGTGAAGGCGGTGGCCGTCGCGACGGCGGGATCGGTCCGCACGATCTCGACGAAGCGCACCATCTTCTCGCGGATGGCCTGGAACGATACGTCCTGCGCGGCCACGAGGACGCCGGCCATCCGCCCGTTGTCCTGCTGCGGGAAGAACCCCTTGGGGATCACCACGAAGAGCCAGACGTTCACCGCGAACGTGATGACCGCGATCAGCATCACGATGGCGGGGTGCCGCAGCGTCCAGGAGAGCGTCCTCTCGTAGAAGCGGAGGACCCAGCCGCGCCGCTCTACCTCGGGCTTGGGCTTCGCGCGCAGGAGTATCGCGCACATCATCGGCGTGGTGGTCAGCGACACCAGGAGCGAGATGACGATGGCGATCGACATCACGGCGGCGAACTCGCGGAAAAGCCGGCCGACGAGGCCGCCCATCAGGAAGATCGGGATGAAGACGGCGATGAGCGAGACGCTGATGGACAGCACGGTGAAGCCGATCTCCTGTGCGCCGACCAGCGCGGCCTGCGCCACCGGCATTCCCGCCTCGAGGTGGCGGATCACGTTCTCCACGACGACGATGGCGTCGTCGACGACGAAGCCGGTGGCGATCGTGAGCGCCATCAGCGAGAGGTTGTCGATCGAGTAGCCGATGAACCACATCACGCCGAAGGTGCCCACGAGCGAGACCGGCACCACGACGCCGGGGATCAGCGTCGCTCGCCAGTCGCGCAGGAACAGGAAGACGACGAGCACCACGAGGCCGATGGCGATGGTCAGGGCCACCTCGACGTCGTGGACGGAGGCGCGGATGGTCACCGTCTGGTCCAGCGCGACGGTCAGCTGCACGTCGCCGGGCACGCTGGCCGCCAGGATCGGCATCTCCTCGCGGATCCGATCCACCGTGTCGATGATGTTGACGCCGGGCTGGCGGAACACCACGAGCAGGATGGCCGGCTTGCCGTTGGACAGCCCGAGCGCGCGCAGGTCCTCGACCTCGTCGCGCACGTAGCCCACGTCGGTCAGGCGCACGGCGGCCCCGTTGCGCCACGCGACCACGAGCGGCGCGTACTCGGCGGCGTAGCGGAGCTGGTCGGTGGCGCGGATCTCCCACGACCGGTCGGCGCCGTGCAGCTGGCCCTTCGGCCGGTTGACGTTGGCGTTGGCCAGCATGTTGCGGACGCCCTCGAGCCCGATGTCGTAGTGGGCGAGCGCCGCCGGGTTCAGCTCGACGCGTACCGAGGGCAGGGAGCCGCCGCCCACGAAGACCTGGCCGACGCCCTCGAGCTTCGCCAGCTTCTGCTGGAGCACGGTGGAGGCGACGTCGTACATGGCGGCGCGGCTCACGGTGTTGGACGTCAGCGCGATGATCAGGATCGGCGCGTCGGCCGGGTTGACCTTGCGGTACGTCGGGTTGGCCGGCATGTTCGGCGGCAGCTGGCCGGCCGCAGCGGCGATGGCCGCCTGCACGTCGCGCGCGGCGCCGTTGATGTCCCGCGCGAGGTCGAACTGCAGGGTGATGGTCGTGGCGCCGAGGAACGACGTCGACGTCATCTCGGTCACGCCGGCGATGCGCCCGAACTGGCGCTCGAGCGGCGTCGCGACGGCGGACGCCATCGTCTCGGGGCTGGCGCCCGGCAGCCCCGCCACGATCTGGATGGTCGGGAAGTCCACCTGCGGCAGCGGCGCCACCGGCAGCAGCCGGAAGCCGAGCACGCCGGCCAGCACGAGGGCCGCCGTCAGCAGCGTGGTGCCGACGGGACGGCGGATGAACGGCGCCGAGATGCTCATCAATGATCGTGGGGGGCCCCGATATGGCCCCCCACACCCCCCATCGCTCGGACGCGCCCCGGCGGAGCCGTGGCGCGCCTCGAGCTGCCGAGGCGGTCGAACGCGAGGTAGATGACGGGCGTCGTGTAGAGCGTCAGCAGCTGGCTCACGATGAGGCCGCCGACGATGGCGATGCCGAGCGGCTGCCGCAGCTCGGCGCCCACGCCGCCGCCGAACGCGAGCGGCACGCCGCCGAGCAGCGCGGCCATCGTGGTCATGAGGATCGGGCGGAAGCGCAGCCGGCACGCCTCCTCGATGGCCTCGCGCGCGGGCCGCCCCTGGGTACGCTGCATGTCGAGGGCGAAGTCGATCATCATGATCGCGTTCTTCATCACGATGCCGATCAGCAGAATGATGCCGATCAGCGCGATCACCGACAGCTCGAGCCGCATGAGGATCAGCGCGAGCAGCGCGCCCAGGCCCGCCGAGGGCAGCGTGGACAGGATCGTGACCGGGTGCACCCAGCTCTCGTACAGCACGCCGAGCACGATGTAGACGGTGATGACGGCGGCCAGAATGAGGATCGGCTCGTTGGCGAGCGAGGCCTGGAAGGCGCGGGCGGCGCCGAGGAAGCCGCTCTGGATCGACGGCGGCAGGCCGATCTCGCGCGCGGCGCCGTTGATGGCGTCCACCGCGTCGCCGAGCGAGGCGCCGGGCGCCAGGTTGAACGAGATCGTCACGGCCGGGAACTGGCCCTGGTGCGCGATCACCAGCGGCGCCGCGCGCTCCTGGACGCTGGCCACCGTGGCCAGGGGCACCTGCGCCGAGCCGCCGGCGGCGGGATTGGAGCGGAGGTAGACGCGCCCGAGGGCCTCGGGCGCCGCGCGGAACTCCTCCTTCACCTCCAGCACGACGCGGTACTGGTTGAGCTGCGTGAACACCGTCGAGATCTGCCGCTGGCCGAACGCGTTGTAGAGCGCGTCGTCCACCATCTGCGGCGTGATGCCGAGCCGCGAGGCGGTGGCGCGGTCGATGGTGACGATGGCCTCCAGCCCCGCGTCTTGCTGGTCGCTCGCGACGTCGCGCAGCACGGGCTGCTCGCGCAGGCGCGCGAGCAGCCGCGGCGCCCACAGGCGCAGCTCCTTCTCGTCGGCGTCCTCGAGGCCATACTGGAACTGCGTGCGGCTCACGCGGTCCTCGACGGTGAGGTCCTGCACCGGCTGCAGGTAGAGCGCGATGCCGGCGACGTCGGCCAGCGCCGGCCGCAGGCGATCGATCACCTCGGTGACGCCGGCGCGCTCGGCGAGCGGCTTGAGGTTGATGAGCAGGCGCCCGCTGTTGAGGGTGACGTTGGTGCCGTCCACGCCGATGAAGGAGGACAGCCCCACCACGGCCGGGTCTTTCAGGATCATGCGCGCCAGCGCCTGCTGGCGCTCGGCCATGGCCGGGAACGAGACGTTCTGCGGCGCCTCCGAGATGCCGAGGATCACCCCCGTGTCCTGCACGGGGAACAGGCCCTTGGGGATGCTGACGTACAGCGCGATCGTGACCACCAGGGTGACGGCGGCCACCACGAGGACGGCCGGCTGGTGGGCGAGGATCCGCCGCAGCGACGTCATGTAGGCGCTCACGACGCGGTTGAAGGCGCGCTCCGCCCCGCGCGCGAACCGTCCTTCCTTGCGTTCCTCAGGGCGCTTGAGCAGCTTGGCGCACATCATCGGCGTCAGCGTGAGCGCGACGGCGGCCGAGACCAGGATGGCCGCGGACAGCGTCATCGCGAATTCCCGGAAGAGCCGGCCCACGATGTCGCCCATGAAGAGCAGCGGGATCAGCACCGCGATGAGCGAGACCGTCAGCGACAGGATCGTGAAGCCGATCTGCCCGGCTCCCTTGAAGGCGGCGGCCAGCGGCGCCTCGCCCTCCTCGATGTAGCGCGCGATGTTCTCGATCATCACGACCGCGTCGTCGACGACGAAGCCGGTGGCGATGGTGAGGGCCATGAGCGAGAGGTTGTTGAGGGAATAGCCGAGCGCGTACATGACCGCGAAGGTGCCGACGATGGACACGGGCACCGTCACGCCCGGGATGAAGGTGGCGGCCGCGCTGCGGAGGAAGAGGAAGATCACGAGCACGACGAGGATCACGGCCAGGATCAGCTCGAACTGGACGTCGTGCACCGAGGCGCGGATGGTCGTGGTGCGGTCGGTCAGCACCTCCACCTTCACCGAGGCGGGCAGGCCGGCGGCCAGCTGCGGCAGCAGCCGCTTCACGCGGTCCACCACCTCGATGATGTTGGCGCCGGGCTGCCGCTGGATGTTGACGACGATGGCCGGGCGGTCGTTCATCCACGCCGCCTGGCGCACGTTCTCGGCGCCGTCGATCACGTCGGCCACGTCGGAGAGCTGCACGGGGGCGTTGTTGCGGTAGGCGACGACGAGCGTGCGGTACTGCGCGCTCTGGTGCAGCTGGTCGTTGGCGCCGATGGTGTAGGCCTGGTACGGGCCGTCGAGGCTACCCTTGGCCTGGTTGACGTTGGCGGCGGCGACCACGTTGCGCACGTCGTCGAGCGTGAGGCCGTAGCCCGCCAGCAGCGCCGGGTTCACCTGGATGCGCACGGCCGGCTTCTGGCCGCCGGAGAGCGTGACGAGGCCGACGCCGGGCAGCTGGGCGATCTTCTGCACGAGCCGGGTGTCGGCGAGGTCCTGGATGGCGGTCAGCGGGAGCGCGGTCGAGCTGAGGGCCAGCGTGAGCACCGGCGCGTCGGCGGGATTCACCTTGCTGTAGACGGGCGGGTTCGGCAGGTCCTTGGGCAGGAAGGAGGAGGCCGCGTTGATGGCCGCCTGCACCTGCTGCTCGGCGATGTCGAGGGCCAGCGCGAGATCGAACTGGAGCGTGATGAGGCTCGAGCCCGACGAGCTGGTGGACGTCATCTGCTTGAGCCCGGGGAGCTGGCCGAACTGGCGCTCGAGCGGCGCCGTCACCGCGGAGGCCATCACGTCGGGGCTCGCGCCCGGGTAGAAGGTGACGGTCTGGATCGTCGGGTAGTCGACCTGGGGCAGCGCGGAGACCGGCAGCTGGCGGTAGGCGATGGCGCCCGCGAGCACGATCGCCGCCGTCAGCAGCGACGTCGCGACCGGCCGCAGGATGAACTGCCGCGACAGGTTCACGACCGCGTCCGCGCGGGGGCCCGCTCCCGGGGTTCGACCTTCGCGCCGTCCTGCAGCTTCTCAGCGCCGTCCACCACGACCGCCTCGCCGGCGGCCAGGCCCTGCTTGACCGCGACCAGCCCGCCGTCGCTCGGGCCCAGCTCGAGCCGGCGCATCTGCGCGATGCCGTCGGGCTTCACGACGTACACGAAGGCCCCTTGCGGCCCGCGCTGGATCGCCTCGCCGGGGGCCAGCACGACGTTCGGCAGCACGTCCAGCAGCACGCGCGCGTTCACGAACTGGTTGGGGAACAGGGCGCCGTCGTGGTTGGGGAAGGAGGCCTTGAGCTTCACGGTGCCCGTGCCCGGATCGATCTGGTTGTCGACGGCGGCCAGCACGCCCGTGGCCAGCTTCTTCTTGCCCTCCCGGTCGTAGGCATCCACGGGCACCGCCTTGCCGGTGCGGTACTGGCGCAGCACCGGCTGCAGGCTGTCCTCGGGGATGGCGAAGACGACGGCGATCGGCTCGATCTGCGCGATGACGACGAGGCCGCCGGGGTCGTTGGCCTTGACCATGTTGCCGGGATCCACGAGACGCAATCCGACGCGTCCGGAGAGCGGCGCCGTGATGCGCGTGTACGAGAGTTGGACCTTGATGAGCTCCAGCTGGCCCTGGTCGGCTTTGACCGCGCCTTCGGCCTGCCGCACGGTCGCCGCCTGGGTGTCGAACTGCTGGCGCGCGATCATCTCCTTGTCGACGAGCACGCGGTAGCGCTCGAGGTCGAGCCGCGCGTTCTGGAGCGCCGCCATGTCGCGGGCGAGCTGGCCCTCCGCCTGCGTGACCTGCGCCTGGAAGGGGCTGGGGTCGATCTCCGCGAGCAGCTCGCCCTGACGCACGAGCTGGCCCTCGCTGAAGAGCGTCTTCAGGAGTTGGCCGTCGACGCGGCTGCGGACGGTGACGGTGTTGAGCGCCGTGACGGAGCCGAGCGCGGTGAGGGCGACGGGCAGATCGCCGGCGCGAGCGAGGGCGATGACCACCGGCGTGGCGCGCGGCCCCGGGGCTGCCGACGCGCCGCCCGAGGTCTTGCCCCCCTGGCCCTTGCCGGGACGCGTGAGCGCGTACGCGCCGCCCGCCAGGACGCAGCCGACGATGACGACGGCGATCCACGTCCGGGTGGCGGGGCGCATCAGGACGAAAGCATACCGCAGGCGGCTGCATAAGTCGCAGCGCTCCACGCGGGAGAGGCGCGCAGAAATCGCACGAAACGGCCCGAAATCCGGGCATTCGGGCGCGGTGCGGGTGGTGAACGTCTCGAGCTGACGGACATGGGGGGCGCCGGCATGGCCCCCAACTCGCGTTCGTGTTACATCGGCTGCGCCTGGCGATCGCGGGAGGCGTACTGCAGGTCCCGCGAATTTCGGTACATGAAATCGACGGCGTCGGGGGCCAGGTACGCGACCTCGGTGCCCGCGGCACGCGCGAGCATCTCGGCCTGCGCGACCCGCCGCGCCTCGGCCGCCAGCGTGTTGAGGCGGTGGTAGGCCTCTGACAGCGTGGTGCCGAGCGTCGTCACCCCGTGGTTCTCCATCATGATCGCGTTCGTGTCCTGGATGAAGCCGCCGACGGGCCCGACATCCTGCTCGACGTCCATGTGCGAGGGCAGCAGCAGGGGCGGCCGGCCCATGATCAGCGGGAACTCGAGCGACAGCACCCGCAGCTCCTTCACCGCGCGCGACGCGAACAGGGCGATCATCTCGTCGAGGTGGACGTGGATCACGGCGCCCACGTCCGGACGCAGTCTCAGGATCTCCCGGTTGAGCTGGTGGCCCACGCTCGTCGGCAGCGTGCCGTAAAGCAGCGCGCCGGTCGGCACGTCGGTGATCACGACGTTGTCCGCGGTGGCCTCCTCGAGCGAGACGCCGGCGTGCTTGGTGTAGACGACGCCGTGCTCGTGCTCGGGGTGGGGGACGCGGATGGCGACGTTGCCGAGCTGGTTGTGGACGTAGCCGCGCGCGGTGAGAAGGCGCGCATAGGTGAGGATCTGCTCGGCGACGCCCGGGTCGAAGCGCAGGGGCATCACGCTCAAGTATACTCTGTGACCGAGAGGAGCCCTATAAATGCGGACGTACTACGACATCCAGTTGGGCGATCGGACGGTCACGAAGCGCGAGCTGGCGGGCGAAGACCTGGTCAAGGTCGGCCGGAACCACATCGCCAGGACCCTGCTCGAGCTGGGCGCGGCCACCGTGGACCCCCTGTCGCCGGCCAATCCGCTGATCTTCTCGGCGGGTCCCTTCGCCGGCTCGTCGTTCTCCAACGCCAACCGCACGAGCGTCGGCTGCAAGAGCCCGCTCACGGGCGGCATCAAGGAGGCGAACGGCGGCGGCACCTTCGGCTACGGGATGGGCCAGCTGAGGATCGCCGGCTTCACCCTGCACGGCGCCTCGCCCGACTGGGTCGTGCTGCACTTCAAGAAGGATGGCTCGCTCGACTTCGACGACGCCCGGCCCTACCTCGGCAAGGGCAACTTCGAGGCGAACCGGATGCTGCTGGCGCGCTACGGCAAGAAAGTCGCCACGGCGCTCTGCGGGCCGGTCGGCGAGTACCAGGGGCTCATCGCGGGCATCGCGTTCACCGACAAGGACCTGCGACCCTCGCGGCTGGCCGCGCGCGGCGGCGTGGGGGCGGTGCTGGGCAGCAAGAAGGTGAAGGCGATCGTGCTCGACCTCGACAAGATCCCGCCGTTCGCGGATCCCAAGAAGACCAACGCGTCCATCAAGGACTACAGCAAGATGCTGCTCGCCGATGGCATCGTGACGAACTTCTACCAGCCGCTCGGCACCATGGGCATGGCCGACGTGCAGAACCAGATGGGCGGGCTGCCCGTGCGCAACTTCAGCGCCGGCCAGCTGGCGGACGTGAAGGCGGGCGAGACGTTCAAGATGGGCGGCCAGTTCATCGCGCCGCTCAACACCGGGCGCGGCGGCGAGCAGACGCACGCGTGCATGCCGGGCTGCGTGATCCAGTGCAGCAACGTCTACGTGGACGCCAGCGGCAAGGAGATCGTCTCGCCCGTCGAGTACGAGACGCTCGGCCTGCTCGGCTCCAACTGCGGCCTCACCGACCCCGACGACCTCGCGGGGCTGAACGAGATCGCCAACGACATGGGCGTGGACACCATCGAGACGGGCGCCACGCTCGCCGTGTTGATGGAGGCGGGGCTCGGCCGCTTCGGCGACGCGAAGTTCATGGCCGCCTGCCTGCGCGAGATGATGCAGGGCACGCCACAGGGCAGGATCTGGGCGCAGGGCACCGCGCGTGTCGGGCAGCACTACAAGGTCCGCCGCGTGCCGGTCATCAAGAAGCAGGCGATCAGCGCCTACGACCCGCGGGTGGTCGAAGCCACCGGCATCTCGATGATGGCGACGGCGCAGGGCGCCGATCACACGGCCGGGAACCTGCCGCGGCTCAAGACGCGCGAGATGGATCTGAACGCGCTGCTCGAGCAGAGCCTGATCGCGCAGATCAACTGCGCGGCCACCGACTCGCTCGGGCTCTGCATCTTCGGCCGCAGCGTGACCGAGCCCAACACCGAGTGGCTGGCCAACGCCCTCAACGGCGCGCTCGGCACGAATCTCACCAAGGAGTTCTTCCCGGCGCTGGGGCGCGAGACGCTGAAGCTGGAGCACGAGTTCAACCGCCGCGCCGGCTTCACCGAGAAGGACGACGAGCTGCCGGAGTTCTTCTATTCGGAGCCGCTGGCGCCCACCAACCACGTCGCGCGCTTCCACGGGCAGGACGTGCATTGGATGTACGAGCGGCTGCCGGCATGACGCTGGCCGTCGACAAGCCCGCCGAGCTGCAGCAGCACGTCGGCAAGGAGCTGGGACCGTCGGACTGGATGACGGTGGACCAGGCGATCATCGACAAGTTCGCCCACGCCACCGGCGATCACCAGTGGATCCACGTGGACGTCGAGCGGGCCAAGAAGGAGATGCCGGGCGGCAAGACGATCGCCCACGGCTACCTCACGCTCGCGCTGGTGCCGCGCATGGCGCAGACGCTGGTGAAGGTCACCGGGCGCAAGCGCGGGCTGAACTACGGCAGCAACAAGGTGCGCTTCACCAATGCGGTGCCGGCGGGCTCGCGCATCCGGCTCCGGTCGTACCGGATCCGCAGCGTCGAGCCGGTGGACGGCAACGGCTTTCGCGTGACCTCGGAAGCGACGGTCGAGATCGAGGGCCAGGAGCGTCCGGCCCTCGTGGCGGAGATCATCGCGATCCAGTACGGCTAGGGCCGCGCCGACCGCTAGCGTCGGCTCCAGACTCCTCTATGCTGGAGCCATGCGTCTGCCCTTCGCGCCGCCGCTCGCGCCCATGCTGTCCAGCGCTGCGGATGCCTTGCCCGACGGACAGGGATGGCAGTTCGAGCCCAAGTGGGACGGCTTTCGCACGCTCGTATTCCGCGACGGCGACGAGATCCTGCTGCAGAGCCGCGACGAGAAGCCGATGAACCGCTACTTCCCCGAGCTCGTCGCCCCGCTGGCCGCCGCGCTGCCCGAGCGCTGCGTCGTCGACGGGGAGATCGTCATCGTCGGCAGCGGCGGACTCGACTTCGAGGCGCTGCTCCTGCGCATCCATCCCGCCGCGTCGCGCGTCAAGCTCCTGGCCGCGCAGTCGCCGGCCTCGTTCGTGGCCTGGGACCTGCTCGCGCTGGGCGACGAGGACCTCCGCGACGTCCCGCTCGCGACACGGCGCGAGCGGCTCGAGCGCGGGCTGGCGCGTGCGGCGCCGCCGGTGCATCTGTCGCCGGCCACGCGCGATCGCGCGCTGGCGGAGGACTGGTTCCGCCGCTTCGAGGGCGCGGGGCTCGACGGCGTGATGGCCAAGCGTCTCGACGCGCCCTATCGCGCGGGCGAGCGCACGATGATCAAGGTCAAGCACGCGCGCACCGCCGACTGCGTCGTGGCCGGCTTCCGGTGGCACAAGAAGGGCGAGCGCACGATGATCGGCTCGCTGCTCCTCGGGCTGTACGACGCGGACGGCGCGCTGCACCACGTCGGCGTGACGGCGGCGTTCACGAACACGGCGCGCAAGGAGCTCGTCACCGAGCTGGCGCCCCTGCGCGAGCATGCGCTCGAAGACCATCCCTGGCGCGACTGGGCCGAGGTCCAGGAGGACGCGAGCGCGACCGGCCAACGGATGCCGGGCGCGACCAGCCGGTGGAATCGCGGCAAGGATCTGAGCTGGGTGCCGCTCCGGCCCGAGCGGGTCTGCGAGGTCGCCTACGACCACATGCAGGGGACGCGCTTCCGGCACGCCGCGAAATTCCTGTGCTGGCGTCCCGACAAGCGCCCGCGCGACTGCCGCTACGATCAGCTCGAGGTCACGCCCGCCTTCGAGCTCGAGCGCGTCTTCGGCGCGCGCTCGCGCTCGTAGCCGGGCGCGGCGTCAGACCCCCGCGCGCTTGAGCGTGAGCCCGATGTTCTCGGGCGACTGCTTGCGCTCGCGGCGGTCGATCTCGCGCACCGTCTCGACGACGGCGGCCGAGACCGGCGTCGGGATGCCCTTTTCACGGCCCTTGTCCACGACGAAGCCGTTCATGTAGTCGATCTCCGTCGGGCGGCCCTTGGCGACGTCCTGAGCCATCGAGGCCTTCCAGTTGCGCCCGCTCGCCGACTTGGGGGTCAGCATCTCGTCGAGCGCCTGCCAGGTCTCGCGGCGGCCGGCGTCGGCCCACTGCTCGACGGGCGCGCCGTTGATCTTGGGGATCGTGTAACCGAGCGCGAGCCCGACGCGCGCGGACTCCGACGCGAGGTGGATCGTGATCGCGCGGCCGACCTCGCTGGACGCGATCTCGAACGAGCCGAGTCCCGACATCGCCTGCACGGGGTTGCCCATCGCGTTGGCGCAGAGCTTGGACCAGCGCTCGCCCCAGAGGTTGTCCGTGGCCTTCGCCCCGTCGACGACCTTGAGCATCTCCGCGATCATCTGCGTGCGCGGCGTGATCGTGCCGTCGTGCTCGCCGGCGCGGAAGACGTCGTGGCCGGTGGCGCCGCCCCGCTCGTGCCCGCGCTCGACCTGGCCCGCCTTCCACGACGCCACGCCGATCTTCGACATCACGAGGCCGACCGAGCGCTCCTTGCCGGCGACCGACGCGACGATCGGATCGGGCCAGCAGTTCTCGGCCGCGACCACGAACCCCTCGGGCTTCAGATGACGGACGACGAGCTGGGCCGCCCACGCCGTGTCGTAGACCTTCATCGCCACGAAGGCGACGTCGAAGTCGCGCGGCAGCCGCTGCGCCTCGTGCAGGTGGAAGATCGCCGGCCGCGCCTCGAACGGGTCGTGCGGCCCGGTGACCGAGATGCCTTTCGCGCGGACCGTCTCGACCTGCTCGGCCCACGGATCGACGAGCGTCACGTCCTGCCCTGCGCGCGTGAGGAACGCGCCGAGGTAGCTGCCGATCGCGCCTGCGCCGGCGAAGAGGATCTTCATCGCACCGGACCTCCTTGTCAGGTCGCCGAGTGTACCACCACCGATTACCAGCGCGTGTCGAAGACCTCGAGGACGGGAGTCGCGCCCGGGCGGCGGAAGAGCGCAACAAGGCGATCTCCCAGCGGCACGAGATGCGTGGGTACGCCGGCGTCCGGCGGCAGCGGCCGTCGCGTCGCCTCGGCTCGATCGAGGTCGACCAGCACGAGATCCTCTTTGCCCCAGAGCGCGACGAAGCGGCCGTCGGGGCTGACGCCGGTGCGGCGGGCGACGTTCCGCACCGCGAGCGGACGCGTCGGACCTGCGACCAGCCCGAATCGCCAGACGAGCGTGCGCTCGTTGCGGTCGCCGACACAGACGACGTCGGCGGCACGGTGGTCGACGAGGTGACATTCGGCCGCGGTGGGCCAGACGGCGACGAGGTCCTGAGCGTTGCCGTTCAGTCGCCACACGCGCGTCTGCCGTCGGACGCCGCGATCGTAGATCCACGTCCCCCACGGCAGCCGCGCCAGCCTCGTGACACCGGCGATGGCGCGGAAGCCGCGGCCGTCGGGGAGGATCTCGACGGCCTCCGAATCCACGCTCTCCGTCTGGTCGACGGCCCAGCGGTACCGGCTGACGCCCGGGCCGCCGATCCTGCCGACGAGCCCGACGAATTCCTCGGTGTCGCCGTCGTAGCCGACCACCGCCCAGCCCGCGCCCCTGACGGAGGACACCGTGGGCGTCGTCAGCGGCGGCAGCACGATGCTCCAGTCGGCGGACGCGCTCGCCTCCGCGAGCTCGAGATGCTGCAGCCTCATGTGGGTGGCGGACTCGACGAGCGTGAGCGCGTTGCGCTCGTCGATGAAGCGAAGGTCGCGGCCCTCGAGGTCGGCTCGGCCACCCTCGAGCCTGAGGACGAGGAAGCGGTCGGGCGCGCGCGCCGCCTCGCGCGTCATCACCGCGGCCCGGGTGCCGACGGGCGAGACGCGCAGCACGCCGACCCGCCACGGCAACTCGAGCTGGGCCGTGCGCGGCAGCGTGCCGTGCCCGGTCTCGCCGACGACGGTCGGTCGCGACGTGAGGAGGGTGTCCACGAGCTTGACGCCGGGGCCGACGAGCGCGGCGGCGGCGAGCAGGACAGCGCCCGACCGTCTCACGCCGCGGCGGGGCGTGGTCAGCAGGGCGGCGGCGAGGGCGAACAGCGCCGCCCAGAGGATCGGCGCGCCCCCGAGGAGATGCGCGGCGACCGCCGGCCGCCTGCTCGTGCGGACGAGGTGCGCGACCAGCGGCCCCCACGTCAGCGCGACCACGAGGACCAGCGCGCCCATCGTGGGAAGGTAGTCGGCCGGACGGCCGTCGAACGTACGCGGCTGCCGCGCGAGCCAGGCCGCCATCGCGCACACGAGCCCCGCGGCAGCCGCGTACGCGAGCGTCGGCCACGTCGGGCTGCGCACGCCGAGATCGCCGGCGAAGACGAGCAGGCACGCGCCGGCGACTCCGGCGACGGCCGCGAGGGCGGCGCGGCTCGGGCGGATGATCGCGACGAGCCCCGTGATCAGCCCGAGCGACAGCAAGCCCTCCACGAAGACGACGACGATCCCGAGGGCCATCGCGGTGAAGCGTCCGACCGCCGCCGGCGGCTCGAGCACCAGCGTGTCGTGGGCGAGCCGATGCTCGACGGCGTCGAGCTTGCGTTGGAGCGCTTCCACCTCGGTGGGGGCGATCTGCACCGCGCGCGACGCTCCGCTCCTGTCGCGCGCGACCAGCGACGCGCCGCCGCCCCACCAGAAGACGCGCACGCGCAGCTCGACCAGCTCGTCGTACGGCACCGACCACCTCGACCTGGCCGTCTGGCGCAGAGTCTCGGGATCCCGCTCCGCCGGATCGCGCGCCTCGACCCACCACACCCCGTCGCGGTCGAGGACGACCAGCGACGTCGGGCGCGTGGTCGCGACGACCAGCGTGTCGTCGAACGGCATGACCGGGATCGGGGCCGCGCGGCGAATCGCGTGCAGCCGGCGGGCGAGGCTCGGGTGCGACGAGCCGTGCTCCAGCTCGGAGCTCCAGCGGCGCGGCATGCGTCCGGCGATGGCCAGCTTCGTCAGCCCGCTGATGAGCGCCTGGGGGTCGTCACACAGCGCGAGCGCACGGACGTCGCTCTCGGTCTCGTGCGTCTTGTGACGCGAGGTCTTCCAGAGGAAGCCCGTGATCAGTCCGAGCGACCAGAAGGGCATGAAGAGTTCCGCGGGCAGCCGATCGAGGGCGAGGGCGGCGCCCAGCGTCGCGGTGGCCACGAGTCCGTACGTGATGGCCGACACGATCCGGCAGCGCCGCCGATCGTAGTGCTCGAGGTGCGCGACTTCGTGCGCGAAGACGGCCGCCTGCTCGCGCGCGCTGAGCAGCTCCAGCGCGGGATCGGTGAAGAGCACGCTCGGCACGCGCGTGGACGGAAACGCGAAGGCGTTGACGAAGCGTCCGCCCGGCACCGGCATGTCGAACAGTCGAGGGCGCGTCGCCCGCGCGCGGTCGACGATCGGCTGCCACTCCGTTCGCCACGGCCGCGGGCGGGCCCGCACGAGCCAGACGAACGCCTCCGTGTAGCGCCACGCCCACAGGCCGAGCAGCACCGCGAGCGTGCCGGCGACGGGCCAGCGCCAGACGCCCGACGCCTGGATCACCGTCGGCGCGACCAGCAGGGCGAACCAGAAGCCGAGCCACGCGAGATGGAACCGGAGGTGCCAGAGCACGTAGGTGGCGGGCGCCCACCGCTCGTCGAGCACCACACGGCGCGACGGATAGTCGCCGATCCAGTGGCCCAGCACGAGGCCGAGCACGGCGAACCAGTAGTACGACCCGGCCGCGAAGGCGAGGCACGCCGCGCTGAGCAACGTCACGCGCTGCGCGTGCTCGGCGCGCGCGAGGAGGCGCTCGGCAAGGGTGGGATCGTCGCGCTTGCGGACGAGGCGGCGCCCGCTCCACCAGGCGAACACGCCGGGGACGAACATGAACGCCAGGAGCGGCCACAGGCGGGGAACGGACATCAATGAACCACGTTAGGGTGTTTGGCGTCTCAGCGTCAATTCGGACGTGGACGCCAGTGATGACGTAGACTTACGCGAACGGGTCAGGAGGCCCTGCCATGGCGACCATGTTCCGTTATCAGCTACCCGTGGAGCAGACCGGCTGGACGCTCTCGGGCGAGACGCAGACGTCCTTCACCTGGGAGTACGAGGACGAGCGATCCAAGCTGCTCGCGCTCTACGACAAGGGCAAGAAGCAGCAGTGGGACGCGGCCACCCGCATCGACTGGTCGCAGGACCTCGATCCCGAGAATCCCCAGGAGATCGACGATCGGCTCATCCCGATCTTCGGCTCGGCGATCTGGGAGAAGCTGACGGACAAGGAGAAGGTCCACCTGCGCCACCACCAGCAGGCGCAGACCCTCTCGCAGTTCATGCACGGCGAGCAGGGCGCGCTCATGGCCGCCGCGCGGATCGTGCAGACGGTTCCGGATCTGGACGCGAAGTTCTACGCCGCCACGCAGGTCATGGACGAGGCACGCCACGTGGAGGCCTACGCGCGGCTGCTGAACGAGAAGCTCGGCATCGCGTATCCGATCACGCCGGGCCTCAAGTCGCTGCTCGAGACGGTGCTGACCGACCGGCGCTGGGACATGACCTACCTCGGCATGCAGATCCTCATCGAGGGCCTCGCGCTGGCCGCCTTCCAGCGCATTCGCGACTTCGCCAGGAACCGGCTGGCCGCCTCCGTCAACGCCTACGTGATGCAGGACGAGGCGCGCCACGTCGCCTTCGGCCGGCTCGCGCTGCGCGACTTCTATCCCCAGCTCTCCGATGCCGAGCGCGCGGAGCGCGAGGAGTTCGTCGTCCAGGCCTGCTACCACATGCGCGATCGCTTCAACCAGAAGGAGCTGTGGGAGAACCTCGGCCTGCCCGTGAAGGAGGCCATCGAGGTGGCCATGGCCTCGGAGAACATGCGCATGTTCCGCAAGCGCCTGTTCAGCCGTATCGTGCCGACGGTCAAGGACATCGGGCTCTGGGGCCCGGGCGTGCAGAAGGCGTTCGCCGACATGGGCGCCATCGAGTTCGCGGAGGTCGACAGCGACGCGCTGCTCGATCAGGACAACCGCGTGGCCGAGGAGTTCGACGCCGGCGTGTTCGTCCGACAGTCGCTGACTTGAGGAGATGGGGGCCCCGAAATGGCCCCCATACCCCCAACGTTCGGGACGCCCCGGGAAACGCGGGGCGCCCTTCTCTCAGCGGATCGCGCTCGGCGCCACCGTCGAGCCCGTGAAGCCCTTCAGCTTCAGCGGCTGCATCACGAACGCGAACTCATAGGCCTTCTTCGCGGCCAATTCGTCGAGCTTCATGATCTCCAGCAGGTGGATGCCGTTCACCACCAGCATGATCTGGTGGACGGGCAGCGAGATCTCCTTGTCGGGGTTCGGCGCCACCTCCACCGGCCAGTTGTCGGAGCCCACGAGCAGCGGATCCTGCTTGGCCAGCCACTCCGCCGCCGCCACGCCGATCCCAGGGCAGGTCTTCATGAAGCGCGCGTTGTCCTTGGCGAACAAGCGGCCCCACCCCGTGTGGATCAGGACGGCGTCGCCGGGCCGCAGGCTGAGGTTCTGCCGCTGCAGCGCCTGCTGGAGGTCTTGCGGCGTGATCTCGTACGTGTCGCCCAGGATGTCCACGCCCTTGAGGGCCGCGACATCGATCAGCACACCGCGCGTCATCAGCATGCCGACCTTCTCGATGCCAAGCTTCGTGAACCCGGTGCGCGTGGCGATCTCGTCGGTCTTGAAGCAGTTGTAGTGGCTGTACTCGATCGACTGGTGGGCGAAGCCATCGAACTGCGTGCCGACCTGCCCGATCTCGCTCAGGAGCACCTCTTCGTTGCTGCCGCGCCGGTTGGATTGCGGGTTCATGAACGTCCGCTTGACGTGGACGTTGAACTGGCGCGTGGAGGAGATCGGCATCTCCGACGAGAGGACGTGCCCCAGCTCGATGACCTCGCCGGTCTTGATGAGCTGCGCAGCGCGCATGACGGTCGCTGGCTTCATGTGGTTGGCGGAGCCGCGCTCGTCGCCGGCGCCCCACTTCGAGGGGCAGCGTTGGCCGTCGGCGGGCGGGCGCCAGGACTGAGCGTGGGCGACGGCGGTCATGAGCCCGAGCGTCAGGGCGAGGGTGATGCCGATGGAAGCGCGCATGGGATCCTCCCGGGCGGCGTCAGCGCCGCCGCGCCGGAAGGATAGGCGACCGGGGATCACTCGGCAACGGTCGGGTCCACGCGCGCGCCGACGTGGTCAGTGCGCCGGGGGCAGCGGCCCGAAGCGATAGCCGAGGATCATCTTGACGATCAGACGGTCCGTGGCCGGCGTGAGCCCGGCGCCGATGCCGAAGTTCAGCTCCCAGCGCGGGCCGAGGTCGATGTCCAGGACGGGGAAGATCAGGTGCTGCTGGTCACGCGGCCGATCGATCCGGTCGATCGGCCCGATGTCGCCGTAGTACTCGAGGCCGGCGGCGACGCGCGGGGTGACGTCGTACGAGACCTTGGCGGCCGGCGTGAACCCGAAACCTCGGCCCGAGTTCTCGCCCTTGAGCGAGCGCTCGAGCGCGGGATTGAACGCCCAGTACCAGCGGCCGAGCTTCTGATCGACGATCGGGCGGATCTCGAGCGTCCACGTGTCGGCGGAGAACGCGCGCCGCTGATACCCCGCCTCCAGCGACAGGCTCACGCCGACCGGCCAGTTCCACGACTCGGGCACGCGCCCGCGCGGGCGAATGTGATCACCGACCCACTCCCACCCGCTCTCGGGCTGCACGCTCGTGAAGAGATAGAACCCGGTCTCGAACCACGGCGTGAAGCCGTGTGTCACCTCCAGCGTCTCGTGCGCCGCGCCCTGCGTGCGGACGATGCGGTGCTCGGTGCGCGTGGTGCCCGTGACGGCGGTGTTGCTGTGCAGCTCGAGCATGGTCTGGCCGGGCGCGGTCAGCTCGCTGCCGTAGACCTGGATCTCGAAGTTCCCCTGGGCCGGCGCTGGCGCCGGCGCCAGCAGCAGCGCCAGCAGTCCCGCGGCGGCGGCGAGCGCTTTCAGACGCCGACGCCTTCGGGGATGATGCCGTCCCACGCGGGGGTGCGCGTCGCATACGGCGGGTCCGCGGTCGGTCCCTCGCCGGCCAGCGTCGTCCGGCGCATGACGCGGCGATAGCGCTCCGCGTCCCACGGCCGGCCGCGGTGGAGCACGGCGCGGTTGTCCCACATCACGAGATCCCACTGCGTCCAGCGGTGCTGGTAGACGCACTCGGGCCGCGTCGTGTGGGCCAGCAGATCGTCGAGCAGCCGCCGCGACTCCGCGTCGTCCACACCTTCGATGTACCAGGCGTGCGAGCCGATGTAGATGGCTTTGCGCCCGTTGAACGGGTTCGTCCGCACGAGCGCCTGGCGGACGGGCGGCAGCTCCTGCTCGTGCTCGGGATCGAAGAGTCCCTTCGCGATCGTGCTGCGCGAGTACAGGATGCTGTGGACGACCACGCGCCCCTCGAGCCGGCGCTGCAGCCCGGCGGGCAGCGTGGCGTGGGCGTGGCGCATGCTCACGTACTCCGTCTCGCCGCCGGTGGGCGGGACCTCCCGTCCCGACAGCAGCGACGCCATCGCCGGGACGGGCTTGAACGAGCTGTCCGTGTGCCAGAGCTGGTTGCCGGACTGGTAGAGCATGCGTCGGTCGTTCCAGCCCATCAGCCGCTCCTCGGCCTTCGGGTCGACGTTCGAGAGATCCACCATGTTCTCGTGCAGGCGTCGCTCCTGGCCGATCGACTTGATGGTCGTCTCCAGCGGGCCGAAGCGAGTGGTGAACGCCATCTGTTGCGCGTCGGTGAGCCGCTGGCCGGGAAAGATCAGCACGGAGTATTCCTGGAACGCGTCGTGGATTTTCCGGAACGTGGCGTCGTCCACCGCGGCGGTGAGGTCGACGCCCTCGACGCGGGCGCCCAGCACCGGGTGGACCGGCGTGATCTGCAGCGGGGCCATGCGGGCGAGAGTATCACGCGAGCGGCGGGCCGCCCCAGCGCTCGCGCATCGCGAACTCGCTCACCGGCTTGCGCTTGAGCTTCGTGAGCTGTTTGACCGGACGGCCGAGGGGCATCACGGCCGCCACGGCCACGTGCGAGGGCAGGCCGAGCAGCTGCTTGAGCTTCGGCTCCTGGGCGACGGCGAGGGTGGTGATGGTGCCGGCGAAGCCGCGCGCGCGCGCCGCGAGCAGGATGTTCCAGGCAAACGGGTAGATCGACGCGCCACTGATGACGCCGACGCGGTCGAGGTGCTGGTCGGTGGAGGCGACGACCTTGAGGTCGACGCAGATCACCAGCACGACGGGCGCCTTCAGCACCGGCTCGATGAGCCGCATCAGCGGCTCGGTGCGCTCGATGGTCGCGGCGTCCACGCGCGGCGGGTCGATGGTGTTCCACGGGTTCTCGCCGTTCTTCTGCTGCGCGATGTAGCGCTTGGCCGCGGGCTCGGTCAGCCTGGCCAGCGCCTCGCGCGTCGCGTTGTCGCGCACGACGATGACCTTCCAGCCCTGGCGGTTGCCGCCGCTGGGCGCGAAGCGCGCGCGGTCGAGGATGTCGGCCAGCGCGGCGTCGGGCAGGGGATCCGCGGTGAACTCCCGCGCGGAGAATGTCGTGCGCATCGCCTCGTCGAGGTCCATGGGAGTCTCCTATTCGGCCGCGCCGCTCATGGGGGGCGATGGTACCATCGGGCCCGGTTCCGGCACCGCCGCCACCACCGCTCAGCGTCGAGCCGACGTTCACTCACGCCAGCCACGGGAGGAAGCTCGGCATGGACGACACACCGCACAGCACCGCGCGTCACGACGAGGACAACGGGCGCCGCGATTTCCTGAAGGGCGCGGTGGTTGCGGGCGGCGCCGCCGCGTCGCTGGGGTTGGGCGCGGTGGCCGCGCAGGCACAGCCCGGCCGCGTGCCGGGCACGCTGAACCACTACTACGTGCCCGCCACCGACAAGACCGTGCACTGGGGTTACTTCAGCAAGCTGCTGAAGCCGCTCGTGGAGGTGAGCTCCGGCGACTTCGTCACCATCGACGTGCTCACGCACCACGCGAACGACGACGCCGAGCGCATGGTGAAGGGCGACCCGGGCGCCGAGGCCGTCTTCTACTGGGACCGCCAGCGCAAGGGCGTGGACCGGCGCGGCGCGGGGCCGATGCAGCCGACGCTGTTCGGCCGCGGCGCGGGCGAGGGGCTCGGCGTGCACATCTGCACGGGGCCGGTGGCGGTGAAGGGCGCGATGCCCGGTGACATCCTCGAGGTGCGCATCATCGACGTGAAGCCACGGCCGTGCGCGAATCCACAGTACAAGGGCAAGTCGTTCGGCAGCAACGCGGCGGCGTGGTGGGGCTTCCACTACAAGGAGCTGATGACGGATCCGAAGCCGCGCGAGGTCATCACGATCTACGAGGTCGACACCAGCGGCGACCGGAACTGGGCGAAAGCGCTCTACAACTTCCAGTGGACGCCGCAGACCGATCCCTACGGCGTCGTGCACAAGATCATCGATTACCCCGGCGTGCCCGTGGATCACCGGACGGTCAGGGAGAACCACGGCATCCTCAAGAACGTGCGCATCCCGATCCGCCCGCACTTCGGCGTGCTGGGGCTCGCGCCGTCGGAGGCGGATATCGTCGACTCGATCCCGCCGCACTGGGTGGGCGGCAACATCGACGACTGGCGCATCGGCAAGGGCGCGACCATGTACTACCCGGTGGCGGTGCCCGGCGCGCTGCTCTCCGCCGGCGACTCGCACGCGGCCCAGGGCGACTCCGAGCTGTGCGGCACGGCCATCGAGTGCTCGCTCACCGGGACGTTCCAGCTGATATTGAGGAAGAAGGACACGCTCGCCGGCACCGCGCTCGCCGGCCTCGAGTACCCGCTGCTCGAGACGCAGGACGAGTGGGTGCTGCACGGCTTCAGCTATCCGAAGTACCTCGCGGAACTGGGCGCCAACGCGCAGAGCGACATCTATTCCAAGTCGTCGGTGGACCTGGCGCTCAAGGACGCCTTCCGCAAGATGCGCCACTTCCTCATGACCACGCGCGGGCTCACCGAGGACGAGGCGATCTCGCTCATGTCGATCGGCGTGGACTTCGGCATCACGCAGGTGGTGGACGGCAACTGGGGCGTGCACGCCATCATCAAGAAGAACCTGTTCGCGGGCGCGTAGCGGAGCGGGGGCGTCCCGGGGTCGCCGGGGCGCCTCTCCCTCACAGCCTCATGAGCGCCGGCGTCGGGCCGCTCATGGCCGCATCCGGTGCTCGGACGGGCCGGGACGCCGCCGCGGCGCCGCCAGCTCGGCCCACTCGCAGAGCAGGCGCCGCGTGTCGCGCGGATCGACGATCTCCTCGATCCAGAACGTCTCGGCCGAGCGGAACGGCGAGCGCAGCTTCGTGAGCCGCTCCTCGATCTCCGCCATCTTCACCCGGGGATCCGGCGCCGCGTCGATCTCCGCCCGATACGCCGCTTCGATCCCGCCCTCGAGCGGCAGGGAGCCCCAGCGGCCCGACGGCCACGCGTAGCGCGTGCAGTAGCGGCCCCCGTTGCGGTGCGCGGCGCCGGCCACGCCGAAGCAGTTGCGCACGATGACCGAGCACCACGGGATCGTCGTCTGCCAGATGGCGGACATCGCGCGCACGCCCTGCTTGATCGTCCCCGTGCGCTCGGCATCGAGGCCGATCAGGAAGCCCGGGCAGTCGACCAGATAGAAGACGGGCAGGTGGAACGTCTGCGCGGTGTCGACGAAGCGCTCGACCTTCTGGCAGGTGTCGGCCGCCCACGCGCCGCCGTAGAAGAACGGGTCGCTGGCCATGACGGCGACCGGCCAGCCGTCCAGGCGCGCGAGCCCGGTGATGACCGAGCGGCCGTAGAGCGGCGCGATCTCGAAGAACGAGCCGGCGTCCACGACGGCCTCGACGATCGGCCGCATCTTGTACGGCTTGCGGATGTCGCGCGGGATCGCGTCCATCAGCCAGTCCACACGGCGGGCGGGGTCGTCGTCGCGCGGCCCGCGCGGCGCCACCTCGTCGATGGACGACGGCAGGTACGACAGGAAGCCCCGCACGCGGGCGAACGCCTCTTCTTCGGTGTCGACGGCGTCGTCGACGGCGCCCGCCTTGAGCTGGATCTCCCAGCCGCCCAGCTCGTTCTTGGTGAGCTTCTGGCCGAGCCGCTCGACGACGGGCGGGCCCGCGACGAACAGCGCGGAGAGATCCTTGATCATCACGGAGTAGTGCGCGGCCGCGAGATGCGCCGCCCCGAGTCCCGCCACCGACCCCAGCCCGAGCGCCACGCGCGGCACCGTGCCGATGTTGGCGACGACCCACTCCCAGCCGCTGACGCCCGGGACGTTGGCGCGGCCGGTCGTCTCGATGGTCTTCACCGAGCCGCCGCCACCCGAGCCCTCGACCAGGCGGATCAGCGGCAGCCGCAGCTCGTGGGCCATCGTCTCGCACTGCAGGTGCTTTTCCTTGATGGTGGCGTCGGCCGAGCCGCCGCGCACCGTGAAGTCGTCGCCGCCGACGACGACCGGGCGCCCGTCCACTTTTGCGCGGCCGAAGACGAAGTTCGACGGCGTGAACGTCTCGAGGTCGTTGGCCGCGTCGTAGGTGGCCTTGCCGGCGATCTTGCCGACCTCGTGGAAGGTGCCGGCATCGACGAGCTTGGCGATGCGCTCGCGGATGGTCATCCGGCCGCCCGCGTGCTGGCGCTTCACGCGCTCCGGGCCGCCGAGCTCCTCGGCGAGGCTCTCGCGGCGCCTCAGCTCGTCCATCTCCGATTGCCAGGTCATCGTGGCGTCGATCTTACGACAGCGGCGGGCGCTGTCGATGGTACGGCGTCGCCGCCTGCCACGCGCGCGCCGCGGCGAGCACGACGTTCTCGTCCCACGCCCGCCCCAGGAATTGCAGCCCCACCGGCAGACCCTCGGACGTGAGGCCGCACGGCACACCGACGGCGGGCAGGCCGGCCGCGGCGCCGATGGCGCCGAGCACATCGGGCACGCCGCCGCGGATCGGGCTGCGGAACTCGGCGCCGAGCCGCGCCCCGACTGCGCCGCGACTCGGCCCCACGAGGGCGTCGAAGCGGCTCAGCGCGCGGTCGATCTCGCGCGCCACCACGCCGCGCAGGCGGAGCGCGCGCAGATAGTCCTTGGCGAGGATGGCGTCGCGCGCGTAGGGCGTGGCGCGGTCCTCGGGCGCGGTGAGGTCGGCGATGCCGCCGCTCTCGATGAGCCGCTCGAACGAAGACGCGCCCTCGGCCCAGAGGATGATGCGCGTCATCGCCTCGTAGGGCAGGTCGGGCAGCGCGATCTCCTCGACACTGCCCAGCGTGCGCAGCGTGTCGAGCGCGCGCGCGAACGCCTCCCGCACCGGAGGCTGCGCGGCATCGGCCGCGCCCCGCACGACCGCGAAGCGAAACGGACGTCCGGGGTCGGCGGCGTCGTAGCGGTACGGCCGCGCTGCCGCGCTGGGATCGGCGGGATCTGGGCCGGCGATGGCGTCGAGCACGAGCCCGCAGTCGTCGGCCGTGAGCGCCAGTGGACCGAGCTTGTCGAGCGTCCAGCAGAGCGCCATCGCGCCGTGACGGCTCACGCGGCCGTACGTCGGCCGTAGGCCCGTGACCCCGCAGAGCGTCGCGGGAGCGAGGATCGAGCCCCACGTCTCCGAGCCGATCGCGAAGGGCACGAGACCGGCGCCGACGGCTGAGCCGGAGCCGCTGGAGGAGCCGCCGCTCCAGGCGTCGGGCGCCCACGGCGAGATCCCGGGGCCCGTGAACGAGGCGTTAGGCTGCCGGTAGCCCATCCCGCCCGCGAGCTCGACCATCGCGAGCTTGGCGACGAGCACGGCGCCCGCGTCCTCCAGTCGGCGGATCACCGTCGCGTCGTAGTCGAAGCGGCGCTCGCGGAACGGCGCCGCGCCCCACGTGGTGGGAATGCCGCCCGAGGTCGCCAACAAATCCTTGGCGCCGTAGGGAATGCCGTGCAGCGGCCCGCGGTCGCGGCCGCCTTTCAATTCGCGCTCGGCGCGGCGCGCCTGCTCGAGCGCGCGCTCACGCGTGAGCGTCACGACGGCGTTGAGGCGGCGGCCGGTCTTCTCGAGGCCGTCCAGGCATGCCTCGGCGAGGGCGACCGGCGAGAGGCGCCCGGCGCGCAGATCAGCGCCGAGCTCGCGGATCGTGCGGAACGCAACGCTCACGTGTGGCCCCGGGGGCTACGGCTCCGCGCGGAACGCGGCGAAGGGCTGGCCCGGCTCGGCGTCGTCGGGAATCGTGGCTGCGCGCAGCGCCGCCAGATCGCGCGCGAGGCCCTCGAGTGTCTCGCGCACGAGGGCGAGCTGGGCCTCGTCGAGCCGCGCGCCGTAGCGCTGGCGGACGAGCGCCAGGAAGAGCTCGGCCTCGTCCGCTACTGCAGCCACACCGGCGTGAGCACGAGGTCGAAGTTCGGGTGCAGCTTGAAGCCCTGCACGCGCTTGCGGTGGACGATGACCTGCTTGCCGTGGTCGACGAAGATCCACGGCGCGTCCTCGACCACGAGCTTCTGCGCCTCCCGGTAGAGCGGCACCCGCGCCTTCTCGTCGAGCGTCGTGCGCCCCCGGCGCAGGAGGTCGTCCACGCGGTCGTTCTGGTAGTAGCCGCCGTTGAAGGCCGGCGGGAAGCGGTCGGAGGACAGGAGCATGTACATCATGTGGTCGGGGTCGCCGATCGAGGGATTCCACGACATCTCGGCCATGTCGGGCTGCTCGAGATACTTCCGGAGGTAGGCGCCCCACTCCATCGTCTGGATCTTCGCGCGCACGCCGATCTGGGCGAGGTTCGCCTGGATGACCGTCGCCATCTCGACCGGCGACTGCATGCCCGAGCCCGACTCCGGCACGAGGAACGTCAGCTCGACGCCGTTCGCGTGGCCCGCTTCCTTGAGGAGCGCGCGTGCCTTCTCGAGGTCGTAGGGATAGCGGGCGGTGTTCTCCTCGTAGTACGGGCCGTAGGCGGGCGAGATCGGGCCGCGCGACACGATGGCCGTGCCGCGCAGGATGTCGCGGATGATCGCCTCCTTGTTCACGGCGTGGTTCAGCGCCTGGCGCACACGCCGATCTTTCAGGATCGGATGCCGCGTGTTGAGGGTGACGTACCAGACCGCCGAGGAGTTGCTCTCGGCCACGACGAGGTTCGGGTCGCGGCGCAGCTCGTCGAGGCTGTCCGGCGGCACGTCCATCGTGAGATCGATGTCGCCGGTCTTCAGCGCGACCAGACGCGCCTGCGCCTCGACGATCGGCACGTAGATGGCCTGCCGGATCTTCGGCGCGCCGCCCCAGTACGCGTCGTTGCGCGCGAGCACGACCTTCACGCCCGGCTCCCACATCTCGAGCTTGAACGGCCCCGTGCCCACCGGGTGCTTGACGACGTCCTTGCCCCACTTCTTCAGCGACTCGGGACTGAACATGAAGAGCGACTGGTGCGCGAGGTACTGGAGGAACGGGGTGAGCGGCGCCTTGAGCTTGATCTGCACGGCGCTCGCGTCGAGCACCTCGACGCCGGCCACGTTGCCGAGAAAGCCCTTCACGTAGGGATAGGTGCCCGTCGCGTAGTAGGGGCCCTTGTCGTTCAGCTGGCGCTCGAAGACGAACTTCACGGCCTCGGCGTTGAACGGGGTGCCGTCGTGAAACTTCACGTTCGGTCGGAGCTTGAAGGTGTAGGTGAGGCCGTCCTTGGAGATGTCCCACGAGTGCGCGAGGGCGGGCACGAGCTTGTAGCTGCCGAGCTCCTGCCCCACCAGCCCCTCGAAGATCCGCTTGGTCACCCGCGCGGAGTTGAGGTCGGTGATCTGCGGCGGATCCATCGTCACGGGCTCGGCCACGAGGCCGATGACGATCGCGTCCTTCGGGGGAGCGGCCGACGCGCCGGTGACGAACGCGAGCGCGGCCAGGACGGCGAGCACCAGTCGGCGTGTGCGCATGGCGGGGCCCCTCCTACGAGGCGGCTGATTTTTACACCAAGCCCGGCGCCGCGCAAGGCGCGCCCGGCTCAGGCGCGCTCGAAGTCGATGAAGCCGCGCTCGACGTCGGTGGACTTCAGCAGCACCTGGACGCGATCGCCGACGTCCAGGCCGTCGGCGCCCCGCACGAGCCGGCCCTCCACGGGCGGCCGCGTGACCCGCACCCACGTCCCTTTCTCGGCGGCGCCGGTGACGAGCGCGTCGAAGCGCTCGCCGATGCGGTGCTCGAGCAGCAGCGCCGCCGCCGACTTCCGCACCTGGCGCTCGACCTTGGCGGCGTCGTCCTCCTGCTCGCTGCAGTGCCGCGCGAGGGCATCGAGCTCCTCGGCCTCGTATGCGGGCGCGCGGTCCGCCAGCGCCGCCTTCACCAGCCGCTGCGTGATCAGGTCGGGGAAGCGGCGGTTGGGCGCGGTGGCGTGGGTGTAGTCGCGCACGGCGAGCGCGAAGTGGCCGGCGGGCTCGTGGCCCGGCCGCGCCAGCGCGTACTCGCCCTTGCCGAGGAGCTTCACCACGGCGAGCGAGAGGTCGGGAAAGCGCTCGGGATCCGCCTCGCGGCGGGCGAGCAGGAACGCGGCGAGCGCGGCCGCGTCGGGCGAGGCGGGCAGCCGCCCGCCGTGCTCGGCGGCGAGGACGACGATGCGGTCCCAGCGCTCGGGCGTGCGGAGCACCCGGCGCAGCGACGCGACGCCGCGCGCGTCGAGGAACTTCGCGGTCACGCCGTTGGCGGCGATCATGAGGTCCTCGATGAGCTGCCTGGCGCGATTTTCCTCGTCGGGTTGCAGGTCGGCCAGGGCGTCGCCGTCGAACACCGCGCGCGCTTCCATCGTGGAGAGCGCGAGCGAGCCGCGCCGATGGCGCAGCGCCTTCAGCGCCTGGGCGATCGCGTCCTGCCGGCGCAGATTCGCGTCGAGGCCCTTCACGGCGGCCGCGGCCGGCGGCAGCGGGCCGTGGCCCTCGAGCCACGCCGCCACCGCGTTGTAGGCGAGCTTCGCGCGGTTGCGCACCCGCGCGCGATAGATCTCGCCGGCGGCGACGGCGCCGTCGGCGTCGACGGTCATGTCGACGACGAGGGCCAGACGGTTCTCGGCGGCATTCAGCGACGTGAGGTCGGTGGACAGGCGCTCGGGCAGCATCGGAAAGACCTCCGCGGCCGTGTAGACGGAGGTCGTGTTCGTGCTCGCGTGGGTGTCGAGCGCCGACCCTTGCGGCACGCCGGCGTCCACGTCCGCGACGGCCACAAGCACCCGCGAGGCGCCGCCCGCGTCCACGGCGACGGTGAGCTGGTCGAGGTCGCGCGAGTCGTCGTTGTCGATCGAGCACCAGAGCAGATCGCGCGCGTCGCGAATCGTGCGATCGCCGCCGTCGGCCTGGCCGGTCAGCGCCTGCGCCTCCGCGCGCGCGGCCGGCGAGAACTCGGGCTCGAGGCCGCGCTCGATCATCGCGCGGCGGGCGATCTCACGGAGACGCTGACGGGCGTTGGCGCGTACGTACATGGAGACGACGCCCCGATCATATACCCCGGGCATCCGTGGTAGCGTGGCGCCCATGACGCCGGACACCGCCGAGGTCGTGATCTGCGGCGCCGGGATTGCCGGCATCGCGACCGCCTATCACCTGACGCGCCAGGGCGTGACCGACATCGTCCTCGTGGACGAGCGGCCGCCGCTGTCGCTCACCAGCGACAAGTCCACCGAGTGCTACCGGAATGTATGGCCCGGCCCCGGCGACGCGATGGTGACGGCCATGAACCGCTCGATCGACCTGCTGGAAGAATTGGCCCGCGAGAGCGGCAACGTCTTTCGCATGAACCGCCGCGGCTACCTCTTCGCCAGCGCCGATCCCGGGCGCATCCCGCGGTTCATCCAGTCCGCCCAGGAGGCCGCGGACCTCGGCGCCGGCGCTGCGCGCGTCCACGCGAGCGCCGCGAGCGACTATCGGCCCTCGGCGGCGGACGGCTTCGAGGGCCAGCCGGTGGGTGTCGACGTGATCACCGACCGCACGCTCATCCGCCGGCACTTCCCGTACCTCGCCGATGACACGGTGGCGCTGTTCCACGGCCGGCGCTGCGGCTGGCTCAGCGGCCAGCAGCTCGGCATGCACATGCTCGAGCGCGCGCGCGACAAGGGCGTGCGGCTGATGCAGGGACGCGTGGAGACGATCGGCACGACGGGCGGCCGCGTGAGCGCGGTGGCGGTCAGCGGCCGGACGATCGCGACGCCCCGCGTGGTGAATGCGGCGGGACCGTTCGTCGCGCGCGTCGGGCGGCTGCTCGGCGTCGAGCTGCCGGTCTACTGCGAGCAGCACGCCAAGATCGCGTTCGCCGACACGCTCGGCGCGATGCCGCGCGCGGCGCCCCTGCTGATCTGGACGGATCCGGTGCGCGTGGCCTGGACCGAGGAGGAGCGCGAGGAGCTGGCGGTCAGCCGCCCCGACCTGCTCGAGGAGATTCCGACGGGCGCCCACGGCCGGCCCGAGGGCGGCGGCGACAGCCCGATCGTGCTGCTGCTGTGGACGTACCATCTCGACCCGGTCGAGCCCGTGTTTCCGCTGACGTTCGATCCCGCCTACGCCGAGCTCGCCATTCGCGGCATGGCGCGCATGGTGCCGGCCTTCGCGCGCTACGCGGATCGGCTGCCGCGCGCGGTGGTGGACGGCGGCTACTACACGAAGACGCGCGAGAACCGATTCCTGGCCGGGCCGCTGCCGGTGGAGGGCGCCTACGTGTGCGGCGCGCTCGGCGGTTACGGGCTGATGGCGTCCAACGTGGCCGGCGAGCTGGTCGCCGCGCACGTGACGGGGCGGCCGCTGCCGCCGTACGCGCCGGCGTTCGCGCTCGCGCGCTACGACGATCCCGCGTATCGCGCGCTGCTCGCGCGCTGGGGCGATTCCGGGCAGCTGTGAGATGTGAAAGGAGGCGAGACGATGGTGACGATCAAGGACCTGGAAGCCTTCGGCGATGGCTGGAACCGGCACGACGTCGACTTCATCATGACCTTCATGGCCGACGACTGCGTCTTCGAGACGACCGCGGGCAAGGAGGCCTGCGGCACGCGGTACGAGGGACGCGAGCGCGTGCGCGAGGCCTTCGCGAAGGTCTTCAAGATCTTCCCGGATGCCCACTTCGGCGACGCGCGCCACTTCGTGGCCGGCGACCGCGGCCTCTCGGAGTGGGTCTTCACGGGCACGACGGCCGACGGCAAGAAGATCGAAGTCAACGGCTGCGACGTGTTCACGTTCGAGCGCGGCAAGATCGCCGTCAAGAACTCGTACTTCAAGAACCGTACGGCGTAGCCGGCACGCGCGTCCGTGCCTGCGACCAGCGCATGCCCAGCAGCACCACGAGCCCCACCACGATCCACACCGCCTGTCGCGCGCGCCGGACGAAGCTGAACGCGAGCCCGGCGGCGGCGCCGAAGCCGAGCGCGCCAAAGGTGGCGGCGTAGGCCCCCTCGATGGCGCCGAGGTTGGCCGGCACCATGAACGATGCGAACTGAACGCCCGAGCCGAGCGCTGTGATCACGGTCGCCGTCACCGTCGAGCCGGTCATGCCGAGCAGCCAGAGCATCAGCGTCGCCTCCAGCGCGCCCAGCAGCCAGGCGAGCGTGTGAAACGCGGTGGAGACCGCGAAGCGCCTCCACTCGTGACGGTAGTAGTGGCGCAGCGACACGTCCAGGCTCTCGGCCGCCGTCGCATCCGCCGTCAGGCCCGCCCAGGCGAGCGCGCGGCCGCCGTGGCCGACGAGCCCGATCGCCTGGGCGGCGAAGAAGCCGCCGACGCAGAGGACCTCGATCAGCAGGAGCCACAGCATGCTGCGCAGCACGGGGCCGCTCACGTCCAGCGCCGCTCGCGCGAGCACGATGCCGAGGAGCAGGTAGATCACCTGCGAGATCACGATCGTGGTCTTGGCCACGACGATCGAGGGCACGCTCTCGGCGTAGGAGACGTCGCGCCGCACGAGCCAGGCCTTCACCGCCTCGCCGCCCACCGAGCCCGCCGCGGTCACGACGTTGAGCGCCTCGCCGGCGAGGCGGGCGCCGTAGAGCCGCCAGAAGGGCGCGCCGTCGCGGGCGAAGGCGAACCGCCAGCCGAGCGTGTCCACGGCGGCGATCACGCCGTAGGGAAGGCAGATGATGACGAACTGCCACCACGCGAGCGCGCGCAGCGTCTCGAGGACGGGCTCGGCGCCGACGCGGTGGACGAGCACCGCGAGCAGGATCGCGCCGGCGAGGAGGAGCAGCCGCTTGACGAATCTCATGATCGAGGCCGTGGCCGTCGATCGTGACTATAATCCCGTACCCGAAAGGAGCGCGGCATGGGACTGCTGGACAAGAAGGTGGCGGTGGTCACGGGCGCGGGGAGCGGAATCGGTCGTGCGGTGGCGCTCGGCCTGGCCGCGGAGGGGGCCAGCGTGGTCGTCGGCGACTACGGCGTGAGCGTGGACGGGCGCGACCCGTCCAGCGCGCCGGCGGAGGCGGTGGTGAGGGAGATCGAGAAGACGGGCGGGCGCGCCCTCGCCAGCGCCGAGAACGTGGCGACCATGGCGGGCGGCAAGGCCATGGTCGACGCCGCGCTCAAGTCGTTCGGCGACCTGCACATCGTCGTCTGCTGCGCGGGTATCCTGCGCGAGCGGATGATCTTCAACATGACCGAGGAGGAATGGGACGCGGTGATCGCGGTCCATCTCAAGGGGCACTTCACGGTCATGCGTCCGGCCAGCGCGCACATGCGCGAGAAGAAATCCGGCTGCATGATCACGTTCACCTCGACGGCGGGCCTCGAGGGCAGCCCCGGCCAGCCCAACTACGCCGCCGCGAAGGAGGGCATCGTCGGCCTCACGCGCTCGACGGCGCTGGCCCTGGCCAAGTACGGAGTGCGCTGCAACTGCATCTCGCCGACGGCCGACACGCGCATGACCCAGCGGCTGCCCGGCGAGCGCCGCGCGGCGGCCACCGCCACGCCGCCCGAGGCCATCGCGCCCGTCGTCGCGTTCCTCGCGAGCGACCGCGCCGCGCACATCACGGGCCAGGTGGTCGGTGTCCGCGGCGACGAGGTCACGCTGTTCTCGCATCCCGCGCCGCTGCGCACGCTCACCGGCGATCGCGCGTGGACGGCGTCGGCGCTTGCAGAGGTCTGGGACCGCGCGCTCGGCCAGGACCGGCTGCGCCGCTTCGATCAGATGGGGATCCAGTGGCCGCCGAAGCGCGAGGGTTGAGATGAAGATCAGCGCGTTCCACCTGATGCCGCACCGCGAGTTGCCGAACGACTTCGAGAAGCGCTACGAATCGGTCTGGGTCACGCCGCCGTGGTGGGAGCTGGCCGACGCCACGCGCGTGGGGCAGTACTACAACTGGACGCTCGACGAGCTGCTGTTCGCCGCGCGCGCGGGCTTCGACGGCGTCTGCACCAACGAGCACCACCAGAACGCGTACGGCTTCATGCCGAGCCCGAACCTCATGGGCAGCGTGATCGCCAAGGCCACGAACGGGTCGAACGTCGCGATCGTGCAGATGGGGGCGACGCTGCCCACGTCGAACCCGCCGATCCGCGTGGCCGAGGAGTACGCGATGCTCGACTGCATCAGCGGCGGGCGTCTGGTGGCGGGACTGCCGCTGGGCAGTCCGATGGACGTGAACCTGGCCTACGGCATCACGCCGATGGAGCACCGCGAGCGCTACCGCGAGGCGTTCGCGCTGACGCTCAAGGCGTGGCAGGCGCGCGAGATCTTCGCCTGGAACGGCCGCTACTATCAGCTCGCCAACGTCAACCTGTGGCCGCGCCCGATCCAGCAGCCGCACCCGCCGGTGTGGGTGCCGGGCTCGGGCAGCATCAGCACGTTCGACTTCGCCGTCGACAACGAGGTCTGTTACTGCTTCCTGTCGTACTCGGGCGCGAAGGCGGCGAAGACGATGATGCAGGGCTACTGGGACGTGGTGGCGAAGAAGGGGCGCGAGACCAACCCGTATCGCGCGGGGTTCCTGCAGCTCGTCGTCGTCGCCGAGAGCGACGCCGCGGCCGAGGCCAAGTACGCGCGGCACGTCGAGTACTTCTATCACAAGTGTCTGCACTGGCCGATCCAGTACGGCTCGCCGCCCGGCAACCAGGACTATCGCAGCCTCGTGGCCGCGTCGAAGAGCAACATCCGACGCGCCGAGGACACCAAGCAGCTGCGGTACCGCGACTTCGTCGAGAAGGGCTACGTCATCGCGGGCAGCGCGGCCACCGTCCGCGACCGCATCAAGGACGAGGTCGTCAAGGGCCTGCGGGTCGGCAACCTCATGGTGCTGCTACAGATCGGCTCCATGCCGCACGAGCTGACGCTGGAGAACATGGATCGCTTCGCGCGCGAGGTGCTGCCGTCGCTGCGCGGCGAGTGGGACGACGAGGGCTGGGTCAACCACTGGTGGCCCGAGCGCCTGCGCGGCGGCACCCCCGCGCCGGCGGCGGCCGTGGCGGCGGGGCGCCCATGAGCGACCGCACGGTCGCGGTCTGGGACGGGAAGGTCCGCATCCGGGTGCAGTCGAAGGGCAGCGGCCCGGCGCTGGTGTTCTTTCACGGCCCGTGGGGGCTGACCTGGGATCCGTTCCTGGACGAGCTGGCGAAGAGCTTCACGGTGCACGCGCCGGAGCATCCGGGCACGACGCCGGAGACGCCCGACGACGTCTACCAGCTCGACGGCCTGTGGGATCTCGTCCTCTGCTACGACGAGCTGCTCCAGGCGCTCGGGCTGGAGGGCGCCGCGCTCGTCGGCCACTCGTTCGGCGGGATGCTCGCGTGCGAGCTCGCCGCCGCGTACCCCGCGCGCGCCCGCCGGCTGGCGCTGATCGCGCCGCTCGGCTTCTGGCGCGACGCCGATCGCGTCGTGAACTGGATGATGCTCGATCCCGCGCGGCTGCCCGAGTACGTCTTCCGCGATCCCAAGGGCGAGGCCGCGCAGCGGCTGTTCGGCAGCACGGAGCCGGAGGCGCGCGTGCGCCTCATGTGGGCGATGGGCGCCACCGGCAAGTTCATCTGGCCGATTCCCGACAAGGGATTGAAGAAGCGCGCCCACCGCGTCACGGCGCCGACGCTGCTCGTGTGGGGCAAGGAGGACCGCCTGGTGCCGCCGGTCTACGCCGACGAGTTCACGCGGCGAATCCCCGGAGCGCGCGTGCAGACCGTGGACGGCGCCGGGCACGTGCCGCACCTCGAGCGCCCCGACGTCGTGGCCCGAATGCTGCGCGAGTTTCTCGTGGGATAGAGGAGCGCCCCGGGTTCCCCGGGGCGCTCCGAACGTCGGGGGGGTGTGGGGGGGCCATTTCGGGGCCCCCCACATCACTAGACGTCCTCGGCGGCCCGCGCGGCGCGGCGAGGGGCGCGGGCCGGAGCCTTCACGGCGGCGTCTTCGTGGCGAGGTCCTTCACCAGCCGAGTCAGCTCTTCGAGCCGGATCGGCTTGATCATGTAGGCGTTGAAGCCCGCCTCGAGCGCCTCGGCCGCCGCGTAGTCCTCGTAGTAGGCCGTGATCGCGATGGCCGGGACCTGACCGCCGCGCTCGGGCGAGACCTGACGCATGCGCCGCATGAACTGCAGGCCGTCGAGGCCCGGCATCGACAGGTCGCTGATGAAGACGGTGGGAAGGAATTCCGGCAGATCGGCCATCACGGCGTCGGCGCTCGAGTAGACGCTGACCACGGCGCCACAATGCTGGAGCGTCTCGTCGAGGAGCGCCCGCGTGTCCTCGTTGTCCTCGATCAGGAAGACATGAATGCCCCCCAGGTTCGGCCAGACGGTGGCCGCCGGCGGCGTTGCCTGTGGCGAGGCTTTGCGCGTATTCCTGCGTTGCTTTGCCGTCGGCACCCGCTCCTTCCCTCGATGGCGCGAGCACAGGGCGTACAAGCTTCGCGCCAAGTCAGTATTCGCGCCAAGTCGGTATTTCTACGTATTCGAGCGTCCCGACTCGAGCGAGAAGGGTGGCCGGGCCACAAGATAGGAAAACTTTTTCCGTTGTGTGCATCAGACGAGCCGCGCCCGCAGGCGTGACGAGACGGCGTCCACGACCATCACCATCAGCACGGTGACCAGCAGCACGGTCGATGCCGCCGGGTAGTCGATCATCCTCAGATACGTCTGCAGATAGAAGCCGATGCCGCCGGCGCCGACGAAGCCCAGCACGGTCGCCGCGCGGATGTTGGTCTCGAGGCGATAGAGCACGTAGGAGAGAAACAGCGGCAACACCTGCGGCAGCACGCCGAATCGCAGGACCTGCAGCCGCGTGGCACCCGTCGCGGTGATCGCGTCGACGGGCCCGCGCTCGATGCCCTCGATCGCCTCGGAATAGAGCTTCGCGAGCGACGTCGTGGTGTAGGCGACGACGGCCAGCACGCCGGGAAACGGCCCCAGGCCGACGGCGGCCACGAACACGAGCGCGTAGACGAGCGTGTCGACGCTGCGGAAGAAGTTGAGCGCGGCGCGCGCGGGGTGAAACACCGGCGGCGCGGCGACGTTGCGCGCCGAGAGAAAGCCGAGGGGCAGCGCGAGGACCGCGGCCACCGCGGTGCCGAGCAGCGCGATCTCCAGCGTCTTGATCGCGCCGACCAGCGCCGCCGGCAAGACGCGCAGGTCCGGGGGCAGCATGCGACGCAGGAAGTCGACGATCCACGGCACGCCGCGCGCAAACCGCGCGGGATCCGCGCCCGTGTCCCACGCGGTCCACGCCAGCACGACCAGCGCGACGAAGACGGCCGCGCGCCTCAGGGATGCCCGCCCTGGGGGGATCGTCGCGGCTCCTCGGCGTAGATCGTCGACGCCACCGCTGGTGAGAGCGCGGCCGGCGGCCCGTCGAACACGACGCGGCCCTGGCGGAAGCCGACGACGCGCGTCGCATAGGCCAGCGCGGTCTCGAGCTGGTGCTGGCTCACGACCAGCGTGAGGCCGCGCCGGGCCCGGATCGTCTTCAGCAGGTCCATGATGCTGCCCGTGAGCGCGGGGTCGAGACTGGCCGTCGGCTCGTCGGCCAGGATCACCGCGGGCGACTGCGCGAGCGCGCGGGCGATGGCCACGCGCTGCTGCTCGCCGCCCGACAGCGTGTCGGCGCGGCGTTGGGCGAAGTCGGCGAGCCCGACCTGGGCGAGGCACTCCAGGGCGATCCGGCGATCCTCGGCAGGGAAGTGTCCGAACAGCGTCGGCAGCGCCGGCGCCCAGCCGAGGCGGCCGGCCAGGACGTTGTCGAGTACCGAGGCGCGCCGCACGAGGTTGAACTGCTGAAACACCATCCCGATCTGCCGGCGCAGCGCCCGCAGCGTCGCGGGGTCGGCGCCGGTGACCGCGCGGCCGCCGACGCGCACGTCCCCCGCGGTCGGCTCGACCAGGCGATTGAGCGCGCGCAGGAACGTGGTCTTGCCGGCGCCGCTGCGGCCGAGGATCACGACGAACTCGCCGGGGCGGATCACGAGATCGACGCCGTCGACGGCGACGACGTCGGGCGGCAGGACGACGCGCAGGCCCGCGACCTCGATCATCGTCGAAGGCCCCGAGACGACGGCGTTCAGCGTGGTCGGACGCCGAGCAGCTCGACGGCCGCGCGCACGGGATCGTAGTCGCGGTCCTCGGCCGGCTCGAAGCCGTCGATGTCGTACATGCGCTTGAGCAGCGACGCGTAGGCGGGGCCACGCATCTGCAGCAGCGCCGCGCGCACCTTCGCGACGGCGGCGGGCGCCAGCCCGTCGCGCGCGGCGATGCCCGCCTCGGGGATCGGCGCCGTCTCCGCGACGAACGCGATCTTCTCGCGCTCGGCGGGGTCGGTCAGGTACTGCTCTCGCGCCATGTCGAACGAGGCGATCGCGTCCACGTGGCCGTTGAGCAGCGCGCGCATCGCCGCGTCGTGCGCACCGGCGAACATGACCTCGCGGAAGAAGGTCTTGGGATCGCGGTTCTTCACGAGGCCCCGCTGGATCAGCAGGACCATCGGATAGGTGTAGCCGGACGACGAGCTGGGATCCACGAAGGCCATCGTCTTGCCGCGCAGGTCCTCGAGCGTCTTGATGCCGCCGTCCTTGCGCACGTAGATGCGCGAGGTGAACGTGCTCTTGCCGTGCCAGAGATTCCTGGCCACGATCCGCGCCTTCGCCTCGCGGCTGGCCAGCACGTAGCCCACGGGATGGACGAACGCGAGGTCGGCGGTGCGATTGCGCAGCGCCTCGATGACGGCCGCGTAGTCGGAGGCGACGGTCACCCGCACCGGCGCGCCGTAGAGGCGGCCGAGCGCCTGGCCGAACTCCTCGCCGGCAGCGAGCAGGTCGGTCGGCTTCTGCGAGGGGGTCAGCACCAGGTGCAGCGGCTGGGCGGCGGCGCGCGCGGGCGCCGCGCAGGCGACCGCGGCGAGCAGCACTCTCAGCAGCGTCTTCATCGCGCGCGAGCATAGCAGCCAAATCTCGTCAGGCCAGAGCTTTACCGCTGGTCAGTAACTCGCCAGACGGCGCCGGCGGGCCACGCGCAAGTGCCCGGAACGACGACAATGTCGAACTATGGCGTGGTCGTTGCTCTACCCATGTGCGGACCTCGCTCCGAGAAAGGCAAACCAGCCGCGAGGCTGGGACGCAAAGCCACGGGTCTGGGAATGGTTCCCAGATCGCCGGGTTGCCGAAGAACGAGGGGATCGGTGCCCTGCGCCGGTCCTCCGGGACGGGTGTCCAGGAGGGCCGGTATCATGCGCTCTTCACCATTGGCCGGAGTCCGCGTGCTGCTCGTCGACGACGACGAGCTGGTGCGCGAGGCCTTGCACGACTACTTCGTCGAATGCGGCGCCGTTGTCGTCGCCGCCGCATCCGCCCGCGCCGCTCTCAAAGCCTTCATGCAAGCACCACCCGACGTGCTCGTTTCCGATCTTCGGATGCCGCCCGGTGAGGACGGTTTCTGGCTGATCGCCGCCATCCGGGCCCTGAAGCCGTCGCAGGGCTGTGAGGTGCCGGCGGTGGCGGTGACCGGCGACGTGATGGCGGCCTCGCAGGCGATGGCAGCCGGGTTCCAGGCCGTGCACGGCAAGCCGCCGAAGCTGCCCGATCTGGCCGCGCTCGTCGGGCGGCTCGCGGGCGTGCCCTAGAAGATGGGGGGCCCCGAGATGGCCCCCCAACCCCCCCAACGCTCGGAGCGTCCCGGGGGACCCGTGACGCTCCTCGATTACCCAGAGCGTAAGATGAGGCCCGGTGGCTTCGATCCTCGACGTCCGGCGCTGGCCGGACGTGCGCGAGACGTTTTCCTGGGACGCGCTGTGGCCGCTGTTCGATGGTGACCGCGCGCGCCTGAACCTCGCCCACGAGTGCGTGGACCGTCACGCCGGCAACGGCGTGGCGCTGCGCCTCGCGAGCGCGGACGGTCGCTTCCTGGAACATTCCTTCGCCGAGCTCACCGCGTGGTCGTCGCGCTTCGCCAATCTCCTCGAGAGCGACGGCATCGGCGCGGGCGAGCGCGTGGCGATCATGCTCGAGCCCTCGCTCGCGTTCTACGGCGCGCTGTTCGGCGCCGTGAAGCGCGGCGCGGTGGCCGTTCCGCTCTTCACCCTGTTCGGCCCCGACGGCGTCGCGCTGCGCGTGGATGACTGTCGACCGCGCCTGCTGGTGGTCGAGCGCGACGCCGAGCGCTGGCAGGCGGCGCTGCCGGCGGTCCGCGTCGTCGCCCTGGACGCGCGCTTCGCGGCACGGCTGCACGAGCAGAGCCCGCGGTACACGCCGCGCACGGCGGCCGACGATCCGGCGGTCTTCCAATACACCTCGGGCACGACGCGCGCGCTGCCCGAGGCGGTGCGCCACACGCACCGCGCCGTCGTCACGCTGATGATGGCGGCGCTCTACGGCGTCGGCCTCGAGCGCGGCGACCGCTACTTCTGCCCGTCGTCGCCGGCGTGGGGCCATGGGCTCTGGCACGGCACGATCGCGCCGCTCGCGCTCGGCATTCCCGTGGGCGCGCTCGCCGGCCGCTTCGATCCGGCGCGCTTCTCGGGGGCGCTCGACGCCTTCGCGATCACGAACGTGGCCGCGGCGCCGACGGTCTATCGCATGGCGCGCGGGGCCGGCTGGGGGCCGAAGCGAGGCCGGATCGCCAAGTGCTCGTTCACCGGCGAGCCGATGGACGCGGCGACGCGCGAGTTCCTCACCGAAACGCTGGGCGTCGCGCCGTGCAGCATGTACGGCAGCACGGAGGTCGGCGTGATCCTCGTGGACTACCCCGGCTTCGAGGGCTACACCGTGCGGCCCGGCGCGCTGGGCTCGGCGGCGCCGGGCCGGGAGGTTGCCGTCGTCGACGAGGCGGGCGCGCCCGTCGCGACCGGCACCGTCGGCGAGATCGCGGTGCGCCGGCGCGACGCGTGGTTCGCCGTGAAGGACCGCGGCTGGATGGACGCGGACGGCTACGTGCACCACGCGGGCCGCTCCGACGACGTCATCATCTCGGCGGGCTGGACGATGAGCGCGGTCGAGATCGAGCAGGTGCTGCTGCGCCACCCCGACGTTCGCGACGCCGCCGTGATCGCGGTGACCGACGCCTCGCGCGGCCAGATTCCGAAGGCCTTCGTCGTCGCCGCGCGCGCGGGCGCCGCCTTCGAGCGCGAGATCCAGGAGTGGGTGAAGACGCGGCTGAGCCTCCACGAGTATCCGCGGGCGGTGCAGGTGGTCGACGCGCTGCCGCGCACGCCGGCGGGCAAGGTGGATCGGCGCGCGCTGCGCGCGCGGGAGGCCTCGTGACGTTCCCGACCATCACCGACGAGGGGCTGGCGTCGCTGCGCGCGCGCGTCGGCAAGGACGTGCCGCGGCCCGAGCCCTACATCGAGGTCGCGACGCGCGACGCGATCCGCCACTGGGCCCACGGCATCGGCGACCGCAACCCGTACTGGGCGACCGCGCGGGTGGCGCCGCCCACGATCCTCTTCGCCATGGATCGTGTCGTCTCCGGGTACGTGGGCGGCCTGCCCGGCATCCACGCCATGTACGGCGGCACCGAGTTCCGCTGGCAGCGGCCGATCCGCGAGGGCGACCGGCTGGTGGGCCGGAGCGTGCTGCAGCCGCTGGAGGAGAAGCCCTCGAAGTTCGCGCGGCGCGCGATCAAGCAGACGTACCGCACGAGGTTCGTGGACGACGCGGGCGCCGTGGCGGCGGAGGCGGACTCGTGGTGCTTTCGTACCGAGCGCGACACCGCGCGCGAGCTGCGCCGGTACGCGCCCGTGGAGCCGCACCGCTACCGCGACGCGGAGATCGCGCGCATTCGCGACGCGTACCGCGACGAGGCGATCCGCGGCATGACGCCGCGCTACTGGGAGAGCGTGACGACCGGCGAGACGCTGCCCGAGGTCGTCAAGGGCCCGCTCACCGTGACCTCGATCATCGCGTTCGTGCAGGGCTGGGGCAGTCTCTACGTGCGCGCCCACGGCCTCGCGTTCGACCTCTTCGAGCGTCATCCCGCGCTCGCCATCCCCAACGCGTTCGCGGTGCCGGAGCCGCCGGAGCGCGTGCACTGGGACGAGGCGCTCGCCCGCGCCGTCGGCGTGCCCGGCGCCTACGACTACGGTCCCGAGCGCGTCGCGTGGCTCGGCCACCTCGTGACCAACTGGATGGGCGACGCCGGGTTTCTCGCGCGGCTCGCCGTGCAGGTGCGCCGCCACAACCTGATCGGCGACACCACGTGGTGCCGCGGGCGCGTGCGCGGGCGCGGCGCGCCCGGCGAGGTCACGCTGGAGCTGGAGGCCGTCAACCAGCGTGAGGAAACGATCGCGGTGGGCGAGGCGCTGGTGATGCTGCCGCGCCGCCCGACGTAGCCCTGGCTGCGACTCCGCGGCGGCTAGCTCTTCTTGTCGCCGCGGACGAGGTCGTAGCCGCGGCCGCGCATGCAGCGCTCGTATTCGCGCTCCTCGGCGGCGACCTGCCACGACAGATCGGAATAGGGTCCCGTCCACGGCTGTCGCCACGTCGAATAGCCAAAGGGGGCGCCGAAGCCGCCGTACGCGTACTGGCTGGTCAGATTGCGCGCTTCGGCGCGGCAGGTCGCCTCGTCGTGCGCCTTGACCTCGGCCGTCACGTTCGGCTTGACCCAGGCGTAGGAGGCGCAGCCGCCCAGCAGCAGCGCGAGCGTCGCGGCGATCCAGGCGCGTCGCATGACGTCCTCCATTATGCGCCCCGCTGCCGCACCGCCTCCGCGAACATCGTCAGGATCTCCTCGCGCGCCGCGAACCCGTCCCCCGGCGCCTGCGGAAACGCGATCACGCGCGCGAGCCCGGCCACGCCGCGCAGCCGCCCCACCTGCGCGGCCACGTCGTCCGGGGTGCCGGCGAGGGCCATGAGGTCCACCAGGCGGTCGGTGACGAGCGTGCGATGGCGCGCCGCCGCCGTCGCGTGCTGGTAAGCGTCGTACGACTCCCGCACCCGGCGCATCGCCGCCTCGTCCTCGTCCGACAGGCGCACGGGCAGCGGGTGCCGGCAGGCCGAGGCCACGCGGCCGCGCGCGTGGTCGCGCGCCCGCTCGCGGTCGCGGCCGATCGACATCGGCGCCCAGAGGGCGATGTCGAGGTCGCCCGGGGCGCGCCCGGCCGCTCGCGCGCCGGCGACCACGCGCTCCAGCGCGACCTTCAGGACATCGGGCGAGACCGTCGCGTAGACGATCGCCCCATCGCCCAGCCGGCCGGCCGTCTCGAGCATCCGCGGGCCCGAGCCCGCGAGGTAGATCGGAATGGCGCGTGGGGCGTCGAGCCACGCCAGGCGGCCCTCGATGCCCGTCTCGAAGCGCGCGGTTTGGCCCTGGAGCAAGCGACGCAGCGCGACCGCCGTTCGCTCCAGCGTCGCCGCTTTGCCGACCTGGGCCAGCGACAGCCCCATCGTCTGGGCGCTCGAGCCGCCGGTGCCCACGCCGATCACGACGCGGCCGGGCGCGAGATCGTGCAGGGTGGCGATGGCGCTCGCGGTGACGGAGACGTGGCGCGAGTGCGGCACCGTCACGCCGGGACCCAGGCGGATGCGCGAGGTCGCCGTGGCGCACGCGGCCAGCGTCACCCACAGCTCGCGGCAGATCAGGTGCGAGTCGGTGATCCACGCGGTGTCGTAGCCGAGGCGCTCGGCGAGCTGCACCTGCCGCACGACGTCTGGCAGCGGCTCGGTGGCGAGGATCGCGACGTCGAACTTCACGCGGACGGGCGGCCGGCCGAGACGCGCTGGACCTCGTTGCGGAAGCTCACGGGATCGTGCACGCGCGCGAAGACCTCGCGGGCGCCGCCGGTGCCGCTGACGGTCAGGTCGCCGTAGTTCAGCATCCGGCCGGGCAGGCTCTGGGTGACGGAGATCGACTCGACCTTCGACAGCAGCATCTCGGTCGTGTTGCGCGCGACGAGGCCGCCCTTGAAGATGAGCCGCACCGACGTCACGGCGAACTCGGAGGTCATCATCTCGAGCCAGCGGATCGCCCACCAGAGCGCGCCCGCCACGGTGACGGCAAGGCCGAGGTACCAGAGCCACGGCGGACCGGGCATCTGCGCGAGCGCCACGGTCAGGCCCACGCCGAACAGGGTGACGAGCAGCGGCTTGAAGTAGAGGATCCAGTGCAGCCGGGTCTTGAAGACGACCCGCTCGTCGGGCAGGAGATGGCGCTCGACGTAACCCACGCGGGCGAGCCTAGTCCCGCCGGGCGCCGCCGTCAACGCGACGACCGCCGTGGACGCGCCGGACTTTATACTAATAATCATTATTGACAGAGCTCGCGGCACCGGTATGATGGCCGCCGTGGAGCGACACACGACGCCGTCGCGCCCGCGCCGAGCCGCGGGCGCCCGGCCCACCCTCGAGGCCGCCGGGCGGCGCTCGACGCCTCAGCGCGAGGCGGTGTACCGCTACCTGGCCGGCGTCGATCATCATCCGACGGCCGAGGAGGTCTACCTCGCCGTCAAGCGGCGCGTGCCGCGCGTCAGCCTGGCCACCGTCTACACCGCGCTCGAGGTTCTCGTCCGCTCCGGGCTCGCGAGCAAGCTGACGTACGGGGACGCGGCGGCGCGCTACGACGTGCGCACCGATGCGCACTCCCACGCGCGCTGCCTCGTGTGCGGTCGTGTGCGCGACCTCGAGATCGTGCCGGAGGCGGGGTGGGTGCGGACACTCCGCACGCCGGGCTTCGAGTTCACCGGCTTTCGGTTCGAGCTGATCGGCCGGTGCGCGACATGCCGGCGCGGCTGATACCGGGCGACACGCGAACCATTCGCGATCGACAGGAGGGACGGCGGAGGGCGAGAGACAGGAAGCCGGCCCAGGTCGGCACGTAGGTGATGTCGGCGACCCACAGACCAAAGGAGAGAAACAGATGTCAACCGAAGCAAAGTGCCCGTTCACGCACACGGCTGGCACCGGCCCGTCGAACCGAGACTGGTGGCCCAATCAGCTGAACCTCAAGATCCTGCCCCAGCCGTCCGATCCTATGGGCAAGGGCTTCAACTACGCCAAAGAGTTCAAGAGCCTCGACCTGACGGCCGTGAAGAAGGACCTCGTGGCGCTGATGACCGACTCGCAGGACTGGTGGCCGGCGGACTTCGGCCACTACGGACCGTTGTTCATTCGCATGGCATGGCACAGCGCCGGCACGTACCGCATCGGCGACGGCCGCGGCGGCGCCGGTGCCGGCCAACAGCGCTTTGCGCCCCTCAACAGTTGGCCCGACAACGTCAGCCTCGACAAGGCGCGCAGACTGCTTTGGCCGATCAAGCAGAAGTATGGCCGGAAAATTTCATGGGCCGACCTCATGATCCTCGCGGGCAACGTGGCGCTGGAATCGATGGGTTTCAAGACCTTCGGTTTCGGCGGCGGGCGTCCGGACGTCTGGGAACCGGAAGAGGCTGTCTACTGGGGCTCTGAGGACAAGTGGCTGGCTGACAAGCGCTACTCCGGCGTCCGGAATCTCGAAACTCCGCTCGCCGCCGTTCAGATGGGGCTGATTTACGTCAACCCGCAAGGCCCGAACGGCAATCCGGATCCGATCGCGGCGGCCAGGGACATCCGCGAGACGTTTGCTCGCATGGCGATGAATGACGAAGAGACGGTTGCGCTCATCGCCGGTGGTCACACCTTTGGCAAGACCCACGGCGCCGGCCCTGAGTCCCATGTGGGACCTGAGCCCGAAGCGGCCGGCATCGAGGAGCAAGGCCTCGGCTGGAAGAGCAGCTTCCGCACGGGCAAAGGCGATGACACGATCACCAGCGGCCTGGAAGTGACGTGGACCACCACGCCCACGAAGTGGAGCAACGATTACTTCAAGAACCTGTTCAGCTACGAATGGGAGCTGACGAAGAGCCCGGCTGGGGCGCATCAGTGGAAGCCGAAGGGTGGCGCAGGCGCCGGCACGATTCCGGATGCCCACGACCCGGGCAAGCGTCACGCGCCAGCCATGCTGACCACGGACCTCTCCCTGCGGTTGGACCCTGTGTACGAAAGAATCTCGAGGCGCTTCTTCGAGAATCCCGATCAATTCGCCGACGCATTCGCGCGGGCGTGGTTCAAGCTCACGCACCGCGATATGGGCCCGCGCGCACGCTACCTCGGCCCGGAGGTTCCGGCCGAAGATCTCATCTGGCAAGACCCCATCCCCGCGGTCAATCACAAGTTGATCGATGAACAGGACATTGCCTCCCTCAAGGGCCAGATCCTGGGTTCGGGGCTGTCCGTCTCGCAACTGGTTTCGACCGCCTGGGCGTCGGCGTCCACCTTCCGTGGCTCCGACAAGCGCGGCGGTGCGAACGGCGCGCGCATTCGCCTCGCGCCGCAGAAGGAATGGGAAGTCAACCGGCCGGATCAACTGGCCAGAGTGCTGACGACTCTCGAGGGCATCCGGAGCAAATTCAACAGCGCGCAATCTGGCGGCAAGAAGGTCTCGCTCGCCGACCTGATTGTCTTGGCGGGTTGCACAGGCGTCGAGCAAGCCGCGAAGAAGGCCGGCCACGACGTGAAGGTCCCCTTCACGCCGGGACGCATGGACGCCTCGCCGGAGCAAACCGATGCGGACTCCTTCGCCGTGCTCGAACCGATCGCGGATGGCTTCCGCAACTACCTCAAGGGCAAGTACCCGGTATCGGCCGAGGAGTTGCTGGTCGATCGGGCGCAATTGCTGACGCTGACCGCGCCCGAGATGACGGTTCTCGTCGGCGGCATGCGCGTCTTGAACACCAACTTCGGACAGACGAAACACGGCGTCTTCACCAAGCGGCCGGAAGCGCTGACCAACGACTTCTTCGTGAACCTGCTCGACATGGGCACGGAGTGGAAGGGGGCCTCGAACGCCGAGGACGTGTTCGAAGGGCGCGATCGCAAGACGGGCCAAGTCAAGTGGACCGCCACGCGCGTCGATCTCGTCTTCGGTTCGAACTCCCAGCTCCGGGCCCTGGCGGAGGTCTACGGAAGCTCGGATGCGCAAGCGAAGTTCGTCCAGGACTTCGTCGCGGCCTGGACCAAGGTGATGAACCTCGATCGCTTCGACCCTGCGTGATCTCAGAGAATAGGCCTTAAGGATCTCGTGCCGAACAGCCTCGACGTGGCATCGGGTCATCCCGGACCACGTCGAGGTTGAGCGAACCCTACATCGCGTGCCTCGGCTCGCAGGGCGATCTCGCCCAGAAGTCGCCAGGGGTCTGCTCAGCCGTCGCCGTCGCCCTTCTTGTCAGAGTTGATCTCGACGTCGCAACCGATCGCGCGTCGGTGCTTGCGCGGCCGTGGCGCCGGCGCTACCGTACGCGCCACATGCCGAAGGAGGAGGCCATGATCCGAATGGACCGCCGCCAGTTCCTCACCCTCGCCGCCGGCCCGGTCGCGCTGGCGTGGACGCCGCGCATCGCCTACGCTCAGGGCATGATCACCCCGGGCGAGACCGACGTCCTCGCCGTGATCGACGTCCAGAACTGCTTCGTGCCCGGCGGCACGCTGCCCGTTCCCGAGGGCGACAGGATCATTCCGATCATCAACCGCCTCGCGCCCGCGTTCCGCCACGTCGTCATCACCCAGGACTGGCACACGAAGGGCCACATCTCGTTCGCCTCGAGCCACCCCGGCAAGAAGCCGTTCGAGACGACGAGCCTGCCTTACGGCACGCAGGTGCTGTGGCCGGATCACTGCATCCAGGGCACGCCCGACGCCGATCTGCACAAGGATCTGAAGATCCCGCACGCCGAGCTGATCATCCGCAAGGGTTACCGGCAGCACGTGGACTCGTACTCCGCGTTTCTCGAGGCCGACCGGAAGACGAAGACGGGCCTGACGGGCTACCTGAAGGAGCGCGGGCTCGCGCGCGTGTTCTTCGTCGGGCTCGCCACCGATTTCTGCGTGGCGTGGTCGGCGCTCGACGCGCGCAAGGCCGGCTTCGAGGCCCTGGTCATCGAGGACGCCACACGCGGGATCGACGCCGGCGGGTCGCTCGGCAAGGCGTGGGCGGACATGACCGGCGCCGGCGTCAAGCGCATCCAGTCCGCGGACATCCGCGTGTAGCACGCGCGGTCGGCGGCGTCCGGCGGGCGGAACCGTGTTCGGGCACGCAAATCGACGATACGGCGCGCCTGTCATGGGGCCACGATTCATGGCCGGGTCCGACGCAGTACCCAGAAGACACGGCCCTCACACGGTCCCGCCCGCCGGACGCCGCCGGCCACCGAGCGCACTCTGAGGAGGATGGTATGGCGAAGCAGGGACCGCGCGCGATGTGGAAGGGCGCGGTCACGTTCGGGCTCGTGACGGTGCCCGTGGCCCTGCATCCGGCCACCGAGCGGAAGAACGAGCTGTCGTTCCGGCTGCTCCACGCCAAGGACGAGAGCCCGGTCGACTACAAGCGCGTGTGTCACGAGGAGGGCGTCGAGGTCCCGTGGAGCGAGATCGTCAAGGGATACGCGCTGGCCAAGGACCACTACGTGGTGGTGACCGACGAGGACTTCGAGAAGGCGCGCGTGCCGGCCACGCAGACGTTCGAGATCCGCGACTTCGTGACCGCGACGGCCATCGACGACTTCTACTTCACGCAGCCCTACTACGTGGTGCCGGCGAGCACGGCGGCGGCGAAGCCGTACGCGCTGCTGCGCGACGCGCTCGAGAAGAGCGGGCGCGTGGGCGTCGGCACGATCGTCCTGCGCCAGCGCGAGCACCTCGCCGCGCTGGAGCCCGCCGGCGAGGCGCTCGTGCTCACCACGCTGCGTTGGGCGTACGAGATCCGCTCTGCGTCGAGCCTCGGCCTGCCCGCTCGCACCACGACGCGCGATCGCCGCGAGCTCGAGCTGGCGCTGCGCCTGATCGACACGCTCGCGGCGGACTGGGACCCGAAGCGCTACAAGGACACCTACCGCGACGTGCTGATGGACATCATCGAGCGCAGGGCCGCGGGCAAGGAGATCCGCGCGCCGAAGCCCGAGCGGCCGCCGAAGGTCCGCAGCCTCATGAGCGCGCTCGAGGCGAGCCTGCGCGAGCGGCGTCCCGCCGCCAAAGCCGCCGGCCGCCGTCCTCGCCGCGCCGCCTGAGCGTCACCGCCGCGCCGCGCGACGCCGTGTAGTACGCTGGCGGGCCGATGATCCGGCTCGCCGAACGGACGTGGCCCGAGGCCGCCCGCCTGGCCAGGGATCCCCGCAGCGTGGTGCTGCTGCCGCTCGGCGCCATCGAGCAGCACGGCCCCCACTTGCCGCTGCTCGTGGACTGGCTCGGCGCCGAAGAGCTCGCGCGTCGAGTGGCGCCGCATCTCCGCCGCGGCGGCTTCAGGCCGATCGTGCTGCCCGGCTTGCCGTACGGCGCCAGCCCGCTC
>Ga0209470_1000179_pt1 | contig 49444 bp, 38 predicted proteins | sample GraSoiAngelo_125_FD_185882 | JGI IMG/M metagenome (GOLD analysis project Ga0209470, IMG submission 185882) | Grasslands soil microbial communities from the Angelo Coastal Reserve, California, USA - 14_0927_05_40cm (SPAdes) (version 2) | ecosystem: Environmental > Terrestrial > Soil > Grasslands ... | reverse complement strand
CGGATTCGCGAAGTCTTGCGCCGACCAGTTCACGGGCCTGCCTGAACGACATGCCGGGCCGGTCGCGATGCAGCTCGCCGAGCCGGTTCGCCATCCACTGCCGCTGCCGGTGGATGCCGTCCACGGTCCGCCAGTAGACGGCCGCCGCGCTCGAGCGCAGCGATTTGTCCACGCAGTAACGGAAGCCGACGCGCTCCACGAACGAGAGCCCGTCCGAGAGCTGCAACCGAATTTCGAGCCACCCGCCGTCAGCGGCTGGATAACTCGACGTGGCGCGGCGCACCGGGAATTCGTACACGCGAGCGCCCTCCGTCTCGACCCCGCAGCGGCCGAGCAGCTGGACGAGCTGGTCCATCACCCGCTTCATCTCCGCGGCGTGCTCCGGGCGCGCGGTCTGGGAATACGCCGGCCGTTCCAGGATGGAATTCTCCTCGCGAGCGCTCTGCCGTTTCAGCACCGGCGCCGTGCCGTCGGCCCCGAAGACGCCGCCCAGGAATTCGCGCACGACCGCGACGGGGCAGTTCGCATCCAGCACGAAGTCGGGCAGCCGGGGCGGCTGGTCGATCCGCCGCCCGACTCGCACGCCGGGCAGCGCGACGATCGCACGCGTGAGCTCGCTCGGCAGCACGATGCTCCATTTCCGCTCGTCGTACCGCATGCCGCTCGGACGCTTGCCGGTGACTACCTCAATGTCGTTCAGCACCGCCTCGCGATCGACCGCCTGCCCGACGTTCATCCGCCCCTGACCGGCGACGCTGATCGAGCCGTCGCCGAGCAGGTGACCGAGCAGCCGGGCGAATGCCAGCATGCGGAGCCGCTCGTGCGGCCCGCTCATCGTGAAGATCATCCCGCCGGCGCGGAGCGCGTAGCCCCTCTCATCGGCGCCAGCTTCGTCGACGGGCGATTCCAGGCCGACGACGACGCGATCCTCGTCGGGCACGAGCTCGTCGGCGCGTACCCATCGACCGTCCGAGCGGAGGATCGCGTGGTCGGGGGTGCAAACGAGCTCGCGGCCGTCCTGCAACACGAGGGCGACGCAGTCCTGTTCGCCCTTCGCGTACGCTCCCGACTGGATAGCGGGCGTGAGCCGGCCGTCCGCGGTCGGCCCGAACACCACTGCACCGCCGGCTTCCGGGAGCTCCTCGATGCGGCGAGACGTGCCGTTGGCGAGCAACACCGGCGTTCCGGCCGCTAGGCACGTCGTGCAGCCGTAGCCGACGAGGTGGAAGCCGAGCCGCTCGAGGTCGGGGAGGAGCCCCGCGGCGTCGAGGTAGCGGGTCACGACCTTCGAGCCCGGCGCGAGGCTCGTCTTGACCCATGGCCGCACGCGGAGCCCGCCGGCCGCCGCCTTGCGGGCGAGGAGTCCCGCGGCGAGCATGACCGACGGGTTCGACGTGTTCGTGCAGCTGGTGATCGCCGCGATCACGACCGAGCCGTCGCGCAGCTCGCCGCGCTCGCCGCCCATCTCGACGGGCACGCTGCGGCCCTCGGCCGGCGCGTCCTTGACGAACTCCTTGAGCGCCTCGCGCCACGCGGCCTTGGCGCCGCGGAGCGGCACTCGGTCCTGCGGACGCCTGGGGCCGGCCAGGCTCGGCTCGACGGAGCCGAGGTCGAGCTCCAGGTGGTCGCTGAACTCGGGCTCGGGCATGTCGGCCGCCCTGAAGAGTCCCTGCGCTCGGGTGTACGCGGCCACCAGGGCGACGCGCGCCGGATCGCGAGCGGTGAGCCTGAGATACGCGAGCGTCTCCTCATCCACCGGGAAGAACCCGATCGTGGCGCCGTACTCGGGCGCCATGTTGGCGATGGTCGTGCGATCGGCGGCCGCGAGGCTCGCGAGCCCCGGCCCGTAGAACTCGACGAACTTGCCGACCACGCCCTTCTTGCGGAGCATCTGCGTCACGGTGAGCACGACATCGGTCGCCGTCGCGCCGGGGGCGAGCCGGCCGTGGAGGCGGAAGCCGAGGACCTGCGGGATGAGCATCACCGTCGGCTGGCCGAGCATCGCCGCCTCGGCCTCGATCCCGCCCACCCCCCAGCCGACCACGCCGAGGCCGTTCACCATGGTGGTGTGGGAGTCGGTGCCGAGGACGGTGTCGGGGTAGGCGAGCTGTACGCCGTCCTCGCCCGCGTGGAACACGACCGGGGCGAGGTACTCGAGGTTCACCTGGTGCACGATGCCGGTGTCGGGCGGGACCACGCGGAAGTTGCGAAAGGCCTGCTGGCCCCAGCGCAGGAACGCATAGCGCTCGCGGTTGCGGACGAACTCGAGGTCGACGTTCGTGCGGAAGGCGGCCGGGGAGCCGTAGGCGTCGACCTGCACCGAGTGGTCGATCACCAGGTCCGCGGGCTGGAGCGGGTTGATGCGGGCCGGATCGCCGCCCAGGCGCCGCATCGCCTCGCGCATGGCCGCCAGGTCGACGACGGCGGGCACGCCGGTGAAGTCCTGGAGCAGCACGCGCGCGGGCATGAAGGGGATCTCGCGCTCGGGCCGGGCCTTCGGGTCCCAGGCGAGTAGCGCCTCGATGTGGGCGCGCGTGACGGTGCGGCCGTCCTCGCGCCGGAGCAGGTTCTCGAGCAGCACCTTCAAGGAGAGCGGCAGCCACGCGGCGCGCTCACCGAGCGCGTCGAGGCGGTAGATGACGAACTCACTTCCGTCGACCGCGAGCGTGCCGCGAGTTTTGAAGCTGTCCGCCGTCTTCGTCATGCGCGCAAGATATACGCCGGGCGGCGGTCCTTTCCATCCCGGCGCGAGGGGTGTGCGCGGCGTTTACGGCTTCGTGGAGAGCGCCTGAAGCACGCGTGCCCGCTCAGCGTCGGGCACGTGGTCGCTGTGGCAGGCGTGCTTGCCGTCGACCACGGGCAGGGCGCGCGCCCGCTGCCGGAGCAGCTCGCGGCCTTCCTCCCCGACACCCGGGCTCCGCACCGCCTTCCGCTCCGGCTGGAAAGCGGCAGCCTTGCCGCTCGCAAACTCCTGGATCTCCTTCGAGATGCGCATGCTGCACCAGTCGTGGCCGCACATCGCGCAGAAGTCGGTGTCGACCTCCAGGTCCTCGTCGTGCAGCGCACGGGCCGTCTCGCCGTCGAACGCGAGCTCGAACTGCCTCGGCCAGTTGAGCGCGGCGCGCGCCCGCGAGAGGTCGTCGTCCCAGTCGCGTGCCCGCGCGATGCCGCGCGCGACGTCGCCCGCGTGCGCCGCGATCTTGTAGGCGATGCAGCCGGCCTTGACGTCCTCGGCGCGCGGCAGCCCGACGTGCTCCTTGGGCGTCACGTAGCAGAGCATGGCGGCCCCGGCGCGGGCCGCCTCGGCCGCGCCGATGGCGCTCGTGATGTGGTCGTAGCCCGGGAAGACGTCGGTCACGAGCGGTCCGAGGACGTAGAACGGGGCGTCGTCGCAGATCGCCTGCTCGATCCGCATGTTCCAGGCGATCTGGTCGAGCGGCACGTGGCCCGGCCCCTCGACCATCGCCTGGACGCCCGCCTCGCGCGCCCGCTGGACGAGCTCGCCGAGCGTCCGCAGCTCGGCCAGCTGCGCGGCGTCGCTCGCGTCGGCGAGGCAGCCGGGGCGGAGGCCGTCTCCCAGGGAGTACGTGACGTCGTACTCGCGCATGATCGCGCTGATCTCGTCGAAGAGCTCGTACATGGGGTTCTGGCGGCCGTGGTGGAGCATCCACTTGGCGAGCAGCGAGCCGCCGCGCGACACGATCCCCGTCACACGCGGGCCGACGAGCGGCAGGTGCTCGCGCAGCACGCCGGCGTGGATCGTGAAGTAGTCGACGCCCTGCCGCGCCTGGCGCTCGATCTCGGCGAGGATGACGTCGTAGGTGAGGTCCTCGATCCGCCGCCCGACGATCATGCTGTAGATCGGCACGGTGCCGATCGGGATGGTCGCGTGGTCGATGATCGCCTGGCGGCAGGCGGCGAGGTCGCCGCCGGTGGACAGGTCCATCAGCGTGTCGGCGCCGTACTGCTGCGCCCAGTGGAGCTTCTCGACCTCCTCGGCGGTGCTGCTCGACACCGGCGAGGCGCCGATGTTGGCGTTGATCTTGGTGGTGATCATGCGCCCGATCCCCGTCGGGTCGAGGCGCTTCGGGGCCCGCTCGCCACGCAGCGCGTCGGGGTCGCGGATCGTGACCGAGCGCTGGGCGACCGTCTGGTTCACCCAGTAGCGGGCCCTGGCGCCCGCGCCGGGATGAGCGACAGCCGGGTCGGGACGGCCCGCTCGGCCGTTCGAGGCTACGGGTGGCTGGCCGGAGCTCCCCGCGAGGTGCCGCTTGTTGGCCGGGATCACGAGGCGCCCGCGGGCGACCTCGCCACGGATGAACTCGGGGGTGGCGCACTCGCGCTGGGCCACCCTTCGCATCTCGGGAGTGGCCCCGCCCCTGCGGGCCGCTTCGAGCTGGGTCATGTCGCGCTTCCCTCCGCCGGCATTATCCGGGTCAGGTTCGAGGGGTCAGCAGGCCGGACCTGCTTTCTCAGCCGCCTCGGGATGGGCGGCTCCCCCAGCGTTCTCCAAGCGATGTTCCGACCATACCCCCGGCGGGCGGGCGGTCAAGTGGTCCGTTGTCGCGCCGAGAATTGCGGGCTAGACGGCTCGGAGTCAGCCTGCGAGACCACGTACCGGCTCGAGCCGGGCGGACGCTGCGGCTGCATCGATTCCCTGTGGACATCGTGCGGGTTCCGCTCACGGTGATCGAGGAGACGTTCCTTCGTCTCGACCGGCAGGGTGAGCCGTGCACCTCGCACGTCGAGATCGGGCTTGGCGGTCGGCTGGAGGAGGACCGGTTGCGTGCCGCAGTCGCGAGCGCGCTGGGGGTGCATGCGATGGCCCGTGCGCGGCTCGCGCCTGGCGGGCCGGTCGCCAATTGCTACTGGTGGGAGATCCCTGCCGCGCCGGACCTGGACTCCTTGGGCGTCGTCGACAGCCACGGCGCCACCGACGTCGCGGCCGAGCGATCGATGTTCGTGAACCGGAGCATCCCCCTCGACCGGTCGCCCGGTATCCGCGTCGTCCTCGCCCGCGCTCCTCGTGGTGATCGCCTGCTGCTCGGCATGCATCACGCCATCGGCGACGGGGTGGGCATGCTGCGCGTCCTGCGGTCGGTGGAGCGAGCATACCGTGGTGTGGCGGACCCGGTGCCCGACGTCGATCCGCTGGCGGTTCGGGACGTCGAGACCCTCCACGCGCCCACCCACCTCGTCGACCGGTTGCAGCGGACCGCGGATCTGCTCCGGCGCATCGGCGAGGCCAGCGAGCCCCCGACGCGCGTTGCCCGCGCGGGCGATTCGCATGCCGGCGGCTACGCGCTCCAGCGCCACGCACTCCCGCTGGAGCAGCTCGCTCGCGAGCCCCGGGCCGTGGAGCGCGCGACCCTCAACGATCTGCTGCTCGCCGCGCTCCACCAGGCGGTCGACCAGTGGAACGCAGACCACGGCGTCCGCAGCGGGCGGATCTCCGTCACGACGACGGTGAACCTGCGGCCTCGGGAATGGCGACAGGAGATCGTCGCCAACCTCTCGCTGTTCGGGTCGATCTCGACGCATCCCTCGGATCGGGCCACCCGGTTGCGCACGCTCGAGACGGTCGCCGCGCAGACCCGGCGCCTGAAGGAACGGCACACGGCCCGCTTCTGGGTCGGCCTGTTCGGGCACAGCCACCTCGTGCCGACGTGGGTCCGGTCGCCGGTTTTCACCTGGCTGTCGTCTTCGACGAACCCGTTTCTCGACACGGCGGTGCTCTCCAATATCGGCGTGCTCGCACCGTTCGACTTCGGTCCGCGCGCGGGTCCGCTGCTCGAAGCCTGGTTCTCGGCCCCCGTGTGGATGCCCGTGGGGCTGCTCATCCTGGTCGCTTCCACGGGGGGGACCCTCCACCTCGTCCTGCGCCACCACCTGAGCGTTCTCGACGAGGCCGCGGCGGCCGAGTTCATGCACCTGTTCGCGAGCTTGCTCCAGACCGTCGGTTGAGCCCGCGGCCACCCGGGTAACGCCCAACGCCTCTTGCTTCCAGGGCACCGGATGGCGCAGGCTGCGGGCTCGCATGGGCGGGGATCCGGGCGACGCCACGTCCGTCGGTTCGATCTTTCAGGGGGGCTACGAGATCCTCACGCCCCTCGGGAGCGGCTCATTCGGCGACGTGTTTCGAGCCCGACAGCTCTCGACCGGTCAGGACGTGGCGATCAAGATCCTTCGCCGGCGCCCCGATGCGGCGCCGGGCGTGCGGGACGAGGTGGAGCGCTTCCGGCGTGAGATGCGTCTCTGTGCGCGGCTCTCTCACCCGAATATCGTCCGGCTGATCGACTCGGGAGAGACGGCGCGGGGCATGCTCTACGCCGTGTTCGAGTACGTACCGGGAGAGACTCTCCGCCACCTACTCGATCAGGAGGGGAAGCTCAGCCTGCCGGAGTCGGTTCACCTGATGACCCAGGTGCTCGATGCGCTCAGCGCCGCGCACGCGTCCGGCGTCGTCCACCGCGACCTCAAGCCGGAGAATGTGATGATCACCAAGACCGGCGCGCGGCGCAACGCGCTCGTCCTGGACTTCGGTCTCGGCGGACTCACCGGCGACGCAGGAACCTGGACCCTGCCGCGTCTCACCGCGACGCACGAGTTGATGGGAACGCCCTGCTACGCGGCGCCGGAGCAGCTTCGGGGCGAGCCTCCCACGACGCGCTCGGACCTCTACTCGTGGGGGCTCACGCTGCTCGAGTGCCTGACCGGCGAGGTGGCGGTGAGCGGGAGGTCCGCACACGAGGTGATCTACAAGCAGCTCGGCCCCGATCCGGTGCCGATTCCGGCGCAGCTGCGCGAACACCGTCTGGGTCGGATCCTCGAGGTCGTCACCGCCAAGCCGGTCGAGAAGCGCGAGGCGACCGTCGAGGGGCTGCTGGACGCGCTCGCCCACGCCGAAACGGGGTTGACGGGGGTCGTGAAGCCCGAGTCCGCCGCACCGGTCACCGAAGGGCAAAAACGCCAGCTGACGATCGTGTCGTGCCGCATCGAGCTGGCCCGTGCCGACCGCCAGGAGCTCGACTTCGAGGAGGTCGACGAGGTGCTGCACGCGCAGCACGCCTTCGTGGGAGAAGTCGCCGGGCGCCACGCGGGGCGGATCGCGAGCGTCCTCGCCGACCGGATCCTCCTGGCGTTCGGGTACCCGAAGGCCCAGGAGGACGACGCGCGGCGCGCCGCGCGCGCGGCGCTCGAGATCGTCGCCGGCGTAGGCCAGTCGAGCGCGCGTCTCGAGGCGGATCGGGGCCTGCGGCTCGACGTGCGGGCGGGGATCCATACCGGTCTCGTCGTCGCGCGCGAGCTCCGGCACGCGGGCCGCCTCGAGCTCTCGGACCTCGTCGGCCTGACCCCGCAGCTCGCCATCCGGGTCGAAGAACGCGCGGCGCCGGGCGAGGTGCTCGCCAGCGCCGCCTCGGTGCGACTGGCCCGCGGTGACATCGACGCCGAGCCGGCGGGCTCGCTTGCGGACCGCACCGGCGGCGTCGAGCTCCCCGTCTACCGGCTCCAGCGGGATCAGCGATTCGGCCGGGAGCGCCAGACGATCCCGTGGGTCCAGGAGACGCCGTTGGTCGGTCGCGCCGGGGAGGTGCGCCAGGTCGTCGGTCTGTGGCAGCAGGTGGAGGGTGGGACGTCGAGGGTAGTGCTGGTCAAGGGGGAGCCGGGGATCGGGAAGTCCCGTCTCGTTCGGGAGCTCCGGCGTCGCATCCCGTCCGAGGCGTGGCTCGAGGCGCGCTGCACGGTCGAGCACCAGAACACGCCGCTCCAACCGTTTGCCGACCTCCTCCTCTCGCTGGGTGAGCCCATCGAGCCGCTGTTGGTCCGCGTCGGCCTCGACGTGGCGGAGACGCTGCCGCTGGTCGCGAGCCTGCTCGGCTTCCCACCGGACGATCGATTCCCGCCGCCGGCACTGCTGCCCGATCGACGCAGAGAGCTCACGCTGAACGCGATCCTGGCGCTGCTCCTTCGCCTGTCCCACGCGCTCCCGCGGGCGCTCGTCCTGGAAGACATGCAGTGGGCCGACCCCACCTCGCTCGAGCTGGCGACCATGCTCGTGCAGGAGAGCTGCGCCGCCGAGGCCGTGGCCGGCGACCGACCGCCCCGACTCCTCATCGTGTTCACGGCGCGCACGGAGTTCGAGCAGCCCTGGCCGGCGGCCGACGTCTCGGTCGTCCAGCCCTCGCGGCTCTCGCGCTCGGGCATCGAGGAGATGGTGCAGGCGGCGTTGTCGAGCGGGCGGCCCCTGCCGGGAGCGTTGCTGGACGTGGTGGTGAAGCACGCGGACGGCGTGCCGCTGTTCGTGGAGGAGGTGACGCGCGTGCTCCTCGAGTCCGGCAGCGCCTGGGACAACGAGACGTCGGCGCGCGACGACTACCGGTTCGAGATCCCGACGACGCTGCGCGAGCTGCTGGCGGAACGCATCGACAGGCTGTCGGCCAGCGCCCGCGATACGGTTCAGCTCGCGGCCGTGCTCGGTCGAGAGTTCCGCTACGAGCTGCTGAGCGCCGTCGCCCGGACGGACGAGTCGCTGCTCCGCGGGGACGTCCGCGAGCTCTTGACCGCCGGCCTGCTGCACAGCCGGCCCAGTGCGCCGAGCGAGACCTACGTCTTCAAGCACGCGCTGGTGCGCGACGCCGCGTACGACTCGCTGGTGCGAGGCGTGCGCCAGGCGCTTCACGCGCGGGTCGCCAACACGCTGCGCGAGCGCTTCCCGGACGCAACCGCACATCAGCCCGGGATCCTGGCCCTCCATTTCGAGTACGGCGGCGACGGGTCGACCGCCGCCGACTACTGGCAGCAAGCGGGGGACCGTGCGTTCCGCCGCGCCGCGTATACCGAGGCGATCCAGCAGCTCGAGCGCGGTTTGCGGCTGGTCGAGACCGCCGACGACTCCCCGCGCCGGCGCGCGCGGGAGCTCGAGCTGCTGGTGTCTCTCGGCACCGTGCAGCTATCGACGAAGGGCATGGCAGCGCCGGAGGTGGAGCAGCTCTTCGCTCGCGCGCAGACCTTGTGCGAGGGCGTCGGCGGGATGATCTCGCTCAAGGTCCTCGCCGGGATCGCCAGCGTGCTCCTCGCCCGCGGCGATCGGCGCTTCGAGGACTTGATCCCCCATCTGGAGACGCTGATCCACCACTCCGAGCTGGCCTCCCGGATCACCGGGCACGTATCGCTGGCTACCTACTTCTACTTCCTGGGTCGCTACGCGGATACGCGCGAGCACGCGCTGGCGGCCAAGCGCCTCTACCGCACGGAGACGTTCCAGGAGTTCGCCCGCGAGTACGGGTACGACGGCGGTCTTCACGCATTCGCCTACCATTGCATGTGCCTGTGGCTGCTCGGATACCCCGAGCAGGCCGAGGCCTCGTGGCAGGAGATGTTCGCGATCGCGGAGCGGAGCCGGAACCCGTACTCGATGGGGATGGCGCTCGCATGGGGGGCGCTCCTGTACCACGAGCTCGGCCAACCGGATCGGACCGGGGAGCTGGCGGAACGGCTGGTGTCGCTCGCGAACGAGCAGCGTCTCATCATGTGGCTTCCGGCCGCACTGGTCACCCGTGGCGGCGCGCTCCTGCAGCGGGGCCACCCCGAGGACGCCATCGGCTGGATTCGCCAGGGCGCCGACCTCTACCGCATGATGGGAGTGCGGATCAGCTATGCTCCGTTCCTCATGTACCTGGCCGCCGCCTACCGCGACGCCGGCATGCTGGCCGAAGGGCTCGCGGCGGTGGAGGAGTCACTCTCCATCGCCCGCGAGACCTTCGCTCGCTATCACGAGCCGGAGCTGCTGCGCCTGCGAGGCGAGCTGCTCTACCGCGCGGGCGATGTCGAGGGGGCGCAAGCGAGCTTGCGGGCGGCGCTGGACATCGCGCGCCGCGACCAGGGGAAGGCGTATGAGCTCCGTGCGGCAACGAGCCTCGCCGTTGTCCTGCGCGAGGTCGGCCGCTCGGACGAAGCCCGCAGCCTGCTCGCGCCGGTGCACGGGTGGTTCACCGAGGGGTCGGGGTGGGTCGACCTGCGCCGGGCGGCGGCGCTGCTGGCGGAGATGGGCTCCCCGTCAGGGGCGTCGGCAGCCCCTCCATGACGATGGCGACGACGTCCCACCAGTCGGTCGTGAGCTGCACCGCCAGGCTGGCGCTGTCCTGGAGCCACGCGAACGGGTTGAAATCGCGCTCGGCGATCCGCTCGGCGCTCCGCTCGATGTAGCCGGCGATACGGTCGACGGACCGCTTCTGCACCTTGGAGCAGCGCTGGATGCGGCCTCCGTCCTCCGCGTCAGCCGGTTTCGAGGGCTCCAGGGTGGGCTTTGATGGGTTCTCCTGTGTGTTCATTGGTCCTCCTACCTTCCAGGCCACGCACTTCACGGGCACGGGATCGCGGCGCAACACGCGGCCATGGACGCCGCGTAGCCCAGCACCTTCATGGCGGCGACCGCCCAGAGGTCCGCGAACTGGTTGAAGAGCAAGCTGTCGGCGAACGCGATGGTCTTGGTCGCGGTCAGGCTGACGCACTGCTGGCTCGGGTTCTCCGTGGCCACGAGCGCGCCGTCGTCTTTCGTGAGGCCGTCGGGGCGCGGCGACAGCTGACCGATGATCTGGCTGCACAACGACCAGCCCTTGGGGAGAGAGTACGTGAACTTGTACTCCCCCGGCGTCGGCGGGGCCGGCGCCCGCCAGCTGGAGTCGATCCAGATGAGGTTCTTGAACCACGTGGGTGTGAGCGGGATCTGGAAGTGCTCGAAGAGCGCGGCCGACCACGTCGTCCCGGGAGTGGGAGGGGGTGGGTTCGTGGTTGCAGCAACGTCGCAATTCTGGTCGTAGGAGATCGTCCCCCCCACCGCCTGCGCCACGTGGGACTGCACGAAGACCAAATCGGGGCACTTCTCCCAGCTCTGCGGATCCATCCTCTTCGCTACGCAGCCGATGTTCGGCGTCACACACGCGGTTCCCACGCCGGCGATCTCGTTCTCGTCCGCCTGCACCGTCGGGTCCTCCGACTGGGGCGCCCCTCCGGGAGCCCAGCAGGACGTCACCGCGAACACCGGTGGATCGACGCCGTCCAGGAAGAGCAGGACGGCGTGCTCGCGCGCGGCAGGTGGCTGGTCCAGGTGGGCGGCGACAACCTGTCGGAGCTGCGCGACGCTCGGCGCCTGGAGCGTGGCGAGGGCCTGCTGGAAGTCGTGACGCTCGAGCCCCCGCGCGGCGAGGGCTGCGATGGCAACGCGGCGCCATGCGTTCCGCAGCGGGTCGTTGCTGTGCATGATCGTCGCCGCCGCCTGGCCCACCGATACCGGGTGCACCGACGGTGGGAGGTGAGCCTGCGGCCGCTCCAGCCGATACACGTTGACGTAGATGTGGATGATCGCCTCGAGCAGCGGATTGGACGGCGGGCGGTGGCGCCGCGGCGCCACGCCGCCGCCCGCAGCGGGTGCCACCCGTAGGGCAGCAGCGGCGGCCGGCGCGGCGCCCGCGCGCGGCAGGGATGCCCGGCGCTCCGTCGGCGTCGCCGCTCGCGCCGTCTCCGCAGGAGGCCGGCGACGGCCGGCGCAGCCCGCGGCGCTCACCACCGCGACGAACATCAGAGCAGCGGCCGTCACGCGTCTTTCCATGCTCCCTCCTGCCTGTCAGTTCCGGGCCAGGACCCAACCCGGCAGCGCCTCGATGAACTCGCGATCTCGCGTCCGCGGGAGACCCGCGTAGAGTGCCGTGCACTCGTGTCGTGCAGCGCCCGCCAGCGCGTGGGCGACCTGCCGCGCGTAGTCGACGCAGCCGTACGCCGCCATGCGCTCGCGGACCCACCGGACGTCGGCCGCTCGGCGCTCGGGGCGGGGGAGGCTGAGGAACGCCGAGAGCCGCGTGCGCTCGTCGTCGCGCGCGGCGCGCAGCAGGGCGATCAGCATGAGCGTGCGCTTGCCCTCCCACAGATCGCCACTCGACTCCTTGCCGTACCGAGCCTCGTCGCCCTGGAGGTTGAGGACGTCGTCCTGGATCTGGAACGCCGCCCCGAGGAAGAACCCGAACCGGACGAACCGATCGAGCGACTGCGGCTCGCGGGTGCCGATGAGCGCGCCGACGCGGCTCGGAAAGATGGTCGTGTACCAGCAGGTCTTCTTGAGCACCATCTCCAGGTAGTCGGCATCCGTCAGATACAGCGCGTTGTCGCGCCGCCAGCCCAGCTCCAGCGCCTGTCCTTCGACCGACTCGCACGCCATATGCGCTGCCTCCTCGAGGACGCACAGCGCGAGCCGCGTTCCGAGGGTCCGCCGGTTGTCGGTCAGCGCTCGGATCCCGAGGACCACGAGGGCATCACCGACGTTGATCGCCACCGGGACGCCGTGGATCGCGTGCAGCGTGGGACGCCCGCGCCGTTCGTCGCTCTCGTCCTCGACGTCGTCGTGCACCAGGAATGCGTTGTGCAGCAACTCGAGCGCCACGGCCGACGTGAGAGCCTCGTCCGCGCTGGCGCCGAACGCCCGTGCGGTGGCCAGGCAGAGGCTCGGGCGGAGCATGCGCCCCCCCCGCCGTGGGTAATCGGCCACCAGGTTGTACAGGTGACGCTGCGGCGCGCGGGGCCGGAGATACTCGCACAGCGCCACGCGCGTGCGATTGCCGTAGTCCTCAAGGAGGCGTGGGACGAGATCGCTCGTCATCGGGGCTTCCGCCGATCCGCACGTTGATCGTTCCGACGAGTCGGCTCGCCTCGTCGTCGACGACGAGGCCGCTGTAGACGCCGGCGGGCTGGTCGTCGGGCACGCACACCCGAAGCACCGCCGGGCCGCCGGCGTCCGGCCGCAGGCTCACCTCGGTCAGCCGCGGCTTGTCCTGGTCCGCAGATCGCAGGGCATGAGCCGTCGCCGGTCGCGTCGCCGCTTCCGGTGCCAGCTCGACGGACACCGTCACGACCCGTGATGTGACCACCTCGAGCCGCACGCGGGTCGCCTGGCCGACCGGCGCCGCGTACGCCGCACCGTCGGGCGACGCGCCGGGCGCGCCGTTGGTCTCGGCGGCTGTCGAGCGGGTCTCGGCCGCGCCGCCGGAGACCTGGAGGAAGTCGACCCAGGTGGCGAGCAGCTCGGACGTGTAACGGACCATCCGTGCGGTCACGTCCTGCACGTCGTGAGCGACGTTGGCCGGGCCGTAGGAACGATCGGCGAGCCGTTGCGCCGCCCGCTGGCCCTGCTGGAGGTACTCGTCGACCACCCGGTAGCCGAGCGCCACGGAGCGCGAGATGGCATCGCCGACGGAGGCGTCGCCCGGTCGACCGCTCGCGCCCGGCGGCGCCGGGGCGCCGGCCGGCCCACCGAACAGCGTGGACCAGTTCCGGATCGGCTGTGACCGTGGCAGCGCGGGACGCCTGAACCGTTGGTCCCCGTTCATCGTCGATCCTCCTCGCTACGGGTGGTCGTAGCCCACGATGTCCTCGAGCGGCGGCGACAGGGAAACCGCGTGCGCCGCCAGACGGCCCGACATCACCGCCGCCTCGACGCAGCCCGCGTGGACGCCGCACTCGGTCCAGTCGCCGGCGATCGTCAGGTTGTCGTAGGTGCCGTCGAGCGGCGAGATGCGATAGGCCGTGCTGCCCGGCAGCGTCAGCGTGTAGCGGTCCGACGGGCTCACGTTGGCGCTCCAGTGCTGCGACGCGAAGCGGTCCTCGCCCCGCGACCCGGTGGGGTCGACGAGCAGGTCCCAGCGGAACCGCCGGGGAGCCTCGCCCGCGTTCGGCCAGAGATGCACGATTTCGTCGTTCAGGAAGCGGATGGCATTCCGCCGCACCTCCTCGCGCTGCGCAGCCGGGAACGACCCGTTGGAGCGGTCATCGGACGCGGCGGAGTCCGCTAGCACGCTGCAAAAGTACACGAGCCCTCGCGGCGGAGTGGGCCAGCCCTCGCGCGGGAGCAGGTGACGCATGTCCGCCCAGGTGTCGAAGGGTGTGATGAAGCCGGCGAGCGTGAGCGGGGGGGACATCCACCCGAGCTCCTTCAGATCGCACGCGAGCCAGATCTGGAACGCCTGCGTGGCGACGGTCTTCACGTGGTCGACCATCGCCCGCCAGCGGGGATCGCGCGCCAGCAAGTCGCCGGCGACGAACGGGATCGCCCCGATCCCGATCCCGAGCACGACCACGTCGAAATCGTCCGTCACGCGGAGGGTCCTGGTCCGCGCGCGCCGGCGGTCCCAGTGGGACTCGAATTCCCAGCGCTCGTGCTCCACGCGCACGCCGTCGACGAGCTGCCGGTAATCGGGGGTCGATGGCCAGCAGGGCAGTCCACCCACGTCGACCAGCGGCTGGTACTCGCGCCCGCCGATCACGTCGGCCTGCACGTCGAAGGCAAGCGCCTCGACGTACGGCGCGTCGCCAGCCGCCAGACGCCCCGGATCGACCAGCCGCACGTGCTCCAGCCGGTGGAAGAACTCGAACCGGACCCCGCGCCGCTTGAGCACCTCGTAGAACGGGGCGAACACGACGTCACCCATCCCGGCCTGCATCCGCCAGAAGAAGGCACCGCGGTAGGTGAAGAACGCGCGCACGATGCCGCGCAGCGCATGTCCCGCCGCCACCCGCGGACGGGCCGGGTCACCGTCCTCGTACGAGAAGCCGAGGTCGTACAGCGCACGCAGGAACCCGCAGCTCACCGAGCTCTCCGCGGCACCGTTCAGGAGCAGCCATTCGCGGCAGTCGTACTCGTCCACGGCGTCGAAGCCGCGCGGATCGTTGAAGACACCGAACCGGATCTCCCCGCGCAGCGTCGCGAAGGTGAGGTCGAGCACCTGCCAGACGCGCCGCAGCTCCGGGTTCTCGTCCAGACGCGCTTCGATCAACGCGCGGGCGTTGCCGGCGATCGCATCGAGAAAACGAAGCGCGACGTTCTGCGGGTATTGGGAAAGCCCGCCCAGCATCACCTCGAGCACGGTCACCGCCTGCACGAGCCCCGTGAGCGTGGCGAGCTCGCCGTAGCGGAGGAAGCGGGCGATGCGATCGAGGACGGTCTGCGTCGACCACCCGCCGGTTCCCGCCGACGGGTTCTCGGTCGCCGCGGAATCCGCGCCGCCGGGATCGGCGCGAAAGACGTTCGCGAGGAGGGAACGCAGCAGGACCGCCGTGCGGATCATGTAGTCGCGCATCGTCCAGCGTTGGCCGCTCGGCAGCGGATCGCCCGGGAGCCCCTCGGTCGGCGGGAGCAGCTGCTCCCAGACCGTCCACGATCCGCCGCGGTCCCGGTCTGCAACACCGACGAGCGGCGCCGGCACGAACGCGTCACGCCAGCCCGCAATCGGGCAGCGCACCGGGTCGCGGCCGAGCTCCTCGTAACACTCACGCACCAGGCGAAAGGCATTCTCGTACCAGCCCATCCACACGTGCAGCCCGTGCTCTTCGATCCGGCCGGCCGGCCCGCGTCCCGAGGCGCCCTTGCCCCCGAGGCGCCAGCCGAGCTGGTAGACGGTGACCTGGTAGCGACCCCGATGCACGGGTCGAGTCAGCTCGAAGGCGGCCGCCATCGACGCACAGCCGCCGCCGACGATCGCCACCTTGACGGGCCTGCCCTCCTGTCGCTCGACCTTCACGACGGCGTCGCCGCGCTAGCAAGAAGGGGCGCCGGCTGGCAAGACGACCCGCGTCATGCGATGTCCTCCCGCACGACGGCGGGGAGGGCGAGGACGAAGTCCCTCCCGTAGATCCGCGCCGGGGTGTGAAACCCGCTCTCGAAGTCTCCTGCCAGGACGCGGGCGGCAACCGCGGCGCCGGAGGTGCCCGTGAAGGTGTACGCCTCGGGCGTCCCGAGCCGGGAGATGGCCCGATGGCCGCGACGGTCCTCCGCCTCGGCGACCACCGCCACCCGCCGCGCGGACCGCTCCGCCTCGTCCGGGCCCTTCGCAAACGTTTCCATCGAGGCCCGCAGCCAGACCTGCCACGGGGCCGTCCCGAACATCCACCCGAGGGCGCGGCAGGTGCCGAGGATCGCGCGTGCCAGCGGGGTGGCCTCCGCATACACCGCGATGTTCGGGATCCCCGTCGTGTAGTAGCTCGCAGCGACGTCGCCCCACGAGAGGTTCAAGCTCTCCCGGGGGCCGTCGCCGTAGTCGAAGCGGTGGGAGAGCGCGCCGAGGGGCACGCGGGCGATGACGCCGTCTCGGCGCACCACCCCGTAGTTCACGGCCTCGACCAATGCCTTGCCCGAGCCCCGGCTCGACGACCCGAAGCCCCGGATGCCGAGCGCCAGCCGGTGCGCGCCGGGCAGCCGGTGCGCGACGTGAGCAGCGAGACAGTCGGTCGCCACCACATCGAAGCCGACCGCGGGCATGATCATGATGCCGCGCCGACGTGCCTCGGCGTGGCGCGTGGCGAGCTGCTCGATCACCCGGACTTCCCCGGTGATGTCGAGGTAATGCGTGCCCGTCCGCAGGCAGGCATCGACCATCGGCCTCGCCGTGGCCGAGAACGGTCCCGCGGCGTGCAACACGACGCGCACCTTCCGCAGCGCTGCGTCGAGCGTCGGGGGATCACCGAGCCGCACGACGCGGTACTCGAGGCCGAGGCGCTCCGCGAGCGGGGCGAGCGTTGTCTCGTTGCGTCCGGCCAGGATCGGCCGCAGGCCGCCGCTCAGAGCGGCCTCGACGAGCAAACGCCCGGTGTATCCGGACGCGCCGTAAACCATGAATGGGACCGTCATCGGTCCGGCCTGGTCTTGCGCAACGAGCGAGGCGGGTGTGAGAAGATGTATCCCACGCCCGTGTTTCTGATTCGCGGAGGCTTGCCCGGGCCCATCATCGACGCCCACGCGGCCGGCGCGGTGTTCGCCTTCCAGGCACATTTCGACGGCCTCGTCGTGTTCACGCTCTGGCGCCGCGCGGACGTCGAGGCCCTCCTGCCGGCGGGGCTCGTGCCGGCCACGGACCCCACGGGTTTCGAGCTACATCCGGTGGTCTTCATCTTCGGGGAGCAGCATCGCGGTGAAACGCTCTTCGGAGGGCGGGCGCTCCCCACGGGCGGTGACTATCACGAGTGCGGGATCTTCATTCCGTACGTGAAGCACGTCGCCGGCCGCTACCTGCACTGCTACGCGCAGCGGATGTACGCGAGCTACCATCCGGCGGTGTGGACGGGGAACGCCCACTGGGGATTGGCCAAGAAGCAGGCCACGATGTGGTGGCACGAGGCGCTCTACGTCGTCATGGACACGACCGGCCGAGCGCTGATCGAAGCCATGGCGGAGCCGGACAGCGACTGGCAGCCTGCCGACCGCTGCACCCTCGCGAATTTCGCTGCCGTGCGCGCGCTCGGTGTGCTCCCGGTCTTGGGGCGGCGCCCGGACCGTACCTATGTGACCTCGTACTTCGACTGGGACTTCACGCACGCGCAAGCGCGGCCCGCCCGCGCGCACGTGACGATCCTCGCGCCACTCGGGGGCGGTCTGCTCCCGCGGGAATGCCCGAGCGCACCGGGCGGCGCTCTCGAGGTCCGGGGTATGCGGTGGAAGCTCAGCTGGTCCGGGCCGTGCCGGTTCTGACATGGCGTACTGCGGGTGCTGACGGACCCCGTCTGGACGCCCACCCCTCGCTGCCCCGGGGGAAGAGCCACGGATCCGTTCGGCTTGTCAACCCCGAGGTAACCGACCCTTGCGTCGCAGCGGGCTACCGGTGCTAAGCTGCGCGCGCCCGGGATGTTCGAGCACTCGCCTGACGCGGAGCTCGCCCGCATCCGTCGCGAGCGCGACCTCTACCGGCGGCTCCTTCACCTCGGCGCGCAGAACGAGCTCGGACCGTTGCTCAGCGAGGCCCTCGGCCTCGTCGTCGATGTGACGGGCGCTCACCAGGGCTACCTCGAGCTCCACGACGACGAAGAGCGCACAGGGCACCCCCCGCTGTGGATCGCCCATGGCTTCTCGGCCGCCCAGATCGAGGCAGTCCGCGGGACGATCTCGCGCGGCATCATCGCGCACGCGCTGGCCACTGGGCAAACGGTCGTGACGCCGTCGGCTCTGCTCGACCCGCGCTTTCGCGATCGCGACAGCGTGCGCGCAGCCCGCATCGAGGCGGTGCTGTGCGCGCCGATCGGCGCCGATCCCCCGCTCGGCGTGCTCTATCTCCAGGGACGCGAGCAGGCGGGCCCGTTCTCGGAGGAGGACCGCGCGAATGCCGAGCTGTTCACGCGCCACCTGGCGCCGCTCGCCGAGCGCCTGCTCGTGCGGCGCCGCCGTGAGGAGGCCGACGCGACCCGCAGCCTGCGGCAGGCGCTGCGCCTCGAGGGCGTCATCGGGCGCAGCGCGGCGCTCGCCGCGGTGCTTCGCCAGGCGGCGCTCCTCGCTCCGCTCGACGTGAACGTGCTCCTCACCGGCGAGTCGGGCACTGGCAAGAGCCAGCTCGCCCGCGTCATCCACGACAACGGCCCCCGACGGGTCGGCCCCTTCGTCGAGGTCAACTGCGCGGCGCTGCCGGAGGCGCTGGTCGAGAGCGAGCTCTTCGGCGCGCTGCCCGGGGCGCATTCCACCGCCGTGCGGCGGGTCGAGGGCAAGGTGGCTGCCGCCGACCGCGGCACGCTCGTCCTGGACGAGATCGCCGAGCTTCCGCTGCCGTCACAGGCAAAGCTCCTCCAGCTCCTGCAGTCGCGAGAGTACTACCCGTTGGGCGCCTCGAAGTCCGTTCAGGCGGACGTACGCGTGATCGCCGCCACCAACACGGACCTCCGTGCGGCGATCGCAGCGCACCGTTTCCGCGAGGACCTGTTCTACCGCCTCGAGGTCCTGCCCGTTCGTGTGCCTTCGCTCGCCGAGAGGCGCGAGGACATTCCCGAGTTGGCGGCGCACTTCTGCGCCCGCGCCGGCGAGCGCCACAACCTGCCACGCCTGACACTGTCGCCGGGCGCGCTGTGCGCGCTCCACGCGGCGCCATGGCCGGGCAACGTGCGCCAGCTCGCCCATGCGCTCGAAGCGGCAGTCATCCGCGCGGCGGGAGAGAGCGCCGAGCGGATGGAAGCTGTGCACCTCTTCCCCGATCCGGCCGCGACGGCGCCGGGGTCGCCCACGTTCCAGGAGGCCACCCGCCGGTTCCAGGCACGGCTTCTGCGGGAGACGCTCGAGGAGAACGGCTGGAACGTGGTGGAAACGGCGCGGCGCCTGGATCTGGCGCGCTCGTACGTCTACAGCTTGATTCGTGCCTTCGGTCTGGAGCGCCAGAAGTAGCACCGCCGAATCGCGAAGCCAGTTGTGGCCCCGGGGCGAGGCCAAGGGCTGCCGCGCCGGCTGGCTTCGGCGCGGGCTCTCCCTCCCGGTCGCCGCGACCGTCCTAGGTGGAGGACGCGCGTCCGGAATCCAGGACACGGCCCCCGAGCCTGACGGGCTCTCCAAGCGCACCGGCGCGTCGTCTCGGCGGCTTCCCGTGGCGGGCACCACTCTTGCTCCGCAACACACCACAGGAGGGACGAGCCATGATGCCATCCGGAGCCGTGATCCCAGACCCGACGTACCAGCTGAGCATCCCAGTCGGCGGCCTCCTCGGCCCGATCGCGACGCTCGGGCTGCTGAGCACCCTCGTGGTGCTGGTCGTCATCGTCGCCTGCGCGGTGAGGGAGCTCCGCCGCAGCGCCGTGTCGCAGCGCGTCGCCACCCGGCAACCCGAAGCCAGATCCGCGCAGCGCGCCGCATGAAGAGGAGCGGGGACGATGGCGACGCCAACCGAGCGACTGCACGGACTCCGGGGGCACGGAGCTCTCGCGCTCGACGACCCCGCCTTCTTCGCGCGGCTCGAGCGAGACGCAGAATGGCTCGCGGGACGGCTCGAGAGGCTCGCTGCCGATATGCGCGAGTCCCTCCAGACGCGCGCCCTCACGGCCGCCGCAGGCGAGGCCCGCCAGGAGCATTCCGGCGGCCGGTCCGCCGGGCTCTGCGGCCTCGCCGGATTCGGCCTGTTGGTGGTCGGCGCCGCCCTCGTCCTCGCGGTGATCGTCGTGCACCAGGGCCTGGCGCTTCCCCTTTCCGAGCTCCCGGCCCGCCCGGGACTCTGGCCGGGTCTGCTGATGACCGCGAGCGGGCTTGTGCTCGTGCATACCTCTCGTCAAGGGCGCCAGGCGTCCCGCGAATCGGGGCTGCCCGCGCAGGCGGCTGCAAGCGTGAACGGCCATGTCGACGGCGACCGATCGATGGTGTGATGGATGATCCACCAAGGAAGCGAGCAGGCAATGGATACTGAAGAGACCGCGGCATCGCGAGCCACTCTCGGTCGCGAACTGGGAGCGGAGGTCTTTCCCCCAGCCGCCGGAGACGGGCAGGCTCCTCTGGGGTTCGTGTACGTCCCCGAGTCGGCCTTCTCGCCCTGCCACCTCTGCCCGCTGGCGGGCGCGGTCCGGATGGGGCCCGCGTTCCCCCTGGCTTCCGCTTTGCAGAACGGCCATCGAGTTCTCCCCGTTCCCACGGGGGCGCGCGAGCGGGAGACTCGGCCCGCGTCCCAGCCAGACGGCACGGTGACGATCCTCTTCACCGACATCGAGGGGTTCGCCCCGCTCACCGAGCGCCTGGGCGACCGGCGTGCCCAGGAGGTCGTGCGCGCACACCACGCCATCGTCCGCGCGCTGGTGGCGACGCACGGCGGCCTGGGCGCCAAGTCGCAGGGCGACGGCTTCATGGTGGTCTTCACCGGAGCGCGTCGGGCACTGCGCTGCGCCATCGCCATCCAGGAGGCGCTGACCGTCTACAACGCCGAGCGCCCCGACGCCCCGCTGCGCGTGCGCATGGGGCTCCACACGGGCGAGGCAACCCAGGAGGCGGGCGACTTCATGGGCCGGAGCGTCATCGTGGCGGCTCGCATTGCCGCCCAAGCGCAGGGCGGCGAGATCCTCGTCTCGCCGCTGGTCCGTGAGCTCACCGACAGCGCAGGCGAGTTCTCTTTCGAGGAGGGCCGGGAGGTATCCCTGAAGGGCCTGAGCGGGCGGTACCGGCTATTTGGCGTGCGGTGGGGCAGTCCCTAGAGGCTCGTCCCCCCACACCTGGTGACCACGGGACAACGAGGCCCGGACGCCGCGCGGCGTCCGGGCCCTCTTCCGACGCTTCAGAACTCGTCGCCGTGCGGCATCGGCGGCGTGGCCGCCTTCTCCTCCTTCGGCTTCTCGGCCACCATCGCCTCGGTGGTGAGCAGCAGGCCGGCGACGGAAGCGGCGTTCTGCAGCGCGGTGCGGACGACCTTGGTCGGGTCGATGATGCCGGCCTTCAGCAGGTCCTCGTAGGTCTCGGTCTGGGCGTTGAAGCCGAAGGCCGCCTTGCCCTCCTTCACCCGCTCGAGGACCACCGAGCCGTCGGCGCCGGCGTTGCGGGCGATCCAGCGCAGCGGCTCGACGAGCGCCTGCCGGACGATGCGCACGCCCGCCGCTTCCTCCTCCTCGAGCTTGAGCGCGTCGAGCGCGCTCTGCGCGCGCAGCAGCGCGACGCCGCCGCCCGGCACGATGCCCTCCTCCACCGCGGCGCGCGTGGCGTGCATCGCATCCTCGACGCGCGCCTTCTTCTCCTTCATCTCCACCTCGGTGGCCGCGCCGACGCGGATCACCGCCACGCCGCCCACCAGCTTGGCGAGCCGCTCCTGCAGCTTCTCGCGGTCGTAGTCGGAGGTGGTCTCCTCGATCTGCGCGCGGATCTGCTTGATGCGGCCCTCGATGTCGGTCCGCTTGCCGGAACCGTCGATGAGCGTCGTGTTGTCCTTGTCGACGACCACGCGCTTGCAGCGTCCGAGATCCTTGAGCCCGACGTTCTCGAGCTTGAGACCGAGCTCCTCGGCGATCAGGCGGCCACCGGAGAGGATCGCGATGTCCTCCAACATCGCCTTGCGACGGTCGCCGAAGCCGGGCGCCTTGACGGCGCAGCAGGCGAACGTGCCGCGGATCTTGTTCACCACCAGCGTGGCCAGCGCCTCGCCCTCGACCTCCTCGGCGATCACGAGGAGCGGCTTGCCCGACCGGGCGACCTGCTCGAGCAGCGGCAGCAGGTCCTTCATCGCCGAGATCTTCTTCTCGTGGATGAGGATGTAGGCGTCCTCGAGGACGGTCTCCATGCGGTCGGGATCCGTGACGAAGTACGGGGACAGATAGCCGCGGTCGAACTGCATGCCCTCGACCACGTCGAGCGTCGTCTCGAGGCCCTTGGCCTCCTCGACCGTGATGACGCCCTCCTTGCCGACCTTCTCCATCGCCTCGGCGATCATGTCGCCGATCGCGCGGTCGCCGTTGGCCGACACCGTGCCCACCTGCGCGATCTCGTCGCGGCCCTTGGTCTCCTTGGACACTTTCTTGAGAGCCTCGATGATGGCGGGCACGGCCTTGTCGATGCCGCGCTTCAGGCTCATCGGGTCGTGGCCCGCCGCCACGAGCTTGGCGCCCTCGGTGAAGATGGCGCGCGCGAGCACCGTCGCCGTGGTGGTCCCGTCGCCGGCGACGTCCGAGGTCTTGGAGGCGACCTCCTTGACCATCTGGGCGCCCATGTTCTCGAACTTGTCGGCCAGCTCGATCTCCTTGGCCACCGTCACCCCGTCCTTGGTGACCGTGGGGGCACCCCAGGACTTCTCCATCACGACGTTCCGGCCGCGCGGTCCCAGGGTGACGGTGACCGCATCTGCCAGGACGTTGATGCCGCGGAGCACCTTCGCCCGCGCGTCCTCGCCGAACCGTACCAGCTTCGCTGCCATAGCCTTCCTCCTACGCCTCGACGACGCCGAGGATGTCCTCCTCCCGGAGGATCAGGTGCTCCTCGCCGTCGAGCTTGATCTCGCTGCCGGTGTACTTGCCGAACAGCACACGATCGCCTTTCTTGACGTCGGGCGCCAGCACCTTCCCGTCTTCGCGCCGGCCCGGGCCCACGGCCACCACGAGGCCCTCCTGGGGCTTCTCCTTGGCCGTGTCGGGGATGATGATCCCCCCGGTGCTGCGCTGCTCCCGGTCCTCGACCCGCTTGACGATCACCCGGTCGTGCAGCGGACGAACGCGCATCGCCATGTCGCAAACCCTCCCATAACGGTGAATGTGAATCGCACGCCGGCGGGGATGCCCGCCGTGGCGGCGAAAAGGTAAAATCGCCCGGCTTCCAGTCAAGGGCCGGCGGCGGCCGAGTCCCCGCCTGCAGACCGGCGACGGCCTGAGGCGATTTGTCACACCCCGGGAGGCTCTAGGACCGTGTCTTTTCACGGCTTTTCGCTGGTACCTGCCTTGCTCGGGAGGCCCGCGGATGCGCCGTGTCCTTGCGTTGTCCCTCGCCCAGCCGCTGGTCGTCCTCGCCTTGACGGCGCTCTTCGCCGTCGCCGGGGTGGTCGCCTTCTGGCACCTGCCGATCGAGGCCTTCCCCGAGCTGGCCGACCCCCAGGTCTACGTGATCACGCTCTTCCCCGGCCACGCCGCCGAGGAGATCGAGCGGCAGGTCACCCTCCCGATCGAGCAGGAGCTGAACGGCCTGCCGGGGCTCACGCGCATGCGCTCGGTCTCGATCTTCGGGCTCTCCTACCTGACGCTCACCTTCGACGACGGCACCGACCTCTACTTCGCCCGCCAGCAGGTGAGCGAACGGCTCAGCGGGGTGGACGTGCCCGAGGGGGTCAAGCCGAGCCTCGGACCGCTCTCGACGCCCACCGGGGAGATCTTCCGCTACACCCTCGAGGGTCCGGGCTACTCGCCGATGCAGCTCCGCGAGGTGCAGGACTGGGTGATGGAGCGGCACCTGAAGCAGGTGCCCGGCGTGGCCGACGTCGTCTCCTTCGGCGGCTTCGTCAAGCAGTACCAGGTGCAGGTCGACCCCCAGCAGCTCCAGGCACTCGGCGTGACGCTCCGCCAGGTGTTCGAGGCGCTCGCCCGCTCCAACGCGAACGCGGGCGGCAACTACATCGAGCACGGCGAGGAGCAGTACGTCGTGCGCGGCCTCGGCACGCTGCACGACGCCGAGGACATCGAGGAGGTCGTGGTGGCGGCCCGCGGCGGGACGCCGATCCGCATCCGCGACGTGGCGCGGGTGACGATCGGCGCCGCGCCCCGCCGGGGGGTCGTGACCCGCGAGCTCGAGCCCGAGGCGGTGGAGGGCATCGTGCTCATGCGGCGCGGCGCCAACCCCTCTGTCGTCCTCGCGGCCCTGCACGCCAAGATCGCGCAGCTGAACGGCGGCATCCTGCCGCCGGGCATGCGCGTCGAGACGTTCTACGACCGCGGCGTCCTCGTGCACCGCACGCTCGTGACCGTGAGCCACAACCTGATCGTCGGGGCACTCCTCGTGGTCGTCGTGGTCGGGGTGTTCCTGGTGAGCCTGCGCGCCGCGCTCATCGTCGCGCTCACCATCCCCCTCTCCCTCCTCGGCGCGTTCCTGTACCTCAAGCTGCGCGGCATGTCGGCGAACCTCCTCTCGCTCGGCGCCGTCGACTTCGGGATCATCGTCGACGGTGCGGTCATCATGGTCGAGCACGTGGCCCGCCGGATTGCCGGCATCCCGAGCCGCCGGGAGGCGCGCTCGGTGGTCCTCGAGGCGGCCGACGAGGTCGCACGCCCGACCCTCTTCGCCCTCTCGATCATCATCGTCGCCTACATCCCGATCTTCACGCTCGAGCGGGTCGAGGGCCGCATCTTCGCCCCGATGGCCAACACCGTCTGCGCGGCGCTCGTGGCGGCGCTCATCTTCTCGTTCACGCTGATTCCCCTGCTCGCCTTCATCCTGCTGCGCGGGCGGGGCGGCGAGGGCGAGACGCCGCTCGAAGGGGCGGCGCTCCGCGCCTACCGGCCGGCGCTCACGTGGGCGCTCGGCCACCGCCGCACGGTGATGGCGGGGACGGCCGCGACCTTGCTGCTCGGCGTCTGGCTCTTCGGCCGTCTCGGCACCGAGTTCCTGCCCACGCTCAACGAAGGGGCGCTCTACGTGACCGTCACGCTGCCGCCGAGCGTCTCGCTCAACCGCGGCGCGCGCCTCGTCGTGCCGCGCATCCGCGATGCCTTCCTCTCCTTCCCCGAGGTGAAGCAGGTGCTCAGCCAGCTCGGCGGCCCGGACGACGGCACCGATCCGGCGCCCGCCAACAACCTCGAGTTCTTCGTCGACTTGAAGCCGCACGACGCCTGGCCGCGCGGCATCACGCTCGACCGCCTGGTCGGCGACATGCGTGCCCGGCTCGCGGACGTCCCGGGCATCGACGCGAACTTCTCGCAGCCGATCAAGGACAACATCGAGGAGAACATCTCCGGCATCAACGGCCAGGTGGCGATCAAGCTGTTCGGCGACGACCTCGACGCGCTCCGGCGGAGCGCCGTCGAGGTGAAGCGCACGCTCGAGCAGGTCCCCGGGGTGGCCGACCTGGCGGTCGTGCATTCGGCCGAGCTGCCGCAGGTGCACGTGGTCGTCGACCGCAAGGCGATCGCCCGCTACGGCCTCAACATCGCCGACGTCCAGGACGTCGTCGAGACCGCCATCGGCGGCCAGACCGCCACCACCCTCTGGGAGGGCGAGCGCCACTTCGACGTCGCCGTGCGCCTGAGCGAGGCCTCGCGCGCCACCCTCGACCGCATCCCCGACGTCCGCGTCGCCACCCCCGACGGCGCCCAGATCCCGCTCGGCCAGCTCGCCCGCGTCGAGATCTCCCCCGGCCAGGCGGCCATCGACCGCGAGGCGAACATGCGCTTCGTCGGCGTCAAGTGCAACGTCCGCGGGCGGGACCTGGGCGGCTTCGTCGACGAGGCCCAGCGCCGCGTCGCCGCCGAGGTCCAGCTGCCCCCCAACAGCTTCCTCACCTGGGGCGGCGAGTTCGAGAACCAGCGCCGCGCCATGGCGCGCCTGGCGATCATCGTGCCGGTCAGCATCGGGCTCATCCTGGCCATCCTCATGCGCACCTTCGGCTCGCTCGCCTGCGCGCTGCTCATCCTCGCCACCATCCCGTTCGCGCTGGTGGGGGGCGTGGTCGGCCTCGACGTGGCGGGGCTCAACCTCAGCGTCGCGGCCTGCATCGGCTTCATCGCGCTCATGGGCCAGGTGGTGCTGAACGGCGTCGTGCTCGTCTCGCAGATCAATGCGCTGCGGGCCGAGGGGATGCGGCTCGGGGCGGCGGTGGAGGCGGGGGCGACGCGGCGCCTGCGGGCGGTGCTGATGACGGCGCTGCTGGCCGCACTCGGGCTCCTGCCGGCGGCGCTGTCGACGGAGATCGGGTCGGAGACGCAGCGGCCGCTGGCGGTGGTCGTGATCGGGGGCCTCGTGTCGGCGACGCTGCTGACGCTGCTAGTCCTGCCGGTGCTCTACACCCTGCTCCTCCCCGAGCGGGCCACCCTCGCCGTCGCGCCGCGCAGTCGCCGCCGCGCCGCCGCGGGAGGGGCAACGTGATCACCGAGTACCTGGACGATGTCTTCCCGCAGCCGCGGCTCTATCCGGACGACCTGTGGGAGCTGGCGCAAGTGAAGATGTGGCAGTCGGCCGAGCTGGCGATGGCGAAGGACTATCTTCTACCTGCACGTGATTCGTCCGGAGCTGCTGCACGCCGGGCTCAGCGCCGCGGACGTCGACCGCATCGTGGCTGCCGGCGTGCACCCGTCCTTCAAGGAATGGCTGCGCGACACGCTGAACGGCACGCCGCGTTTCGACACCAGCGAAGAGCTGGCGAGGGCCATCATCCTCAAGAAGCTCGATGTCCTCGAAGAGCGGCTCGCGGGCCGTCAGTACCTGGTCGGTGAGCGGTTCACCATGGCCGACGCCGGCTGGTTCACGCGGGTCGACAGCCTGCCGGCACTCCGCGTCACTCTGTCACCAGAGCGATACCCGAACACTCAGGCCTGGTGCGGGCGCGTGGCCGAGCGCCCGTCGGTGGCGGCGTCGGCCCGCTAGCTCGCCAGCGCCTGCGCCGCGAAGAGGGCGCCCTCGCTCACGACCTCGTCCCCTACGGTGAGGCCCGAGAGCACCTGTGCGTGTCCGTCGATCTCGGCCCCGGCCTCCACCGCCCGCGGCTCCAGACCGCCGTCCGGCCGGCGCACGATCACCCGGTACCGCTGACCGTCGGAGAGGAGCGCCCTCACCGGGACCGCCAGGATGCGCAGGCCCGGCGGCGCCTTCAGCGTCACGCGCGCGAACATGGCGGGCTTCAGCAGCCGCTGGGCGTTCGGCACCGCGCACAGCACCGGGACCGTGCGCGTCGCATCGTCGACCACGTCGCCGATGACGGTCACCTCGCCCGGAAACTCGTCCGGGTACGCTTCCACGTGGACCGTGACCGTCTGGTGGGGGCGGACGAGCGGCAGCTGCCGCTCGGGCACGCGCACGACGACGCGCACCTGCGAGAGGTCGGAGACCACCGCTAGGGGTTCCGGGCTGTCCGGGCCCGCCGACATCCCGACCGAGGCCTTGCGCGCGACCACGGTGCCCGCGAAGGGCGCGCGGACGAGATAGCGGCTGGTGCGCGCCCCGGGCGTCACGCGCAGGCGCTCGAGCTGAGCACGCGCCCGCTCGAAGTCGGCCGCCGCCTTCTGTGCGTCCTCCTGCGCCTGCAGGTAATCCTTCTCGGCGATCGCGCGCGCCGCGCGCAGGCGCTCCGCCCGCTCGGCGGCCTTGCGGGCGACCACGAGGTCGGCCTCGGCATGCACGTAGTCCGCCTCCGCGCTCCTCACCTCCGGGCTCTCGAGCGCCACGAGGGGCTGGTCGGCATCGATGTGATCCCCGACCTGCACGAGCAGCTCCACGACGCGCCCCGGCACCGGGGCGTTGAGGCGGGCGGTGCGCTGCTCGTCGAAGTCGATGGTGCCGCTCAGGTTGGCCACGCTCGAAGCCTCGACCTCGGCCACCCGCGTGAACTTGAGGAAGGAGAGCTGGGCGGGGGTGAGCTCGTGCGGCGCGACGGCCGCCGTCGCATCGGCGGCGTCGTTGGCCCGCCCGCAGCCCGCCAGCAAGGCGAGACCGAGACCGAGCGGCACGAAGAGCCGGCGCATCACGGCGCCGCCTCCAGGGCGGCCGCGCGTGTCACGTCGAACGCCGCCGTGTGCCCGTCGAGCAGGGCGTCGAGGTGATCACGCTGGGTCTGGATGAACGTCCGCTCCGCCTCGACGAACTCGAGCAGGGAGATCGCGCCCTCGCGATACGACACCTCCGCCGCGCGTCGCGCATCCTCGGACTGCCGGAGGAAGGCCTCCTCGAAGCGGCGCACGCGCTCGCCGGCGACCGTGTAGCTGGTCACGGCGATCCGCACCTCCTGCGGGATCCCGAGTCTCAGCTTCTGCACCTCGCGCCGGGCGATCAGGGCCTCGGCCTCGGCCCGTTCGATCTCGCCCTGGTTGCGGTTCACGAGCGGCAGCGGCAGCGAGAAGTTGGCGCCGAGCGAGTTGGCGAGGTTGCCCGCCACCTGGAACTCGTCGTGCGTGTACTGCACGCCGACGGTCACGTTCGGCCAGCGCTCGGCGCGCGCCAGCCGCAGCGCGGCCTCGGCGGCCTCGGCCGCGCGCTCGGCGGCGGTCAGGTCCGGCCGACGTCGGAGCGCCTCGCTCACCAGCGTGTCGGTGTCGGTCCGAGCCGCCGGCAGCCGGAGCTCGCCGACGGGGACGAGATCGGCGACGTCGAGGCCGAGCAAGGGCAGGAGCTCGGCCACCGCCTGGCGTCGCTCGATCTCCGCGTCGGCCACCTCGTGCTCGAACCCCCGCTGCTCGAGCGCGATCTTGTCGAACTCCGCCGCGGAGATCTCGCCCGCGTCGGCCCGCTCCCGGCTGACGCGCACGGTCTCCCGATAGTGGGTGAGATTCTCGCGGGCGAGCCGCAGGCGCTCGCCGGCCACCAGCGTGCGCACGAACCGGGCGCGCACCTCGAAGACCAGGCGGCGATCGAGGTCGGCGCGCTCCGCGCCCGCCGCGGCCATGCGGCCATGGGCCGCAGCGATGCGCTCCCCACGCTTTCCCCACAGGACGAGCTCCTGCCCGATGCCCACCTGCTCGTTCACCGTGTCGCCGGCGCCGATGCCCGGCGGGTTCGTCCGCCCGATCGGGAAGTTGCCGGCTCCGAACGACAAGGTGGGATTCGGATAGAGCCGGGCGGTCGTGACGTCGCCCTGGGCGGCGCGCACCTTGAGCGCCCCGGCCAGCAGCTCCGGACTCTGTCGCCGGAGCAGCGCGACCGCCTCGTCGAGCGTCACCTGCGCGGTCTCCTCAGCCGCCCGGGCGGGCCGGACGACCAGAGCGACGGCCAGCGAGAGCACGAGCGAGAACCACTGCACGGCGGCGCGGCAGCCTATCCACGATAACCGCGAAGCAAGTTAGAACGCGGAGCGGGCGGCCCTGGGGGGTTCGGACCTAACCACGCTCCGCGTCCTTTCGGATGGTGGAAGCCGGCCCCCCATGGGCCGGCAGCCCCGTCCAGCCACCCGAAACCGAATCTTGCTCGTGACTCATCGCCGTCGCTGTCGTCAGCGCTCGCACGGTGGCGAGCAGCCGATCGGCCGCGAACGGCTTGGCGAGGAGCGGCACACCCAGCCGGCGTGCCGCGGCCCGCGCCGCTTCGTCGGCGAACGCCGAGACCAGCAACGCGGGCGCACCCGGACGGACCCGCCCGAGGTCGGCGACGATCTCCGTCCCGCTCACGCCGGGCATCGTCACGTCCGCGATGACCAGGGCATAGGGGGAGCGGTGTACGCGCTCGAGGGCGCCGTCGTCGTCGGTGGTCCACTCGACGCGGTAGCCGGCCCCGGCAAGCACCTCCGCCATGAAGCGGCACGACGCCAGGTCATCGTCCACGATCAGGACCGGCTCCGCCGGGATGCTCATGGCGATGGTATCCGAGCAAGGCGGGTGCCAGGGGTTGCCGTGAAAAAAGGGCCGGAAACCGGACCCTTGCCGGCTCGAGGGGCGAGGCCGCCTGCCCCGCCTGTGGCAAATGGTCTCGGCTACTCTCGCGAGCCGGCGCGCGGCGGCAGGCCGTAGCGCTGAAGCATCCGGTAGAGCGAGCGCCGGTCGACGCCCAGCACCGCCGCGGCGCGGCTCACGTTGCCGCCGCTCTCCTCGAGCACCTGCTCGATGTAGCGGCGCTTGAGCTCCGCCAGCGTCGGCCGGTCGGCCGGATGGCTGGCGGGAAGAGCCCCGCCGTTCTCGGGCCGGGCCGCAGCGATGTCGCCCGGCAGGTCCTCGGCGGCGAGCACCTCGTGCTGCGCCAGCGCGACGCTGCGCTCGAGCACGTGCCCGAGCTCGCGGATGTTGCCGGGCCAATCGTAGGCGCCGAGCAGGGCGAGCGCCGACTCGGACACGCCGGTCACGCGCTTGCCGCAGCTGGCGGCCGCTTTTCGCACCAGGTGGTCGACGAGCAGCGGGATGTCCTCGCGCCGCTCGCGCAGCGGCGGGAGGTGGATGGTCACCACCTTCAGCCGGTAGTAGAGGTCCTCGCGGAAGCGTCCGGTCGCGACCGCCCCCCCGAGGTCGCGGTTGGTGGCAGCGATGATCCGGACGTCCACCTTCCGCCACTCCGTCCCGCCCACGGGGCGGACCTCGTGCTCCTGGAGGACGCGCAGGAGCTTGGCCTGGAGCGCCGGCGTGACGTCCCCGATCTCGTCGAGGAAGATCGTGCCGCCGTCCGCCTCCGCGAACAGGCCGGGCGCATCGGCCACCGCGCCCGTGAACGCGCCGCGCACGTGCCCGAAGAGCTCGCTCTCGAGGAGCGTCTCGGTGAGCGCGGCGCAGTCGACCGCCACGAACGGCCGCTTGCGGCGCAGGCTGTGGCGGTGGATGGCGCGCGCGACGAGCTCCTTGCCCGTGCCGCTCTCGCCCGTCACCAGGACGGTGCTCGGGCCCGGCGCGACGCGGGCGATGGTCTTGTAGACCTCGACCATGGCCGGCGTGCGGCCGACCACGCCGCCGAACTCCTCGCCCGCCTCCGGCAGCTCGGCCTGCGTCTCCGTCCGACGGCCGAGGGCCCGGCGGACCGTCGCGCGGAGCTCCTCGACGTCCATCGGCTTGCTGACGTAGTCGACCGCCCCCGAGGCGATGGCCAGCACCGCCGTGTCGATCGACCCGAATGCGGTCATGATAACCACCGGCACCTGCGGCCAGCGCTCGCGCAGCCGCCGGAGCAGCTCGAGCCCGTCGAGCTCCGGCATGCGGACGTCGAGCACCGCCAGGTCGATCGGCTGCTCGGCAGCCCGCGCCAGGGCGCGGCGCGGGTCGGTCTCCCAGACGACGGTCGCGCCGTCGCGGCTCAGCACCTCGGCGAGCAGCCGGCACGTGACCGCATCGTCGTCGACCACGAGGAGGCGCGCCGCGCTCATGATTCCTCCATCGGCAGCCGGACCCGGACGCTCGTCCCGTGTCCGCGCGCGCTCTCGACCTCGAGCTGCCCGCCGTGCGCGCGCACGATGTGGTCGACGATCGCGAGGCCGAGCCCGGTGCCGCGGCCCGGCGCCTTGGTGGTGTAGAACGGCTCCACGGCCCGGCGCAGCTCCTCGGGCGCCATGCCGTGGCCGGTGTCCGAGACCGTCAGCTCGAGCGTCCGCCCCGGCCGGCCGTTCTGCGGCAGGACCACGGCGCTCACCGTGATCGTGCCGGGCGGCTCGGTGGCGTCGATGGCGTTGGTCAGGAGGTTCAGGAGGACCTGGCGAAGCGCCGCCGCGTCGGCCGGCACGGGCGGGAGGTCGGGCGGCACGAGGCTCTGGAGCGCGACCTCGCGGCCGGCGAGGCGCGATGACACGATGGTCAGCGCCTCGGCGACGAGCGGGCCGAGCGACACGGGCGCGTGGTGCAGCTCGCGGTCGCGCGTGCGATCGAGCACGCTGCGGATCGTCTCGATCATGCGCTGGACCTGCGATTCGATGATGGCGAGCTTCTCGCCGTCGTCGGCAGACCAGGGCTGGCGCCGCAGGAGCTGCGTGTAGCCGAGCACCGAGTTGAGCGGCGTGCCCAGCTCGTGAGCGATCGTCGCCGCCATCTGCCCGAGCGCGGCCAGACGCCCGCTGCGCCCGATCTCGAGCTGCGCCTGCCACAGCCGCTGGTTGGCCTGCTGGAGCTCGCGATTCTTCTCGGCCAGGTCGCGGGTGGCTTGCCGGACGCGCGACTCGAGGCCGGCGGTCAGCTCCTCGAGGCGGGACAGCATGCGGTTCAGGCTGCCGGCGAGGAAGGCGAACTCCCCGCCGCGGGCGGCTTCCACCCGGACGCCGAGCTCGCCGCTCTCCGCCCGCTGCATGCCCGCCACCAGCGCGGCGACGGGACGAGCCACGCGCCGCTCGAGGAAGAACGCGAGGGCGAACGAGATGAGGAGCGTCGAGCAGACCAGAATGGCCCCGTCGATCACGCGCAGCCGCCGCCTCAGACGTGCGAGCTCGTCGAGCGAGAGCTCGACCTGCGCCGCGCCAACGAACGCACCGTCGCGCCGCAGCGGCACGGCGACGCGCCAGACGCCCGCTCCTATCCGCTCGCGGTCGAGCGTCATCGAGCTGCCCCGGGCCAGCTGCCTCGCGGCGTCTGGCCCGAGCGTCCCCGCGGCCGCCTCCGGCGCGTCGCGGGTCGTGAGCAGCACCTCGGGCCGCCCACCGCCGAGGCCGAAGATGTCGATCGCCGTGATCTCGCGGTCGCCCTCGTTGATCGCGACGAGCTGGCGCCGCAAGGCCTCGAGCTCGGTCCGGCCCCACAGCGAGGCCACCGTCCTGAGCGCCAGGAGCGCGCGCTCCTGCAGGTCCCGTTCCTCGGCCCGCTCGGAGAGCCGCGTGTCGACCCACTGGGAGACCGCAAGCACCGTGGCGACCGTCAGGACGACGATCGCGATCAGCTGGAAGCGAAGCGTGCGAAACACCGAAGTGGGGATCGCCTCGGGAGGGCGCCTCGCGGGGCTCACGACGTCAGGTTCCTCGCGCCGCCCCCCGAACGGCGCCAAAACCTTACACCTCCCGACTGCCATCGCTCAAGAGCGCCGGCGCGGAGGCACCTGACGACGATGCAGGGGCGGGCCGCCCGGGCCCGCCCCTGGTCACGACCTACTCCTTCTTCGATTCGACGATCTTGCCGCCCTTCTTCTCGCACTCGGCTTTGGACGTCTCGATCCACGCCTTGCCCTTGCACGCGTTCTGGCCCTGGCAAGAGTTCGCCGCGCTCGCGCACGCCCCCTGCCCCTTGCACGCGTTGATGCCCATGCAGTGGACGGTATCGCCGCCGGCCTTCTCGGCGGCTCGGGCGACGACGGCGCCGCTCAGGAACAATCCGGCCGCCGCACTCGCAATCAACACTCCCCTGCTCGATCGGTTCATGGACACCCTCCCTGGTCCTGGATGGACCAGGCCGCTCTAGCACCCATGCCGGACGGTTGCCAGGTTCACTCAGGGTGCGTCCGGCGCGTGAGGGCGGCGCCGTCGAGGACCAGCTGCGCGATCTTGCCGAGATCGCCGATATGGTCGACGGGATCGCCATCGACGAGCAACAGGTCGGCGCGCTTGCCGACCGCGATCTCGCCGAAATCGGCCGCGTCGCCGCCGATGAAGCGCGCGTTCTCCCAGGTGGCCGCGCGCAAGGCCTCGCCCGGCGTGAGGCCCGCCTCGACGAGCTTCACGAGCTCGAGGTGGAGGCCGGCGCCCGGCAGGTCGCCCGGATTGCACGCGTCACTTCCGACGAGCACCGGCACACCGGCCGCCCGCAGCGTGGCGACGTTGGCGCGGCGCGCGTCGTGCGCGGCCGCCGCGGCTCGGAGGAACGCTGCGGTCGCCTCATCGAGCGCGGGGGCCGGCGCGAGCAGGGCGGCAACGAGGCCCGCCCGCGCCACCTCGCGCTCGATCGGCAGGAAGTCCGACGCGCGCGTGCGCGGTGTCCCGGCGAGATCCCAGACGGCGAGCGTGACGACGACGGGTACGTGCGCCGCCACGATCACCCGAACCGCCTCCGCGGACAGCTCCTCGCGCCATGGGGCGTGGGCGAGCGCATCGACGCCGCCCCGGACGGCGTCGATCGCTTCCGCCGAGCTGCCGATGTGGGCGATCGACCGCACGCCCGCCGCGTGACCGGCGGCGGTGATGGCGGCGATCGTCTCGCGGGCGAGGCGCGGGACCTTCCCCGTGCCCACATCGATGGCGAGCTTCAGCACGTCGGGCCGCTCGGGGAGGAGCGCCTCGATCGCACGACGTGCCTCCTCTGGTGTCGCCACCTCGCGCGTCGCGCGGGGCAGGACGTACCAGCGAAGGTACCAGGGGAGCCAGGCACGGAGCACCTCGGCGGGGTGGCCCCCGGGGGCGGTGAAGACGGGCCCGGCCGCGTAGAGCCGCGGGCCCAGGTGCGCTCCCGTCGCGACGCGCGACCGTTCGCGGAAGACCTCGGGAGTGAGGTTCCCGAGGTCGAGGACCGTCGTGACGCCGGCGTACAGGAAGGCGGCGAGGTTGTCGGCGACGTCGGGAAACACCACCCGCCACGGCGGGTACGGCGAGGAGCCGGTGTGCGTGTGGACGTCGACCAGCCCGGGCAGCAGCGTTCCGCCGCGGCCGTCGATCTCGGGGACGTCACGGGCCGGGAGGCCGGGCGGCCCGACGGCGTCGATGCGGCCGTCCCGCACGAGGACGTCGCGGAGACCGTCGGCGAGCGTCGCCCGCGGCGCATCGAAGACGCGGACGTTGCGCAGAACGACCGAGCGCGGCGCGCCGGGCGCGCGCGACACGAGCGGCGCCTCGCGCGAGCAGGCCGCGGCAACGAGGAGCACGGCCGTAACGGCGGCCCGGCCCATGCTCTCCCGTCGACGCACGAGGTGGGCTTATCACCCACGTCGCGTTGTCACCAAGCCGGCCTGACGACGTCGCCGGCAGCGCCTCCCTCATGGCGGACCGTTGTCCGCTCACGGGCCGGTGGCGATCAGGACTGCCGGAGGCGCGACGGCCCCCTCGCGAGCGTTGTAGTCGGCGCCGTTCGCCGACAGGCTGTCGATCGCGAAGCAGTAGATGCCGTCGCCAGGGATCGCGCCGGTGAGGTCGAAGCTCACCACCTGGCTCAACGTCACCGCTCCGACCGAGGACAGCACGGGGCCGTCGATCGCCGGCCGCGTGCTCCACGTCATGGCGAGCTTTGTTCTCCACGAAATCATGAGGTCGATCTCCCGTGACCCACGGGGCGTCTGCACACCCCCGCGGACGCCGTGCGGAACTACCCAGCAAACTCCATCGATAATGTCCTAGCGTCGTCACTACGGCCTGCGTGGAAGCCGTGTAAATTGGGTTCTTCCCGCGCGGAGCTACGGGACCTCCCCAGGGTCCCGCGTGCCGCGTGATTTCGCGCAGCGCGTTGGGGGTTTTCCCCCGCATCACGCCGGCCCGCGCACGGTGTTGCGGGCAAATCGCGCTGGCAAAGCGGTTGCTTTGAGCGCAACGGCGCGGCGAATGACCCACGACTTCCCAGAGATTGACGAGATCGAGCCCCAGCACATCGCGCTGGCGCTTCGTCTCCCCCGCGGCGGGGTTCTGCCCGCGGGGCATCTCCTTGGGATCGGCCGCTGGGCGCTCGGCCGCCAGAAAAACCCTGCATCCCGTCCGGCCTCGCCGTCGACGAGCCACCGCTCGCACCACGAGTCGCGGAGGACCCCTCCTGCACGGACCCGGAGTGGATGCACAAACTGTTCGAACGAGAGGAGACGCGGAATGAAGACGAGAAGGACGAGGACGATGGCCGCAGGCCTGCTGAGCGCGTCCGTCCTGCTGTGGACCGTGGGGTTCGTGCCGCCCGCGGCGGCGCGGCCGCGCATGGCGGACCGGGACGGTGACGGGCTCTCGGACCGGGCCGAGCAGAAGCTGGGGACCGACCCCGACAATCCGGACACGGATGGCGACGGCCTCTCCGATGGCGAGGAGGTCGCCCTGGGCACCGATCCGAACGACCCGGACACCGACCACGACGGCATCGACGACGCTGACGACCCGGATCCCCTGGACGACGGCGCAGGCGGCGGTGCAGACGATCCGCCGGGCGACGACCACGGCCACCACGGGCACGACGACTAATCCGCGCCACGACGCGCCGGGAGCGTATGCTGACGAGCGGCGTAGCCGGGCCGGGGATTCACCTCGCGCGACGCGGGGTGGTCCCCGGCCGGTGAAACGCCGCGTGCCGGCAGCGCTCCCTCGCCGTCACGGCCGACGTGCCGTCGTGGCCAGCAAGGCCGGCCGCCTCGGCAGGTGGCGGAGCCCCATCCACGCCAGCGCCGCGATGTGGCTCGCCACCGTCTCCACCGGCGGCGCCTTCCGGCTCTCGGTCCACCACTGCCCGACGAAGGCGACCATGCCGACCAGCGCGTGCGCGTAGATGGGCGCCGCCTTGGCATCGTACCCGGCCTTGCGGAACTGCTCGGTGAAGATGGCGCCCACCCGGTCCGCGAGGTCGTACATCAGGGCCGGCATCTCGCCGCTCCGCTTCGACGCGGGGGTGTCGCGGAGGAGCACCGCGAAGCCGTTCGGCCGCTCCTTCACGTAGGTGAGGAAGGCGAGCGCGGCCCGTTCCAGGCGCTCGCGCGGCGAGCCCGACGAGATCGCCTCGACGATGCGGCCGACGATGTGCTCCACCTCGCGGTCGACGATCACCGCGTACAGCCCTTCCTTGCCGCCGAAGTGCTCGTAGACGATCGGCTTCGAGATGCCGGCCCGCTCCGCGATCTCCTCGACCGACGTCGCCTCGTAGCCGCGCGCGGCGAAGACCGTCCGTCCGACCTCGACCAGCTGCGCCCGCCGCGCCGAGGCGGCGAGCCGCGGGCGGCCCTCCGGCTTGGGCGTCCCGGCCATGTTGACACGCTTACTACGGAGGCGTAAGGTACGCAACCGTAACTTACGGTTACGTATCAGTAGCATAACAAGGAGGCCCCATGACCGCCGCCCCCCCGAACCCGCTCGCCGAGCTCGAACCCGCCGTCGCGAGGCTCCTCGACCGCCACCTGGCCACGGCCAAGGAGTGGTTCCCGCACGACTACGTCCCCTGGGACCTCGGCCGCAGCTTCACCGACGCGCCCTGGGAGGCCGCCGATTCAGGCCTGAGCGCCGTGGCGCGCACCGCGCTCGAGCTCAACCTGCTGACCGAGGACAACCTCCCCTACTATCACCTCGCCATCTGGAGCCTCTTCGGCGGGCAGGGCGCCTGGGGCGAGTGGGCCCGCCGCTGGACCGCCGAGGAGGGTCGCCACTCGATCGCGCTCCGGGACTACCTCCTGGTGACGCGCGCCGTCGACCCGGTCGCGCTCGAGCGGGAGCGCATGGACCACGTGTCGCGCGGCTACTACCCGCGCCGCATCCCCGGCCCGCTCGACGGCCTCGTCTACGTGACCCTGCAGGAGCTCGCCACCCGCATCGCCCACCGCAACACGGGCGCGATCACGGGCGACCCGGTGGCCGAGCGGCTGCTCGTCCGCGTCGCGCTCGACGAGAACCTGCACTATGCCTTCTACCGCGACGTCGCCTGCGCCGCGATCGAGCTCGACCCGTCCGCCATGGTCCTGGCCATGAAGCGGCAGGTGCTCGGCTTCGCGATGCCGGGCTTCGAGCTGCGCGGCTTCCGCGAGCGGGCGATCACCATCGCCGCGGCCGGCATCTATGACCTCCGCATCCATCACGACCAGGTGCTCTGCCCGGTGCTGCTCAGGCACTGGAGGCTGCGTGAGCTCCGCGGGCTGAGCGACGAGGCGGAGCGGGCGCGCGAGGCCGTGCTCACCTTCCTCGAGAGCCTGGGTGGCGCGAGCGCGAACGCGGCGCAGGGCCAGAACGCGGCCCCCGCCAACGCGTGCGCGTGAGGTCGACCTTGCCGTGGCGATCGAAGCGCACCCCCTCGCTCTCGAGGAGCTCGCGCTGGATGTCGGCCCAGAAGCCGTCCCGATGGCTGCAGCGGCCAGCGGCACTGATGACGCGCTGCCACGGCACGAGGTCGCGCAGCGCACCGGGCAGCGCGCCGAGAGCCGTGCCCACGGCCCGCCCGCCGCGCGGTCGCCCGAGCAGCGCCGCGACCTGCCCATAGGTCGCGACCCTGCCGCGCGGGATGCGACGCACGAGCCGGTAGACGAGGCGGTGGAAGGGCGGCGGGCCGGTCGAGGCGCGCGGCATCCTTCAGGCCTCGAGCGTGTCGACGAAGAGCGCGCGCACCTCGGCGACGCGCTGCTCGAGCGTGTCGGGCGTCCAGTCGTCGGTGGGAATCGGCGGGTGGACCACCACCTCCACGGTGGCGGGGCGGATGACGAGGCCGTGCTTCGGGAGCGCGTCGAGGGAGTTGCGGAAGACGATCGGCACGATCGGCACGCGCGCGCCCATCGCCATGTGGAAGGCGCCCTTCTTGAACGGGCCGAGACGAAGGGTGGCGCTGCGCGTGCCCTCCGGCGCGATGACGAGCGAGGTGCCCTGCCGGAGCGCGGTGATCGCCGGCCGGAGCGCGTCGATCGCGCGCTGGCGGTCGGAGCGGTCGATGAACACCGTGCCCGCGAAGGCGAAGGTGGGACCGAAGAGCGGGTTCCTCCGCACCTCCTGCTTCGCGACGGCGACGATGTCGCGTCGCAGGAGCTTGCAGATGAGGAGCGCGTCGACGGCGCTCTGGTGGTTGAAGATGAAGACCGCCGGCCGGTGCGACCACAGGTGCTCCTCGCCGCGCACCTCGAGCCGGACGCCGGCGAGCGCCGTGCCGAGCTCGCCCCAGGCGGTGATCGCCAGGTTCACCATGTCGCGCCGGCTGCGGTTCAGAAGGCCCGGGATCGCGCCGACCCCGAAGGCCGGAATGATGCTCGCGATCGCGAGCGACGAGCGGACGATCTCGCCGAGGCTCGGCCGGCCGCGGCCCGTGAAGCGCTGGACCGGCCAGCCTCGCCGGCGGGCGACCGCCGCCAGCCGGCGGCTCGGGTTCGTCGGCCGCGCCTGGCCGACGATCTCGAGCAGCGGCAGGTCCTCGTGGCTGTCGGTGTAGAAGTAGCTCTGCCGGAGCTCGATGCCGAGCTCGCGCGCGAGCGCGCGCGCCGCCAGCGCCTTCCCGCCGCCGTAGCACGTGGGCCAGACGTGGCGGCCCGTGAGCCGCCCGTTCTCCACTTCGAGGCGCGTGCACAGCACGTGGGGGATGCCGAGCTCGCGCGCCAGCGGCTCGACCTGGTAGCGAGTCGCCGACGACACCAGGGCCAGGGTGTGGCCGCGGCGCCGGTGGGCCTGCACCAAGGTGCGCGACTCGGGGTAGATCGCCGCCGCGATCGTGCGCGCGAAGATGCGCTCCGCCAGCTCCTCGAGCTCCTTCTCGGGCACGCCGCGCAGCCAGCCCGCCGTCGCAGCGATCAGCCCGGAGAAGCCGACGCGCCCGAGCTGGAAGCCGACGCTGTTCAGCACCGTGTCGGCGACGTCGCGCGGGCTCATCCGCCCGCTCAGCAGGCGGTCGCGCAGGAACGCGACCGCCGAGAAGCCCGCGATGAGCGTGCCGTCGACGTCGAAGAAGGCGCCCACCGCGGGTCCGGCCGGGCTCTCCTCGACGTCGCGCGTGATGTGGGCGGAGAGGGCCATGGCCGCGGGTGCCCGGGAAGATACCTCCGCCGCCATCCGGCGGTCGAGGTGGGCCCACCTTCCCGGGCACTTGCGTGCTTGGATAGAATCCGCGCCCGTGGCAGGCCTCCCGAGCCCGTCGCCTCCCCTGGAGGACGCGGTGCGGTGGCCGCCGGCCGATGGCCGGCGCGTCGTCTTCCTGCTCGACGCCTCGAGCGGGCTCGAGCGACGTTTCCTCGAGCAGTGGATCGTGCGGGCCCGACCGTCCGGCGTCACACCGGCCGGCTACGACGTCGTGGCGATTCCCCCCTCGCGGCGGCGGCGCGCGGGGCGCGTCGATCCGCGGCTGGAGGCGACGCTGGCGACGGGGGACGACCCGCTGCTCGCCCCCCTGCGCGTCGCCTGGCTCCCGCCGGAGGGCGACGGGGCACGAGCGGCGCGTCTCTCGAGGCTCCTCGCCGTCGGCGACCCGCGCGATCCGGGACGTCTCCGCCAGGCCCAGGTGCTGCGGCGGCATCCCGACCGCTGCCGCGTCGTGGTGGCCGAGCCGGCGCCCGCCTCCGAGCTGCGCGAACGCTGGCGGCGCACGGGCGGCACCGACGTGGGACACACCGCCGGGCTGTCCGAGTTCGTCGCCCGCCAGGCGGCGCTGGCGCTCGATCGCGCCGAGCGGCGCCTGCGCGGCGCGCGCTACAAGGTCCCGCGCTTCGTCGAGGAGGAGATCGTCGCACGGCCGGCCTTCCGCGGCGCCGTGGCACGGCTCGCGCGACGCCTCGGTCGCGACGACGCGAGCGTGACGCGCGAGGCGCGCCGCTATCTCCGCGAGATCGCGGCCAGCCACAGCCCCCGTCTCATCCACCTCGCCGCGAACCTGATCCGCTACATGTACACGCGGGGATACGGCGAGACGCTGCACTACGACCGGGAGCAGCTCGCCGCGCTCGCCGCCCTCGGCCAGCGCCATCCGCTGGTCTTCCTCCCGAGCCACAAGTCGAACCTCGACAGCCTGGTGCTCAAGTACGCACTCTACGAGAACGGGCTGCCGCCGAACCACACCGCCGGCGGCATCAACATGAACTTCTTCCCGATGGGCGCGCTCCTCAGGCGTACGGGCATCTTCTTCATCCGCCGCAGCTTCAAGGACAACGAGGTCTACAAGCTCGTCCTGCGCCAGTACGTCGACTACCTGGTCGAGAAGCGCTTCCCGCTCGAGTGGTACATCGAGGGCACGCGCTCGCGGTCGGGCAAGCTCATGCCGCCGCGCTTCGGGCTGCTCGCCTACGTGGTCGACGCCTACCGGCGCGGCAGGAGCGACGACGTCCTCCTGATCCCGGTGTCGATCGCCTACGACCAGATCCAGGACGTGGCCGGCTACGCCGCGGAGGAGCGGGGCGCGGCGAAGCAGGCGGAGAGCTTCGGGTGGTTCCTGCGCTTCGTGCGCGCGCTCCGCCGCCGCTACGGGGAGATCTACATCCGCTTCGGGGAGCCGCTCTCCCTGGCGCGCGCGCTCGGCCCGCCCGACCCGGGGGCCGAGCCCGACCCGGACGAGCAGAGCCTGGCCCTCCAGAAGCTGGCCTTCGCGGTGGCGGTGCGCATCAACCGCGCGACGCCGATCACCGCGATCTCGCTGGTGACGCTGGCGCTGCTCGGCACCGCGAACCGGGCGCTCAGCGTCGACGAGACGATCGTCCGGCTGCGCAACCTCCTCGACTACGTCAGGCGCCGCAACCTGCCGACCGCCGGCGACCTCGGTCTGGACACCCGCGAGGGCGTGCAGCGCGCGCTCGACGCCCTGGTCGAGAACGGCGTGGTCACCTGCTTCGCGGGCGGATCGGAGACCGTCTACCTGATCGGCCCCGAGAAGCACCTGATCGCGTCGTACTACCGCAACACGATCATCCACTTCTTCGTGAACGGCGCGATCGCCGAGCTGGCTTTGCTGCGCGCGGCCGAGGACGGCATCGCCGACCCTGCTGCCGAGTTTTGGGACGAGGCGATACGCCTCCGCGACCTCCTCAAGTTCGAGTTCTTCTTCGCCGAGAAGGACGCCTTCCGCGAGGAGCTCCGCGAGGAGGTGGGGCTGCATGACGCCCAGTGGGAGAGCCGGCTCACGGAGGGGCCGGGGTCGATCGACGCGCTCCTCCGTCGCTTCCGCCCGTTCAGCGCCCATCGCGTGCTGCGGCCTTTCGTCGAGGCTTACCGCGTCGTGGCCGACGCGCTGGAGCCTCGCCCCGCCGAGGCTCCGCTCGAAGAGGAGGCCTTCCTCCGGGCGTGCATGGCGCTCGGCCAGCAGTACGTGCTGCAACGGCGGATCCTCAGCCCCGAGTCGGTCTCGCAGGTCCTCTTCGCCACGGCGCTCAGCCTGGCGCGCAACCGCGGGCTGGTGGATCCGGGCGCACCGGATCTCGTCGAGCGACGCCGCTCCTTCGCCGAGGAGCTGCGAGAGGTGACCCGGCGCGTCGACGCCATCGATGCGCTGGTGGCGGCGCGGCACGCCGGGCTGATCGACTGAGCCGGCGTTCTACATGGGCGATCGTGATGAGCGAGTACGCGGTGATCGGACCTGTGGATCCGCAGCTGGGCCAGTATCCCGCCGCGTCGATTCTGAAGGCCGTGGCCAGAAAGAGCTTCGGCCTGCCGGTACGATGCGATATTCCTGCGGAGTATCTCGATCTGATGACCCTCTATCCGCAACCGGTCCGGCGCCAGCCGACAGTTGAATACCTGCCGCAACCGCGCCGCTTCGAAGGCGGTCGTGGAACGCGGAACTGAAGCGCCCGGGCGGCTACCGCGATTGCGGGCGTCCGAGGCACACTCTACCCGCGAACGGCGCGCGATGCGGGAGTGGTCGCGTCTCGCGGCAGCGGTGAGCGCGGGTCTCGGGTCCCGCCTCGTCTATGCGTCTTTCGAGGATCATCGGACGGGTCAACGTAGATGACCTGCCACGGGCCGATGCTGCTGAGCTGGAGCACTGTCTCGCCAGTCGCCCACGCGAAATGGGTCATCTTCGGGGGCATGGAACTATAGGTTCCCCCGGGCAGAGCCTTCGTGGCGGCCGCGTCGAATCGGTCCCCCGTTCCGAGATTGAGCGTGCCCGAGATGATGGTCAGTCGCTCGACCTTTGGATGCCAATGTGGTGCGACACGGTAGCCATCTGGCAGTAGCAGCCGCATCGTGAAGAAGCCGTCCTTGGAGGGATCCCCCTCCAACACCGCCACCTTCGCACCGGCTGGTAGCGATTCCGGTCCGTCTCTCCAGGGAACCTCGCTGGGTGTGTACAACGCCCAGGTGCCGGGCGGGGTCTTCTCGCGCTCGGTGCCAGCGCCAGTCGCCACGGCAAGCGGACTCGCGGCTAGGGATAGCGCCAAGACCACAAGAGCAGCGACTCGCTTCATTGGCTCTCCTCCAATCCGCGATGCTCCCACATCCTTCCGCGGCCACCTGGCCACGGTCGTCTGGGTGGCGTCAACCTGGAGGGGAGCGGCGCGGGGTTGCCCACAAATTCGTGGGATCAAGCCGACGCGCGCCGGCGCTCGGGACGGAGGCTCCGCGCGAGTGCAGCGGCAAGACGATCGGCGTCGCGCGGTGCGAGCCCCGCGACCGTGATGCGCACCGCGGGACCGCTCTTCAGGCGATACCGCTCGCCGGCCCGCACGGCCCAGCCTGCCTGCGCGAGGGCGGCGACGATCGCGGCCTCCTCGACCACCGGCACCCAGACGTTGAGACCCGAGCGCCCGTGCGCCTCGATGCCGTGCGCGGCGAGCGCACGCCCGAGCGCGTCGCGCCGCGTCGCGTAGGTATCGGCCGCGCGCGCGAGCAGGCGATCCGTCGCGGAATCCGACCAGAGCATCGTGACGAGGTCCTGAAGGAGATGGCTCACCCAGCCGGTGCCGACGCTCTGCCGGCCCTCGACGCGGGCGACTGTCATCGAATCGCCAGCCAGGATCGCCAGGCGCAGGTCGGGGCCCAGCGACTTCGAGACCGAGCGCACGAGCGCCCACCGCTCGCGCCCGTGACAGACGGAGACCGCCGGCGCACCGGCGACCGGTCCCGCATGGTCGTCCTCCACGACGAGGACCTCGGGATGCTTGGCGAGGACGGCGCGTAGCTCGCGTGCGCGGGCGGCGTCGACCGCGGCGCCGGTCGGGTTCTGGGCGCGTGGCGTGACGATGAACCCCTCGACTCCACTGCCGAGGGCGCGCGCAAGGTCGTCGGGGAGCGGGCCCGAGTCGTCGATCGCGACCGGCTCGGCGACGAGGCCGAGCGCGGCCACGAGGTCGAAGACGGCAACGTAGCCGGGGTCTTCGAGCGCAACCCGATCGCCCGGGCGCAGGTGGGCTTGCAGCACGCGCTCGATCCCGTCGAGGGCACCGCCGACGATCGCGAGGGAGTCGTGCGGGAGGCCTTCCCTCTCGAGCTGGCGCCCGGCGAGCGCGAGCAGCGCCGGACGATTCGCGGGCTCGCCGTAAAGACCCGGACGCCGCGGGAGGCGCGCGAGCGCTCGCGTGAGCGACGGGAGGAGCGCCGGGTCCGGGTTGCCGAGCGAGAGGTCCCGCAGGTGAGCCGGCGCCGGCGCGACCGGCCGGATCGGGAGCGGCGGCCGTGGGCTCACACGGGTCCCGCGCCTGCCCTGCGCGTGCACGAGCCCGCGCACGCGGAGCGTGCGGTACGCCGCAGCGACCGTCGTCGGACTGACCCGCAGCGCATGCGCCAGATCGCGAACCGTGGGGAGCGGCGTTCCCGCCGCGAGCCGGCCCTGGCGGATCGCGGTTTCCACGCTCGTCACGATGCCTCTTGCACCGTCTCCGCGGATTCCATATTGTGCCACTATGTTCATCAATTCGTACTGTAACAAAAATCAGCCCGGTGGTCAATGGCGGAGCTGAGTCCCACGCCGCGGACGCGCGTCCGCCGTCTCCCGAGCCGCGCGTCCTACGACCGCACCACGATCCACGCCATCCTCGACGAGGCGCTCGTCTGCCACCTCGGCTTCGTGCACGACGGGCAGCCCTTCGTCCTGCCGACGACCTACGCGCGGGTGGACGACGCGCTCTACCTGCACGGCTCCGCGGCGAGCCGGATGCTGCGCGGGCTGCGCGATGGAATTCCGGTCTGCGTCACCGTGACGCTCCTCGACGGCCTGGTCCTCGCGCGCTCCGCGTTCCACCACTCGATGAACTACCGCTCGGTGGTGATCCTCGGCGTCGCCGCCGAGGTGACCGACGCCGCCGAGCGGCTCGGTGCGCTCGAGGCGATCGTGGAGCACGTGAACCCGGGCCGCTGGCGGCAGGTGCGGCCGCCGAACGACCGCGAGCTCAAGGCGACGATCGTGCTCCGGCTGCCGATCGTCGAGGCGTCGGCCAAGGTCCGCACCGGACCGCCGCTCGACGATGCCGAGGACCTCGCCTGGCCGTGCTGGGCCGGGCACGTGCCGCTGCGACTGGTGGCGCTGGAGCCTGTCCCGGACGGCCAGCCGCCTGCCGGCGTCACCGCACCCAACGGGAGGATGCACGCATGACCGAGGAGAAGACCACCTTCTGCCGCATCTGCGAGGTCTACTGCGGGATGATCGCCACCGTCGAGGACGGCCGCATCACGCGGCTCCGGCCCGACGAGGACCACGTCGTCTCGAAGGGCTACGCCTGCCCGAAGGGCCTGGCGGCGCACCACGTGACGCACGACCCGGACCGCGTCCTCTTCCCGCTGAAGAAGGTCGACGGCAGCTGGCAGCGCGTCGCCTGGGAGCAGGCGATCGCCGAGATCGCCGAGCGCCTGAACCGCATCCGCCGCACCCACGGCCCGGACGCGATCGCGCTCTACACGGGGAACCCGGCGGGCTACTCCTACAGCCACCGCATCGCCTCGTCCAACTGGATCGCCGCCGTCGGCAGCCGCAACAGCTACGGCGCCGGCTCGCAGGACAACCTGGCCGACTTCCTCGCCTCGAAGTTCCTCTACGGCGCCTGCTTCCTGCAGCCGATCCCCGACGTCGCGCGCACGCGCTTCCTCCTCGTCGTCGCGACGAATCCCGCGATCTCCCAGGGGACGCTCGTCCACATGGCCGACGCGAAGTCCCAGCTGCGCGCCGTCCGCGAGCGCGGCGGCAAGGTGGTGGTCATCGACCCGCGGCGCTCGGAGACGGCGCGGCTCGCCTCGGAGCATCACTTCATCCGCCCGGACACCGACGTCTTCCTGCTCCTCGCGATGACGCACGTGATCCTCGCCGAGGGGCTCGAGGCGAAGGAGTTCCTGGCGCGCCACGTCGAGGGCGTGGACGTGCTCCGGGACATCGTGCGACCGTTCACGCCGGAGCTCGCCGCCGCGCGGACGGGCATCCCGGCCGACACGATCCGGCGCCTGGCGCGCGAGTTCGCGGGCGCCCCGGCGGCGTGCGCTTTCGGACGGGTCGTGTGCGGCCGCTTCGGGACGCTCGCGGCCTGGAGCCTCGAGGTGCTGAACATCGTCACCGGGAACCTCGACCGCCCGGGCGGGTCGATCTTCTCCGAGGGCCTCGTCGACCTCGTCGACGTCGTCGCCCGCCTCGGCCTCGACGGCTACGGCAAGCACCGGAGCCGCGTCGGCAACCTCCCCGGCGTCCTCGGCGAGCTGCCGAGCGGCGTGCTCGCCGACGAGATCACGACGCCGGGGCCCGGACAGGTGCGCGCCCTCGTCGTCACGGCGGGCAACCCGGTGCTCTCGACGGCGAACGGGCCGGCGCTCGCCGCCGCCATGCGCCAGCTCGAGTGCTCGGTGGCTCTCGACTTCTACGTGAGCGAGACCGCCTCGCTAGCCGACTACGTGCTCCCGTGCGCGACGTACTTCGAGCGAGAGGACTATCCCATCTTCCACACCCAGCTCATGACCGAGCCGTACGCGCAGTGGACCGAGCCGCTGATCCCACCGCAGGGCGAGGCAAAGACGGAATGGGAGATCTTCGCGCTGCTCTCCGATGCGATGGGCGTCCCGTTCCTCAACAGCCGCGTCGCCACCTGGATGCGCAGGGGGCTCCGGCTCGTGGGCCGCGACTTCTCGCCGCGCTGGATCATGGATGCGATGATCCGGCTCGGGCCGTACGGCAACCGCTACCTGCCGTGGCGGCGGGGCTTCACGCTCGCCGCGGTGACCAAGCACCGCCACGGCGTCCGGCTCCCCGCGCCGCCGACGGGCGTGCTCGGAAAGAAGCTCCGGACGCCCGATCGCAAGGTCCATCTCTGGAACCGCGAGCTCGACGGCGAGCTCGTCCGGCTGCGCGGCACGATGGAGAACGGGGACGACCCCGCCTTCCCGCTGCGGTTGATCGGCCGGCGCGACATCCGGTCCAACAACAGCTGGCTCCACAACGTGCCGCGGCTCATGCGCGGCGAGCGCTGCCACCGGCTGCGGATGCACCCCGAGGACGCCGGGCGCCTCGGCCTCGCCGACGGCGCGCGCGCCGTCGTGCGCAGCCGTGTTTCGGCCGTGGAGGTCGAGGTGCGCGTGACCGAAGAGGTGATGCCGGGCGTCGTGAGCCTCCCCCACGGCTGGGGGCACGGCTACGAGACGAACCGGCGCGTGGCGACGCAGGATCCCGGGCCCAACTGCAACGCGCTCATCGACCAGCGCACGATCGAGCCACTGGCGGGCATGGCGTTTCTGAACGGGTTCCCGGTCGCGGTCGAGCCGGTCGGCGCCGCGGGAGGTGCCTCATGAACGTCTCCGCGGCGGTCATTCCCGACCGGGACGCGGCCCGCTTCGTCGAGCGGTTCGGCGACGCCTGGGCCGGACCGCATCCCGAGGCGCTGCTCGATCTGCTCCACCCGGAGGTCCGGCTGCTTCAGCCGATCTTCGGGCCAACGACCGGGCGCGCCGCCGCCGACGGCGGATTCGTCCGCCCGCTCCTGCGCTTCCTGCCGGACCTGCGCCTGAGGGTGGCGCGCTGGAGCGCCGTGGGCGACGTCGTCTTCATCGAGTGGAACGCGAGCGCGACGCTTGCCGGGAGGCCGCTGCGGTGGTCGGGCGTCGACCGGTTCCTCCTCGCCGGGGAACGGGCGATCGAGCGCGTCGCGTACTTCGACGCGCTTCCGTTGTTCATGGCGGTCCTGCTGCGTCCGTCGTGCTGGCCCGCGTTCCGGCGATCGGGGCTGTGGCGCTCGTGGCGAACGATGCTCGTCTCTCACGCCGGCGCCCGGAGGACGTCCTAAGCCCGGCGCCTCTCAGTCGACCCGCCCCTCGAGCTCGATCAGCTCGATCTTGTACCCATTCGGGTCCTCGATGAAGGCGATGGTCGACCCGCCGTGCTTCATCGGCCCCGGCTCGCGCGTGACCTTCACACCCTTGGCGCGCAGCTGCTCGACCGCCCGGTGGATCCCCGCGACGCCGAGCGCGACGTGGCCGTAGCCGGTGCCGATGTCGTAGCTCTTCGTGTCCCAGTTCCAGGTGAGCTCGAGGACGGCCTCGCGCTCCTCGGGCCCGTAGCCCACGAAGGCGAGCGTGAAGCGGCCGCCCGGGTAGTCCTTGCGGCGGAGCAGCCGCATGCCGAGGGCCTCGCAGTAGAAGCGCAGGGACTCCTCGAGGTCGTTCACGCGCAGCATGGTGTGGAGCAGGCGCATGGCCCAGGGTTCACCTCGGCCCGACGGGAATGTCAATCGGGCCGCGGCGTGAAATCACGCCGCCAAACGTGTACATGCTCGTGATGCCCGGTCGCCGGAAGTCGCGTGAGGTGCTGGGGCTGCCCGGCGGCCTGCCGCTGGCGGTCGCGCTCCGGCGTACGGCCGCGGGCGGCTACGACCTGGGGGCCTTCGGGGCCGACCTGTTCGCCGGCACGGTGGTCGGCATCGTCGCCCTGCCGCTCTCCATGGCGCTCGCCATCGCGGTCGGCGCGCCGCCCCAGCACGGGCTCTACACCGCGATCGTCGCCGGCACGGTGGCGGCGCTGACCGGCGGGTCCAAGTTCCAGGTGACGGGGCCGACGGCGGCCTTCGTGGTCGTCCTCGGCCCGATCGTGTCGCGCTTCGGCCTCTCGGGGCTCCTCACCGCGGGGCTCATGGCGGGCCTCCTGCTGGTCGCGATGGGCGCCGCGCGGCTCGGGCGGCTGGTCGAGTTCATCCCGCATCCCGTCACCACCGGCTTCACCGCCGGCATCGCGACCGTGATCGCCACCCTCCAGCTGAAGGACGTGCTCGGCCTGCACGTCGCCCGCATGCCCGAGCGCTTTCCCGACAAGGTGGCCGCCCTGTGGGCGGCGCGCGGCAGCGCCTCGCTCGTGGAGTGCGGGGTCGCCGCCGCGACGCTCGCACTCCTCCTCCTGGCGCCTCGTCTCACGCGCCGGGTGCCCGCGCCGCTGGTGGCGATCGGCACCGTGACGTTCGCCGCGTGGGCGCTGGGGGTGCCCGCCGACACGCTCGGAACGCGGTTCCACACGACCATCGGCGGACATGAGGTCGCCGGCATCCCGCCGCTGCCGCCGCTCCCGCAGCTCCCGTGGGGCGACGGCCCGTTGACCTTCCGCCTGGTCGAGAAGCTCCTGCCCTCGGCGTTCGCGATCGCCATGCTGGGCGCGATCGAATCGCTCCTCTCGGCGGTCATCGCCGACGGCATGACGGGCAAGCGCCACGACCCCGACGCGGAGCTGGTGGGCCAGGGCCTCGCCAACATCGTGGCGCCGTTCTTCGGCGGCATCGCCGCCACCGGCGCGCTCGCCCGCACCGCGACCAACATCCGCGCCGGCGCACGCTCGCCGCTGGCGGCGATCGTCCACGCGATGGTCGTGCTCGCCTGCATCCTCCTCCTCGCCCGCGTCGTCTCCTACGTGCCGATGGCGTCGCTCGCGGCACTGCTCCTCGTGATCGCCTGGAACATGTCCGAGCTGCGGCACGTGGGCCACGTGCTGCGCGTCGCCCCGAAGAGCGACGTGTTCGTGCTGGTCACGTGCTACGTCCTCACCGTGGTCTTCGACATGGTGCTCGCGGTGGGCGTCGGGATCGTGCTCGCCGCGCTTCTCTTCATCGGCCGCATGGCCGAGCTCACGCAGGCGCGGCTCCTCCAGCAGGGCGATGACGAGGAGTCGCGGCGCCTGCTGCCGCGCG